>JAABUS010001368.1_pt1 | contig 53654 bp, 45 predicted proteins | sample 5560161 | NCBI WGS metagenome assembly JAABUS01 (sample SAMN10711885, study PRJNA513376) | rock metagenome | isolation source: Antarctica rocks | place: Antarctica: Victoria Land, Trio Nunatak nord | collected 2016-01-04 | reverse complement strand
GTCGCGCGGAATATGCGAGATGTCTCTGTATGTCGGGGAACTCAGACGAGGCCATTGAGCAATATCAGCTTGTTTTTTCCTCGAACGCGTGGCTAGATGCAGCTGCCTTTGTCGACATCCTCAGAAGTAGACATAGTTATGCATGGTGTCTTTCTAATTCAAAAAGGTATGACGAAGCCGTCGAGCAATACCGGATTATCTTGGCATCGAGGGACCAGAATTTAGCAAACCCAGACTTACACGGGATTACAGGAGTGGTTAAAGTAGAAAAAGGGCTCACTTTTTGTCTCAGTCAGCTGGCGCTATCGAGAGCTGGTGCCGCCAACACTGTGGAAAAGAAGCGTACCTAGAAATACGCTCGCAACTGCTATGACCAAGCCGAAGCGTTACACTCCATAGATCGCTGGAGTCTAGAAGTTTGGCGTGGCTTGCCAAAGGGCTTTCGTGCATTTCAGATCGTCGGACAAGTAGTCTATTCGCAGCTTCTTGACCTAGATGTCACGGCAAAATTGTTTACGGGGCGACAAAGCTGTGGCTCAGCTTCGGTCTACGTGTGCCATTGTTTGATAAGGTCCTACTACGTACAGGTCTCGCAGAGCCTCCTGGAGCTTCTCCTTCTTGAAAACGTTGTCAGTGTTGATCCCATGCAAAGTGGTAAACTTTTGGCTGTGGAAATGTCATTCTAAACATACCAATGAACATTAAAAAGAAACAGTAGCATCTTGAGACTTCGAGGTAAAAAGTTTAACAAACACAGAAGAGAAGAATGTTGGTCATGCACCAACGACATAGTCAAGGAACTGCATCAACCTGACCAACTTGCTCCCTCGACACAGCGCCAATCAGTGTGATAGCTGGCCCGACGTACCAGCTCCCAGATAGCTTTCAGCGCCAGATTTGCGCCAAATGGCCAAGCTTTTATTGTTAATATATATTATGCTATTTGCAGATATGAGTACAGTATAGTACAGAAGAGGAGACTTTGGGGGTCGGTGGAATCCGAAGTCTTCGAGATCGGAAATGAAACGACCACAAAAGAGGAGAATGTTGCTTCTCCACCAACGCCACAGTCAAGCAATGGTAACGGTCTGAGCAAACTTCTTTCTCGAAAAGGCCACGCACTCTCCTATTCCGGTGCCGCGAAAAGGATAAAGAACGCCATCATCAACGCAAATATCCCCGTGCTTTCCGCGAGTGCAAACCCCAAAAACGCAAGTTGGAACAGCTGCGGTCTTAACTGTGGGTTTCGAGCGACGCCCTGGATCAAGGATCCGAAGATTGTGCCGATGCCAGCACCAGCGCCGGCGATCCCAATCGTTGCCATGCCGGCTCCGATGGCGTGTGCGGCGGCTAGCATCGTCGAGGAAGAGCGGTGGAGAAGTAAGGATGGGGAATAGATTGAGTTATGGACGGACGGTCCTCGCGGTCGTTTAAGGGCAAAGGAAGTGGCTTGGGGGCGACTAGGTGATCGACTCGTTGTGCTTATGCTCCTCTTGCTAGCGGCAGGACCGTCCTTTCCTGCAACAACAGTATGGACACGATGTAGCATAGGTGTTAGTCCTGTTTTGGTAAGTATTGTCAGGAATTGACTTGATTGTGGACAGGGCACAATATACCCAAAGTGCTCAGGCAAGGTTTAGAAAATTGCATTGATGCTTTTGACCGCCCTTTCGTCTGCTCGGAACGCAGCAATGGACGGCTGGAAGCCTGAGATATGGCGCTAGGCAAAAAGATAAGCCTGAGGCCAGCAGCAGACGACGTGGCCATTGTATCAAAGGTTAGATTAGGGCAGCTCGAGCGCCAAGTACATTAAGTCACGCAGACGCGAACAAGAATTGGTTAGGGATTGGGCAACGGCAGAGAATATCTGGACAGGGAGAAATGAAAGAAAGTGAGTTTGGTCCGGGAAAAGGTGAGTCATGGCAGTATATAAGGTAGGGACTTGATGTTTTGCATCCCGTGACTGTCCGAGAGAGACTTCGGGGGTTTCAGGCTCTTCGTATTCGATTAGACGCAAAGAGTATAGACGTCGACCGGGCGGTCATCTGATGCTTGCCGTTCGTGTAGTGGGAGATTTTTGAGTGGACTCTCTGTCTGCGAGATATAGACGACTAATGATTCGGTTGTAATCGCAAAGCGTGTGTGATAAGAAGGATGGGGAATAGCAACACATGAATGGGCTCGAGGTTGACTTCGATACAAGACTGCCTTTGAGTCTTACATTTGACCCGGCTTGTTGGGCTATTGATACCCTTTCATGATTGCCTTGAAATTTCAGACTCTGGTGAGAGAGTAAGCGTGGTAAGGTAACTCTGGCGACTGGATAATAAACGGCCTGTTGCCCCGCCAAAGTCGCAGAGTATTCTAAACAACATCGCACCCCTGCGAAAATCAACGCGCATCTTGAAACAACTTTGGTTATCGTGACCATCGCAATTCAATCTATCACATCTTTTGCTTAGCAACATTGCTCCACATTTTGGATATGCTTGTCGCTCATTTGGTTCCGCCAAACCCCAAGATCGCCAATGCTTGCATGCTGAGTTCACAATAGCATGGCCACAGCATCGCCAACACCCTTCGGGCTGAACTACGATAGCTTCCCCCGACCTCGACGAGCCCCTTCGCGACAAGATGGACGGATCCAGCCTTCAAGACCGACCCTCAAGCGCGGCTCTCCTCTGTCTCATGTTCCAACCAACAATGATGGCCCTTTACCCCAAGCTTGGAAGTTTTCGATCGGTGACAGCTCTGATGATGATGTACCAGTGCCGCCAATGAAATTCAGTGCGGAGGCAAAAGCCATACTTGGGGATGAAGCTTCAGCCATCGGATCATCTCCATCGCGACGCAATGGTGTATCGAACGATCGTGCGTTGACACGGGACCCCAAAACAACGCTCAGAAAAAGTCCCTCAACTTTCAGGTCTGCGTTGGGAGAGCGGACTGCTTCACCTGCTTCAACCCGGTCTGGTAGTCCTCGAATAGTAAGATTGAGTGGAGGAGCAGCGACACTACGAAGAAACAGCCCGATATCAAATTCGGAAGGTTATCGCAACGGAAATACTCCGCATGACCTGATTACGCCTGCTCCTCGACCGCGGGACTTGCAGACACACCTTAGGACTAGACCCTTTGAAGGCACTTCTTCAGAGTCCAACAAGGCAACGACCACTGAGCCTAGATCAGCACCTGCTACGGAGCTAGCTCAGCCAAGGTCAGTGCCAATGGAAGAGGATAATGCGCTTCACGAAGCAGCTTCGCAACTAGGCAATCTCTCTATAAATAGATCCAAGGCAGAAGAGACGGGTATTCAAGGATCATTGCGGGTGAAAAGAGTAGGTAAGGTGACAGGTCGATATCTCAGCGGACCAGCAAGAAGAGGGATGAAGCGGAGGCAAAGCGAAGAAGACCGAAGTCCGATACAGGAGGATGTCCTGTCATCAGGAGGAGCACTTCATGATCCAGCGGACCGCGAGGAAGCACCCGCAACAAATCAGCCGGAAAATTACCCTCCACCATCGAAACCAGAACCCTTGCCTCGCCCGCAGCTTGTTCATGACCATGATGGTCTCGGAAGCCAAGGTAGCATCATCACAGGAAGCCCGGTTCCTAACGACGCGAGATTGCCTAAGCCGTTGCAGCCTTTGATTCAAGCAAAGACCAATCCCGCGCCTGCGCCTGCGCCACGCCAGGATAGACCATCAGAAAAGAAAATTGCACCAGCTTTCAGAGTCCCATCACTTCCGCCTTTGCCGTCAAGATTTGACCAAGAGAATGAACCACCGCCTACTTTCAAACGCAACAAACCCAACGGTCTTGCTCTATCTGAAAGACATGCTAAACTGACAACGATGGCTGACGAGAAAATGCTGATCAACACTCCTGCTACCACTTCACCTCCAAGGCCAGCTTTGGGTCCGCGAAGTCAGAATACTCCTCATCGGCCAGCTCCGCCACCACCCAAGATGACTGTTCTGGAAACTGCAACTGCTCCAGCAGGTGCAGCATCAGCTTCCCAGTCTAGGAAGAAGCGTAATTACATTTCCGTGAATGGGAAGCTATTCACGCGTATGGATTGTATCGGCCGAGGGGGCAGTTCAAAGGTATATCGAGTCATGGCAGAGAATTACAAGGTCTTTGCGTTGAAAAGAGTCACACTCGAAGATCAGGATGAGGCAGCTATTCGTGGCTACAAAGGCGAGATTGACCTTCTTCAAAAGCTGGAGAACGTAGATCGGGTAATTCGGCTTTTCGACTGGGAGGTCAATGAGGAAAGACACACACTGAGCGTGCTAATGGAGATGGGTGAATCTGACCTGAACCGGGTGCTGACCATGCGACTAAACGCCGAGGACGCCGTCTTCGATGTAACTTTCACTCGCTACTACTGGAAAGAAATGCTGGAATGCGTCCAAGCAGTGCATAAGCACGATATCGTCCACTCAGACCTAAAGCCTGCCAATTTCCTCCTCCTACAAGGAAAGCTCAAACTCATCGACTTCGGCATCTCCAACGCCATCCAAGATAACACCGTTAACGTCCACCGAGAACAGCACATTGGCACCCCAAACTACATGTCCCCCGAAGCCCTCGTCGACTCCAACGCCACCAGCGGTCTTCCCTCCACCGCCGGCAAAATGATGAAGCTCGGCAAACCCAGTGACGTCTGGAGTCTCGGCTGCATCTTGTACCAGATGGTCTACGGCAAACCCCCTTTTGCCCATATCGCTAACCAAATGCAACGCATCATGGCCATCCCCAATCCCCGCCACATCATCGACTTCCCCTCGAAGGCCATCGGCGGCGTCCCCGTCTCCAGCGGGCTCATCAAAACCCTCCGGCGCTGTCTAAACCGCGATGCCAAGCAGCGGCCCACGGTTGACCAGCTTTTGGCAGAGGGAGATGCGTTCCTACATCCGGACGCGCAGGTGAGGGGGACGGTGCCGGTTAGCCAGGAGATGCTGGCGCGGATCCAGCAGAATATTGTGAATCATATCAAGAAGGATGGCATGCCTGGTGAGGCGGAGTTGGCGACGTGGCCGGGCCTGTTTTTTGCAAGTATAAGGGCTGCGGTTGAGGAGGGGAGGGCGTGAGGACTAGGTGGGTGGGGGGGTTGGTTTGATAAGATATGTTGGAGTCGGTGGAGAGGGGTTTGAGTAGTTCTGTGTTGGCTTTGAGGGGGTATCGGGTTGGGTATAAGCAGAGGTTTTTTTTGGGCGATTCAGCGTATCATTATGAGCGTAGGCGCGGCATTAAAAGAAGTGGGATTTATACGATTGAGAGCGACGTTTGTAAATACTTTGGTGGCATGTATACCCCCCTTTGCTTTGATTACCTTTTGGTTCGTTGGAGATACCTTTTGGTTCGTTGGAGGCAATGCGAAGGCTGTTTGATGTCTTATGTACGGTAGGTAGGGCCTGTGTGAAACTCAATGCTCACAATTGAGGGGGGGATCTGTAGTTGGTTTTCAAGACCCTTGTGTATGGGTTAGGAGCGAGGTCTATGCACCTTTATTCCCACCCCCCCAGCACGGCCAGCTTTGGAGGTTGCTCTATGTGATGATGGTATGGTACAGTAGTCCCTGGCTGCTCTGTTCCGTATCTCGAACGTGGGCTTCAACATATCCCGTCTCTATTGTCTCTTCGCAACCTCCACCCGCGTATAGACCCCCCCCAATCCATCCCTATGCTTTAGGATTCACACCATCACCATCACCCTCCTCACTCCTCCCCCTCCTCCCCCCTATCCTCCCTCTCCCCCTCCCCCCCCACACAAACCCTCACCTCCACAACCCTCAACACCGTAAACCGCATCTTACTCCTTACAGTCTTCACATGCCTCTGCCGCCTCTTCGTCTTCTCCACCACCCGCATCGGCTCCCCCTCCACCCCCACCACCCGCGCTCGACACACAAAATCCCGCTCGTCCACCCACGGATTCCCGCGGTATGTGTATTCCCTGGAGCCGAGACTCGAGGCCCGCGTCAGGCGCAGCATGGTTCCTGGGACGGCGTGCGGCATGTGGAAGGGGAGGCGGAGGGTGTCGCCCGCGGTGAGGAGGTAGGGGCGGGCGTGCAGGTGGGCGATTATGTAGTGGGGGGGTTGGGCGGCGAGGAGGGGGAGGAGGGAGGGGGGTGGGTTGGCGGCGGTGGGGGGAGTTTGTTGGGGTGGTGGTGGAGAGGGTTGGGGAGTTGTTGGCTTTGTTTCGGGGTTTGAGGCCTTTGGGGGTTGTTTGGGGAGATGGGTGGTGTGGAAGGCGCTTTCGGGGGGGTTGGGGCCGGTGGTACTGGTTGTGGTTGAGAGGCGTGCGCGGAGGGGGAGGAGGAATGTTGGTGGTAGTGAGAGGATGTGCGGATTCGATTGAGCAAAAGCTCGGCGCATGCTGGTGCTCAGCATTGTTGGGAGATTGGTGTTTGGTGGTGATGATAGGATTTGGCGCAGTGGAATTTCGAGGTTCGGGGATCTGCCGCTAGTGATATCTACTCTCTAAACAGACTTAGCGCCGTTGATCCTGGTATTCTATGGCAGGAATAATGCCGGTTTACTCCGTACTGTGGTACTCCGTACATAAGGTAGTTTTCCGTACTGTAAGAGATACATACACCCACGACACCGAAACATACCAGTGCAGTTTTATGAACCTGTCGGCTGCTTGCTTGTTCGAGCCACTTCGTTGATGTATGGAGGGTTCTATGACTGGTGATAGGTTGCTGATGTTCTGTGATCCTTCGGCTGCGGCTGAGCCTTGGTGAAACAAGGCTGGAGCGATCCAGGCAATGCATTGGCTGGTGTGTCGCTTTGCCTCCTGCTATTTTGGCGTGTCCATCTCTTTTTCTCTTCCTCTTGTATTTTTATAGCTTTCGTAGAGCTTTCTTTCTTGCGCGACGAAGTCGAGTCTCTTCGTGAAGAGAGAATCGTGAAGAGCGATATTTGCCATCATCTCGTTCTTTAATCCACCACTGTGGTGTGATCTCGGCCGCGAGAGTTTTCCAAGATCATGCGCCTTTCATGTTATAGCCCATTTCTCCCACCTCTTGCAGTACTACTCCTCATCCTCCCATCCACCATCGTCGCCGCTCCTTCTACAGCTACAGGGAAATGGCTCTTCCCGGATTCAAATTACAGACCAACCTACAACTACCTCGACGCTGTGAACTGTTCCTGGGCAACAAATTACCCCAACGCCTACCTCATCCTTTGGTGTGGCCCCCCCGACTTTACAAGTTTCACACCATGTATGACATCCCTACTCTCCATCCCTCCCTTTTCGCCTCAAGCTAAGACAATGCCCTAATCCTAGGCTCTAATACCTCCGTCCCCTCCACAGGAAGCCAAACAGTCAGTCTCGATTGCAACGGCGCTGGGGCATGCCATGCTGAGATTTATGCGGAAAATAAGCCTACTACGCCTCCCGAGACGCCGTTTTCCACAAATAGTGGTGCTTGGTACATTAATCAGGATTCGACGCTGAAGCCTACGACTTGGAGTCTCGCAACCTCGCCTAATACAACTTCTTCCAGTACAACAACAAGCACAAGCTCGGCTACGAGTGTGAGCTCGACAGCACCGACTTCAGCGCCGACGAGCACAGGAAAAGCAGCAGCGCCCAGCGGCGGCCTCAGCACAGGCTCCAAAGCGGGCATAGGTGTTGGAGTAAGCATGGGAGTATTGCTACTTGCGGCCGTCGCCTTTGTGATTTTCCGTATGCGGAGGCGGCGGCAAACCGACAGGGGAGATAGCGCTCAGGACATGGGGTCGGATACAGGGTTGATGGCGATGAAAGCGGCGGATAAGGCGGAGTTGAAGGGAATGCATGAAACAGGCGGCGGGGAGGCACATGAGTTGGACGCAATGGGCGGTAACATCCAGGAAATGCGTGGAAGTGATATGCAAGCAGAATTGGACGGTACGCCAGCCGTTGGTGGGACGAAAGGAGTGCGGAATATGAACGGCAAGAATTGAGAGTTGTAATGCTTGTACGGTGTATATGAGCTGGTTATAAGGTATGATGTCATGGGTGCATATGTTGCAGGTTCCTTATGTCTGCTGGAAGAATTCCTACCTGACTCGAAATACCCTTTTCGTCAAATGAAATTTATTTGAATGTTGTCTTTGTGCACATCGTTTTCCATCTAAGAATTTTAATCTCCCTTGCTTTTAGACTTTTACCTGATTTTTTCCAAATATTGTCATCGAAGATGCAAAATCTGCTGCTGCCACAAGGAAGTCAGTGAACAACGACAGTTCTTTTATTGAAATCACTTTTGCCCCTGTTCAATGAACGACAGCTTCGCTTTGGCTAGATAATTACTGCTGACAGCGAACTGCTTATGCTTCTATTCTGTCACTTTCCCCTTTGCTTAGGTCAGCCTCCCGGTCCGGATTCCGCCCCATCTGGTAATTCTCATCAAGAACGGCAAAGAAGCGACGGTCGAGGTCAACATCATCGGCTGCGGCTTTCAGCCACTTGGCCGCTGCTTCAATTGTTTGACCCGCAAAGGGTGAAGGTATGGGGAAGGATATGACGGGCGCCGTGGTTCTCTCATTGATGCGATTATCGGTGCGATTTTGGGGGGCGTCTTTGCAGGCATCTGTGCCAAGATAGAGGTCCCAAATGCCACCTTCACGGTCGCAATTCTGGGTGAGCCTGTGGTTGATTGTCTGTCTCGGGTCAGCTTGTACAACACGACATGCTTGGACGATTCTTCGCTCATCTCAAGTGTTACGTCTTCCGCGTTTACAAACAAGGCGTAAGGAGACTTGCCTATACCGGCCATACCGTGTGATCTTGCTATTTGTTTGCTTACGCGATTTCAAACATTTACTTTTGGCTTCTGAGGCAGACAGTTGATGACCAAGCGAGCTGGGGTTGAAACATTGTCGAACGACGAGCAACCACACGACGTGATCAACTCTTACTCCGACGAAGGAATACTACTACACCTCTTTTTTTTTGGAAAAGCAGGACTCGCACCCAGTGATAGGTTCTGAGATCTGTAGGTCTCTTTCTAGCAATGGGGGGCGTGGAATTGAAGATCTTGTCGGGAAAGCCGGGAATTATTCAGAATCTGCATTTGGAATAACAGCTACAGAAATCGCGGCATTAGATTTATTCTAGCCGCCATGAATATCGGGCGATTCCATGTAGGTGTGTGCAGCCTCAAGACTATCGGACCTTCAGGGCTGGCGGGATAAGCGGGGAAGAAGCAGTCAGGATGAGATAATCTACAAGATCTTCTACGGCTGAAGAGCGGTTTCTCTAGCTGCCGGGTCGTCTGGCTGTGGATAGCTAGATGCTCGATTCCTTTCGCGGAGTTCGTGGAGTCTATCTCGAGAGCCTGACGAAGTGCGTCGAGTCTTTCTAGAAGGTATGAGCTATGAGGATACCATACATTGAAGTTCAAATAGCGGACATGAGAAGACCATACATGATCAGGCTGACAAGACTTTGCTAGTCCATGATAGATCTGGTGATAGTGTCCAGTATAAGAATGTCTCTTCAACCTCGCAGCTATGATCGTGCTGTGGCAACCGTCGTAGCACTATCCAGATCCCAAGGCTCTATACACAGGTCGAATTTTCGCCTCGGACCAATGGCCGTTACTCCTCCCAGGGTATCGCACTTCTCCACCACGCGCCTGATATTAAGGGCTATCGAGATCGGTCTGAAAACGTCCGTGTCTGTCGGGAGCATGGAATCGAGAAAAATATAGCAACCACCGTTCCTCCATCCCAAGCCGGGGTCACTTGCTTTATAGAGATGGTACGCCGTGGCGCCTGCACTGTTTTCGATTTGCGTGGCGATTTGCAAGCAATCTGTACCAATGACGGGACGGTGCGTAAATGGTTCCGTCTCACAAGTTATTGACCACACCGGTTCCGGAGGGAGATTGAGGGCTTCGGTAGAGGGAATTCTGTTGACATTAAGCTTGTCGAGCATGTTGGGAGAGGAGACATTGTGTCTGTCAGCGACCAAGGATGAGACCAATTGCGGATATGCCGGAAATGCGTGTGTCGTAGTAACGAGGAGATGGAAGAAGATGAATGCATTCGAAGACAAGATTACAGATAGCATTTCTATTCGCGGTCCAAAGCAGTCACAAACGAACTCGGAAAATAAATATGCAATGAAGATAACATGTTGAGGGACACTGTAACATATATCGTCTAAAGATATGCACCCCACATGAAACAATTACGGCTTGTCGATGCAATCCATCAAATCAACGTTCAAGCGCGTCTGGAGCAAAAAGCGCCTACAACGAATTTTTTCCGACAGCCCCTCCTTGCGCTTCTGTAAGGTAGAACCCTGCAACAAGCTCCCTATCATGGTCGACGTCGAGATCAGTACAGTCAAGTAAACAGTGTTCGTAAGTCGGCTGAGGTATTCAACGCTCGAATGTGTGGGTGAGGCTGCTGCCCCTTGGTTATTAGCAACCATCACAATCCCCGTCCACGCCCAGGTCAGCGGGATCCCGCTACACAGCCTGCTACTACAGTATAAAGTGTAGTAGTAGAGTAGTCGGACGGACGGCTTGGCGGCAGTGGGTAAGATCCAGGCGCAAAACCTTTCAGGAGTAGCTTCGAGCGCGCGTGTACCGAAAGCATGGTGGCGATGGAGAGGCGTTCTGATGTCCACCTCGCTACCTCAAGCTCGTCAAAACTCTCCCGTGTTCTGCCATCTTCCTTCTATCCTCCGGTCTCGCCCCCTTCCGAACACCCAGAATGTCTCGTCCCCTTCCCATCACCTCCTTACTGGCCCCAAGAGCTCGCGCAGCCTTTCCTCATCTCTATCCCTCCGTCTCGCGGCTGTTCGCTCAGATCTGCATCCCGAGCTACCGAGTTGGCAACGTCTCGATCAGTTCCCCGCTGGCCTTTGTGGACGGGTTTGCTACCATGCGCGACGCCCAGTGCTAATCCGGCTTCGTGGGTTTTTCCAGGCACACTGCTCATGCGTCATGAGAGCCGAGTGTAACGACATGCCAAACAGGGGGGGATGGGCTTTTCTGTGAAACTGACTCTGTCGAACTCGTACTGGACTGCAGGCTACATCAAGCCCGATGATGGAGGCGAATGCCATGGTTTAGTTACGCAAACGGAAAGCGTAGAAGATCCCACAAGCTTCCTGAGCTGTGTTGTTCTTTTGAGAGTAGTGCGCTACAGTACGCTTGAAGGCCCCACAGCTGTCTCCAAAAAGAACGCTGGCCGGCGACGACGAGGATTTCGGAAGAGTTTTCAGGGCTCGAGTAGTTAGGATAGCGCGATGCAGCACTGGGAATTGAGGAGGTCAGATGCCCCATTTACTAGCAATGGCATGGGTTTCCAAGTGCAGCACTCTTTTCGTCGGGCAATTACTGTAATCGTACGTAGCCGGATAGAGGAATCATATTGAAGTCTTATACGTAGCTTCACCTTGTTCTCTCGGGGAAAACAAGAGCCTGAATAAGGTAGGAGTATGTTAAATCTGGATATATATAACATTACTTCCAGGACAATAAACCAACAAAAGGGGGCCGGAAAGCACAAACTCTGATGTCGACTATGGGAGAACTGTAACTCGCTATCCAGAACTGCGCGCACCATCTGGATAACAGATAGCATCGCAAGCTCCTGCGCAAGCACTGGGAATGCGGTGACTACGGGCTTCAATCGTCTTTCTCCGGCAGATAGGGGGAGATGACACGCAGTGTGAGGAAGATGGCACTATTCTCAAATGCGCATAGCCAATTGCGGGTACAGATTTTGAGTATGGAGGGGACAGCAGGTGGTATGTTGTCCCGATTCGCTAGAATGAACGGTATGCTTTGATAGGAAAATACCTGAAATTTATACAAAGAAAGGTCAAAAAAACTCATACAAGAAGATTGGAGGCTCACACAAGAGGAGAAAAACATCCCGCTAGTCGTAAGCCTACGCGCCATTTCATGTCAAGTCGTACATCACCTCTTGTTCTGTCGTTCAATCATCCTATAAGTTCTAACAAATAGCAAGCTACCCGGAAACTTGGCCTGCAAGAGATAGCGGTCAAAGCTGCTCGAAGGTAAAACTCATGTCGTCGGTCCGCCAGGACTTTGTTTGCTGTCGAGTACGTCGTCTGGGGACACCTCTGTCTTCCAGGTCAGACTCACCGTCCGACCTGAACTCATTGTGTTTTCGGCGCTTGCTGCCGTCGTTGGCCGTCGTTGTTTGAGGGTTCCAGCTGGACCCCGGCAGAGGTGGGTAGGTGTCTTTGATGGAGTTGTTTTCAGAAGCCATTAGGTGGAGCCACCACAAAGCCAGATTAACTGTCAACGTCTGTTGTCCACCAATCGACAACGAGCTCTTGTCCTTCCAAGGGATTGCCTTGTACTCCAACATCCCTGAATGGGACATTCGCCCTGACGGTGATGACGGAGGCTGTTTAGCAGATTTTAGGAATTTTGACTTGCGCACGGTGGACGGTTGAGCCCCGTGATAGGTCTCTTGGGAGTTGTCTGGCGATATGAAGTCCCCTTCTGTTGCTGGTCGGATGCGCACCACCACAAGTTCCTTCTCGGTAATTATGTACCCGTATCGTGATTCGGTCTTGAGGCAATAAGAGTAGACTTGTTTGATTGGCTCGATCCAATCATTGGCCATGTGAGCGTCGGCAACGGGACCCACTTCTATATTACAGCTTGACCATTTGCCCCCCACCTTCGTGTCTCCTGGTAAGATATTCCTCGCCCTGGAGGCGTCGAGTTGCACCCGCTGTACCCCGGCCCAGTCAGGTCGCAAGGTGGCGCTAGATGCAGGATAATCTGCCTGACCACCTCGTACCATGAATACCTGCTGATAGGAGGGTAGACCTAGATGACCCTGTAGGAAGTCCTGGGCTATTACCAAGGCATCAGACACCATTGATTGATTCCACTTGACAAGAAGAGCATTAAGAGAATCTTCATCATGGATCTCGCAAAATGGGAATGGAGCTATGCCTGAATGGACGGGTAAGTTGTACGGTTGTTGGTCCAACGCCGTTTGCAACACGCCCCCATAGCTTGTTTGGAGAGTATCGAAGTCGAAATCTTCCCACATCTGTATTACATCTGGAGTTTTCCAATTGCCGTTAGTCGTGTTTTTCTGCGAAGCTCCGCCGCTCGAGTCCGATGAATGAAGTCGACACTTCAAGGGAGGATTGTCAACTCTAAGGTATTCTAAAAGAGATGTGGTAGAGGCTTGCATGTTGAACCTGTGAAGCTTGAGATATGCACGAAGTGTAAAACACGTATGCCAGAGCCACAGAGATAGGCTGGAATAACGGTCAACCGCAATGCACATATGAGAGATATATTGCATGCGACGACCATACTTATGAACGAAATTCGCATGTGGAGTCTTGAATTAGAAAAAGGCAAAAAAAGGCATTCGAGCCCCGAATGAACGGTAGCCAAATACGTGCAGGAGTAAATAATCAGATATAGCCCTGCATAAATTTCTGAGCGGCTAGAAGTGAGGGGGTGGTAACAACGTCGCCTGAAACTGGGCTGAACAGGAGTAGAGAACTGGGTGTGAGGTGGTTGAAATAGCCTGATAGGTCAAACAAACCGGTGTAGCAATCTTTTCGTTGAAACGCCATGCCACAATTAGGGTATCAACGCATGGCAAAGACGCAGCAGCATGACAGCAGTAAAGAGGCGTCCAATCAAGCGAAAAAGTATAAGAGACATTTTTGAATATGGTTAAGTTAAGGTTACAAACCACCAATGCCCGGGAGGAAAGGAGGCGTGGGACGGTGGGAGGTGCATCCTCGGAATGGGGGCCCCGCGTCGCTAGCCACGAGTACTGATCCCCAGGTTCATTCCTCGTAAAGTAATCACAGAATGAGCTTTGCATCGCGCGGATTCGGGGCTTTTCGCATACGGCAGAAGTGAACGCTCCGTCGCTCAATCAGCCATGATCATTGTCTGGCTTCCTTACCATGCTATTTGGTCCTGAAACCTGAGAAAATCCATGATGGTGCGCATTGCTTTCAGCAAGCCTCTTCCAGAATGCGAAGGCCCAAAACTCGCCCCCTTCAAGGACAGGAAAGCCAACGTGGATTTCGTACGGCTGCTCAGCGACAATGAACAGGATGGCCAGTCGCATGTGTTTGAAATCTCGATCAAAGGGAAGGCCTACGCGCTAAAGATTGTGAGCTTGCTGTGTTCAACTCCGGTTACCCTGCTGACAGGTTTCGCAGTTCAAGTTCTATGATGTTACTGAAGCTTTGTGTCTTCTCAGTCAGCAAGAAAAAGCCGACCTTTCTATCAGCGTCGTTCGCGCCCTATCGGACCCTTTCTACAACGAGTGTCGTGCTTATGGCCGACTCATCGAGTCTAAGGTGAACGGAACGGTTGCCGCTCGCTGCTATGGTCATATGGCTGTCTCAGCAGACCAGGAAGCACATCTGCGTGAGAGATTTGGCGTGTCCGTATGGGATAGGTCCCACAAAGATGCCTCAGTCCCAGTCTCCAAGAGACAGCCTTTCCGTGCAATCCTTAAGGATCTGATTCCAGATACAGTCCCGCTAAGTAACAAGCTACTCAACAAGATGCAAAGAGACCTCGTAAGGATGCGAAGGTTAGGTGTCTTCCCGAGGGATATAAGACTGCGGAACTACAGAGGAGGCCTTCTCGTAGACATGAGCATTGCTATAACGGTACCCCATTATCTCTTCGAGGTCGGAAGTGTGCGGAATACTGTATACCTCCTACGGGAAGACATGCTCAGATTCCAAGCGATCAGAGACGAGTCTGGGATTCAATCGTGGGACCGTACAATTAGGAACATTGAATATTGCAAGAAGCTTCGTGGTTGTCCTGATGGCAAGCCGAGGAGACACCGCTCCATAAAAAAGTAGCATACGCATATTGAAAGCTATTGACTGAGGCCAGCATTGATGCAACTGGGCCGGTTTCAAGTGATCTGTAGGCCTTTGGGAAGAATTTGAATGACGGCCATTACGAACGTGGTCATGCATTTGAACGTGTAATCGTACTGCTCACACTTTCCTTCTTATGGCTTAGCAATTATTGAAGTTTTTCAGACGAAGATGCCGCTATTCGATTAGGAGTGCGGATAGAAAGAGAGATAATGACCCACCTTACGATTGAGGAATGTCCTGCCTGCCGTTGTCAAGAAACATTGTTCTTTTTCGTTTAAAGACTAATCCATTCGGGGTTGATCTTGTTCGAAGTTGACCGATTTACTCTCTTTCGCTCCTATCTGTGTTAGGCAGCCGTGCTGAGACGGACAAAAACATTTCTTTCCCCGTAAGCTCATTCCAAACTCGGTGATGTCGTGTCGTTTCGATGTCAGATTGCCGTGTAAAGGTGGCCTGATGCTTTGATGTGCTTCGAGGCTATAGAGCGAAGCTTTCCTGACCTGAAAAAGGAGGGCAGGAGCTGTTGTGGTGGGTTAGGGAGAGCCGTGTGGGGGATGTGGCTTGTTTATGTTTAATAGTGTCACTCCTATAGTAATTGGGCCATAGTAGTAGTCAATAGCACAGAAGCCTCACATAGGAATGCAAAGAAGGTATGTACTTTCTTAGGTAGTGAATGATGGATCAAGAGATTTCCTCCTAGGCTAGAAAGGAAACCGTTAGATTGTTGTCGGCTATCTATCGGTGATCAGATCTTCGCACCAGCACCAGGAACACCTTGGGGAAACGAAAAGTACGCCATAAGTACTGATCTTGGTCTTCATGATATGGATATTGATTTCCGAGTTGATGAAGTTTTCGGGTTTATGGGAGTCAGAGCAACGCTCCTGTATTGAAGGGACTAAATATAGAATTAGGCTGCAAATCACTCACACCAACACGTTGCACCCTTGAGCGCAACACCCTAGGGCGGCGTTCAGTTTAATGCCCGATCGAGTCCCATGATAAATTCCCGTAGGGATTCTCGTGTTCTTAATTCGGAATATATATTTGTGTATTCTATACCCCGAACTTAGGATTAGCAATTACCATTTTGGTTCGCGAAGGGGAGCATAGGTAGCTTTGGCGGGAACATTGAGGAAGCAAGGGAGAGCATTAAGGGAGCACAAGGGAGCACTGAGGGAGCAAGGGGGAGCAGCGAGGGAGCAGGGAGAGCAGCCGAGGGATCAGAGAAGCGCATGCATGCACTTCCTTGATCTCGGCTTAAGCTACTTACCCTCGATTAGGACCAGAGAAACCCGTTTATTCTACGATTGCACGTTTAATTTTTGTGACCTCGCTTAATTCTAGATTCGGCATCGGCATATGCTTCGCATCGGGCCGACGTCAAGTCTCGCATATGCGGGGCCCATGCTACTTACAAAGTCCGGCCCAATGCCAAGAATGTTTTCCGGCCCTGGCTCAGCTTTTCCAACCCCCTACGAACTGCAACCCGTCTGGCCCCTTTGTACATACTTCGATAGGGGAGTGTAAATAGCCTCAATAGCAGTTCGCTTTTGGCCCTACCTTACCATTCAACAGTAGTACCGTACCACTAACGCGTCAATGCAAAAACCCTGGATCCACATTATGCATTTCTATTCAACACTTATTTGCCTTTCACACGAAGTTGCTTTGGCACTCTAGAGGGTAACTAACGCTGCTATCATGTGATCAGAATTACGCATGTTATTGACAAGGCAGTCTTCAAGCGATAGGATTCGTTCAGCTGAAACGAGATCAGCACGTAATTGCAAGGTCTTATGGAAACTCTTGCGGTCGTCGGGCTTGCCAGCAGCGTAGTACAGTTTGTTCAATTTGCAATTCAACTGCGCAAAGAAATCCACGAATACTCCAGCGCCTTCGGGCGAGCTCCACAGAAAATCACAGATATTGAGAGACGCGTATCATTGATTCAGACTACCCTCGCGGATGTCGAAGATGCAGAGCTTGATCAGGAGAGGCGGACAATGGAAGACTGCAACGCTAAGATCAAGGAATTGCTCGTGATCCTGGATGCATTGAAGTTGACACCAAGACCCCTCAAAGGTAAAGCCACGAGTCGGGAGTGGCTCCAGCGGAGTCTAAATCGCATGGAAACGGGCTGGAAAGCCTTCAAAACCCTTCATGGAGATGAGAAAATCGAGGCCCTTCAGCTTTCTCTTGATCGACTTCTGGCTCTTTTGGCATTGCAACTACAAGTCAAGGCGAACAAAAAGCTTGACGACAGCACCGAGGCTATCATCCGTCGCATAGAGCGTTTACACTTAGACCTTCGACAAGAACAGAAGATCTATGAGCAAGCGGGAGAGACAGAAATAAAGCAAGTTATCCCCTTTGTGCGAAACGCGAAGTTCGTCGGACGTTCAGAAATCTTCAAGAAGTTGGAGGAGAAGTTCGGTCGGGGAGAGCCTCAAGTGGCCCTCTGCGGGCTTGGCGGTGTAGGCAAGACGCAGCTTGCACTGGAGTATGCGATTCGGCTGAAAGAGCGCTCACCAAGTGTGTCAGTCTTTTGGGTCTTTGCGAGTAATGAAACAAGATTTGAAGATGCCTATAAACGAATCGCTTCAATATGCGGCATACCCGGCCATCGAGACCCCGATGCTAATTTGCTGCAAATCGTGCGTGACTGGCTAGAGAGAACATACCCATGCAAATGGCTCATGGTTGTCGATAATGTGGATAATGCCAGTGACTTTTTCGAAATGCAGCTGCTCAGGAAATCTATGTACGAGTATGTGCCACAAAGTTCGAATGGTAGTGTCTTATATACCACCCGAAATCGTGACATAGCCGTCGATCTTGCCTCAGATCAAGACCCGATCGACGTAGGATCATTGAGTACGGAGGAGGCTAATCAGCTCCTCGACAAGTATGTTCGCGATGCCAGCACAGGCGACGAGCGACTAGAATTCCTCCAAGCCTTGGGCTGTATACCTTTGGCAATTACGCAAGCCGTGGCATTCATGGCGAAACGTCGGAAATCGATCACTCAATATCTTGAGCTATTCGAGAAGAGCGACACCGCTAAAGCTCGTCTCCTGAACTACGAGTTTAGCGATCATGGCCGAGAGGCAAGAGCTCTGGATTCAGTAGCAAGAACATGGATGATATCCTTCAACCTCATCAAGTCGAATCATCCTCGAGCGGCAGATTTAATTTCATTAATGAGCTTCCTAGACCCGCAAAGTGTGCACCCTTCCCTCCTTCCTAGCGATGGTGAAGACGAGTGGGATCTCTTGGATGCTTTGGAAGTCTTACTGGCCTTCTCCCTAATCAAGATCAATGAAAGCGACGGCACATACAGCATGCACCGCCTGGTTCAAATAGCCACTTGTTCATGGTTAGCCAGCAGCAATGCAGGAGATTGCGATAAACATGCAATGCAGGCCTTGCGCACGCTTGCCAAACAATTTCCCGACGACTTTATCAGAAATTCGGCAGCATCCAGGTGCTTACCTCATGCAGACAAGGTTTTGGCTTCCGAGACCAAGAAAATCAGTCTGCCAGACAAACTTAATCAAGCGACATTGTTGCATAAGACAGCCAAGTATTATTGTAGCTCAGGCCACTTGATCATAGCTGAAGCGAGGGCAAAAAAAGCACACAACATACGAACTGAAACTCTTGGTCGCCTCCATCCAGATACCATTGTCAGCCTCAGTAGCCTGGGATGGATCAGTAATAGGTTGCGCCAGTACTCTGTGACTCGAGATACTATCGAGCCGGTGCTAGGCATCCTCATCGAAGAAGGCACTGTTCCAATTGGGCTGATGAGAGAAGCGGCAAACGTGCTTGCTCAAGCGCTGATAAGCCAAAACGAGCTCAAGTCTGCTGAGAAATTGGTACGGAGCGTCCTGTCGGATCAGTGTATTGACAATCTTGCAGCAAGTATTCTACAGAAACCATCGCATGACGATCTAAAATGTTATCGCCTTATTGTCACTTTAGGACGGAGATACCTCCGCGGATCAACGTACGAAGCAGCAGAAGAGCACTATCAGAAAGCACTGTTGTTATACCAAAAAGCCTTTGAGGTCTGCTCAGTCGACACCGACGACGCTTCACAGGCTATGATAGGCTCAATACGTCACGGAATCTCAGTTGCCACCGAAGGTCTTGCGCTAGTACTGTTTCATCAAGGCAGGTATGAGAAAGCCGAGGTCCTGTACCGAAGATTGCTGGCGGAACGCGAAAGCACGTATGGATCCAGGGGTCTCAGTACTTTGGTCTCGTTACATCATCTGGCGAGAGCTCTGGGCAAGCAAGAGAAATGGGACGAGGCGGAGGCGGCATGGCAGAGGGTCTGTCGGGATAGTGAGTTTGTTCTTGGGCCGGGGCATAGGGATACTGTGAGAAATCAACAAAGCTATGCGAAGTTTCTGGAGGCTAGGTCAGAGAGGATGGGTGAGGTTAAGTGCTGCGAGTACTCAAGGAGTTCTTGATGAAGACCTATGACCCGCTTTTCTGATAGTCGAGAGAACACTTGTTTGCGGTAAGTACACTGGTCTCCCAACAATAATTAAATCTGATCGCTTCTTCTAACATGAACCTCCCAAAAGAGCTAGTAAGAGACAGGAGAGTTGCTTAGAAACTGGTTTATTGCCGGAATATCTTACAGTGCTTAGAAACATGAAGGCCAATTGATAAGGCTTGCGAGAGGTTTGAAACTATATAGAAATGAGCTAGAATACTATCCTTCAAATGATTATCTTCTTCAAAAGAGCGAGTTCCAGATTTGTTACAACTGCGATTTTCGAAGCAGCCTGAACATGAAAACCCAAGGCTAATTCGCATATAATAGTGCTTTGTCATATGTATTCATTCCAATTGATTTCCTTTCACACCATATGAGCATGTGGGATCCTCCACGGCCTACGACTGTTGACAGTGCAGTGTTGGTGCGTATGATCTTAGATCGAGAGATATAGCCAGCCGACTGTCGACTGCTCTGAGACCCGGACCCTGGCTACGCTAGCCGAAGGGCCCGGGGAGAACGCTGTGGGAGAGCAAGATTGGCCACGAGCGTCTGGATTGTATGGTATGGCGTCTGCGGCATGGGGCGTGTGGTTGAAGTTATTAAGCCCCTGGTGGAGCCAGCCATTTCTGTGTATATACACATACGTTCAGTACACTAGGAGTTACACTGAAACCAGAGCTTGGATTGACTTGCGTGCTGAGCCGGGGACTTTTTCATGGCAGTGCCCTATGTAGGTGCTTACATGGCTTGCTACAGAGCTCCCTAGATGGCTTTCCACGCAGCTCTCCATATATATTCCTGGACAGTCCCTTAGATAGCTCTCCAGATAGCTCCTTAGATGCCTTTATACATGTTTTATACACGAAACAGAACCTTTCGAGCATAATCCACATTCTTAGCAATCATAGCAAATAGGTAAGGATTATGTGAGCATTCCGCGCACCCAGCTGGCCTCAAGCACCTTGATGATATGCCAGATGGTCTCGATGGCTTTGTTTTCTGGCTGTTTGGACAAGAGAGTCCGGAGAGAATCGGGCTAGGGTTAGGAAATACGGAGGGTGAAGCGTCACGTCACTGCGGACAGATACGAACTAGAACCTTCAACGGTTATTTGCAAAGACTCATTTCCTTCGAAACACAGCTCCGAGCTAAGATGTTCGTTGAACAAAGCTTTGGAAAGAGTGGACACTGCTGTTGCGCAGCTCGTTACCCTGTTGTTGGCAGGCGGAGCCAGCGCACAGCAGAGTTTTTCCTTTTTAATAGGTAGTTTCCCATATAGTGTCTACCGTACAGTCAATAAACACATATGCATGCTCCCATCAAAACCTTAGATACCAACATAAACATAGTGCAAATAATCGTCAAATCCAACCGCCTTCTTGAGCGTGATGACATTTCAAACTCTTAATCTCTTTCGCATGTCGCGTAGCTACTTTGAATACTTCATTCAAAATGCATCGAAGGGACTCTGTATTTGTGGCATTTGTGTGATAAACGTGAATCCTGTTCTGCTGGCCCCGTCCTTTCCCCATATCATGAAAGCGTTGAGCGTAGAGAACTTTGAATTCTTCGACATTATTGGGGAAGTCATTCAGAGCGTGGTTGCCTTCGAGCTTCTCACGGAGTATATCTGTTTTATTTAGAAACAAAAAGATCGGAACTTCCTTGAACCACGGCAGACTTTCAATGCTTTGAAAGAGTATTTCCGCTTCTGATACCTGATTCTTAAGCGAAAAAGTTAGCCTCAGGTTTGATAGAACCGAAACTGGTCTCATCATCTAGATCTAGTGTTTACTGACTGCTGTTGGGTCTTCGATAAGACATGAGTCAAATGCCCCCAGCGCGACAACAAAGACCAAACAATCCACGGCACCAAAAGCGTGAACCCACTTTTTCCGATCAGAGCGGGTACCAGCTACATCAAAAACATAGTAGTCTGTTTCGTTGCGGCAAAGTAATGTTTTTGTGATTCCATCTGTCTTTCTTCTAGCGTGCAGGACGTCTTGGTTGGTTGGCAAGTATCCTTTCGAGAACAAGCGATCAAGATTTGCCAGATAACTAATTCTCAACGAGCTTCAGCCATTCTATAGCTTGGACCGGGAAAAGTCTATACTATTGGATTTTATCATGAAGGGCAAACTCCCCACCCCGCAGGATCGCTGTCTGAATGGCTTCGTCAAGCCAGAGCTCTTTCATTGATGTCAGACATGCCGGGGTGAAGGGATCGTCCAGATCGAGGTCATCTGCTTGATGAATGTGAGTCCTCACAACATTTGATGCGTGGGCGTACATATTACCTACAGTCGTCGAAGCGCTCCTTAGCTTCGTAGATTATTCGCTCATACAACTTCTGAAATATCAGAAAGGCCCGGATTCTTTGTCTCTAAAAGACTTACTTCGGATTTAACGTTTTGGTACTTGAGCCCCAGCCTCGGCATTTCTTCGAAAATGATTGCGAATGCAACCAGTACGTTACTGAAGATGAGCTTTCGCGTTTCCTCACGTTCATCTAATGAAAAGGGATAGTCATGTATGAGTCTCATCTGGTTCAGCAGTGTGGTCTTGCCTCCTTCACCAGCTCCTAGGCCGAGCTCGTTAACAACGGTCTTATGTATGATGGATCTATTCAGCAGTGTAACACACTTACCTAAAAGTAGGATCTTAGCTTGAAGCTTTTCTTCGTCCTGGAGGCCCGGCGATTGCTTGTTCAAAGGTATCTTACTCGTCGACGATTGCAAAGGGAATCTAATGCGAAGGTTGAAAAGGTCATCTCTTAAGCTCCACTCACTCTTCTTCTGAGGTTTGGGGCCAAATCCCTCTCTACGCAACGGTTCATCTGACGTCTGCTTGACAACTGACGCAGAACCGAAGTAATGCTGGGAGTTCCATAGTTCCTCTGACGATATCGGTAGTTGTATGACAGCTATAGTAGATATCTGCGAGAGGCTCAGTCCAGAAAGTACAGACCAGCTAGTCCCAAACTGAGAACTCGAAGAGATAAAAGAGTTTGAATGTTCATTCCATGTCCGTCGGTAGACCCGGGAGGCGTGGATCTCAGATTGCAGACGAGGATCCAGGTTGACTTCCGAGTCTTCCACTGATGGGGTTATAGACTGATCGTACGAATCTGCAGATGGTTTGATCGTTATTTCCGAAGAGTTGTCTGTGATTCCATGGACAAGCGGAATTGATGAAGTCGTATCATCGTGTGCTCCTGCCATGCTAAGCTCCGTATTTGCTAGACGTTGGGACACATCTTCGCTACTCTTCAAGATACTGTCAATCGACATGGCAAGCTTCTCGACCGAGCCTCGAACATCCGCCATGATCTCGCTGTAATTGTAAAGAATCAATTTGAGGGCCATCGAAATCACCCCGCCGATTTCGGCTGCACTTACCACGTCAATATCGTAAGGATGAGGTTCAAAGAATTTCGTGACTCTCGAATACGAGAAACGAGGGTGTTAATCTTTTGCTCCTGCCGGGCCTAGCGTAGCTTCATGATCTTCGATAACGGTTCATTCAGCTTAAATGAATCTAATATCTTCTCTAAGTCGGATAAGTTCATGACACAAGATGTACTTATGACGACAACAGATTCTACGGAGATAGCTGCTCTTCTTGACTGAGGCACAGCTTCCGTGTCGTGAAGGAAGGGAGACAATTGCGCGAGACAGATCCTGAGCTCGGTGACTTCTGTGACGATGCTGCGTGCCGTCTTTGGCGCTTTTCGTTCCCGATCAAGGAAGGCGGTCAGAGAGTTTGTTATCTTGGCCGCTGCTGCCAGTATGCCTGTGACAGCGGCAATGATGGACAGAGGATCCATCACGGGGAAATCACGCGAGATCAGTTAATTCTAAACGACACCGAGAGATGTCAACAGGCCATTCACACTGTAGTCACGATCGTCAAGGCGAATGGTGAGAGACATCTTGTAAGATCAGCTTCCAGTTTTCAAACGACAGCCTTGCTATACAGTACGAGTAGCCTTGTGACAAAGACTGATTCCGAGCATAGCCGCACGAAGACCAAAGTCGGGCTATAGGTAAATCCTTGCTTGGTTATTATAAGATGATACCATCAGTGACTATATATGATAGATATACTACGTTGAACAAACAACAATGTTATCTGCTGTTCACGTATAGTCAAAAGTACTCAGGCCAGTACCTTATCTGATGTTCGAACGCACCAAGCGCTGTTTAGCTTAGCAACTTTGCTTGAGCCGGCCTGAATAAAGAATGTTTAGCGATAAACTGCGTAATCATGTGACTGACGTGAGCGTGGGGAGGAACCCAAGATCCCTGGCGCCCACTCGAAATCTCGCTGCAAGTTTTTGGAGACAAGTCGACAATAACAATAGCAGCTCCTACCAGTGGACACAATGGTGATGATGGTTACAACTCCCGAGATGCGTTTACAAAGCTAACATCAAATTTCTTCGCAGCCTCAAAACGAGTATATTGAGCGGTGGCAAAAGCTACATGGGAAGAAGTTCGCACATTCTGTCAAACTTTTACAGTGCCCGCGCTGACCATGACTACAGATTCGATCATGAAGAGCGCACTCGAAAGCGCATCGCCCGAGAATCCCACAAACAATCCGACAATGCCCAAAAATTCACTGGCCTTCGTGCCAAACTCTACCAAAAGAAACGCCACGCTGAGAAGATCCAAATGAAAAAACAAATCAAAGCCCACGAAGAACGCAATGTCAAGTCATCTGCGCCCGCCGAACCCTCGTCTACCCCGCTCCCGCAATATCTGCTTGATAGATCACAGCCTACGAACGCAAAGGCACTGTCGAGTGCGATCAAGAACAAAAGGGCGGAGAAGGCGGCCAAATTTAGTGTGCCCTTGCCCAAGGTTAGGGGGATTGCGGAGGAGGAGATGTTCAAGGTTGTGAAGACGGGGAAGAAGACGGCAAAGAAGGGATGGAAGAGGATGATTACGAAGCCGACGTTCGGTATGCCGACTCTTCGCTTTGAAGGAGGTTGGGTCTGGAAACACACTTGCTGATGATACTTTCTGTCAGTTGGACCGGACTTTACCCGACGACCTGTCAAATACGAGCGTTTCATTCGACCGATGGGACTGCGGTACAAAAAGGCCAACGTCACGCATCCTGAGCTTAACGTCACTGTTCAGCTCCCTATCATATCCGTCAAGAAGAACCCTCAAAATCCCATGTACACACAACTAGGTGTATTGACGAAAGGAACCATCATCGAAGTCAACGTTAGCGAATTAGGATTGGTAACAGCTGGTGGAAAGGTGGTCTGGGGAAGGTGGGCGCAAGTTAGTAAGTAGTGGGAAGGGGTACCATCTTCTGACGTTTAGGCTGCTGACATGGACCTAAGCAAATAATCCAGAAAATGACGGGTGCCTAAATGCGTATGATAGCTCCGTTGCTCTTTCGAGATGTCTAATGGATCAAGACTAATGGAATTGCAGAGTTTTACTGGTATGATCGAGATTTGTTCAAGAGAAATGGTAATGCATGGCATGGCACGGCGTTTAGGTACAGGTACGTAGCAGAGCGGCATAAGCCACGGAATAGCCTATTCTAGAACGAACTTCAGTCGTTGACGACCTCTCGTGTATTCAAGAAGCGCAACCGGTCATGAGCAATTCGTGATTTGATTACGAGGCCTGCCAGCAGAGCAAATGACTGGGGCTCGGAGTGCAGATTACGGCACGCCTGAGGGGGAATCTCTTTCTTCCACCTCATAATTTTCAGCCTCAAAGATCAGGCGGGTAAGACTCTACTGTATGTGGGGGGTGTGATTGTGGCCTCGACATTCCACGGAGCGTATTTTCAGCCTTATGGTTGCCGCTCATATTTGTCTGGTCTCTACTTGATCGTGTTGGTCCTTTTCTACCCGTACCAATCTATACGTACATGTGATGTGCGTTATCACGAGTTTGTTCCATCCGTTCAAGGTAGAAACTTATTCAACACCCGGACACGGAGCTGAATCGCTTTTTCGCCATCCACTATGTTTTGATGCAGGTTGAGTTGTTACGAGATGACTCCTCTGCGATGGGGATCGAACATATGACATTGGTGCGACAACTTTGTGGTGTTGGTCAATGCCCTCTCAATCTCGCGTGTCCCCAGCCACGTAGAGATTCCGTCGTATTTGTGTTTTTCATTACTGATGTTACCATGAGTGTTGTCTTCTTCCCAGTGATTGACCTCAAGGCCAAATAGTCTGATCCTTCAAGCATTCTGCATGCGTCTAGCTGAAGTGCCTCTCCGTACCTACCTCCGTAGATAGGTACTTGATGATGGAAAGTGCAGGTGCAGGCACTTTGAAGGATTCTGCGAATCCTGTCAAATCTTCCATGGTTGTCGGACGCTTGTCCCAAGCACCGAGCGTATGTACGGAGTACAAAGAGTATTACCGAGCCAGAACCCTGCAGTCAGGGGCAGGAATGCTGGAAAACCTTGTTTTCCACGACTTCCCGCCCCCCATTCCACTTTCAGCTCTCACAGACTCACAGTCCTACGTAAAGTGCACTAATTGATAGTGCTGATGTACTAATCTCCACCAGACCGGATACGGGTCTGAATGCTGACGAAGCCCATCCGATGTACCCAATCAAGAAGTCTTATAGCTTGGAGATACCAAGGTAGTAGAAGTAAGCTAGTCATTCCTGGTAAGGCTCGTGTCCAAATCAGTGTAACAAGCCACGAGGCGTGCCGGCTTTCATCTTCTGTTTCAGCCGCCAACTGTGCCTCTTTCCCCTGACGATCAGCTCTTCTCACCGAGTCACCCCAAGATAATAATGCCACTAATGCCGGGTCTTGAGGTTCCAAACGTGCTCTCCAGGCTGCCGAGTGGCGTCGTCACTCTGTGAACGCCCTATGGATTCCGTATTAGAGGTCTTTAATTCATCTCTAGTCAACAGCGGCAGCTGGCCTTATTTCCTGTCTTTACGGAACTGTCCGACTCTGGCCCTGGACGATTTCGTTGCCAAGCTTCCTATGCCTCTGGAGTCTGCGCTAACCATCTTCTCCACGTCGTGATCTTCGACTTCACACTCTCTCTCATTTCAAATATGTCGTTGTCCTCATAGCTATATCCACACTGTCTTTACAGCTGATTCTCAGCATCACGCTCATTCTACACCTCACGCTCTCTACCGACCCATCATGACCATCTCTACGATATAATGCTGTCGATTATTGCTTGAATAGAATATAATAATATGGGTGTAACACAGAGTCATACATCTGGCGGGGTTTACGCCACCGCGTACTGTACGTTCTTTGTCTTCGCACGATCCATCATATTCCCTCGAGCTTCCCTGGCATTCAGCGATCATGTCTTTACAAGTCTTGACATGACAAGACGAGAGAAGGCCACATGTGTCTCTCCCATTTGCCCCTCTCTAAGAAAAGCATTCGCTACATCCCTCTTCTACTTCCAATGCTGATTTGCGATCCGTAATACAGCGTCGGGAGTTTCGTGGGCTCCCAAATCCACATTCTCCTTCAACCAACAATCCTTCGCTCCGCAGTTCGCCAATGTCACCACCATAAATGGTACCGCAGTTTCGGGAACGGGAGTTTCTGCTACTGGGTCAAATGCCGCCTACATCACCGGTGCGCCAAGCGCGACTCAACAATCAAATGTCACAAACACCGCCTATGCGGACTGGGCCTCGTCGAGTGCTTTTGCCAGTTGTTTCACAAAGGATGGGTACGAGTCTAAGACGTGTTCTTGCAAAGCCGACGCATCGTTCTTTTTTGCGCGGGAGGCTACGCAAACCACCACTACACCGGGACTAGTCACTGGACTTCCGGCAACGACAACCAAGCTCGGAAGCTCCTACACCCCTCCGGCTGCGTGCTGCAACGAATGCAGAATTCTAGCCGAACCGGTGCGGCTTTTCTACTGGCCACCGGACGATCTTTTGCCTCGCGACGCCACCATAGGAAATGCCACTGCGGGCAATGCCACTGCGGGCAATGGTACAATCGCTCATGCTCCGGTCAATAATGCGACGGTCAACACAAAACTGGCTGCCAGAGTCAGCGCGCCATACACAATGGTTTCAGAGGGATTCACTTAGTAAGTATTGTTAGAGACGCCGAGATGACCTCTGCTGACCTAGAATCAAGCACATCGCCTTCCGTCTACGTGGTCTATAGTACTCTTCGTGCAATCGCCTCATGCGTCCCAACGGAATCTGGCGTCTTTGCAACTCAGTCAGAACGGAATGTAGGAGATGTGCACCATCTTGTAACAAGGTCATATATGCCAAGTGATCTCTCTACTTGGGGCTGTCCTTACTATACCGTCAGCTGGAAGCCACTGAACTATTCATTGTTATATGCACCTCCTCCAATGACTGATCTCCTGAGTAGCGCCAGTGCTTGCTTTGACATCTCGACAAGCGGAGGTGGTCTGACCTTGGTCAATACACAACTTGAGTCAATGGTTAGCGACATCCTAGCTCACCCAAGGATGTCTCAACATCCAGATCTCTCCCTGGTGGATCCCGCTTGGAGTACTTGTACGCCAATGCTATACGGCGGTTTTGACCCACCTCGACCAATGATCAAGGCCACCGGTCTTGACGTGGTATCTGCAACCCCGACTGATCCGGCGTCTCCAGCCCCTCAAACGGCTTCGCCTAGTCCTGGGGTATTCATTACGTCTCCGCAAGTCGATCCGACGCAGGCGTCTCCCGTTGGCCCAGCATTGACCGGGCCCATGTTTCACACTACTTTCGCCAACGCCCCAACCGCCAACAGTCCAGCAAATACTCCAGCTGTGACTAGGTCAGCGGCCAACGACCCAGCTGTGAATAATCCAGCAGCGAGCAATCCAGCTGTTGACAGCCCAGCAGCGAATAATCCGCCGGCTAATAGCCCTGCTGCAGTTAGTCCAGCTGCGGGTACTCCAAGCAGTTTTCTTCCGGTCTTTACGGGGTTCCCAGCGCCTGCTCAAAATTCCCCTCCTGCTCAAAGTCCTGCAGCAGTTCAAAATCCAGCGCCTGCCCAGAATCCTGTTCCCGCTCAAAATCCCCCGGCTGCTGCTCCTCAAAATCCTCCTATTGCTCAGAATCCCGCTGTGGCCCAAAATCCTCCCACGGCTCAAAACCCACCCGTTGCGCAAAACCCACCACCAAATCCCCCTGCATCGAATGGGCCTGCACCGAACCCTCCAGGGCAGAATTCGCCTGTCCAAAATCCTGGACAGACCGCTCCAGCCCAAGGTCTTCCTGCCCCAGGCGTTCCGGCCCAGAACCCGCCAACGCAAGGCCCTCCTGCTCAGGGTGTCCCTGCCCCGAATCCGCCAGCCCAGGGGCTTCCCGCCCAGAACCCACCGGCTCAAGGTTCTCCCGCCCAGAATCCGCCAGCCCAAGGGTCTCCCGCTCAGAATCCGCCGGCTCAAGGTGTCCCCGCCCAGAATCCACCGGCTCAAGGTTCTCCCGCCCAGAATCCGCCAGTCCAAGGGTCTCCCGCTCAGAATCCGCCGGCTCAAGGTGCTCCAGCCCAAGGTGTGCCGGCTCAAGGTGTCCCTGCTCAGAATCCGCCGGCTCAAAGTGCCCCAGCCCAAGGTGTACCGGCTCAAGGTGCCCCCGCCCAGGGATCTCCGGCTGTAGGATCTCCTGCTGCACTTCCCTCTTATTCAAACGTTGCAGTACCTGCTGGATCCGGGGGCGGCAGTATCATGAGTCCTGGAGGGTCTAACATACCCACCCCTGGAGGTAACACTGTTAACTCAGGCACTCAAAATCCTAACCAACCTGGTTCGGTTGGAAGTTCCCCTCCTGCTTCGAACGCTCCTCTCCCTTCAATTGGAGGTCAAGTAGTCCAGCAAGCACCTGGCGGAGGTGCCATTGTTGGTGGTTCTACACTAAGTGCTGGTGCAGCAGCTACGATAGGTGGTACTCCAATTTCTATTGCCAGTGATCATATTGTCGCAGGCAGTAGTACTGTGGCTTTTGCTCCGAGTGCCAATACTGCAGGAGCTGGAACCGGACCAGGCGTTGGGACAGGCTCTGGTACTAGTGGAGGTGCTCAAGTCAATTCCAACGGCGCCTTGGTTGTTGCTGGTGCAACTATTAATCCAGGCTCTCAACAGACTGTTTCCGGCCACGTGATATCTGTTGATTCTTCCAGTCACGTCATTGTGGACAGTAGCACATATGCAGCTCCAGTTGCCGCGCCATCTTCCGGTTTACCTGCCGTGAATGGTCAGTCCATTCAAACGGCTGGTGGTGGTGGTGTCGTTGTAGGAAGTTCAACTGTTGCTTCAGGATCTCAAGCCACCATTGCGGGACACGTGGTCTCTGCCGGCTCGAGTAATGTCATTGTCGACGCTAATATCTATTCTGTTCCAGCTGGCTTACCGACGAGTCTCCCACCCGTCAACGGTCAGTCAGTTCAGATTGCTTCCGGTGGCGGTGTGGTGATTGCAGGTTCGACTATCGCTGCAGGAAGCCAAGCAACAATTTCTGGCCATGTGGTTTCCGCTGGCCCGAATAACGTTGTCGTCGATGCTAGCACTTTCGACCTTCCAGCCACGACCCCAAGTCCAGATCTCCAAAAAGGCGTCCAAAATTCGAACGGCCCGTTCAACGGCATTGTCACACTTCCCAATGGCGCGATCATCAGTGCTGGTGGCAATGCAGCGACCGTCTCTGGAAAGGTCGTCTCTGTCCTCCCAAATGACAATGGCATCCAAGTCGGCAGCAGCACGGTCGCTCTTCCTTCGAACCTCTTACCCCAATCTGTTACCGTGGCCGGGCAGACGCTAACAGCCGCTCCTAATGGTGGTGGTTTTGCACTCGGTACGAACACGCTTTCAGCCGGTGGTCCCGCAATGGCAGTGTCTGGAACCCCTATCTCCATTCTCCCGAACAACGGCGGTCTCGTCGTCGGCAGCAGTACTGTCGCTCTACCTGCAGCGCCTTCAGCAACCCAACCTATCTTCACCGTAGGCGGCCAAACATTTACAGCTGCTCCGACAGGCTTTGCCATCGGAAGTTCCTCGCTCTCTATAGGTGGCTCAGCAATCACCATTTCTGGCACCATTGTTTCTCTAGGCTCCTCGGGTCTCCAAATCGGCTCCTCAACCATCCCCCTAATACCCACATCCCCCCAATCCATCTTCACAGTCGCAGGCCAAATCTTCACCGCAGCCCCTACCGGATTTTCTATAGCCGGAACATCCCTCTCCGTAGGCGGCTCCGCTCTTACACTCTCGGGCACGGTAATCTCCCTCGGCTCCTCAGGCCTCCAAATCGGTTCCTCAACTATCCCCTTGACGGCCAGTGCATCGCAAACAAGCCTAGGCGCGCTTCTCACCAGTGCCATTGGCACAGGGAATTCAAGTGGGTCTACACCGACTGGGGCTGCGGGGACATCGGCGGGGGGGAAACCGACTGGTACGGCGGTGCAGGGTGCTGGAGCTAGGTTGGGTCTGGGGATGTGGGCGGTGGTGTGTGGTGTTGTGGCGGGGTTGGCTGTGCTGCTGTGATGTGAGAGGGAGTTTGTATATTTTTTAATTTGAATTGGGGAATAGGTTGGACTTGGGGTTGGATAGGCTGATGTGGTAGTGATACATGGGGAGGTAGTTAGCGTTCGTATACTCTGTTAATAATCAAAACCTTTCACAACAAAACCATCTCTCTTTCTCTCTTCCATTCCTTCAACCCACCTTTTCCTCCCCTTTTCACATTCTTCCCCTCCCACCCTCTCTTCTGTTCACCCTCACACCTCATTCTTGACTCTTCTTTTCACTCTCACTCACTCTCACATCTTCCTCGCGATTCAATCATTATTTTCTATTTCAAACTATTTTCTTTCTCACACGTTCTTTCCATTCATATATTTTTTTCTCTCTTACTCTTCTTTTCTTTCGATTTTTTTGGAATATGCATTTTTTTACTTTTTTCTTGTTTGTTTATTTTATTTTAATTTAATTTTATTTAATTTGGGTTGGGTTGGGTTGGTTTTTGTTTGAATTGTTTGAGTTGTTCGATTTATTTCAAGTCATCTAAGTCACTCAATTCATTTAATCTATCCCCTCAGCCAGTTTAACCCCTCAATCCTCAGCAGTCTCAGCATCATTCTCGTTTCCATTCCCCTTCCTCTTCCCCTTCCCCTATCTCCTCTATCTAATCCCTCTAATCCACCACTTATACCAAAGGATCAAAGCTCTCAAATCCCTCAATCTTTCTTCTGTTGATCATTCCTGTTTTTTGGGTTTACTTTAGTTGGGAAGGGAGCGTGATTGAAGGGATTTGGTGAATTGATGGTTGTGTGAGGTGGAGGGGGTGAGGGGGAGGAGGGGAGGAGTGGGTGAGAGAGTGTGGGGTTGATGTGTTTGCGGGGCATGCGAGCGTGGTTTTGAAAAGGGTTTTGATTGGATGGTACTTGATTCGACGGTTGGGAAAAAAGGGAATAGGAAGCGGCAGAGAAGGTGAAATTTGAAAGAGGGTGGTGGTTGTTGCGTTTAGCGAGTATGGATTAACGCGCTTGTGGGTTTTGGTGGGAGTTTGTGGGTTTCAATGATTCAGGGCTAGAGAGAGCGAGGTGTGAGAAGTTTATTGATGGGTTTAAGAGGGGGAGGGGCGGATTTGATTTGAGGGGGAGAGAAGGTGGGAATAAGCGGAAAAGATGGTGTGAGAATGAGGTCTTGAAGCATGTCTTTTCCCGTACGAACATCTTCTTGACGAAGTAGCACTTCTTCGCTGTCTTTTCTTTTCTTGCTCGTTTGCGACGTCTTCATCGACTTCCGTTCTTTCATTAATTGCAACTCTTAAACGTCGTTTTTGTATTCTCGACTTTTCTAATAATCATTCGCACATCTCCTTCAACAGCTCAACAGCTTTCCCGATCCCTATCTTTACCACCCAAATCATACCCCTCAAAACCTCCTACTCCCTTGACTCCCTTGATCTTCATGCTATCAGTATTTCTGCGCATGCGAGAGGCTCAGAGACTACTTGAGGGAATAACAGATGATGGAGGGGGGTTTCGGCGGGTTTGAGAGGGGGCGGGTGGTGAGAAGAGTGTTACTTATGAACTAGTGTTCGTCTCTTCCATATATCTTTTCTGGAGATAGCCCTCCTCCTTTCTCTTTTCCTCCTCCCGCATCTGCTACCTCTTGTTAACCCCGCCACCAACTCCCGGACGCGCTTGATACAACTCGGTAAACAGCACCACTGCACCAATGCACCACTAACTCTTTCCTATCTCCTCTTCTCTTCTTTCAGCATGAACCCTTCCCCATTCCTCCTAGTACTTCGTACCTATCATTCTCAGAATTTTCTTGTTGTTCCTTACTCACTGGGGTTATTATAGCTTTTACAAGACTAGCGTAGCCGATAGCGATGAGATGAGGGACCTGGTTTGGTGATGTTGGGGTATGTTGTTGAAAAGCGGTGGAAGGGCTGGAAGGGGGGGTATGGGGGAAGGAAGCGGTGGTGGAAGAGTGTTATCATATGCAAACCAAGGACTCTTTCACCTGCTGTCAAACCTATCACAACCAACCCAAATCATTAGCACATATGTATCAATCTTACCATCATCTCCACCACCGCCATATTACACAGCCATCCCCACCACCACCTTCTCTAATATCTCCGTCTCCCTCACCCATCCACCCCACCACGCAAGCACCTCCACCCCGCTCTCCACCATTGCAGACTTTGCCGCATTCGAATAGTTGAACTCGGGGGATGACGAGGGGGTTGAAAAGGGCTTGAGATGATGAAGAGTCAAAGGACGAGGAACGAAGGCTTGGGACCAAGATGTCAGCGCGATAGGTTGAGTGCGGGATGCCGGAGAATTGATGGCGTGAGGGGTGGCGAAGAGTGGGGCTCTGGAACGAAGATGGGCTCTGGGATGATAGGGGATGGGAGGAGGATAGAAGGATGGGTCTGCAGATGGGATGATTAGGGAAGAAGATATGGGGTTTGATGACGGATGGGGATAAACTTAGATTTTTGTTATTCAGCTTAGGAAGCACTGTCGATCGTTTTCGACAGTGCAGAACAAGAGATCAGTAGGTGGAGATTAGTACAGTGTTAATTTCGACATCATGATGTCGTAGTTGAGTAGGTTATCAGATAGCTGGCTGAGTAGGTGGCTGCATACTTAATTGATCAAATGGTAGCATCATCATTGATTACTATTCTCCCTCGTGATTAATAGTAAATGTCTCATTTGGATTTAGAACATCCTTGACTTCGAGACGTCATCGTCGCTGATTCAGCTGAGGGGGCAATGACTGTAGAAGCCATCATAGTAAATTGTAAATACCATGTCTCGCTGTCTAACATCTTCAGATATTAAGGATTAGAAGGCGTACATGAGGTCTCCACACCCTAGGCTGGATAGAATTAAGCGCGTAGGCGAGCGAGTCTGCAGAAGCAGAAAATACGGCCGTCGCTAACAACAGCGGTAAATTACCGATCAAACCTGCAGACATGGCTATTGAAGGTGCTGGTCTACCGTCATTAGTGACATTCTGAAAGTCGTAGATAACCGGCAACTGAGGTAGCCATTTACGCGATCCAGGCGCAGCATATTTGGTTCAGCGCCAGAAAGATTGACAGAAGAGTATGTGCTTCGACGATCTTGAGCAATATGATCAAAGCGTAAGACCTTCCAGCCTCCTGACTCATGAGCAACACTTCTTCTTTCTGCATCAAAATTTACTGCAAGTAGGTGGTTAGTGTCTGGCCGCTGTGTGAATACTGTAGCGCTGCTGTGTTGACCAAGTTCTGTTCGTCCAGTAAGAGCGTTTCCGGGGATTCTAGTTATCCTACCGCCTTCCCATCAATACAAGGGCCTAGCAGGTCGTATATAAGTTTCTGGCTCAGATGGTGGTACCCAAAATCTCAGGTGATGTGCCAGGAGTCCCGCTGGAGATTCATTGTTGGGAGGAAGGGGATCATATCTCATGATAAAACTAAATTTTGAGAAAATCTGTCTTTGCCAGCATGCTTGAGCAGCTATCGCGGCGTCAAGCTTTGCAAGACTCTAAGTAACGTCCTTATTTGCTTGAGTCATGTCATATTGAATGTTCTTCATCGTCGTCTTTTGCACGTTGAGTTTCTCATGAGTCACCCTACTGTGGTCCAGTAAAGCATCGGATTTCTCTTGCAGTTTGAGGGCCACTTTTTTCTCTTTTCTCTTTCAGGTCTGACGTCGTCTTAGATAGTCTTCGAGCTATCGCTGCAATTATTTCCAGTCGGCTGTCAATCTTGCTTTTGAAGCTCGTGACGAATACCACATTGTCATTCTCGGCTGTAGTAATAGACATTCTGCAGTTCTGCGAGGGCCTTATCATTCGTTTTATGCTCCTTCACAATAGAATCCTTGAAATCGGCTTGGGATTTTCAGATTAATACGTCGAAACAGTACTCACAAAGTTTGGGATACCAGAAGTGTATTGATGGTCACTACATGGCTGCCCAACGTACTCCTCAACTTTTTGACACCATCCTTCAAAGCCAGGTACACTGCATACTACGGCCGAACATTTGTACCGATTGTCTTGAGCATCGCACACTTCGAAATTTCTATCAAATTCCCAAATCTTGCCCAGAAAGCTCTCAATTTGTCTCTCGCATGCTGACGCCACTGCTCGAATTGCATCTAGTTGGCGAAGCTCATGTTTGGCAGGTCGAATGTCGCTGAGCTTAGAAAGTGCACGGCTAAGAGGTTCAAGCTCCACGATAAGGTTCTGGTATTCTACAGCTGCTTCACTTTTCTGAGAACGCGTTAGACTAGATCAAAATGAAGAGCTTTGCAGAATATCACAGACCTTTCTTTAACTCTGACATAATCGTCCCAATAAGCCTCGTGACAGCGATAAAGTCACCGACGCCAAAGCCGCATGGTACTACCATGGTGATTTTTTTTCGCGATGTTGTCACCGAAGCTCAGCAGTGAACAGCTTCCCGTATCGAACAGCCTCGATAACTGCGTGCTGATGAAAGAGCGCTCTGCGATGAAAAGTAAGTCGTGAGGTGCGGTGCCGAACTACATCATGCATATGCAGTGTAACGCTCAGCCTCATCGAATACACCTAACCCCTGTTGACTGCTGCAGCCTCATGCTTTTAAGATAATGATGCAGGTTCCATGAGGCTATGATAGAAACATCCACACACTTCCCATCCGAAGTGATCAGGATGAACGTGTAATGTTCCTTCCAATTTCGTAATTCCTAAACGATCTATATGCAATCCCTGTTTGACGCAGAACTGCGACGCAATACGAAGACGCTGTTTAGATTTGTTCGATATTTGAGCTGGTCCAAGTAAGGTACTCGAGTTTCAGACCGATATACATCAAGCTTTGGGCAAAAGAGAAGATGTTGGTAAACAACCAGCTCTAACAAGATTTATATCGTGATTTTCGGTGCGGTTCCTACAAAGATCAGCACCCCATCCTTCTAATCTTTGCTCCAGCAACAAATGTGACCGCTCTATTGCCTCACTTTCAAAACCCCATCTTCCTCCCAAAAAACCCCAACACCCTCAATCGAAACAACACCCTTGAGTCCAAAACAAAAACAAATGTTCGAAGATATACCAACCCAGACAACCCGATCCAAGATCAATCGTGCCCAACGTAGTCCAGAAAACTATGCCACAGAGCATTGCCGTCCTATCAAAAGAACTTGCACCGAGGCGAGCGTTGTGGCGACTGGCGAGGGTTGGCCTAATGGATGCAGATTTTGTGGTAATAGATGCGGCTTTTACCCCCTATTCTCCAGGAACGATACAGCGAGCGGGATGTTGCTCTAGGTTAGACCTTCATTTGATGGCTTCATCTGGAACCTACCTGCTCGATCTGCAATGTTGCCACTCCTAGATTTTCCGAACTTTTTCGACCGTTAATCCCCTTTCGACGAGAGAAACATTTCGTTGGAAAAATGACAGAATGCGGGTAATGTATGACGATGGTGAATTGTGTGGAAGAAGTATGCGGGTTATCGAACTGTGAGCTTGGTGAGAGTTGTGAGTAGCTGTTATCCTAAATGTAGTAGTTGTAGTCGTACCTAGACCTATATCAGGGCGGTTATGTTGTCCGTTTGAAACTAAGCGAGATCTGGCGTAGTATGAATGATCGTTGCGAACGGATAATCAAAACCGTCCTGAGTAAGGGGTATAGAAGTATGATAGGAGGAATATATGCTTGTGTTGTCTAATTTGTTGAATCTAGAAATGGGACTGCACGATTGCTTCAACCCTGTAACTCCTCGCTATGCTATCCTAGCAGTTGAATCATGGGTATCGTTCGCGTATGAGAATTTCAAACCAGCTCGCCCTTATGCCACTCCGCCTTCTCCTTGCGCAAGGACCCCTGCACCCACAAGGTCGTTATAGCAGCCCATAGCATGGCCCATACAGGAGGGGCTGCCCAACCTGTTTTCATAATCAACCATGGTCTGTAAGCAGAGCGCATGATGGTGTCCATACCAATTCCATATCCAACTGTAAGGGGTATATCCGATACGTAAATCGTAGCTATCGTAGCTGCCCCAACAAGGATGGCCGACAGCCCCCAGAAAATGTTTAATTGAGCCAGCATGCGGCGGAACCTCGGACTTGCTTCGTATCGAGCATTCAGTGCCTCGCGGTATCGCCTGCCGGTCTCTGTGCCAACACCGATGACATCTTCGACAATGGTGTAGACGGTTGGACGTAGGGGCGCTCCTTTAGGTATGGATGAAATTCGAAAAGGCGCTCTAGCACCAAGAGCCGAAAGGAAGCAAGTAAGAAGGAGGATTAAGCCGAAGAAGAGAATGAAGGACGGCCCGGGTAGAGCACAAAGGCGAATAGAGGGTTGTTCAGGAGCGGTGCCGATAATCAGCTCAACCTACAGCAGTAAGGGATTAGGATTGTGATCGCAAGCTCAAGACACCAAGGAATACTGACAATACCAATGGCGTAGCCTATGCTGTAGCTGTAATGGAAGAAATCAAACTGAAATCTCCGTGTTAACGGGTGTAGCGCCATGGAAATATGTCATTGAAGCAATCTGCAAGGATGACTGGCGAGGAACACGCACTCCTTTTCGTCCGCCTCCGATAGGTCTCACTTCCTCCTTTTGCCATAACCTTAACGATCTAAATGCCCATTCGATCGTGGCGAAGAGGCCAAAGACGCAAGTGGTAATGGTCAAAATATTGGTGGGACTTTGCGATGAGTGGTACCATAAGGCATAGAACAGGAGGAGCGGGAGGACGGCGGTATCGAGAGTGAATAATGTCCATATGAAAATGATGTTTTTGAGGTGATCGCGTATAGAATAAGGTAGTTCAGGTAGTTCGGGACGTAGGGTAGAGAAGCCGGAGGAATTTTCTGGAACTGGACCGACTACGCTTGTCCCTTTGGTGCCGACCATGGAGGGCAGCGTCGACGAGACTGGCGGGCAAGAGGCAGAGGCAGAGGCAGATGCGTGTTGGTTGAGTTGGTTCTGTTGCAGAGTGAACTATCCAACAAGCAGGAGTTAGAGAGTAGTAGTGGCGCCATAGTTGAAGGAGGTGCAAAGGTTCGTGACAAGCGGGTTTGGGGAACGTGGAAGGCGTGACGTGGGTTGGCAAACCAACTTTAAATAGCCGATGCATCCGCCAACGCCTCGTGCCGACAGGATCCGCTCATACTCTATCACAGCTTCGTTGATATCGCTGTACTGTAGATCTGGGAAAAGGTCGTACAGAATACCATGATATATTACTCCAAATGGCAAGAGATGAATGCAATGTAGACTACCGGGTCAAATGGCTCTCGGGTTTTGTAGCAAAGCCGACAAGCAAGACCGATGGATGCGCTACTGGGGAGTCCGGGGCTTCGGCACCAGGAAGATGGCGAACACCGGGACGGAACTGTCAGAGGATCTCCATCCGCTATCCAAGTTATGCATGACTCTTCACGGTAAGGTTTCGCTGCAAGGTACGGATGTGGCAGATTCCTGCAGCTCTGCATTAATAAATAGACCCGCGGGAGAAAACGAGCCAAGCAATTCAAATTCGATAGGGAGATAATGTCGGCCAAAAGATATCTGTGAAGAGATTTCAACAATGTAGATATCTTACATGGACATATCGTTGAATCATCGATCGGTATTCCTGGTCTACGCAATAAACACTCGAATCAATCGGGCACAGTCATTCTAGTGTATACATCTCCGTTTACTGTAGTCGGTGAGTAGAGGTGTTGTAAACTATAGTTTTGGAGTAGTTGATGAGTTGCTATCGAAGCAACTCCAGGCGCCCAACATGGGAGGGCAGCTTGTGGAATCTTTCCTGAACTCCCCTGGTGGTCCCAAGGTACAACTACAATCCTGAGATTAGCTAGCACGACGAGAAGTCTTGGCGCAGAGCAGAGATGGCGACAGCATTCAAACCAGTGTTTCCGACTCGGTGACCATCATGAATACTTGTCCATGCTTGAAGACACATCCTCGGTTATGTCGAACCAGCCCATTTGGGTCTCCCCCGCCTCATCGTACTTTGGCCCGAGCCGAATTTTCGCAGTAGGGACAGCTTCTGCCTTGTTTCGGATTCCTTTCGACAAGTCTTGCCTTGTCGCTTCGTCTGCTTGGAGTACCCTCAGAGTCAAAAGCCCCTGGTGTTCCATAACCTTCACAAAGAGGATCTCCTGAGGCGAAAGCCCTTCGTATTCAGGCCCATTGACTCCTGCCAATGCTTGAGGTTTGCCTAGCAGTAACTTTGGTATTTTGGAGAAATTAAGGAACCCGTCTGATTGACTCATGTGCTGGTAATCCAGCATTTGATACTCCTTCCCCGCTGGCGACGCCTTGCAATTGTTATCCGGCATACACTGCGCAATCCAATGCATCCGCAACTCTGTGCTGAGGGGAACGATATCCAGGGAAGGATCAAGCGCTGCATCGACGCTGTGGTGGAAGAGCTCGCAGTAGATCAGATAGTTGTACAAAGCCTGATCAACATCCTCGCATACCGTCAAGACGGAAGAATCTTCGTCATCTCGGTACCGCTGACGTTCCCCTTGCCCACATTCCAGATCTAGCACACGGCTCAACGGGTTCACGACGTCGATTTTGGCCTGGTGTAGCGCTCGGACGTCATTCAAGCTCAGGCGTGCGACCTGTACGGCAAGGTCCTGCAGCCCTTCGTTGCCCCGTGTGATCGCATCGTATAATTCCTGCCGATTCCTCTCGCTCTGTACTGCCCAATCTGCTATCTGGCGCGCGGTGCCCGCAAGGAGAAGATGCGGATGAGGGGGTAGCAGGTTTTGCCCGTATTTCTTGGCAAATGTTGGAGGGAAAGTAGCGGAGGTGTTGGCACAGGTATTGTAGAAGATGCGAGAGGTACTGATCAGAGAGTATAGATCGTCGAGGGAGTGTAAATAGTTAGGAAGACTGGCAATGAGCTCTGCTGGTAGATCCGTGAGTTGCATGGTGTACATAGGACCTTGACGATCCGAAGCAGACGTTGGGGTGGAAGTGCTCAAGCGACCAAGTAGCTCTGAAGGCGAAGAATGCGGCGATGAGTGTTTATCCAGCACTCTGTGTGTTCTCAGAGTTGTGTACAGGTTCCTGTTCGTCACTGTTGATTGTGTCCTACAGACTAGGGCACCAGAGATTAGACAGTCTTGTGGGCGACTGCGAGACAGGGCTTTGGCAGTGCGGACATAGGCTCTCGGTTGAGCAACTGTTTTCATGCTGGTGGAATCAGAAGTGTTGTCGAGATCAGACAGTAGTTGAATGGTGGAGTGTGGTTCTTTTGGAAGCGACACACAATCTTGCGCCCAGGACAATCCGTCTTTTGCAGTCGAGATATTTTTAGTGCAACTTCTGAGGTTCAATTCAAGGCAGGTTTGTCGAAGGGAGCTGGAATACAGAGTGGACTGTGCTTCGAGCAGATTGTTCTCCGCCTCATCCAAGGTTTATTTTACATCAAGCTTCATGATATCTATCTAGCTATTCTAAACCTACGAAGAATTGAACATACAATTCGTTCACTGCCCGCTGGGTACTGGATAGGGTCCGTAGCCAGGTCGAGGGAACTTTGGAGTTCCATCTTGGTTCCATGTGAACTTCTGGGTCCGGATCGTCCTTGCACCCCAACCATTGGATGGGTCTAGCATTCCGTGGTATACGAGCCAGTTCTCACTTCCATCAGGGCTTGTGGTGAAACTAGCGTGGCCTACGCCATAAGCTTGCGCGGCAGGGTTCTGGTAGAACACGCAACCTTGGGTATTCTTCCGCCAGTCCTGGACGTTCATGGGGTCATCGCCAACGAGCTCTAGTTGACCGAGACAGTAGTTGCGGTTGTCAGACCGCGCCGCAGAATAGATGACAAAGTTTTGACCGGTCTTGGAGTTCACCAGCTGCTCGGGACCTTCGTTCGAAGATAGTCGGACATTGAAGGGACGACCGTATGGAGTCTTCTCCCACGCTTGGTCCGGAACACTCAGGATTTGGCGCTCCGTGAAATTGGAGGCGACAGTCCAAGGGTTGTCCACTAGATAATGTTAGGCCGGTGATTCTATGCCAATGCATATGGAGTACATACTCTTAGTGATGCACAAGTTTGATGGCCAGCCGTCGTACTGTCGGTACCAGCAGCTGTAAATGTGGTACAGACCGGTGCTATGCTGGAAGTATGTTCCGTCAATGGCGAATTGGTCGTAGGTATTGAGCTGAGCCTTGAGCGTGTAGTTTGAGGCCCACGGGTCGGCTCCGCTGCTCTCCAAGACGTACATTCTATACGACTCAATTTCTAGACGTTTATTAAGGATTATTTTGCTATTCACCTGTGGTTCACTGCAGGGCACGAAAACTCGCAGAACATGTCGGTCTCTGGCGGTGGTCCATCGGAGTGCGGGTCCGCCGTGAAGATGACATACCACTTTTTGTTGATGTTGTGGAGTTCCGGGGCCCAGAGGTCTGTCGAGTAATTCATACCCTTGGGTGGAATGAAAGCGGCCTTGACAGAAGCATTGTTCCAGTTGCTATTCCAGCAATCAGTACTGTAGAGGTACGGGAGGCTTCTATAGGAACCCACGTCAAGCTCTTACTCTGGTACATTGTGATGTTGTCACCATTTGTAAAGGTAAGGTAATAGTAGCCATTATATCGGGTTACCCATCTGCGAACCGTGGATTAGCTCAAGGCACTTTTCTCTTGCATATGCTTCCACTTACGGATCAGCGCCCACGCCGTCTAGAATTGGATTGGAGTAGGTAGCATTGCCGGACATTGACTGAGCTATGGCAAGCTGCAGCAGAGAGAAGAGGGCAAGGACGAAGCGGTAGAGGAGCGCCATGGTGGAGGAATGATGAGGAGAAAGTTAGGTGGCATTTGGAACCCGGCGGGAAGGCCATCTTTATAGACAATGCGTATCGTTGTATATACGACATTGTCGGCATGGTGACAGACCTACTACTTTAGTATATGAGTGAGTAGGAAATTCTTGAGAAAGCGGGGAAACGAGGGGGATTCACTAAAACCCAGCGTCGCAGTGATTTAAGGTTTTCCCCGCAGGGCGGCTCAACCGGCTAGCCTGAAGGAGATTAAATCCTTCTTCTTACACCAATCGCAACGCAGCATTATTTCCATCCCCCGCCTATACCAAGAACCCTAATTACCTTAATCGAGACATAACACCGCTGCGACCTCATGATGCCCACGCTTACAGCAAGACCACCGTTCCCGATATGAGTCATACTCTCATGTACTCGTATAGTTGGAGAAATTCACCCCTCGATCAGATGTTGATGTGACTTTATCCGGAAAGCGTGAATAGCTTCATCTTCATGACTCAATTAGGAACATGCTTGATACCCTCCATGACTCCTTGGCGTGACGCTGCCGCCCTGATACCCAGTCTACTAATGTCATAATAGTCTGATCCTCACACGGTTGAAAATCACGGCTGCTAGAGCTTCGTACATAGCCCTTGCGAAGCACCGATGGCTTGAAGAATGAAGAGTGCAGGTGACTGATAAAATCCTAGTACAACGCCAACGCAAATTGTTTCATGAGTTTTGCTAAATCCCACTTCTTGCCAGGTTCAGCGCATTCCATCGTCTCAAAAACATTTTACTTGAGTAGGACATCTAGCTCTACCGCTTACGGGGAAAGCAGCTACAGCGATATCTCTGCTTCCTTCGTCGGAATGAGCTGTAGATTCAGCTCAACTGCCCTCGATGGCTCTATCTATGTTCATGCCCTGTTGCCGTCAATATGGCTGCAACGACATGAGCGATGTACTTTTACTTTCCATCCTTTTCACTACTGATTGCATTCTTCAACCAAACATGAGAATCTGATAGATAGATTCGTAAAGTGGAAGACTATAACACAGCTGAGCATGTCTAACGGAGATTACGACTCATGCCAGGACTGGAATATCGCGACGCGACCTGAACAACCACGATGCTATAACTATGTAGGTAGGTCGGGTGTGTAGCGTGCATAGAGTTGTAATATCCACGGTATCTATTGAAACAATATCTATGTTGGAAAATTGTACGAAAATTTCTCCGCTCACCCTACTAGTGCCAGATGTTACACTGCTTCTACTGCTTCTACTGCTTCATCACTTATGCTTCAACAAAAATCGCAACATATAAGCTTTACGAGTCATCATCTGTTCATGTTTTACATGCAATTTTTCAAAGTCCTAACCATTCTTGACGATCTTGCGGAAATCAGTGTGAAAGTGCCACTCATAGATGTGGAGCCGCCAAAGATCTAAGCGAACAATAAATCGTGATGATCCATTTCGATCAGAGCGTCTGGCAGCGACGAGCCGGTCAAGCACGTCACAGAGATCACGGAGAATCACATTCATGTTCGATTCCTTATGAGGTCGGTGGTCAAACTGACGCATGCGGCTGGGAAGACGCTTTGGACGCCTGTAGCGAAGAAGTCATAGATGACGCAGAAGATGAATAGGCTGCCTACTGAGTCTATTGTGGCCCAAGAGTAGAGAAATATACCGGCAACGAAGGCTACGGGTGTGAGAGTGTTGACGGGGCCGAGTACCTAGTCCGAAACGGCCTGGCATGCACACAGCATTCATAAGAAGAAGAATAGCCAGGGAGGTTAAAGATGACACCTTGATGATATCTTTGCCACATGTACTGATCTGAGCTTTTGTCATGACATGGCCCGTGAATTGTCATGTGATTGATTGAGGACTTGCATAAACATATGCGTAATGAACTACCCATAGGTTCAGAAACATACCGGCGGCAGATGATCGTGTAAAGCAATTCTTTGAATGCGCTCCATTCATCGAGGGGCCCAATTCTGCGTGGAGGAAGGCGAAACCAAGCGATGGGATACGGAATTGATAAAACACTTACTGCTATTGGAAAGGAAGAAATCTTGCGGACTTGTTTAAGGCTTTGCGACCTACTCTATGCCATTCGACAGACCCCACAGGCCTAGAACGATGTCTGACTCTCAGCCTCAACCATGTTAAATAGTGTGCTCACCCATCAAAGTTTCTAGGTACAGTCCTCTGACTTTCCTTTTACCTCCTGGCTGTTGAATATCCGAGGGAGATCTAACGGGAGGTGACGCTTTTTGCTGAATATCCAATATGTCAAGTCCCATCGATGGTGGCCTTCTCTTCTGGAGAGATCTCACGCCCTTCCCAGTATCTCTGAGGACTCCTGTCTCGTCCCATCGAGAATTCTGGTCGTAGGAGGAGGCATTACTGGTCTCGTTACTGCCTGGGTACTGCTCGATAAAGGCTATCATGTCACCATAGTGGCTAAAGAATGGGCTTTCTGGGGCAAGCAGCAACGATTGACGTTCCAGATAGCTGGTGCGTTGTGAGAGTACCCTTCAGCGCTTTGCGGATAATCCATGGACGCCACATCTCTGCAGTATTCCAAGAATTGATGCATGGTGACCCATCACATCTGGGACGCAATTGCTACTTTCAAAGAGCTGGCTGATGTCTCTGGTGTACGCATGAAGGGCGCGGACTTCTTTTTCCCAAGCTGTGTCGAAGAAGACGAGGTACAAATGTCCAAGATGCTGGAAATCATCTCTAGCGATGTCAGAGGCTTCCGTCATGACGCTCAAATTATCGGAGAGCGAGGTATAGGTGAGAAAGATGGAGCTGTCGACGCGTACGAACTTTTGCACCTATTATCGATACTGACAGAGCTATGCAGTGGTTGACGAAACTTGTTGAGCAAAAGGGAGCCGGACTGATCACCGGCACCATTACAGGAGACTTGTTTAACCAGGAGACTAGCTTGCGTGCAAAGTACAATGTCGATGTAATCTTCAATGCCGCTGGCCTTGCTGAGGCTGAGCTCGCAGGTGATACCGCATGCTGTCCCATCCGTGGCAGTCTTCCCGGGGTTATCAACGATGGCTCTGATTTTCCGAAGCTAAATCACGCTCTGACTATTGGTGCTAATGCCGTTCATGACTCGAACGAGATCCTCTTCGTTGTCCCTAGAAATGACAAGATCCTATTGATTGATGGCATCACAGAGCCGAATAAGCATGAACTGTCGCTCACCGTCGACTCGCCTATCATCAAACGCATGCGGGCTCGCTACGAGGCATTCCTGCCAGGTCTCAAGAACGCACGTTTGGACCACGATTATCCGTTAGCGCAAGGCCTAAGACCCTTCCGCCAACTCAATGTGCTCGTTGAACGAGAGCTAATGATTCGTAAGCCATCGACTGCAGGGACGGTAGCAGCAGCGCCCAGTTGCATTGTGCATTTTTACGGCCCACGGCAGATCCGGATGACGTTGTCATTCGGGTGTGCTGGAGATGTGGCGGCTTTGGTGGCTGAGATGCCACGGTTGGTCAGTTATAAATCTTCATCTACATTTTATCAGGACGAGCAGTGAATGGGGTAAAACATGTTATAGATTAGACTAGAAGCTATCGAGGGCAAAAAATATCAGAGATAAATGCGTAGCTGCATTGGAGGAAGAAATTGAGTGGAGTGTCGTGTTGTGGTGATCTTGTGGGAAAGATATTTTCTCGGAGCTAGGCAAGTGCCCTTGCTCGGGCTAACACCTTCAGAGATGGGTGTAAGAAGGTGACGAAGGGGTCTGGTAAGGGATGCGGTTGATGGAGGGGGCGGAGAAAATGGGTGCTTGTTGAGAAGGAGGAGTATTAGATAGAGAAGGTCCAGATAGGGTTGGGGAGGAGGGTGAAGTAATTCATTTGATATATATACTACTCAAGCAGCACATACAACCTCGAATTATGGAAAACTAGTTAGTTACGCGAATGTGCACTCCGAAGGGAGCACGTCATGCCCACAGTTGGATCTTCTTTGCAGCTGTCTGCGCTGCACTATTATTCAAACCTGCTGCCACAGGTCTTAGAGTCCTCGCCCATCTACTCAGCGTAGGTCCCCGATGTAATTCTATCACTACAGATTCCGTAAGAAACGTCATAAGACTGTCGGTATCGACGTCTAAGGCCCCATATGGATAAATGGTGCCCAAAGTGAGATATTGTCACTGTTACCATCTTTGGCCTTCAGATCTAAAACAGCACGATGCAATGCACGTGGCACGGAAGAGACAGTATTTAAGTCCTGCTTAAGTAAGTGCTCATAGAACTTGGCTGCAACAACCACAGCTGCCCTATCGTAAGCTCCCCACAACGTTCCAATCACATGTCGAAAGCCGACAACCTGAAAGGTGCTGGCCAGATGAATACTCTCGTCAATAAAATTCCGGGCGCCTATTTCAGCCGTTGAGCATGCTGAAAGATAGGCGACCTGTGCAAGCTGGTGATCCAGTTGTTGAAGATCTTCCAATCTCAGCTCCTCGACACTTCCTGTCCCGACGAGAAGAGCACTCTTTGAGGGCCGTTCCGTATCTAAGAAGCCATGACAAGCGAAATGGACCATGGAAGAATCTATGACTTCGTCGAGGACAGCTGTAACGGTCGGACCTTCGAGGACTTCAACTGATGCAGAGGAGCCAATATGTTGCCGAATTGCAGCAATTTCATCAGCCACGTTTAAATCATCATGACCCGGTGTTTTATGCATTACTACAACTAGAACTTTGCTTTTTTTGGCCATAGGTGGTACCCAAGTCTTCTTTCGAGCAAATTGGAGAGCCTTGAGCGTTGGGGCATATGAGGATATGACGTGGGCCATAGTGTTTTCTGTCGAGCCCAAGGAATGCTCTCCCGCAGCATGCAGCGGAAGAAGTGCCATCAATCCTCCGCCTACCCACCATAGGCATGGTAGCACAGGCGGAGGCCTGTGCTGCCATAAGAGTCCAAGCTTTCCCAGGACAGGCTTAACGGCGACGTCCCAAATCCAGCGCATGCTCTCTGCCTGAGTATTTTTCTTTATCTCTTCCGTGACGTTACTACTACCGTCTATTGAAACAAGTTTAGCGTCTCTGCGCGATCTATTCCCACCCATATCCCTTGATACGTATTCTTGTAAATCTTGGAGAATGAGTTGAGGAAGCGGCAGCACTTGAATATTATTCTCCGTTATTAACAATGCATCACTACCAACATGGGTGACATTGAATATAGCAATAGGACCGTACCGAGCTAGGTCACGAAGTCCTGGGTCTGTTGGAGGTAGTTGGAATCTGTCAAATTCAGGTTGCTTTCGAATCAGCGCTTTATGCACATCTAGTGCTCTGATCTCAAGTGAGCGTGCAAGCGTTCCCAACGTATAGATCCCTGCTGGGAATCCTGGTAGTCCCGGTAGTCCTAATCTTTGCAGACAGTCAGCGTTGTTAAAGGGCGCAATTAAGGTCGATCGGGCAATAGATTCTCGCGCTCGGCTATATTCAGAGCATATATTTGGTTGGCGCTCATGTAGCATCGAGACGTCCGACCTTGAGTCTAATAGTAAGCTGGAAATCACCCCCCGAGTCTGTTCGAGAGCAAGCAGGGATTCCAAAGCAGGTCTTCTATCCCTAAGAAAAACCGATGAGGTTAGCGAGCCTAGGCCCGAGATAAAGCGAAGAAAACACAAATGGTCTTCATATGAACCGGATCGTGGGATGATTGATGGAAACAATGCAAGACACTCTGTTAGGAACTGAGCGCCTTGAAAATAGTCTTTATCCATTATAGCAATATCCGTAGCTTGTAGTCCACCAATAAGACAATTCAAATGAAGACTGCTGGATTCATACAAAGATTCGGTAAATTGAGTAAAAGCCTCTTGTAGGTCATCTGCTGATCCTATTCTATCATATCGAAGCATAAATCCGGATCCATAATTGTTTAAAAAACACGCTCGAAGTGGATTTTCTTCATCAGTAGCGTTGATAGCAGCTTCTCCGATGCATATAGCCTTGTCTAGGTCGTCTATTGACCCGGTTTCCTGATACTGAAAACGAAATTTAATTGAATGTTGAAATAGACACTCCGCTCGATCTGGATGGTGTTCAGGCGTAGCATCAAGAGCAGCTTGTCCAATACGTATCGCCTCTTCTAGGTCGTCCATTGATCTTGTTCTTAAGAATTGACCAAGGAACCCAACCCCAAGATTGTGCAAAGCTGCCCCTCGAGCTGGATGGGTTTCAGGCGTGGCATCAACGGTAGCTCGTGCAATGCGTACAGCCTTCTCAAGGTCGTCCATTGAAGCTGTTCGTTCATGTCGACTTTGAAATCTAACTCCGAGGGTGGCTAAATATTGCACCCTATCTGGATGGTTTTCGGGCGTAGAATCGATAGCAGCTTCCCCAATACGTATCGCCTCGTCTAGATCGCTCGTTGATCCTCTTTTAAGGTAGAGTTGATAGAGGTCGCTCCCGAGATTATACAAACGGACCGCTCGATCTGGATGGCCTTCAGACGTAGCATTAACAGCTGCATGTTCCGCGCGTATAGCCTCCTCCAAGTCATCCTTCGAGTCCTTCTTTCTGAAGTCGAAGTCATTCATTGATTCTGTTCTCCTTCCATGGACTGCGACAATGAGGCATTCAGGCTCGGGTTTACTGTACCTAACCCCGACACTGTGGATGGAAGGAGCGGGGTAATGTAGAGTATTAGCTTACCTAAAATTCTCGCAGTGTTAGTCGTACCTGACAGACAATGAAATCCGTGTGCACCACCAACCCTTTGACCATCTTACTCGAAGCAACTGAACCATCATACAGACTAGAGGTCTTTCAACGCCCTACCCTCGGAGGGGAAAGCCGTGCTCAACTCTGTGTATCACATCCCGATACCTAGTTACCCCCAGCACTGCCTCCAGAACATTGAGTCACTCTACTACTACACTGCTCCTCCTACCATTTTGTTGAAATATGCTATACATACCTGAATAGGATTGTTCCAAAGTGTGTTCACATTTTGGCCGATTCGTAAGCTCAACACATTTCGAGAACCCTGTTTGTTGCAACTGGGTTGTTTGACTGTGAGCATTGGTGGTATCGGGCAACGTCGCCCCCACAGTTCCCCACAATTTGGCTTGAAAGACATCTTCTCGTATTAGAAATCTAATCCCCTAGCGAGTATCGACAATTTTTCGAGAGACCTGACAAAATTCGCCTGGCAATGGACGAAGTGGATGCTGCGCCAAGTCATTGGGCGGTTCTGATTGGGATCAATTTCTACATGAACCCCGCGAAACCTCTAGAGGGATGTGTCCGAGATGTGCAGAGCATGGAACAATATCTCAAGACCAGACATGCACCTACGCACATTGATATCTTTAAGGCGAGCAAACCCGCTGATACAAGCTCCCGTCATCCGACTGAAACCCCAAATTTATGGCCAACGTACGACAACGTTACTTCTAGCCTGAAAAAGATTACAAATGAAGCGAAACCTGGAGATTTCGTATACATCCATTTCTCTGGACATGGAACACAGGAAGAAACTACCTCTTCTGAAGAATACAGCAATAAAGATACAGGCGATCTGGCTTTAGTATTATTTGACCAATTCACTGCCAATGGTGTCCGCTATCTCCATGGTCGGGAACTCGCAAATTTGCTGAGTAAAATGGTCAACAAAGGTCTTCTGGTGACAGTCATCCTCGATTGCTGTTTCTCGGGAAGCGTTATACGCCGTAACGAGCGAGAGAAGAATGGCGTTCGAGCTATGGTCTATGACTCTGCCGTCGATACAGCGTATCCACAGCAGCTCGACCCGAGTATCAGCCTTTGCGTTGGTGGTACAACTTTACGCAATGCTCGCATCCGACCACATTGGCTGATAAACCCTGACGGCTACATAATCCTCACAGCCTGTGGTCCACACGAGGTAGCCCAGGAGCTTACACTTGATGGCATGAAGCATGGCGCGTTATCGTACTTTTTAGTTCGTGCACTCATCTCCCTAACTGGTACAGACCTCACGCACCAATTAGTCTACGACCATTTGCGCATGAAATTTCATGTGTATTGGCCACGGCAGACCCCAATGCGCTATGGAAATAAAGACCTGTCTTTTTTCGGGAAGCTCAGGTCAGAAGAGCATACAGCCTTCATCCATGTCCTAAGAAAGCCGGAAGGTAATCGGCTGTACCTGGGAGTGGGACACGTACATGGCGTATGCGAGGACGAGGAATATGCCGTGTATCCACTCGAGTCGTCAGAAGAGACCTTCAAGGATATAGATCAAGCTTCGTTCCATGCTAGGGTTACCATGGTTGGAAGCGTTCAGTCGGACTTGGTAGCGACCAACAAAACGTCTATCGCGATCGGGACTAGAACAAGGTGGAAGGCGAGACGGGTCAAATACCTATCTCCTTGGAAGATTCCTGTACAGCTCATGATAGATGATGGTAATCAGACTCAGTGGATGGAAATTGCAAAATCCAGACCTTACCTACGTCTTTTCACCGAGTATGGTGAAGGGCAGCCTTATTTACTCAATCTCACCCGCAATACACTGAACGAATACGAATTCCTCAATGAGTCATATCAAAGAATCCTCAGCTTGCCGAAAATACCAGCAGACAAAAACAGAGCCATGTATCATGCCATGAGTATATTGGAGCACGTGGCAACTTTCAAGTATATTGAGGGAATTGAGAATGAAGCGCCCAAACAGTCCTTTGAGAAATCTTTGAAAACTTGCCTTAGCGACACGATTGGCAATGATCTTCAATCAGGAGGTGTCTTAGACGTTAAAGATGGTGAGAAGGTAGTTCTAACAGTCCAAAACTTGGGCAAGCAGCCATTGTATATGGCTCTTCTTTACTTGGGCCCATCATGGCAAATCGATGACCTTGTTTCTGGATCAGGTGGAGGGGACTCGATAGTGGTGCCGCCAAGAAACGATAAGACGAAGCACACTGGCAAGAGGGAAATTTCGCTCCAAATGACCATTCCAGAGTCGTTGAGGGACCAGGATCAATATGAATGCGAAGACATTTTCAAAGTCTTTATCACCAACAAACCAAGCTCATTCACAACATTTCAGTTGTCAAAACTCCACACTTCTGCTGAGGAATTTCAGGAGCCTTTACGTGGTAGTCACAGACAGCTATCGAATTTTCTGTCAAGTTTAATTGCATTCCGTCGAGGCGAAGAAGATAATACATCAGATAATTGGACGACTCGGAGTTTCGTTGTGCACACTTTTGCGGAGAGAATATAAATATCAATCAAAGCCAAAATACATTCTCACCCATGACCACCTCTCGAATGTGTCCGTTTGCTATTACTACCTCCGTACTTCAAGTACTTCCCGATGCTTTTAGGTCTTTCTCCTCCACCACGTTCCCGTTCCTAGCTTGTTGGCCGTTTGGAAGGACCAACGTATATTGTCCGGTCACGGGTACGGACGATATCGTATATGGACCTTCGCGTATTACTGTGCCAGGAGCGCAGAAATACACTATGTCTCCCGGTCGAAATTTGCTTATCTAGAGAGGTGTTAAGCACTGAGATTGAACATTTTAGAATCAAATACTTACAGCACCGTAGTCTGTAACAAAGGGGCGACCACCATCATCGCAGAACGTGAATGTTGGGCTCTGGTCGCTTCGGCCGAGTATATTAGTACACCCATAGCAATAGGAATTTAGGTACACACCCTTTAGAAGCTTCCATTGCATTGATTGGCTTTACAGACGGCGGATTTTCGAGTAATAGAAGCGTGTCAGGCACCAATAATTTCTGTACAAGGTCTAGGAGATTGTTAGGAAAAGAAGTTGACAATGAAGACTTTGCCAGGAAGTCGACTTGATCATCCGCAAAATATGAGGCTAACCTGAAACGAGGCAAATCACTACCTCGGGTAAGTCTTGCCGGGTCTGTATAAACGGGGCGTCATTCCTGCACTGCGCCTTGCTGAAGTCACGACTGCGCCCGCATGTACCGTCGTGTACATCTCCGATTGGGATCCTCAAATGTCAGCTTGGACACTACTGGTCGCCTTGGGTGATATATGGAATGATGAAAGTATGTGGATCCATAAGAAGCTTACTAATCAAAATTATGCCTGAATTCGAATGAAGGTCCCTAAATTCAGGCCCATGAATAATAGATGATAATTTCTATACAAGGATTGGATCCCGCAGAATCCCTCGAGCAGCAGATGGGATTTCAAGAACACATGTTATATTTCAATTAAATTCAGGATTCACATCGTCCTAGCCATCCCTCTTCCAGTATAGCACTTCTTACAGCTTTAGCTGTAACAGCCACCATGGGTGAGTTGATTGATAGGAATAATGTATTCCGCACCACCAAATACAAAAGTTTACTCAAAAGTGGACTTTTGTGCTGGAAAGCATCGCTCTCAAAATATACCAATAAAACCAAAGTCTGCGATATCCAAGAGTACCAGAGTATGATTGATTCTTCAACCTGGTGTAATACATGAAGTTATATCACTCATTATTCTCAGTCGAAGACTATCGTCCTGGCTATCCTCGATTCTCGGCGCTCGTCGCAGCGGACAACTCGTTCAATCTCTGTCGTCGTTTCTCCAACCTACGAACTCGTTTACTCTTGCTAAAGCAGGACAGGCTGTTCATACTCGAAAAGCAACTAGAGAGAATCGATCGAGAAGAGACTGCCGTTCTATTCCTCGGGAGTAGTCGGTGTGATAATAATAAGGAGCGAAGTTCTGTTCTCTCGGACATTGATGCTGCCTTAGCTGAATATGGTGTGCCTGACTTCCTAGAGTACTGCAAGGCAGCTGTTTGATAAATTTTGCAGATACGCTCGTAGAAAGAAACCATCGAATGCTAGGGTTAGAAGCTGCAAAGTCACGAGATGTATCGAGTCTGCAAAACTGGGTCAATGGCAATGCCTGCTTGGCTAGAGAGGAAACTGCATACCTGACTCATTGCAAGGATTTGCTCAGCATAGCTTCATCGGGCGACGATGCTGTGACGCAGCTCAGACCCTGGGTGGAAGATAAGTTGATTCGATTCTACCAAGGTTTTCATGAGGTCTAAATATATCTTCCCAGTCTGTTTAAAAGTGTGAGCTTATCATAGAGACAGAACAGTATATCAAGGAACTCACACGTCTACATATCTTCCGGCACCTTGACAATGAGGGCGACTCGAACACTGATAATCTCCCTTGTAATCTTTCTTCTGTTGATACCATTGATAGTCTGCCGCGCCGTGGATAGTGCAACGGACCGACTGATTGTCGTTATAATTGCTATTGTTCTTTTCATCGCAACATTATCAAACTTGACGAAAGCGAGAACTGTAGAACTATTTATTGCTGAAGCAACGTAAGTAGACTCTTCGAGACTAAGCTATTTCTATAGCTTGAGGTATCGAGGACTAACAGGGTGCTGAATACAGATACGTTGCTGTTCTTATTGTATTTGTCTTTGAAACCAACTCAGTGTGAATTGACAGAAAGCATTAAAGCGACTTGAACATTATACGGCGAGGTTCGAACTCACCAGCTTCAAGAAATTCAATGAAACGTAAACATACGATTGACGATATCTCTCATGAATCATCGAGTGAAGACTCTCACACATACGAGCTTTTTCTACGAAGTAATCAGAATAACGACCTACAGGTTCGAGAACTCAAAAACCTCGGGAAAGAAAAGAATCAAGTAGTAGCAATCATGCATTTGCACACATCAACTCTTTGAAACCACTCTGCTACGTTCTCGTGTCAAGCCTCTCTGATTCTAACATCAGTGATCTCTTTTCTTGATGATTCAAGATGTTCTACCCTACCTCTTATTCCCGACCGTCACCGGGGTCGGTGACGCTCCCACCGGCCCCGGCGGCGATCGCCTTGGCGCGTCGATCCGTCACCGACCCCCCCGGTCACTCCGTCACCCGCCCCGAATTCCTAC
>JAABUS010001366.1_pt1 | contig 53744 bp, 12 predicted proteins | sample 5560161 | NCBI WGS metagenome assembly JAABUS01 (sample SAMN10711885, study PRJNA513376) | rock metagenome | isolation source: Antarctica rocks | place: Antarctica: Victoria Land, Trio Nunatak nord | collected 2016-01-04 | reverse complement strand
ACTTTTAATATATGTATATAACAATAATTTTTAATTAATCTTAGTAATTTAATTATTAATTTTAGAAATCTCTCAAGATATTAAAAGGAAGTAAAATATCTAGAAGGAAATTACTAAGAATATAATATTAAATATATAAAATATATTTCACGAAGAGGATTAATTGAAAAATATTCAATAATATTTTAAATTTTAATCTCGGTTAATGATAAAGACTAAATCTTTATTACCGAATTTAAACTACTATAATAAAGTTTTATCTACTACAAAATATAGAAAGAATTTAAAACTAAATAAAAGAAGAATATAAAATATATAAAATTAATATATATCGAGGTAAATACTAGATAAAGATATTTAAAATATTTAATTTTTAATACTTTTATTTATTTAAATCTCTATATTAATATTTACTAGTATATATTATTCAATATATTATATAAATTAGTTAATGTTTTACTAGTTATAATTATTTTCTTAAATAAATAATAAAGATTATAAGGATTATTATAGAATTGAATTTAGAAGAAAAAAGTATTAGAGATTAGAATTTAAAATATTAATTTAAAATATTTATAACTATTAGATTAAATTAATTTATCTTATTATATTTTCTTGTTTTAAAACTAGAAGTATTTCAACTATTATTTCAATATTAAATAATAAATAAGAAAAGAATAAAGAAGTATACTTTATTAATTAATTTTAATAGTTATATTACTTCTAGTAACTAAAGAAAGTAATATTCTAAATTTTATAAATCTAGTTTAATATAATTCCTATTTGAATAAAACTCTAAAATATATAAAAAACTATCTTAAAACAAATAAAAGTAAAGAGGTTTTCATAAATTAAGATTCTTTAACGATTTAAACTTCTCTAAATAATACTTTATAACTTATTATATAGATTATATATATTAATCTAGACTTACTCCTAGATAATTAATAAATATTAATAAAGTTAATTCTATTAACTCTAAAAAGAATATCTTTAGACAGATAAATAAATTAAAAATAAGAAATATATTAACTTAGTAAATATACTATATTTAAATTTACTAGTAAGTAATATTAAATATTTAAAAATACGAGAGAGTTAAATCTTTTTCGTATTAAAATACTTTATAGAGAATATCTTGAATAAAATATTATAAATAGAGAACTTAAGAGAAATTTAATAATTATTAAATAAAATCAAAAAAAGATATATTATAAGGCTCTAGTTTAGTACTAACTACTAAATATATAAATTAATAATACTTCGTAAATATGAAATCCTAGATCTTTATAATATACTAATTATCTTTATTAAATAAGACTATATAGATTAAATATTAAATAGTATTATTTAAGATATTATTATAAATATAAATAAAGATCTAAAAAACATTATCTCTTACTTTATAAAAATTAATAACTCTCTAATATTATAGAAAGATATAGATAGTATTATAAATTTTAATTATATTATAAAAGACTAAACTTATTATATATTAAATTAACAAGATTAAGATAAATAATAACAAGATTATATTTAAATATTAGAATATAAAATATATAATAAGAGTTCAAAATAATATACTTTATATATAAAATAGAAGATTAATAAATAAATTACTTATAATTTTAATAATAATAAATTTTAGCTAAAATTAGAAAAATATTACTAATTAAATTTTATACTCGAACATAGTTATATAAATTAAAGAATCTATTATATCTCTAGTATTATTTAGATAACTTAATATAATCTCTTAAAATTTAACGAATAAACTAATTTACTATATTAATAGTTATATTAACTAGAATTAGTTTAATATATTATATAATGAGAACTTCTTAGTAATAGAGTTTCAAATAATCATATATATTTCTAAGGATTTAATAAGAAGAAGACTCTACTCAATAAGAAAAAATTAAAAGATTTTTAATATATATTATTATACGAGTTTAAATAGAATATAGATAAGTTTAATATTTATTAATATCGAATAAACTTAGTATTCGAGAGTTACTAAATAAATTTAATATTTAATTATTTAATTAAATATTTTTTATTTATAATCTCGTCTCTATTAATAAATATTATTTTTATTAATTAAATAATAATATTTTTTCTCTCTTCTATAATTTAATCTAGATAATAGAATAATTCTATTTATTATTACTATAATATTAATAGTATAATACTAACTTATTTAATTATATTATATTATCTATAAAAATAGTTAAGTTAAATAAATATAATATAGTTCTCAAAGTAGTCTAAAGAGATAAAATAATATAGACTCCGAGTTAAATTATATATAATTAATTATATATATACAAGTTTTATTATTAGTGAAAAATTCTATAAAAGAATTTACGTAACTCTAAATATATAGATTAAAGTATATAATACTATTAAAAACGAGATTAATAATATTACTATAAAATAAAGTCTAGAAACCGTAGTTAATAGTATTTATAAATAATTTCTAAATATCTCTAATAATATAAACCAGGTGTAGAAAGAGGAGTATTTAACTTATTTGAACTAAAAATATAATAATTATAAAAAGAGGCGAAAGATTTAGATAAAGAAATTTTAATTATAATATTATTTAAATAGTAACTCAAATAATAATAAAGTGCGATCTTAATATTTATATTTAATAATATTATTATTTATATTTAGAGAAAAAATAAAAATATAATAAATATATATTAATTCTAAAATCTAGTTCTCTTATTTAAAAAGAGCTCGTTTAATATTATTAAATAATAATACCTAGGATATATATAGTAATATTAAAGTAAATATATAAACTTAGTAAAGATCTTTACTATACGATAGAAGAACTAATCTCAAATAAACTCTAAAGACTAGGAGTTTTTTACTCTTTAAATAAAATCTTATTTTTAGATAATTAAAGAAACTCTTTTTAGTCGTTAATATTTTAAATCGGATCTTTTTTATTTAAAAACTAAGTAAAATAAAGTAGATTATAGAATTATTAAATATCCTAGTTTATATAAACTAGGTAAATAGTAATAAGTTATAATTATTACGAGTATATAAAAATTAATTTAATAATTATTGAACTATAGTATTATATATTACGCTCATTCTAAAGTGAAATAATAAATGAAATATATTATTAATACCGCGGAAATATAAATTATTTTTATTTTTATTAAGGTAATTCGAGAATAATTTTATAAATAACTTATATAATAATAACGGTCTTAGCGCTAGATATTAAAAAACTAAAGATCCTTAATAACTTTTTTCTTTAATAATACTATACCGACTTCTAATATATATATTTACGTATATAAATTTTATATATTAATATTTAAATATATTAAAGTATTACTAACTAGGCGATAATATTATATTTTTACTAGTTATAATATCGGTGAATCTAGAAACCCCGATTTCTATATATTTTTTATAGAAAATAAATAAAATACTAGAAATACGTATTTATTTATACTAAGTATTTTAAATATATTATATACTAATTAAAAAAACAATTTAATAGCGATTTAATAATTTTTTTTTAACTTTAACTTTTAATAATATCTAGACTAGTACTCTTATATAGAGATATAAATATTTTATTGAATTAGTTTTTAGTTTAGATTTCGAATTTTTAATTAAATTCTTATTAATATTATTTTATAGAGTTATAAAGTAACTTTTAAAATTAGATTTAATTTCTCCTATATAGACCTTAACTCTAACCTTGTAATATTGGCGCCAAGATTTACTAAGGCTATAAAATACGCAAAATATATTAATTAAATAGTAATTAAATAGAATTATTTTTCTAGATTTAACGATATATCTATCTTCTTATAATTTATATTTAATATACTATATATTACTATACTCGATTAACTTTAGTATACCGCTATCGCTTTAATATTCCTAAATACTTTCGTATATATAAAACTACTATCTTTACTCTCTAGCTAGTTATTTTATTTAATATATCTATATTAATATTACTTCTATACTAGTTCTAATAAAAACTAGAGTAAAAAAAATTCTTTATAAATATATTATTTAAAAGAGATAGAGTTATATTATAAAAAATTAAAAAGATTAAAAAGATTAACGATTTATATAGAATTATTAAATAATATTAATAATATTTTCGCGAATATATCTATTAACGACTATAAGTTATGAATTAGATACTAAATTAATATATTCTTCTAGAGTCGATAATTCTATAAATATAATTATATTCTCATCGCTTTATATTTATTATTATTAGAAGATAATTATTATATTGAATTCTTTTATATTTATTTTTACTAGGAAATAATTATTATTTTAAATTCTCTAAACGAGCTTTACTAAGAGCTCTATTATAATAATATTAAAAAGATATATCAATAAAACTTCCCGTTAATAATTTCAAAGTATTCGTTTTATTATATATAAATTTATATATTTTCTTATATAGATTTAAATATATATATATCTCTTTATCGCTATTTTATAAATAAATAATATATTTATATAGGAAAGACTTCGGATAATATAAAGATTATATAATAAAATATTGAATCGGACTAGCTCCGCGTTGAAATAATCTTGAAATTTTAAATATTTTCTAGCTAGTTAAATCTATATTGAAATTCTATTTTATAAATATGAATTTAAAGTTCTAATTCTTTATTATATATATTCTTATAATTTTAAATATATTTATTTATTTTATTAATAATATAATTTTATTATTATTTATCTACGTTATTTTTATATATCTTTATTATTTTATCTCGTTATCGCGATTTTAATACTTAAATCAAAAAATCTATATTAAATTTTTAAAAGTTCACGAGCCTATTTATTATTAATAAATTTTAGAATATAAATTATTTATTTATTTATTTATTTATTTATTTATTTATTTATTTATTTATTTATTTATTTATTTATTTATTTATTTATTTATTTATTTATTTATTTATTTATTTATTTATTTTCTTCTATATCTAAATATTATTTTTATTATTATTTACGATATTATATAGAAATATATTAATAAGAGTACTAACGTCTTTTTTTCAAAAAAGAGTAATTTATTACGAAGTAAACTTTAGTAAAATATTACTATAAATTTCTACTAGAATAATAGACTAAATTATATTATTAACTTTATCGAGACTAAAGTAATAATAGAACTCTAATATATTGAAATTAAATTCTTTATAGAATAATTAATATTCTTTATATTATATATTATTATATTAACTCTTTATTAATAAACTATCTTATTTTTATTATAAAAACTAATTTACTTTAATAATTCTTTTAATTTATTAAATAATAAAATAGATTTTAAATTAATAATTTTATTTAAGTTTAAAACCCTCTAATATTATTTCTTAATTTAGAGATTTTTATTATTTAATACAATTTTCTAAGATAAATCCTCTATCGTATAGAGGTAAAGTCTTATTTACTACTTTAATTTATCGCTCTTCGACTACGGAAAAGGAGTCTCTATTTATATATAAACGATACGTAAATCTACGTACTTTTACGCGGATAGTAGTTTATTTTAAATAATAACTAGAGGAGGAGAGTACTCTTCCTACCGTTATAAAAAATATATATTAATAAAGCGGGGAGACTATATAAACGAAAAATATAAAGAATATAAAATTTATATATTAAATACGTATAAAGCGTATTTTTCGGTATTATTTTAATTTCTAACTCTATAAATATTAGCCTAAATCTTAAAATTTATATATATTAATTTTTTAATATTTATTAAATACCGGCTATACGGAGTTTATATAAAAAGAGTCGAAGTATTAAATACGTATTTTCTATATAAATTTTATATCCGTTATACTTTTCTATTTAAATAGTCTCCCGCTTTACCGATATAGACCCTCGAGATTTACTACTAGAGTTTGATTTAATAGTATCTCTAGACGGACTTTAATAACGAGTAGTAACCTATAAATAAATTGAAGAGGAGGAAGAGAGAGCTCGTTTTAATACTATAGATATATTAGAGACCGAGTTAATAATCTTCGATAAAGATAATAATTATCTAGACTTATTACCCTAGCCTCTTTATTATACTAGTAGTATATATTTATTTATTTACTAGGCGAGTAGAGATATTAGAAAACGTCGACTATCTTTACTACTATATATTTCTCTAGAAGTAGAAGACTTTAATTATCGTTAATAGTATTATAAAATTACGGAGGAATTAAAATCACGGAGGAACCGTAGTAGAAGAAGAAGAGTTAATATAATATACTCTAGAACTTTATATACTCTAGAATCGTATACTCCTAGGCGCTTAATTACTCGCTCGTTTAATTATATTATATTATTACCTTAGTAAACGAAAGGGTATAATAGTTTAATAGTTTATAATATTATATATACTACCTTTACTATAAGCTACGAGAAGTATTTTATAAAATATATAAATAGTCCTCGTTAATTAAGGCTAGATTTATAAAAAATATTTCTATAAGAGATTAAAATAGTAAAACTATCTTCCGAAATATAAAAGAAATTTAATTACTATAATTACGCGTTATCTAGTTTAATAGATAAATCGGCCTCTATTAAATCGACTCTTAATAATTATAAATTAATTACTTTATAATAGTCTAGTAGTCCGATATAAAGTAATAGAATATATAAAAAATAGATTAAAATATACTTAATAGTTTACTATAAGTAGATTTATAGTAAAAATATATAGGATAAATTTATAATAGAGATTAAACTATACCTATAAATTATATATAGAGATATAGTCCTCGAAGTATATTTCTGAGCCCGTTGAGGTCTAGTAACTCTAATCGAGAGTTTTAAAATAAATACGTAACTAGACTATTTATAATTAAATATTAACGTTAATTGAAAAATTATAGAAAAATAATTCGTTACGGTAAAGAGAATTACTTTTATTAATATATCGAAATTCGAAGAGCTATACTCTATATCTCTATTTACGATTTCTAGTATAATAACCCTAGTTTAACTCTCCAATAATCTAGAGTAAAAGACTTTACTATAATTTAAATACTTCTTTTAATATTTATATAATTAGTTTTCTTTATTAAATACTATCTCTAAACTAATCCCTTACTTTCTACGAAATTCTAAATATAATATTTATATTCCGTTATTGTAGATAACCTTTCATCGGGGTAATTTCTCTTAATAAGAATTATATTTTTTAATTATTTCCTCTTAATCTTTTCTTTCTTAAAATTTAATATGTTAATAATTTAATATTTTAGATCTATAGAGACTCGAAGTAAAATAATATTCTTATATCGTAAATAAACTTGGCTTTGAGATTCCTAGTAAATATAATTATATTCTTATTATATATACTATTAATATTATTATAAAGTCTATTTATAGTAGTATTAAGAAGTAAGAAAGAAGGCGGGAGCTAGTTATAAAATATTAAAGATATATTAGGGAGGTACTCCGTCCTAAACCTTCTATAGGCGAATAATATTATAAGTAATATAGATGGGTCATTTCAGTTTAATTCTAATTGGAACATTAGTAGCCTTGAAGGGCTTTGAAATTTTTCGGCTAGAGCTCTAATTTTATAATAGTCGGTTACGAAGGTAAACTGTTAACGCATTCCCTACCAAATCCTTCTTAACGGTCCAGGAATATGCACTCGCGACCTCATGAGCTATTGGCGAAAATACGAGAAAGAATATTTAATCGAGCTCTTGCCATCTTTTTCGATCTCTATAGAATATTATCAAGGAGATAGCCTTATAAGTTACTCAGTTCACTTAATATGCGGGTCTTGATCTTAATATAGCTACAGGTATAGTTCCTTATCTCGTTGCCTCGGCGTTATATTATTGGTAAAACTATTAGAGATGGTTTAGTAGGTAGTATATCAAAGCCTATCCGAGGCGCTTAAGAGCCAGAGTTACCACGTAAACAGTATTCATCTGAATCTCGCTTCGACCGTGCTAACACCGGAAGGTTTTCCTGATTTTGTATGATCGATAGCATCACACCTGCCTTGCTATCTCGACTTGACAGATCAATACCCCGAGAATACGCCGCCAGAATCTTAAGAACTCGTGTTGTGTCTGGAAGGTGTTATTCTTATATGCCTGAATATCAGCTTCTTAGGCCTTCGATACGTATATAGGACCACTCGAGTAGTAGTAACGAGATCACGCTAGGCTAACTCTATCGTTGATATACTTAGTGATAATCATCCCGATGATCGGTAATACCAAATTTAATATTTCGTGTAGGGAGAAATCTATTAATCTAGGTATATAGTCATCCCAGTTATACCGCGAAGTCGTTGGATACGTGCCGCCTTCGGTGATACTCTGTGCGTACTGTCTTCCAAACCTCGAGGTAAGGTAATCCTTCACATTCATTGCTGAGTCAAACCGCTACTTGCGATATAGAGCTAAGTATCTCGCTCTTAATATCAATCGAACGCCGCCCCTATATATTAGTCGAGTTGTAACGTTATATCGATAGAAGGATCGGGTGCAATCCTTTTGGTAGCACACCAAGGACCTGTTTAGAAACACTCAGAAATTTCTATGAGGCGACCTATGCTAAAGGCCTGAACGAGGATGTAAGTTAGAAGTGCTTCGTGTATGTGAAAAGCTCTTATGTTATTGCCCATACCCGGCCACGGCGTAGCCGCTGCCCGAAAGCTCTTAGCACAACACAGCGGTGACAGCGCTTGAGAAGCTCCCTGGCGCCGAAAACTCCTATTATTTAAGCGATGGTGACCTGGAGTAGTGCGTGTATGTCCAATACCGCTGGGGAAGGCGGGCGGGATGAAAATCTAGCTATCTACGTATGGCAGCAACAAAAATGAATGAAGAATAGAAGGAGGTGGGGGAGACAAAGGGGCTAAAGAGGAATGAAAGACCCCTGTTTTTCCGATCGACGCTGACCGCGAAAGGCATCTAGCTTGGTGACACAAGAGAATGTTCGGCGCACAGTCTACCGGCAGTCACCACTATATCATTAGTATTCCATCGCCCCCTCGATATCCAGCCTTGCCCAGCTTATCGCAAACCCTTCCCTCTCACCTCTCTTGACCTCTATCGCTGAGTCCATTGCACGCGCTGAAGCGGCCCCCGCTTGGGAACCAACGATCGTCGGCATAGTATGGCATCGCAAAAGGCCGTAGACGCCCAACTCGTCCCCACCAATTGTCCCATAAACGCAACAAGACACCCGGCTGGCATGTGATGGTAGCCTATAGTGTCCCAGATCAGTCTATCGGTGTCAGTCCACGGTCGATAATCCATTTTCAACAATCTAACACAGTTCGTACAGAGCAGCGTGCCAGGCTTTGCGCAGAGACAATGGAAAGACCAGCACTATCGATGGAGACAGTAAAGCGGTAACACAAGGAGCGGACGGCATAGTAACAACAGCAGCAATAGGAGACGACCACAACGGGGCGCAAGAGCAGAATGACCCGGCTGGCGGTATCGCTCACCGGTTTAGCTTATGGCTTAGTTCCAGACCTCTTCGATTTTACCACGACCCGCTTCCCAGCTTGCATTACGGTGACTACTTCCGACCATCCTCTTTCTCCATTTGTCGCGCCATCCTCTCCCTCATTCTTGCCCCACAGGTGGAATGAGTCATAAGGTAGAGGTATGTAAGTATCCTTCTCTTACAAATGCCTCAGGATGGTCGAGAGTCCTTGGTGACGAGAGCGCTGGCGAACTGACACGCACAGAACGTGATGACGAGGGCGATGATTGTCGAGAATTCAGAAATCGTGGTCGGCATTCGACAGATTCGGGGTTTGCTGATGCAGCTGGCGGAATGGAGGACTCCTGGTATCTGGTATCTGGTATCAATTAATAGTCAATGGCATTGACGATAAGTGTTGCTACCATGTTGAAACATGGACTTGTTAATATATGATTTATGAGTAGTATGTCGCTCGCATTCTATTGGCGACGGCCAAATCCTAAGGTCCTTAGCTAAGTACAAATGCTTGGCAAAGCATTGTACTCCGTACCTTAGTGGCTGGGCGTGAGGCCCGATTACCGTAACTATATAGTATTATTAGAGTCAATATCTTAAACCGTAATCCTTATTTATTTATACCTATGGACTATTTTATTAGTAATATATCTAGATAATTCATATATTTATATAATCTAAATATATATCTCGATTACTATAATTTTAAAGTAAAATCGTAGTTTTTTAATAATATATTACGATTAAAAAACGTTTAACTCTATCTATATTTATATTATTAAACGTATCGCTTTAAAGAGACGTTTAATATAGAAAATATTTATACTATATAATATATCGCTTTTAAGGGATATATATATTTATAGATACTTTTCTTACGACCCGTATTATAGTATAAGAATATTTATTTTCATATTTATTTATTAGATAGAACGTACTATAATTAAGGAACTATATTTATTATAAATATATATTATTATTTAGAACGGCCTATTTATACTAAATATTATAAATATTGAAGGAAGACTTATAATCTACTATTAAATACTTAATATTAGAGGAAGATTTATAATCTACTATTAAATACTTAATATTATTATTTATTATTATTATTACTATTACTACTACTACTATTTAAAGATATTACGGGTTCTAGGGTATTAATAGAAGATAATTACGCGCCTTATCCGTAATAATATATAACTTCGAGACATTAATACTAGGAAGACCGATAATGACTTTTTTATTTAAAAAACGGAATATACCGACGTTTAAAATTATATCCCTTTTATATTACGATAACGCTAGAGTAGATTTAATAAATAAACGTAGTATTAATAAAATATGAATAAAGAGGCCTTTGATATACCCGGTCCTATTATTATATAAATATATAAAGTTATTTATCGTAAATATAATACGACGTTTCGAGATATTATATTTAATATTAGTTTATTTATAAATTATCGTAACTAGGTTACTACCTCGAAGTAAATAATACTTTTTTATATTATTATAAACTAAGGGACCCGAAATATATAATTTCTAAAAATTATAATTCTTTATAAATACTACTCTAAATTATAATCTAAATAAAATAATTATAAAGATATTATTTATTAAGTATATTAGAACGTATATAACCTCGTTATAATATTTCGCTATAAGATATCTAGTTATAATAATATAAACGTGAGTATTATCGGCTTAAATCTCCGAGTTATCTTTATTATCGCCGTTATTCTCTTATTTTATTAATAATAACCGGAGTATTTTTTATTCCGCCGATAAAAATAACGAATTAAATAAAAGTAAATAGATATAGTAAAGACTCTTTAATAACTTTATAATCTACGGCTCTTTATCCTTAAAAATATTTAATAAAATAAAGTATATACTTTATTATAGACTTTTATAATTAGAAAGTAGTTTTTTAATATTACGATAATTAGTTTAATAAATAATCTTTTTAAAGAATCTATAATAGAGGCTAGTTAACGAATATATATTATAATAACTTTATTTTTATAGTAAGGGTATTTACTAACCTATATTTATCTTCGTTAATAAGAATATTTATATTATTAAGTATTATATACTCTTTTATAGTCGCCTTATAATATAGCGTAGTATATATATTTAGTCGAGATTAGTTATTTTTAAACTTTATCGTCTTTTAAGAGAGTTTTATTTATAATTTACTACTTTTAATTAATAGTAAAACTAGACCTATTAATTTTCTTTAAATAGGAGTCGTAGACCGAGATTTTAAATTAATATTTATAATAGAGACTATAGAGTTAAATAATTATTAGAAATACTATCTAGTTATCTTTATTTATTATATAAAAAAATATCTTTCTATTAAATTATCTATTATTAATAAAGATATTAATTTTATAATAAATATAAACGTTTTAGTAATTAACTTAGTTACGGTAAAATTTATTAAATTTAAATTAATATATACTCGGACTATATTTAGAAAGAAAGGTTATATATATATATTTTTAAACTAATATCGAAGTAGCCTAGGTATTATAATAATTCATCGAGTATACTTTAATAAACTATAATTTTTTAAATAATAAAGCGGAGATTAAAAACGCCCGAAACCTAGCGCGAATAATTATATTCGTATTATAATAATATAGGCTTTAGATCTAGTAAGATTTAAAATAATCTCTATAAATAATTAATAAAGTAATTTATATATATTTATATATTCTAAATAAGCTAGATCGCTTAAACGGGTAGAAATTATATTTAGAATTTTAGATATCTTAAATAAACTAGGCTTTTTAATTATTAAACCCTATTTATTTATATATTCTTCTCTCTTTACTTTAATATATATCGAATCTATTTTATTTTAATATTATATCGCGTATATATAAAAGCGGTTTTAGCGAATAATATTTAAATTAAAGTCTCCGCGGGTATTTATAAAAATAATATAGAATCAATAACTTTTATTTACTCTCTAGGTCTAAAAACTAGCGTTAATTTATTATTATAATATATCGTTAAGAAAATAAAATAGGAAGGCGATAACTTAAATAAATTATAATAATATATTATTAAGTTATAATAACTCTAATACGATCCCCTAATCGAAATATTTTAAATTTTATAATATATTAATAATATTATTAAAGTTAATATTATAGGGTCTAAATATTAATAAGAAAATATTTAAATAATATATATAATTATAGAAAAGTAAATTAACGAGCTAGAGGTAAAAATCTATTAAACTTTAATATATATTCCGGTAGAGACCGAAATTATCGATAAAGAATATAAAAAAAAGAGAGAGGTATTTATTATTTATTATATAATTAATATTTTTATAAAAATATTCACGACTAAAGATTTAAAGCTCGAGTTCTACTCGAAGGGGTATTAAATAATAAAGTAAATAAAAAATTCCTTAAATATTAACGAAATATTTTATTATAAAGGACGTTATATTTATAATATATTATAATAATAAGATTATAGGTTATTAATCGTTAAGAGTATAATCTAGGGTAATATTTTTTTAATAACGAATAATCTGAGTTTTTTTAATAAAAGAGAATAATTCGAGTAATATTACTTTATTTCGCTAATAGTAGCGAAGTTTATAAAAGTTCCTAGGAATCTCCGAGTATCGAAGTATATATTATATTTTAATTTTTAATTTACTATATTTAGAAAATTATTTATTAAAGATTTTACCGGGAGTTTTATATTTAATAATTTTAATTAAATAACGAGCTCGATATAAGCGAGGTAATAATATTATAGTTATTAATATTAATTATAATAAAGATATATAACTAGATAATTTTTTATTAAATCTAGCCTTAATAGTACCCCGCTTTCTCGTCTACGATTCTATATATTTAAACCTCGATATTACTATTTCTAAGACCTTCTTTATATTACGGTAGTTTTAACTATAGTAATTATCCTCTCTTAACTCCTCTATATATTTATTATAACTAGAATTAAATATCTCTTATCTAATTTTAAACCTCTATTTAATAATTAAATTATAATTAAACCTATAATTAATATTAAAAATAACTCGATTTAATTATTTATTACGATGGATAATATAGCTTCGGAGACTACGTTATTTTTAAATTTACTAATGAACTACGCCTAGTATAAACGATATTTTTTAAATATTCGTTTTATTAATTATTAACTCCCCCGCTTCGTTATCTAAATATTAATATCTAGTTAAAGTCGTTATTATATTAAAGAAAGGAAAATAAAAGGCTACTATAATAACTAGGCTATATAATATAAAAAGTATAAAAAAATAATATATATTTAACCAAGTTATATAATAGAATGTATTTTTATATTTTATTAATAATCTATAAATTAAGGTCTTAAAATAAACATATAGTAATAATCTAGATATAGATATTTAAATAGCTCTAAAGAGAAAAGCTAAACTCTTCGATAATATTAAAGAATATAAAAATAAAGTAATAGATAGGATAAAGATATATAATACCCTCGTAATTAAATATTTATAATTATTTATAATGGATAAGAGTATATTAAAGAGTTATTAATAAGCCTAGAATATAAAATTCTAGAATAATATCGTATAAAGGGGCTCCTATTTATCTTCTTTAATAATATTTTTATTATTTATAATTTCTTCTAGGTTTAGTATTATATAGACGGTTATATAAATTATAAAGATTCTTAGGCCTTAGAGTAATTCTATATATACTATAAATCTTACTACTATAAATAATATCTTATACTAATTTAGAAATATAGTAATTTATATTAATCTAGCCGCCGAGGTTAAAATATATATAAATATTATTACTTCTCTTATTAGGAGTATTTATAATATAAAAGTAAAACTCTTAAATCTATATAATTTAATTCCTTTATATACCGACTTCGAGTATATTAATAAATCGGATTTTAAAGAATTATAATAGTATTATTATAACGATCGTAAAAAGTTTAAAATAAAAAATACTAAACTCTTTAAAATAGAATTCGTATTATTAGGCCCTCTATTAATAAAAGAAAAAATTATAAATAATACTAAACCTAGCTCTACTATAAATAATCGTTAAAGTAAGAATAAAGGAGAGACTAAAAAGAGCGATTTAAATTCGGATTATTAGGAGTAAATAGAGTTACTAGTATTTTAGATAATTTCTATATAACTTTTACTATATTAAGATACCCTTTACTACGAGGATTCATTAGACGATATTAATAATATTAATTTATAGAGCGAGTTATACTATCGGAGTTTATAATTTAATATATTAAGTATATTTAATTAATACTTTATATAATAAATATTCTCGTAGTAAAATTAATCGTGACTTTATTTACTTTTATATTTTTCTCGAGTTTTATTTATTTTATTATTATTTCTTAACTTTAATATACCCTATATCTACTTTTACTTTTTACGATAAATTAATTATTTACTCTTTATCGTAGTCTTTATTTAAAGCTCTATTAAATTCGATACCTAGATATACGAAATAATTAAGCGAACTCTTATTTCTAAATCTTAATTATAAATTTAATTCGTTTTATAATATAATAATACGATATTATATCGTTAGTATTACTTCGAGTAATCCTCGTGTTATTATATTTTCTTTAGAGGTAAGTATAATAACTTTAATAAAACTACGAGCCTATTACTATAACTTTAAATATTAATACGAAAAATATAAAAGAGGGGAAAGCGAAAGTTTATAAAGATTATTTTTAATAATAGAGTATCTAGTAAATTAGATAGTATAAATAAACGTAGTATTTAATTAAAACTATTTCATTAGCCGAATTAATAAGTTTTAAATAAAGATAAAAAAATAGTTAAGAAAATCGGAAAGAAAATCTTTAACTAGTAAATAAAAATTATAATAATTATATTTAGAGACGATTTGAACGATCCTAATTATAAGAAAATTATTTTTATTAATAATTATATTTATAAGCCTACCCTTAAGCTTTATTATAATATTAAAGAAAAAAATTTATAACTTATTTATAGTAATTATTTATCCGGGAGATTTAGAGTTATAGAGATTAAATTAGTCTTTAAACCGTAACTTTCCTCGATAAAGAAAAACTTAATATAATTTAATTTAAAATTAATATATATATTTTCCCGGAGTTAGTAACTAGTAAAGATTTCCTCCGCTCTAAAGATAATATCGCCGTAACTACGAATATAGTAAGATTTAAAGAGGAGTTTATAAATACTATTATTATAATTTTAAAGGTCGATAAATTTATAAATCGGGTAAAAATACTTCGAGTTAAATTAAATATATTTAATAAATAAGTTAATATTTATAAAGTAGTTATTAATATATTTATAGAGACTAGATAAATAAGCGTTAAAGAATTAGAGTTTAAGAAAATAAATATAAATTATTAAAAATTAAAAATTCCCTTAACTCGTAAAGAAATAAATCGTTATATATAATTATATAAAGTATATTTAATCGCCCTAGCTAAGAATTCAAAAAGCGAGATATCGTCGTTTATAATCTTCGTAAATTATATAGAAAAAAAACTACGCGATTAGATTTAATTTAAGGTTACGGCTAATTTAAAATTATTTCGCGATATTAAATATTTCGGAAAATTCGAATTCTAAACTTAATAGTTAGGTACTTTACCGTTAATTATATATAAATATTTATATATAATTTATAAAAAGCCGCCTAGTAACGCCCCGAGTAGTATAATATATAATTTTGAATCGAATTTTCTAGAAGGCGAGCTAGGAGATATATTACTATAAATTAAAATTAAAATAAAAAAAGATAAGAATATTAAGTTATTTAATAATAGTTTAAATTAACTAATATTATAAACTAGAAAGATTAAAGCCCCGACGGTTGTAAAGAATTACTTTATCGGGGTAGAAAAAAATACGAGTAATAATAATAACTACGAATCTTTTAATTTAGATAAAAGTAAAATTTAACTACTTTTAAAAAAGATTAATATTAACGAAAATCTTCGTGCTCGTATATATATAGTATATTAATATTATAAATAGTATTATTATAACTAACTTAATTAAAGGTAACCTTAATAGTAATTCTACTATAATAAATAATTAAATTAAGAATAATAACGATATTATAAAAAACTTCGGCGTAGTAAAGATCTAGGTTTATAAAGATACCGGCGTTAAACTAGTTACTACTATAATTAACCTAGTTAAAGGTAACCGTAGTAATAATTCTACTATAATAAATTAATAAATTATAAATAGTAGCGATACTATAAAGGATCTCGATATAGTAAAGATATAAATTATTAATATTAAAAAGATTATTACTTTAACTAGTTATACTAAAAGTAGTATTAATAATAATACCGCGAAAATCTCTACTATAAAAGATACTCTTATAAATATTTAATTTAAAGATATTTCAAATATTTATAATATATAAATATAAACTCGTAAAGATATTAATATTATAAAAATTACTAGCGATACTTTAGAAGATTTTAATATAAAGATTTAAATTAATAAGAATAATTAAATTATAAATAATTTTACTATAATTAACTAAATTAAAGGTAGGAGTAATAGTAATAATATTATAAAAAATACCCCTATAAAGAGTTAATCTAGCGATATTATAGAAGATTTTAATATAAAAGTTTAGCCTAGTAAAAATAATTAAACTATATATAATTTTATTATAAAATACTACGAATCTTAAATAAATTTTATTATAGAGGATAAGAGTATCGATATAATTTAAACCTCTTAATAAGAAAGGCGGAAATTATTATTATTAATTAAAATATAACTACCGTAGCTTACTATAATTATTAGAAATATCTCGAATAAGAAAAAGCGAAGGATAATAATATATTAATAACCGAGGAAATAGCGGAACTCTTCTACGGTCGTAAATCTTTCGATAAATAATAATATAGAAAAGGGAGAGGATTTTACTACTATAATTATAAATATAAAATTATCTAATTTTTATAACTATAATATATTAATATATTTACTTTAATAGATATATAGTAATTAATATCTTTAAGATTCTATATTAATATTTCGTTTTTTACTTTATAAAAGCGGATTTATTATCGTAATTATAATAAAGAGCTTTATACTTTATTATTAAAATAAAATATAATAAATTACGACACTCTACGAAAATTATAACGGATACATTTTAGTTAATAATTTAGAGACTCTAGATTAATATTATTTTCTTTATTTTATAATAGAGGTTTTTATTATAATTAAATTAATTAATCTTTAATTAATTATTTAATAAACGGTTATTTATTTAGGTATTTATAAAAGAAATAAGATTTAACTTTATCTATATTTCTATTTATTTAATTTACTTCGTATCTATATTACCGTAATTAAATAATAATAATAACTCGAATTTCTAATAATTATAATATAATAATTATTTATAGAAATATTACGTTAACGATATATATTATTAATATTTTACTATATATATAACTCGATAATAATAAAACTATCGTAATATAATTATAGAAAATAGAAAATAGTATTAATTATATAAATATAAAATTTAAACTATCGTTTTAGTACTATTTTTTATATATTATTATAATTATAATTTATATATTTATCTCTAGTAATTAACGGATAGTTATTTTACTATAATTTAAAAACGGTTACTAGTAGATAGTAGACAGTCACTAGTACTGTATATATACTAATGCCAAGCCCCTAGGCCCTCCGCTAAGGTACTTTAGAGTACAAGCTTCCTCAGTAGCTGACTAAGCAGTTTAGCTGTTTGCCAAGGCTTGGCATTAACTCTCGCACGCATGTACCAGTATCGCTCTCATCCTCCATAGTATGTAGTCAAGGAAGTACTTCTACTTATCATACTTCAAACAGAATCAGATCCTTTAACAAATCATCAAATCACCCTACCTCGTATTCATCAATTCGTTGTCTCGGTCCATTGACAATGCATAATCCTATGGCGCCATGCCACAAGATCTGTATCATCCTCTTGTTACTTCTGGCTTCCTTGGCAATAAATGGTCAGCAAGATTATACTCCGGCTGCGCGTGAGTAAACTCGTCCTAATTCTAGCCTACGTTGTTCGCTAACCCCCGTAATCAAGTAGAGGGCACCGATACCTCATCTCAGTCAATCAACGCCGCCGTTCCTCTTCGCGCGAATGCCGATATACATTATCCTCCCCAGTCATTTTCCAACCAATCAGAAAACTTCAGCCTTGTTTCGTTTGTTCGAAACTCAATACATATGACCATTTCAGTCTTGGAGCATACGTGGTCTGAAGTACGTCAATGGAAGACCACACGTTTTTCAGATACTTCAATCGGTCTGGCTTTATGGGATACATCTACTTTGGCAGTTTCATCGGCTTTGGTCTCTGGGGTGAAACTCGTCGAAGGCTACTACAATGATATCGTCGACTATTGCAATCACACTCATCGCTATCTCAAAGCTGCAAAAGAATACGAAAAGACTCTTTATGAACAGAGGGAGTCTGATGATTCTAATCAACAAAATTTCGACACTTCGGTTGCCAACATAACTTCCCGCAGAAATGTCATTGAAACAATTGCGATACGAGCAGGGTTACGCCCTGGGGAGATCCCTCACCTTGCGTTAGTATTGGAAGGGGTAGTACGGGACATGGAGAAATGGAACCACGGTGATAGCCTATTGATGCGGGTACAGAATCTACGGCGGCGTCTCTTTAGTCGCTTCCAGAAACTCATAGTCATGACGGGGCTTTTCTTGATAGGTGTCGGTTGCCTTGTAAATGGACGGTATTCGCAATACTTGGCGTGGCTGTCGGTTATCGTAGTACTTGTGAATGCGGACAAGATAAGTACGTGGCTTGTTTGAATGTAATAGGAAATTGAAGCAAGCGGTTTCGATGAGATTTCGGTTATCGAGGGGTAAATCCAGAAGTAGCATCTCCCTCACAGTCTCTACGACCTCAAATCCTACTGAACCGAATACTATACCTGCCGCCTAATAATTACAATAGCGAACAGAACGTGAAGCAAAGAATAGGCCGAGGAAACATTAGAAATGATTGCTTCAATCAGATCAAACGTCGATTCCGTCTCAAGGTCGCTGCCTGATAGTCCAGCCCAATGGTTGCTTCGCTCAGGTAGTGGGTGATGGCATATTATCTATGATAACTATGCTATCTGTCGTACTTCAAGCATTACACCAGCAATCCAAATCGATCCACCACGTGTCAAATTGGCTTTCCGTCAAAGGTCCTTCATCTTGGACGACGTACCGGGCAACGTGTTCCCGGAACCAGACCTTCGGCCCTTTCTCCCACGACTCGCCGCCTTCCAACTGCTGTTCCCAGCCCTTTTCCATCGAGGCATATCCTCCCCGCAGAAGGCTGCCACCATCGGGAATTATCCGGGTATCCTTTCCAAACAAAGTGAAAGCTAAGTTTCGAAGATTGTAGCCGACTTCCTGGGTTACCTGCTCTATCTTTTCCAATCGTCCTAATTCCTTTTCTAACGCGATCATAGCAGATTGTACCTTCTTGGAGTTTTCCCCCTTCTCTATCCATGGATCCCAATACATTTCTTTATAGTCAAAGCCTAGCCATTTGTTGATAAGGGGCTGGGCGCTGACCCAAAAAGCCTTGCGATCATCCAATTGCACAGCCTCAAGAGCTTTGGCGACAGTCAACTTGTACTCATCATAGGCCGGTTTGAAGGAGGAATAAAGATCGTACAGGCGAGAAGCATTGAGGGCCATGTAATTTGTTTGCTTGAGGACAAGGATGATTTCGTTGAGAAGGGCGGATCTCGCTTCCTTGTCGTTGCTATCAGCACGAGAATATCTCTTCAGCGCGCAGGCAAGACGCTCGGTGAGCTCTCGATTTGTAGCCCTCACAGATGAGTAAACACTCGACCGGGTGTTTGTTAGGCTGGGAAGTTTTTCGAAGTCGTGGAGCTCGTCAAGGATAGGTTTGTGGGCTATTTGATTAACATCATATGGCAGCGGCACAACTTCCGTAAGGCCGGTACGACTCCCTGCGGAGATGCACTCTGGTAGGGTAGGGGAGACCAAAGGCTCGCTTATACCGGTAATGTGGACTGCGAGGCCGATGAGGAGCATGATGATTAATAATATGCTCCCATTCCAGACCCTATTGGCCTGCCAGAATCCCAACAACCCATCTAACGTGAGAAGCCGACCTCTGATATCCGGTTCACCATCAGGTTGGACATTGCCTGTAAGCCATTCGAGTTAGAAGGTTGGGATGAGAATGACTGGCAAATAAGTGGTATTGGACAGACTTTGCGGCCAATGGTGGGAAGATCGAAAAAAGGCTAGGGGTTTGCAGTGTCCCTAGTGTCAAGTGGCCAAGAGGATGGTAACTAATATAGAGAGAATATGATCCCACGCACCTTCTGGACTGAGCTTAGAAGCTCCAAAGTCCAATAACGCCTAATTAATGTGTCAATGAACAATTCATCTATCGAGCCATGGTCGCAACCTACAGCAAAATCTGCTTCACCAGAATCGTTGGAAATCCCATCATCAGGCTGAGTCGCGTCTGCCATTATCAATTTTGATCGGTATGATAAACAAGTTAGTGTTTGAAGGTTGAAAAAATGTTAGGGACTCGATTGGGGTCTGATTGATGTAAGAATGGTATTTGAATCAACTATCCCTTTCCTTATGCTCGAATGTGTTGCATATTTTACCTGACGCTTACTACATTGGGCTTAGCGCAGCCCACGCTTTAATTTTCAGCATGCAACAAATATCAAAATCCATCCTAGCCGTACATTTCTTCCCAATCAACCAACATACTTCCACCCTCACTATTCTTCCATACACATCAACACAAAATATCGACGCCATTACGACGTGGTTGTCTCCAGCGACCTACCTCTACTCACGACTACTCGCTACCATCACGTAATCTACCATTATGAATATCTGGAGAAGATTCCGCACCATGGCAACTAACACTTGGACTACACTCTGGAATGTTCTCCAGAACATCTGGAAATGGCTTTGTAAGCTCTGCTATTGGATCTTCTACAAGAAGCCACTCTTAATAGGAAGAAGACAAGGGCTACAGTACCACCACCTCACGAAGCTCTACTGGTATACCAAAATCGTGGCTATCATCTTCTGGGTCATTCCATGGATATTCCTCTCAATCTGGTATATCTTCATAGTCCAAGGTTGCACATCAGTTACGGCAAGAGGACTTTTAGAAGAGATCTGCACCGGGCCTTACTTAAGCCCTGAGAACGGAATCCCTTGGTATTTAGATCTTTGGGATCCGCAAGGAGTTCCTGTCAACCATTCGAAGGTTCATACTCCTTCGTATCTTGAAAGTATCATGACTGGTCACATGAGACTGCGTGATACTACAATGGCATTGAGTCATCAGATATCGAAAACGGAACAGATGGCCCCAGGCTTCGTAACTTATGAAATGTTGAATAATCTAAGTGAGTCGAACATCATACCTTGTTTACTGTATCTTATAAACTGACGTTCATTTCCGAATTAGGCCGAGTCGAAGCAACAGCAACGGACCTTTATCCTCATTTCGAGAACTTCTCTCGATCGTTCTGTCAAGAGAAAGACATTATGAATCACGAATTCCGCACTTTTGTCAATGCATACACTAGAGCCATTAGCAGATCGGACTATGTGGAGTTCTCGATTTCATCAACCTTGATCTGGCCGATGTGGGATCACACCTTGAGGTTCCTCAATCACTATGCCCTCATTCCCTGGTTACCGGATCCCAAGCTCTACAGCCTTCAAGTGAAATCCGAAATTCGCTTCCAAGCGAGACGGTTCACTGATGAATCTCTGGCGGCTTTGGATCGAATCGAAGTCAGCTTTTCTACGATGCAAGCCGCGCATGGCTCAGGTCCCTTGTTTCAACGACTCGAGGCAGCAAGTGAGGCAATCGATCTATATCAATCCAAGCTCAACCAGACCATAGACGTTTTCAAGGACGTTTCCCTTCTTCAGCAAATCCTCTCGCACATCTACTTTGAGCGGAAAGAGCTCCGAACGCTTAATGAACATTACGCACGCGGCAACCGTATGCGGAGTCGGATTCGCGCACTGATGGAAATAATCCCAATGTATGAAATCGATTCCGCGAAACTGAAAACCGAACTTTACCATTTGCGCACCAGCTTCAATTACGTCGCCTCCTTCGAAATCTCATCCCAAGGTCTGATAGCAGTTCCAGCAACATTGCAAGCGCAAATACGACTCCCTCCCTTTTCTTGGCTCAGGTCGAGCTGGGGCGAAGGTCACAAGAGTAGAAGGAGCGGCCTTGATAATATTACTACCGCTTCCAACATTCATCAATACAACCTTGATATGGTTGGTGATATCGACATCTCAAGCCTGAGGTCGGCAATTGCACAATTGTGTAGGGAGCGTACGAATCACAACATGATTTCTGGCTCTCTGTACATGATTTGCAACATCTGGAATTACGCGATGATAATATCAGAGCTTGACAGCGACCTGTTAGGAGGCGTACAGAGAAGCTGGGTTTTGGAACGGCTAGAAGCAATACGCCGGTACGAAAAGGAAATCGGCGCTGAATACGAGTACATGGCTAGGCTTGCGGCGAGTGTATATCAAGACTTTCTGCGCGCTACACCGGTGCCAGAATATCTACGATAGGACGTCATCGGCCAATCGAGCTAGAGATATGTACGAGAAGTGAGAGCGCACATCGGTAACGAGGCTGGAAGATCAGGATAGGCTTGCTCAAGCGAGCTCTGTACTCGCTTTACTCGGTCAGAAATTCAAAAGAAAGTAGCGTCAGATTCCTCATCCTCTTCTCGTAATTACCATCAGACAATTCCTCCATTAGGTAGTCATCGGCCAATCGAGCTAGAGCTATGTACAAGAAGTGAGAGCGCATATCGGTAACGAGGCTAGAAGATTAGGATAGGCTTGCTCAAGCGAGCTCTATACTCGCTTTGCTCGGTCATACACTCACCAGAAAGTAGCGTCTGATTCAGCATTTGATATCTCATCCTCTTCTTTGTAATTACCATCAGACAATTCCTCCATAGGTGCCTGTACGTAACCCTTTGGCCAATCGTCGTCATGGAGGTGCTGATTGAACAAGACCCAACATTTCAGCCGATCATAGTCAAATGATTCACGTGTACCATAGACTCGGAAGGGTTGGACATTCATGACTCGTTTTTCAGCGCAAACCTCCTCTAGCCTTCGCCGTTCTTTTGCGAGCTCTTTGGGAGAACGTTCTGACAGCGGCCTGAACACGAGATAGTCCTCCCAGCGTTCTGGGACGAGTTTCCCCCATGACTCAATTTCTTGCCTCAAATGCCATCCGATTGGCTCTTCGTTGTTTTCAGCATCGAAGCTACATACTATTGGCAAAGGTGCCCTCGAGAACATAGACGCAGAAGGACTGAGAGGAGCTGTTAACCCTATGGTACGAGGAGGTGTCACCGCCCTGACAGCGCTACGGCTTGACCTCGACTTCAATGGCGAATCTTCAGACCCTGTAGTAGCTCTGGTATTCGAGCAAGATCGAATGTCTGGGAAACCTGGGTCAGGACTGATTGGGATTTCGGAAAGACTTCGAGAGCGTTTTGAACGTGATGGTAAACGTCCAGTCGGAGTGGAGGGTGGAGTCTTATAATCTTCTGCAGTTGTGATTGTGGAGTCAGAAAGACTTCGAATAGTTCCCGAACGTTGTCGTAAACGTCCAGTCGAGATGATGGGTGGCCTCTCATAATTTTCTAAAGTTGATGATGAAGGCATCGGGGCATTCAAGCCCTCATGTGTGAAATTGCGTCTGGTCGGGGTGCAGGGTAGGCTCTCATTGTATTCTGACGTTGGTGACGCCTGGGTAGAAAGTACAGGGCTAATGAAGTCCCAATTCCCTCGGCTTGGAGGCTGCCAGCCCGGGAAATAGTCTCCATTGGCACCCCTCAGAAGCTGCTCGCTTACAAAAGGGTTCGAATTGGTGCGTGTTGTCCTGGTAGAGAATGCTGGCGATAGGACATTAAGGCTCTTATACTCTCCGCTTGAATGCTGCAAGGTCATAAAGGAGTCTGAAGAGGTACCCCTTTCCCTGCCAGAGGACTTTGGCGTAGATTGTCTCTCTAGGACCCCTAGGGCTTTCTTACCCAAGCTTGTAGGGAGATCCGGGCTGGCGCTCTTTGACGGCGCAGAAAGGTCCTTCCTCTCTGTACATTGGTTCTCATCCGTCCGCGTTTGAAGCGAGTGACAATCTTCCTCCGTCTGCGTTTCCGGTTTTATGTACTGATCTTTGTTGGTGTTTTTTGCCTCCGTCTGCGTTTCCTTGTTTATGTACCGATCTTTGTTGGTGTCGTCTGCCTCCGTCTGCGTTTCCTTATTTATGTACCGATCTTTGTTGGTGTCGTCTGCCTCCGTCTGCGTTTCCTTGTTTGTGTGATGATCCGTATTCTTCCCTTTTACCATGAATGGTAGCTCGCTAGGCTGATAGGAGACAGCGAAGAATCTTAACGAATGGTTAATGGAGGAGTTACAGCATAGCAAAAATTGGAAGAGTTCAATTGATGCTAGTTCTTCTACGTACCTCCATATAATGATTACGATAGAGATTGCCACCCAATTACAAAGCAAAAGCCAATTGTGTATTGGTTCCTTCCAGCTTTGAAATGTTGGGGCGTCGAATGAGGCATACGGTTCGGTTTCCCAGTAGTAGTAAGTGATGAAAACAGAGATTCCTTGGTCTAGACAAACCCCAACAGCCAAAGAAAGCCCAACGACCCAGATTAAGTTGACCAGGAATCGCAACATCTTTGAAATGGTTCCGACTTCGAAGGTGTTGGGCTTTATCTTGTGGAGACGTCAAAGGTTGTGCGTTGGAATATATTTTTCCACTCTGCGTAAGATTCCACTCCGCGTGTGTGCGCGGAGTGTACGCGGAGTGGAATCTCGGGCTCCTTAAACTAAACCTAATGGAGAAATGTTTTGCCGCTTGGCACCCTTTCTTCAAGGGTACCGAATTTTGCGTGACCATTGAGTTTGCGCGCTAAACGGATGGCCCGTACAGCTCATTTAGGTAGGGAACTACTAATGTCAAATAGAGAGAATATAGGCCTATAACGGGTGATAGACGAATATTATATAGATTTAATTATATAAATACTTTATTATACTCGGTATAATTAGCCCTAACACGAATTATACCCTAACGCGAATATTTTTAAATTTATTAATTTTTAACTTCCTATTTATATACTACCCCTAAATTATAACCGAATTATATATTACTAGAGAAAGTCGTATTTAAAAAAAAATTTAAATTATTCACTCGGAATTAAATTTAATATTAACTCGTTAATTATTTAATATTATATTCTATATACGTAGTTTTTAAATTAATATAATAGTATTAAATTTAAATAAAATTACATTTACCCGTTTAAACTAGAAAAAGAAAATACTCTCTATTATTATTTATAACGACTCGATAAGATAAGTATATTTTATTAATATTTAATATTTTTAAAAGTTATAAATTTTATTTTACGCGAACGCCTAGGCCCGGTTAAATATATATTAAATTAATAATTTACTAACTTCTTAAAATATAACTCTTAATATAAATTATATAAATAAAAACCTCTAATAATATAACGAAAAAATATATATAAGCCGGAGAATATTTTAGCGTAGTTTTAATATTTTTGAAATATATATATAATATATAGGGTAAATTTAAATAATATTTATAATTTTAACGAAACCGAGTTCTAGATTAATATAAATAAAAGTTAATAAATAATTATAAAAAAATAAAAAATAAATTTATACTAGATAAATATAAATAACTAGGATTTTATTATATTTATATTTATATTAATATTAATTCTAGCCGGGAAGTAATTTTTAATTAATTAATTTTAAGAAAATTTAGATTCTTATATTCTTTAAAAAATAAACGATATTAAGGCTCTTCGTTTAATATTTTAATATAACGTCGATAGGACCTAAATTAATTCTCTTAAAAAAGAATATTAAAAATCGGTAAATAATAGTCTTCGTATAAATAATTAAATATAACTAGATAAATTTAATAAATTTAATTAACAATTTAATAAACGTTTATATTTAGAATTTATAATTAAAAGTTTTAAGAAAAGTTAAATATAAAGTTTATATCTATTAAAGAAATATATAATTTATATAAGAAAAGAAAAGAAACTACGCTATTTATTTATTTACCCGCTTATTCCCGTATTAAATAATGAAATAATTAAACGCTATTTACTTATTTATTAATTTATATATTACGTCGAGTAATAAATAACTTTTTAGTTTATTAAATATATTAAGTTCGTTAAAGTTCGAAAAAAACTTTAATTATAATATTATCCCTCTCTTCTAACTTTCTTTATTTTTAAAGATAATTTTATATTTTCTCGTTAAATAAAGTAACGTAATAATCTATAGGAATAAATTATTTTTAAAAGTTTTATAATTATAATAATCTATACGCGCTACGCGATATATTAAACTAAATATTAATTATCCTCTCTATCGAAGAAATATAAGGAGTATATTAAAACTAAAAAGAAATATAAATTTTTAAAATCTATTATTAATTTCTTAAATATCGATAAAACTTTAGAGTATTTAGAGTATAAAGAAGAAAAAATTTAAATTATATAAAAAATAATTAACGAGGTCGCTTCCGCGGCGAATAATATTATCCGTTAAAAGAATATAAAGTTAAAGAGACTTCGTTAATAAAATTAATTTTTAAAGAAGTATAAATAAAAGATATTTAATAAAGATTTTACGGATATAGAGGAGTTAGAGTATTTAAAAAAATTTAATAAATTTAATAAAGTAAAATATATAACGATTAAAGCTCCCTATTTTAATAATTTTATATCTTCGAGACTCTTTTCGCTAGGGACTTATAACTAGTTTTTTTAAATCGTAGTTTTTAAAACTTTTTTAAAAACTCCCGATAATTAACTAGATTCGTTAATAATTCCTAGGTATTCTCCGACTCGTCGTATCCTTTTTATTTAATAAAGTAGTTTTAATTTTAATAATTTAGAATTCTTTCTACCTCGAACTCCGTTTCTTTTTTAATTTAAAAATAAAAAGTATTTTATAAAGATATTAAGAAGTCTATTAACTCTAATAAAGAGATATAGAATATTAAATATACTTTAGCGTCGACGAAAAGATTTAGTTTATAATTAACTAGTTCTTTACTTTTTTTAATCGAAAATAATCCGATTTTAATATAGTTTAGTTTCTTATTTAGTCTTTTACTCTTTATATTTTTTATTAAGAAATATATTTTATCCCCCTCCTTTAACTAAGAATACTCTTTTCGATATTCGTCGACTCTCGTTATAATCCGAGTATTTATTAATTTAATTTAGGTTTATATTTCTTTATATAATATCTTTATATTAATTATATAAATCAATATCTTTTACGCGTTTAGTCCTTATCTAGGTTTAAGAAATATATTAATATATTTACTATAATTCGTAAAGAATAATATAAGTTCTATTATATTAAACTACGTATTATTAAATACTAGTTAAGTTATAAATAAAAGTCTTATCTAATTATTTTATTTCTTATTAATATAGTATTATAAATACGTCTTTATTATTTAGTTCTTTCGTTCCGTCTATTTATTAATCTATAAATAATACGTAGTTAATATTCGTAATTTAATTCTAATAATATTAATTAATATTTTCTAATAATTAAAAATAAACTATTTATCTCGGTTAATAGTAATTAATTTAGGAGTATTATAATCACGAATTAATTAATCGAGTAATATAAAGATAATTTATTCTATCTTATAAATCTCTTTAATTAATATTATTATAATATATTTAGTAAATTTATTATAAATAATTATTACGGAATCAAAGACTTTTATTATAATAGGGTCTTTTAATTTTAATAATTTAATAACGAAGTCTATAATAACGTCGTTTTATAATATCTCTAGTATTAAAGCGAACTAGATTTAACCTTATTTAATATACTTTATAAATTTATTCTACTAGTATTAAATATATTCTTTAATATATTTTTTAATATACGATCGTAATCCTAGCGCGTCGTATTCTCTATAAATTAATTTTATAATTTTAGTAACTCTAGGGTATCTTTAAATTAAATTATTATAATAATCGCGGATAATTTCCTTAAAATATCTCTTAAGAAAATAAGTTTTCTTATTATATTTTAATAGTTTAATTTATAGTTATTAACTTTTTAGTATTTTAATTAAAATATTATTATTATATTTCTTCTAGATACTATTAATAATTTCGGGAATAAAGATATATAATATCGCCGCTAGTTATTATATTAAAACTAGCGATCTATTTTATTATTAAATAAAGATTTATTATATTATTATATTATTATCCTCTATATAATCTTCTCGCCTATTAAATACGTCGGCGCGATTATTATTTTTTTCTAGAGTATAAAAACTCTTAAATTTATATTATTTTAATAATTCCGACTATTTAATTTATCTCTAGTTTAATTATTTAATAATAGTAAAGTTAAGAGAGTTTTTATAATCTATAAAAATAATGAGGTTTAAATAGTTTTCTACGTAAACTCTTTATTACTTTAATACGGATACTACTACTAGGAGTTTTTTATTATAAATATTATAGTTTTATTCTACCGATAATATCTTTCGTAAATAATATATAATAGAGTATTATTTATTATCTCTTTATTAAAGTATATAAACTCTTATTATAAAATTTAAAATATTAGTTTCGATCCGAGTTAGTTTATTATTTTAAAAGGAATATAGTACCGGCGGCTTCTCGTAAACCTCTTTAAATATTTCGAAAAATTATTATTATTTTTTCCTTTATTAGAAAGTAATATCTTTCTTTATTATTAGAATCCTAAATGGGTACAAGTTATTCATTAAGAAGATCTATACTATAGGAGTTATCTAGCGAGTATATTAAGATATTAAGTTATATATTAATACTCCCCTTTAGTCCTTATTATTATATATATACCGTCGCTCCCCTTAAAGTAGAGAAATAGGGCTATTCTAGCCTATATTCTAATAGTTCTTCTCTATTTAGTTATTAATATACTAGGTTTATTATATGTCCTTTAAACGTACTAGGTTTACCGTATATTATTTATTTAATTAATTATCACTCTATCCTCGTCTTAGTTTTATTTACTACCTCGTCTCTTCCTTGTCTCTACCCTTTAGGTTTATATCTAGATCGTCTCTAACTTTAATCTCCCGCTCGTCTCTAGATAGAGCCGGTACGTTCTTTTCTCGAATACTTTTAACTCCCGGAATTCCTCCGGATTTAATCTTACTCTTATAGTAGTTTAAGATATAACTTCTAGTATTTATTATTACCGTGGCCTAGTTTACCGTATATAGGATATTCTATACTACTCTCCCTATTTCCGCGGCCGATAAACTTCGCCTATTTCCTAAACCGCGTAACGAATACCGTCGCTTCTAAATTATAATAGCCGAGTTAATCGTCGGTATTATTATAGTTATTTTTTTAGTCTTTTCTTATTATTCCTTCCTCTTCTTTCTCGTCGTCGCCGTCTCGCTTTCTTTAGGGATCTCGGGACCGCCGTTATACTACTCCTATATATATTTCTATAACTTTTTACTACGTAGGTATATACGTATATCGATAAGTTAGTCGGTAAAGTTTTCTTCGGTAAGAGGTAGGGCGTAGGAGGAAATCGTATTAATCGAGTATTCTATTATTCTAGCGATAGTAACACGGCGTTAAATTATAACTTATCGTAGTTATAAACGGAATAAGTAGTTATTTAAAGTATAGAACCCGGGCTTATAACCTATTAAATCTTAAATAAATATAAATTATTTATTAAAAAGATCTATACTATAGGAGTTATCTAGCGAGTATACTAAAGCGCTAGGCTATATACTAATATTTATAATATTTATTAATTATAAAATCTTTTTAGAGTAATCTTTAATAAACTTTTTATTAAAATTTACGAATTTTAAAAAACTCTATATCGTTTTAATATTATATAATATAAGTTATTCTTTAATACTCTTAATCGTTTTAGGGCTTATATAAATACCTTTAATATTAATTATAAATTTAAAGAATTCGATTAAATTTTTATAAAACTCGTATTTCTTTAATTTAAAAAGAAGTCTAGTTAGTAATAAATAAATTAGGACGTTTTATATATATTAGATATATTCTTCTTTATTAATAGAGTAGATAAAGATATTATCGAGGTATATAATTATCGTTATATATAAATATATTTATATAATATTATTAATTAATATTTAATAGGTTACTAGTATATTAATAAATCCGAAGAGTATTATTAAATATTCGTAATAACTATATCTAGTTTTAAAAGTAATTTTCTATTCCTCGCTTTCTTTTATACGAATTAAATTATACGCGCCTCGAAGATCTAATTATATAAAGATTTTTATTATTATAAACTAATCCTATAACCCGTTAATATTTAATAAAGAGTATTAATTCTTTATTATAATATTATTTGACTTTTAGTAGTTTATATATAATTATAAACTTCTATCCTTTTTTATTATAAAGAGGATTAAATAATTTATTAATAAATTAAATTCTCGAATAAATTCTTTTTTAAGATTCTCGTCGATATACTCGCGAAATACTCCGAGTTCTTTTTTTAATAAAGTATAAATAGGTCTAAATATTAATTAATTATTTAATTCGAGTTCGATTTTATAATTCTATAATTAATATTTAAATAATACTTTTATAATTATTTCTTTTTAAAAAAGGTACTTTTATTATTAATACTCTTTTAAAATATTAAGAGGTCCGTTTTTATTTTTAGAAACTTTAATTAATTCGCTTTATTAACTTCTTTAATTAATATATATCGAATCGGATCCTTATATAAAGTTATTTTATTCGAAGATAAAGTATTATAGACTTCGACTAGGTTATAGTTCAACTTTTTATTTATAATTATTCTTTATAAATATATAAATATTATACTAGCGACGTCTTTAATATACGGAAATATAAGTATTTCTTTCTTTTAATCAATTATTAAATTATATTTTTTTAACTAAAATATCCCTAAAATAATATAATAAATAATTATTTTTATTATATCGAAGGTAATTTCTTTATAGTAGCTTTAAATAATAATTAATAATAGGAATATTTTTTATTTACTTTTTTTATTAATAACTTTAATTTATCGACTAGTTAAAACTCGTATTTTTTTTTCTAGAGTTAATAAATTAATTACCTAAATTACCGTTCGAGATATAAAATATTTAATTATTTTAAATCTATTATTATAACGACTTTATATTCGTTAACTTTTACTAGTATTTATATATATATACCGTATTAAATTAAATATAAATATTAATTTAAAATTAATATATTAATTTCCTCGTATTTCTCTTTAATATAAAGGACTAGTCTTTTCTACGCTTCGGATTAGTATAGGGTGGGGTAGGGATCGAGGTATAATCTCTACCCTAACTTAACGTGGGGATCTATTAGCGTGGAGCGTAAAGTAAAATAAAATAAAGTAGAGATTTACTAAGGGATCCCTACTACGCTAAAACGGATTTCTAATAATTATTATAATAACCGTTTTAGTGATAGAGTTATAGAATAGAAATAAAAAAATATTCTATTCTTCGACGGTGATAGAAGTTATTAAGAGATGAAATAATATGAAAATTATACCTACCGCCTATTCCCTTCCTTATTATACCCTACTCTTATTAGGTATTACGATATTAAATATTAAAAATATTAGTATTAATTTATATCTCTTTATAGAATAAACTTATAGCCCCTAATTATCTACGTTAATTAAATATCTTTATTTTAGATAGTTACACGTTTAGTATAAATTATATAAAGATTAATATTTTATATTATTAATATAAATAACGAAAGATTAGGATAGAATTTACTTTTAAATAATATTACTAATATCGCTTCCGTTACTTCTTATATAGTTATAATTATAAACGATTACTAGTATATATTTAACGACTCCGACGTAGCCGAGAATATTACTTTATATATAAGCCGTTAGAAAGAGAGCTTAGGAATAAATAATTCGTTAGTTTTCTAATAGCGCTTGATTTCGCGTAGAGCGACGGCTAAATTATTTAGGTTAATTTTAATTATTATAATAATTATTAGAATTTAATTTACTACCCTTTTTTTATACTTTATATTTACGCGTTTATCTAGTTATATTATATAGAGTTAAGGTACTAGGAATAGTCTTTCTTATTTTAATTATTAATAGTTTTCTAGGGGCCTTCCCCCCCGTAGTATTTCTAACTCTAAATATAACTTTAATTCTATCTTTATTAATACGCGCTATATTTAATTACTTAAGAAGCGGTTTTTTAGTTAGTTAAGAAACGGTATTTTAATTAATTAAGAAGCGGTATTTATAATAATTTAAAACGACGAAGAAACTAGTAACGATAGTAAAACTAGTAATAATAGTAATAATTACGAGGTTAAAGTTACTAGTATCGATAATTATTATTTTATAAACGATAGAATTCACCTAAATTATATAAGAGTATGATTATTATTATTTATTTTATTTATTTTATTTAGGATATTTATTTATTCTACTTTAATAAATTTAGAATATTACGAACTAGGTATAATTTAATCTAGTATAAAGAGTAAGATACTCGGGTACTTTATTAATTATTATTATAAATCAATTATAATAATCTTTCTAATAGTCGTATAATTAAATAAGATTTTTAATAGATTTTAAGGTCTACGCTAAATATAGGAGCGAGTACTTTTTTAGGTATAGTGTTTTATTTCCTATAATTAAATCCTTAATATTAACGAAGTCTTCGGCGATCTTCCCTTTATTTTTATTACTTAGTTTATAATTAATAATTATTTCGTAAAGTATACCTTAGGTTTTTTTAATATTTATTATTTAATAATTAAAGCGCGTTATTCTCGCCGCTAGGCTATATTAACTTTATATATATTAAGAAATTAGAATTCTTACTATACCGAAACGAATTAATCCTTTCGTAGATTAACCGCGTAGTAAGTTTATTCGGTAATAGATTATTAGAAAGATATTTATAATTCCCGTTTCCTAATTAAAAAAAGACCCCGAGATTAAAACCGAGTAGATATTATATAATTTAATGAATTTCCTATATAATACGGAAATCATCGTTAGATAATATAGATTTAGTACTATTAACGATAATAATATCGATAATCTAGTTATTATACTTTATTAGTTATAAGGACGGCCGAAGGGACCCTAAAGACCTAGGAAGTAACTAAAAAAATACTCGACTAATATATTAATAATAAAGATAAAGGTTTATTTTACCTAAACCTTATTATTCGAAAAGTAATATATAAACTATTAAAGAAATAATATAACTACGGTATTAATAATATAGAAGAAACTCCGTATTATTAAAAAGTTCTAAAAAGTATTAAAGGCCTACTAGGTTATTATTTTAATTTAAATAAAATAGGAAATCCTTTTAAAAAGATATAATCCAAGTTATCTATTATTTTGATAATAATTATAATAATTATTTTCCGATTAGAACTACCTAAGTTAATAGTACTATATATTTCGTAAAGAAAACTAGTATAATTTTACGAGGTTAAGATATATTAATTTAAAATAATAGTAATATTATATAAGAGGATCTAAACGAGTTAAAGATATATTAAGGTAATATTTAGATTCTAATTATTAAGGGATTATATTAATAATAGCCTAATTTAAACCTAATCTAAACCGTATTTTAATAAATTATAAATAAGAAGACCGAAGAGTTATTATTAATTATCGATTAATATATATTAATCTAGGAAGCCTAGAAAAGGGTAGATATAATAATATATATTATTAAAATTAACGAATTCCGCTTTAGGCGGGCTATATAGTGTAAATTTATTTAAAATCTATTTCGTAAAATTAATTATCTTAAACGTTACGATCTAGGGATATATATATATATTACTTTCACCTAGTATAATTACCTTAATTAAAATACGGTATAGATTTCTAATAATTATTCTAATAATTAGGCTAGCTAACTATTATTAAGGTTTACTAGTTTTATAGATAAAACTATACCAGTATTTTACGAAGGAAGAGATCGTTATATAGCGGAATATAGTTTCTTACTTTTAGGTAGAGGAGGAGGATGAGTAGACTTCTTTACCGGGATCTATTTAGTAATAGGAGGGGTATAATCTATTTTATTATAACTAGATCTTAGATAAAGATTTTAGAAACGCTAAAAAGGCGTTTATTTTAATTTTTAAAGAATTTAATATAAAGTTACCTCCTAATTAAAAGCGTATTACGCTATTATTAATATAATTATAAATATTCGACGAGGAGTTATCGAATTTCCTAGCGCCTAATTTCTAGCTTCTTAATATAATTATATATTTCGATATTAATTAATCTCCCTTCGTAATTATTAAAATAATTATTATAAATATATTTATTATTAGATATAAATAAATTAAAATATATTTTTATATTTAAAATCGCGTAGAAACTTAAAATCCTTTAAAAGTATTATTATATATTTATAATAATAAACTACTAGCTAAAGAACTAGATATTATTAATAATAGTTTATAGAATAATATACTATAACTTTACGTCTAAATTCTAATATTAAATAAGCTTCTACCGCCTCCTAAAGAGTAATTATTATAACGGATTAAATATATCTAGAAAACCCGATATTTATATAAAGCTCTTTAATTACTCGATAGAAAGTAAACTTCGGAAATAAGAATTCGGTCGATTTTTAGTACTTTTTAATTTACCTTAAAGTTATTATTATTTTTTATTAATTAGAGGCTTCGACTTATTATTAATTAAAAAATAATTTACTACTACGCTTAAATTTACGATATTTAGGATTTTTTAGAATTAGGTCCTAGGTATTAAGTACCTTCCTAGGCGCCTTTTAGGCCTTCTATTCTTTAAGGTATCTTTATTCTTTTCGATAATAAACCTTTTAAAAAATAATAATATATATAGGATTATTAAATAATATAGGGAAAGAGTAGAGAATAATAATAATAATAAATATGATATTTTAGTAGATAATCTCGTTATTTAGATATATAATTATCCGAGTTAAAATTAAGTTTAAAGTATTTTAGTAGATAATCTCGCCGTTTATTATTTAAATATATAATCGTCCGAGCTAAATTTAACCCTAGATTTAAATTATAAATAAGTTTTATTAAAGGTATAACTTAATTAGGTTATATTATATTAAATAAATTCTTAATATACTCTAAACTTTAGAGTATAAACCTTTTCGATATTCGTTACGAGATTAACTTTATTTATTAATATATTTTAATATTAATGTTCTTTTATAATTATCCTACCGCCTATTCTTAAGAATATATCGATTCGATATCGGTAAAGGGTAAAGTATAAATATATATATATATAGAAATATTAGATCTTAATTCTAATAATCTTTCTAATAATTAATTATTTATTATATAATATTAATTAAACTCCTTATTATTTTCTTTAGAACTTATATTAAACTAATTAAATAAAGATCGCTTAGATAGTATCTTCGATAATAAATCTTTTTATAGTATTAAAAACTCTATAAATTATTACCTTAAATAACCTCTTAATATTATAATAAAAGAAAAGTAATATAGATATTATATCTTCTTTAATATTAAGAAGGATATATTTTTAGACTAGTAGAAATAAATTATATAGTATAAATATCCCGATAATAAGAAATAGCGTAAAAAGATTAATTTTAATAAGATATAATCCCGAAAGTCTATAATATAGACGTCTTTCGAAGAAGGAGTAATCGTAGGCTCTAGAAAGCTATCGATAATTTATTTATAATATAACGATATATTAACCTATCTTTATATAAATTAAGGTACTAGGTTAGAGAGAGAGTATATAAAAAAGAAAAATTATAAAGACTCGGCGAGTATACGTAGTATAACGTAATTAATATTTAGAGAAATTATCCCTACGTAGGTAAAAGTCTAGATTATTATAATAATTATTAGAATTCTTTAGTTAATTCGAACGTAGCGCCGCTAAATTAAAAGTATTAAAGCTACGATTAACGGTTTTATACCTTAATAATTAGACTTTAAAGAGGCTTTCCTATAAATAATTACTATAATAAAAATATTATATAACTTTTTTAATAATATCTTAATTTAGTATCCGTTTCTTTATTTAGACTCTATTATTATATTACCGAGTCCTTTAACGATTAAAAATAAACTCCTATAATAATTTAAGAAGATTAAAGAGAAGTTATTTAATACTTTACCCGACGATAAATTAAAGGTATTTTTTACTTTAGATAGATAATTACCCTATAATATATTTTTATATATAGTTATTATTACCTACTTTATTAACGCCGAGTAGAAATATTATAAAGTTATTATTAACTTTAAGTATATTAAAGGGAAATATATTAATAAAAGATTAACGGACGTTTTAATTAAAGTTATCCGTAAATATAAAATCGAGGATCGGATCTACGTTATTATAAACGATAATACTAGTAATATATAAATAATATTCGATAGTACTATTCTTATATTTATATAAAGGAATAAAAATATTAAACGGATATCTATTAAATAATCGTTTAAATATATATCGTACTTTATATATATAATTTAATTTACCGTTAAGATATTATTAAATACGATTTACTTTTCGCCTATAAATAAATAATTTTAAAGGGGTTAGAATAAATAATAAAACTCTCGCGATTTCTAGACTAGCGCGTAAAAGAGTTTACTATTAATACTAGCTAAGATATAAGAATTCTAATAATCTTTATAATAATCTAACCTTATTAAATATAGAAGATTACGGTATTTATTAATATAAATAGCTAGCGTAGAACCTAGTTCCGAGATATTTAATAAAAGAGACTCGATATTATAGGGAAAAGTATACCGAATAAAATTAATAGATTTATTAAACTAAAACTAGTAAAGCTTATTCAGGATATTAAAACGCGATAGGATTCGATATATTATATAATAATCCGCGTATTTAAACTACGCTATAATATTAAAAGTTACTTTATATAAATTAAGATTTCTTACCTTAAATTGAAAATAAAAAAATAAAGTTATATTATTTACCTAATTAATATTATAAAGGAGTTCGCGAAAATAACGAGCGCTATCGGTATAATAAAGACTATTACTAGTTACTATACTTTTATAATTTATAATAAACTCTTTAGTTATCTAGAAAAGACTATAAAATAACTCTATTTAAAACGAGTATCATAAAAGTCTAAAATAAAGACTATATTATATTAAGCGATTAAAAAGTTAAACTAGTACTATACTAAAACTAAAAGCGGTTTAGGGTATTTCTATAATAAGGCGGCCTTATTAAACCCTATAAAAGGTGGGAAAATATTCGAGACCTCGGAGTAAAAGGCTAATATTAAGTAACCGTTATAATTATTAATTTATTAATCCGCTCTCGAGGTAAAGTATAAGGAATACTAAACGAATATACTAGCTTCGAGTAAATTATCTAATTTTATATAAAATTATAAATATAATCTAAACGATAAGTTTACCTAAATATTAAATATAAATTCTAATAATAAAGAAGGAGAAGACGACGAGTTCTAGAAATATAGGAATATTAATAAATTCTAATAATCTTTCTAATAATTAATTCCGCTAATCTCTTTAATATCGTTCTCTAATTAATCTACGGAATAGAATATTCTAATATTATAAAAATAATTTACCCCTCGGTTTCTAATTCTTAATATAATTACTCGTAATATATTAGTCGTACCGATTATAAATATTAATATAGAGCGTTTATTCTTTATCGCTACGAGGTTATATAATATTTAGAAACTATAGGTACTAGTAACTTTCTAAACTATAATTATTTTATATAAATATAATAGAAGAATAAAGGAAGACCGACCTTAAGATATCCTATTCTATTTATTTAATAATTAAATTAATAATCTTTCCTAGGAAGATATAAAATAGGAAGAAATCGTTTATAAAGAGGACCTAAAGGAAAAGCGATAATATAATAATAAATAAAAAGTATTTAATAACGATAACGAAGACGAGCCTACCTATATAAGTTTTAATTAAGATTATAATTATAATAATTATATTAATAATTAATTTCTAGCCGTTAGAAATATAGAAGAAACGTTCGTATTAATAGCGTAGCTTTATAATTAATACTTAAAACCTAGCTCGGAAAAGAAGTAATCGTATAAAAATCGGTTCGGAGGTCGATAAATATAATAGAGATAATAAAGGATCTAAGCCTAATTTACCTAGTTATTCGGCGAGAGTAAAAGAGAGTATTTATAATAATTAATAACTTACGGGCCTAGCTTCTTAATTAGGATTAAAAAAGAATAATTATAAAATTTAAATAAATAGAAATACTACTATTTAGTACGTATTAAAGTCTTTTTATTATAAATTATCTTCTAAAATCCTACTATATCGAGTATATTCCTAAAGTTAACTAATTATATATTTATTATTAGGGATCCCTCGGTAAATCCCTACCCTACCCTACCCTAGTTTAGGGTAGGGATTAAACCGCGATCTCTACTCTACGCCCTACTCTATTTTACTCTATTCTAGTATTCCCTCTAGGGATCCCCACGCTAATCCGAAGCGTAGTCTTTTCCCGACGAAAATAAAAATCCGTAGTACTCTTTAGACTTAAAGTATCTTTTATAATCTTTAGTTAAATAATAATATTATTTATTTTAATTATAGCCCTTTAGTTCTTTATTATAATTTATTTAATTTCGTAATTATAACTACTAATTCTTATTATAACCTAGGAAGATTTAATTCTCTCTTTATTTAATTAAATACTACGAATAATTATCCCTAGTATAGTTATTCTATTAATTATAATTATATCTTAATTTTACGATAGACTTTCGCTCTTTTAAATAATTATAATAATATTTATAATATTCTTTTAAATATATTAACTAGTATATCTCTCTATATTATAAATAATATTTATTATAAATATAATTAATTCTAGATAACCGTTTTTTCTCTTTTTTCTTTTCTTCGGGTTTCTCTTTTAATATAATAAACTAGATTTTAAAATTATCGAGGTAGTTTACTATTTAAAGTTATTTTTTAAAATTTATTATATTATATTTTTATTTTTATCCTTCCTCTAAATCCTCTTTTAAAGTTTTATTACTATTATTATTTCATTCTTCGAGTTCTCGAATTCTTTAAATAATTTCTCCTTCGATATTTTTATATTTCTCTAGTAGATTATTAAATTAAGTATTATTTTATACTAGATTCTTAGGGGACCTAATTATATTATCCGATATCTCTTTTTTAAATATATTTAATTATTATCGATTTATTATATTTTTTAAATAATAATTCCTAGCGATATAACCCGGTTTATTATAATTATAATAATTCATTATTTTTTTACCCCTATATTATTATTATTATTTTTTCTAGAATTCTTTTATAAGTCCCTTCTTAATGAAATCGAGTTTTATTAATATATAATTATACGGGTTAAATCTTTTACGATAGTAATAACTAGCCGAATTATATTTATTATTATAAACTCTTAAATATTCTTATCCGTTAATCCCTCCGTTATAGCGTTTCTTTATTATATATTTATATAATTTATCGTCGATCGCGATTATTTATTCTATAAATATATCGAGGTTTTAGATATCGGTATTTATTTATATAAACTCGTTTTTAATATTATATTTTAATCTTTATTAATATATTATTATAAAAGTAGTATTATCTTAATTTATTAATATTATATAATACTAGAATTATATCGAGTAATCGGACGTAAATCTTCGTTATATTAAATATTAAATAATATAAACTACTAGATTACTCTTATTAGAAAATCTAAATATATAATGAATTTTAATTTTAAATTAGGAAAGATTTTCTATTTAAAACTTTATATCCGAATTATCGATATCGTTTAATCTTTTTATATAGTATTTTAAAAATAATTTAATTTATTTCTATATATTACCTCTTATATAGGTAATAGTAAAAGTCGTTTATTTATTAACTAATATAATACTATCGTTAAATACGAAGAATAATTAAAGTTAAATAAATTAATTATTAAGTTTTTTATACTCTCTATAATATTAATTTAGGCGGGAGACTTTAATACGGTCTTTATCTTCTATAATAATATATTTTCTAGTATCGTTTTAGGTATTTAGGGTTAAGGTTTTTTATAATTCTAAAGTATTTATTTTAAAAGTATTTAAAGTATTAAAACTCTCCGTTTAATATTTTAATATAATATTAATAGGACCTAGATTAATTTTCTTAGAGAGAAATATTAAAAGTCGGTAGATAATAGTTTTTTTATAAATAATTAAATATAACTAGATAAGTTTAATAAACTTAATTAATAATTTAATAAATATTTATATTTATAATTTATAATTAAAAGTTTTAAGAGAAGTTGAATACGAAGTTTTTATTTATTAAAGAAATACGTAGTTTATATAAAGAAAGAAACTACGTTATTTATTTATTTACCCACTTATTCCCGTATTAAATAATTAAATAATTAAACGTTATTTATTTATTTATTAATTTATATACTACGTCGAGTAGTAAATAACTTCTTAGTTTATTAAATATACTAAATTCGCCAAGATTCGAAGAGAACTTTAATCGTAATAAACGATTTTAGATATATAAATAATAATCTTTATAAAGATTAAATTAAATATTTTAACTAGTTTATAAAATACCGCCGGGTCGAGTTATAACGGATATTAATATTTAAAAATTATAATAATTATTTAACCTAAGAGGTACTAGAGTTCTACGAAAATAATTAAATCTAATTATTCTATTTACTACTATATTCGTCGTATTTAATATAATTATTAAATATAAATATTTTTTAATTATTCAAATATTAATATATTAAGGTTATTAATCTAGCGATATATTAAACCGGGGGCGATTATTTAAAAATGAATTTTTTAATTAATTTTTAAATTATCTAGAATAAAGTATTTAAATAAATTATAATAATAGAAATTTAATAGAAATCGGGCTTAGTTCTTTATAATCTAAATATTATAATTTATTAATTAATTAAATTTTAATATATTTTTACTCTAGTAAAAAATATTATTCTAAAAAATACTTTACCTCTAGATTTTAATAAATAATCTATACTATATATATATTAATAAATTACGTAGTATAGGAAGAAACCCCGGGATCTAGATTTATCTTTAATATTTAATAAATATATTTATAGGGTAGAAACGAAATTATTTTCTAATTTATTTATAAAATAAAAGTTAATAAAGTTATATAAAGAGATAATAATTTAAAGAGCGCGTAAAGTATAATTAAATATATTTTAAAATAAAGAAGTTATAGAAAATAAAATTTAAAAAGACGTAGAAAATCTTAGAATAAATTATAATTATAAAATATCGGGTAATTTCTATATTTAAGAATAAAAAGATCTAGTATTTTAAATAAATAATTATAAAGGTAAAGTTATAAAAGAAGATTAACTAAATTAAGAAATATATAATAGACTTCCGTATATTATTATTTCTATAATTAATAGGGGTAGTTGAAATAATTAATATTAAAGTATAATTCGCGTTAAGGTTAACTATACCGAGTATAGCGAGATACTTATATAATTATAAACTAGTATACAATAACTTTATAATAGGACCGTGGATAAAGATATAATAAATTATACTAGAGTAAATATTAACGCTAAATCCGGCTAGAATAAACTATAGAGTAATAATATATTAATAAAGTAATAAATCTATATTCTACCGAAAAAGACGGAAAAGATACTTAGATTTATTTAATTTATATAATAACCCTAGAGATCGATTTAATACCTACTTTCGTCTAAAATATTTAAATATATATTTAGTACCTCGATTTATTTTAAATAAATAAGAATAAATAGAAATAAACTAGTCTAAATAATACTAGTAAATAATTAAATATATATAGTTATAAGTGAATTATATAATCTATAATACCGCGCTAGTTTAGAGGGTATTATACGCGTATATAATTTTCGTGAATCGACGTAATTTAAAATCTAAATTAAATTAGCGTGGTTATAGCGCTCTATATAGTTTTAGCGAGCTACCCGGCGCTAGTAAAAAATCACGGATTTAAAATCTTAAATCCGAAGTTACTATTTTTAGGTTTTTTATTAAAAAAAAATTTTTTTTTTTTCTTTTTTTTTAAACGTTATCTTTTCGTTATTTTTCCGCCTAAAGCCGGTAAAATGCGCATTTAGTACCTCGACTCTTCTCGTGCGGTCTCCCGCTTTACCGATGTAGGCCATATTATGGAGCACCAACGGGGCATACTATGGAGCATACTGTGGAGCAACAGTGGGGCATACCATGGAGCAGCAATGGGGCATGCCATGGAGCAGCAATACGGCATGCCATGGAGCAACAATGGGGCATGCCATGGAGCAACAATGGAGCATGCCATGGAGCAACAATGAAGCATACTATGGAGCAGCAATGGGGCATACCAGGGAGCAACAGCAGGGCATACCAGGGAGCGAACAGCAGGGCATGCCATGGAGCAACAGTGGGGCATACCATGGAGCAGCAATGGGGCATACTATGGAGCAGCAATGGGGCATACCAGGGAGCAACAGCAGGGCATACCAGGGAGCGAACAGCAGGGCATGCCATGGAGTAACAGTGGGGCATACCATGGAGCAGTAATGGGGCATACTATGGAGCAGCAATGGGGCATACCAGGGAGCAACAGCAGGGCATACCAGGGAGCGAACAGCAGGGCATGCCATAGAGCAACAGTGGGGCATACTAGGGAGCAACAGTAGGTAATACTATAGAGTAATGATAGGGTATACTATAGAGTATGCTATAGAGTCATATACAAGGGTGGAGCAGAGCTATTACAGGGCTAGATATTGAAATATAATGGGGTTATATATGCCCTTATTATTACTCCCTAGCATGCCCAATTATCACTCCAAAGTATAGCCCATTACTGCTCCATAGAATGCCCCATTATTGCTCCCTAGTATGCCCAAATGTTGCTCCCTAGTATGCCCCATTGTTGCTCCCTAGTATACCCTGCTATTGCTCCCTGGTATGCTTCATTGCTGCTCTATAGCATACTCCATAGCATGCCCCATTGTTGCTCCCTAGTATAGCCCATTATTGCTCCATTGTTGCTCCATGGCATGCCCCGTTATTGCTCCCTGGTATGCTCCATTGTTGCTCCACAGCATGCTCCATCGCTGCTTTATGGTATGCTCTATTCCTGCTCCATGGCATGCCCCATTGTTGCTCTATAGCCCATTCTATGGTATACGCCGTATACGGCCCTGATATTTACCCTATTACAGCTCTATTTTACCTCTATCTATAGTCCTACTCTAAAATCTACTATATACCGGTCTATAACCCTGTTATAATTCTATATCCTATTCTACTTGACATTGGTGGTTGCCCCATACAAATTTTGGTGCGCGGGCGATACTGCTGGCCCCCTTCCCCAACACCGCCAGCAACGACGACGTCACGTATATCAAGATTCTGAATAGGCAGATCTGCAAAGAAAGTATGTAGGTAGATACCATGAAGAGTGTTTAAAAATAGCATCGCTATGGAGCAAGTAATGAACATGATTTTAGCCGTTTGCGCCCAAATCGCGGCGAGATTATTGCGCCCCGTGGCAGAAAGCCCCCAAAATCGCTCCAATCGCCCGAATCTGCAATGTCGCATACCCTTTCAGCGCCGCTGTCTCAGTATAACTACCAAGCTGACGGGTCGAAGCTCATTGTGTGTGCTGGCCTGGTACCATAGCCACGACCGCGAGGGCCTAGTAACGCTGTCGCTCCTGTCGCTCTAGCTGGCAGCGACGTTATAGAGGTACCTCGCCCTGGTCGTTGAGCTGGCTGGGAGAGGAGACCTCCACGTGGAGTCCTTGATGCTAGGCCAACTGACATGAAGTAAGCGTCGGCTTCAGTATCGATCTCCTCGCGCTCGACCTGGCTCGCGGTAATCGCCAAGCTTCGTCTTGGTGTAGGTGTAGCTCCCCCTCTTAGTGTAGCTCACCCTCTTGGTGTAGCTCCCCCTCTTGGTGTAGCTGCCTCTCTTGCTCGGGGTGTAGATGCGCGCGATCTCGGGGTAGAGGTTCGGGAGGATTTGGAGCTGGTACCGGAGCTGCGCTGAGTTAGGTACTCTTCGGCCTGCTCAAAGTGGGAGGGTCGTCGTCGCGTCGATTGTTCAGGAGCAAGCTCAGCTCTCGTTGGGAGCCCTCGTGGGCCTGTAGGTCTGCCTTTAGTACGTGCGTGCCCTACAGTCATACCCGTACAGCAGGTCACTCCAGACGTTATACTCCAGCTCTTGTTCTCGCGACCTCGTCTTGAGCTCGGTCCTTTGACGGCGGTGGCGATAGCGTGACTGCTAGGTAGCAGCCTCATGAGGGTGATCGGCAATAGAGAAGGTCACGCTGACGGGCCGGGGCGATGGAGGAAGCCAAAGGAATATCCAGTGGTTGGACAAGGGCTACCTGCAGTCAGAAGGAACAGAAAGAGAGCGTCGTTCCATCTATCCAGCGTGCTCGGAGTGCTCCACATTCTTTAGAAGTGAACACTGCTAATGTCCACCGTAGAATTGGATGGCCAGTACCAAGCTAAGCTAGCTCAGGGCAACATGCTTGCTTCCTTGGCTCCTCCAGAAGATAGATTTATACATCAGTGCCCAGGCCAACGACGCATTCGCCGTCGTGCTCCAGAAAGAAGTGACATACACCGGATGGCAGCTGGATTGCTGATTGGCTGGCGCATACTGCTGGTCAGCTCGGCCTCGTCGACGCTGATCCTAGGCTGCTCAGTCTGAATTAGATTAGAATCCCCATCCTCAATCGTTCCACCAAGGCTGTTCGTTAGATCGACATTGCCCCCAGCGTCCGCCAAGTCGCTCTTGTTATCGATTTGACGACTGTCTGCGAGCGAAAGGCCGCTTTTGATTTTCTTAGAAGGATGTAAGCTTGCGTTGCTTTTTCCGTCGTCGTCTTCCAGCGAAGCCTTCCGCTTGACCGTGGAAGGAGGATCGTTTGAGTCTATCGCTGTGTCGCTGTCCAACTTCGACGCCGTTGATGGTTTCATTTTGTGTAGGTCGTTTTTGATTTTTTGTGAAGTATGTAAGCTTGCTTCGCTATTTTCATCGCCATCCGGGGAAGCATTCCGCTTGGCTGTGGAAGGAGGATCGTTTGAGTCTATGACTATATGGCCAGCCCCCTCCGATCCCGTTGATGGTCCCATCCTGCATAAGTCGTCTAGCGGTAACGGAGCAAAGGCCGGACTGAGTGTAAGGGACGGGTGGGATGGATTATACGAGTCATTTTCTTTCCTATCCTCGGCGATTGTCACTTGCTTTACCGTGGACCTGCGCGCTGCAAGGGCGGTAGCGACCTTGGTATGCCGTATCCTCGCATAAAGAGCCCGGGGCGATACTAGTCGAAATGTTATCCCAATCCTCCTTCGGGATCTATAAACCTTGGTGACTGCGTATTGTGATACCAGTCCGAATCCCATACACTCTATCATGAGTAGTCTGTAATCAGACCATGCTGAATCTGAAACCGGAAGTATTTGGTCGACTCGATTGATATTTTCCTCGGTGATGTATGCACATAAATCTTGGAATATTCCGCGTTGCTCCCCTTCTAAAGCTGTAATGATCTGGGAGCCAATCGTTTGACATGCCCCAGCAACTGTCCCTAACAAAGCATTGTCTAAGGGTAGGATAGGACGTTTTTCTATGTTCAAGAGAACGCTGAGCATATTCAGTTGAGGACCAATGGATTGACTCATACTGTATTTGTTCACAAGATTGACTGTTGGGCATATGTCTGAACTAGTCGTATTAATCGCCAATGTTGTTGTGTTTATTTTCGTTGGTTTTGCCGCGCGGATCCAAGGCGAACTTATGTGTTGACCGGGTAATTAGCTTTCGAATTAGGCGATTCGTTCCACTGATCTTCAACAGAAGATAACCAAAATTTACTCATCAAGGGTTTTCTTACACCAGCTAAGTATGGAGGGACGGCCACAGAGCGAAACATTAGAGCAAGAGAAGAAGATAGAGGCGGCCTTTAAGGGCCTTCTCACACCACAGGTGAATACTAGCCTTCTCCAGCTCAATCGGTAGTGCTTATCGTCCTCAGGCATGGACCTGCCTCCAAACCCTCTCTCCAGATACCTTGCACCCACAACAAAAGGACAGCTTAAGGCGACTTTACCAGTATTTCGTCGACCCAATGTCAGACATCCATAACGCTGAGTCGCAAGCAAGCGTGGTAAGTCAATAACCTCGAATTCAAAACATACGCCTCGGACCTCCCCTGGAGGGGGGAATTCGTCCAGCCTCGTAGACTGATATTGAAATACCGAGCAATTAGGAAGCATCGATTGAAGATCAAGATTCATCTAGGCCGACTCTCTCTAGTCGGAAGAGGCCAAACGACTCTGTCGGAACACTGCTAAGGAAACGTGGGCGCCCACCTAAGACTCACGACTCTCTGGACTCACCACTAGCAACAGAGTCTGCCTCTACCCCGCCACGCAATCCCACTGATAATGTTCAACCCGCCAGAGCTGTGGCAATCACAACTAACGCTTCGTGGGGAGCAGCCCGAAAGCTAAAGCTAGAGGATTTTATGCTAGACAATGCCCTTGCCACTCACCTAAAGTCCAATCCTGAAAAGGACGCCTCAAGGTTCCTCATTAACGACCAGACTTCTTTAGTCCCAGTCAATTGTCAAGAACTTGGACACCTGACTGCGACTGAAGCTCTCACAGAATGCTTTCTCTCTACCAGGGTGACACCGAGAATTACCGTTGTAGCCGCAGTAATTTACCTATTCAGAATCCTTCTGATTGGAGATATGGCTGTCACCATATATGGTAACAAAACCCTCATCAAAGACGAGCTCAACGATATGAGAGACTTTGTAAGTCGAAAGTACGAGCAGATGAATGATAAAGAAAAAAGCAGCGTCGTCTTGGTAGGTAAGGAAGGTGAGGGGGATCCCACTGAGGTACTTCTTGAAGACTTGAAGACAGTATTAAAGAGGGGTACGAGGCTGGTATGGTTCTGTAACAAATTCGGAACCGGTTCTCTGTTCTGGCTACACAGCATTTTGACCCCTAACTTGTGAGTAATATTGGATTTTCTTTCTCTGTCTACCTGCTTCCACTAGCCTAACTATTAGGTACCTTGATCAGTGGATGATCTCCTTTCTTCAAATTTACTTCGTTCCTTTATTGCACTTCTCCAGCTGTAGCAGAGCTTAACTGACGTGGTGTTACTCTAGTATCGATAGTCGCTGGACGCAGCAGGGAGAGGCTTACGAAGAGGCTATGAGACACTTTGAGCACTTGAAGTTAACTGAGAATGCCGAAGAAAGCGGAGCAAACGCACTCGGCGACAATATCAGGGAAAATCTGCGGCGTCTCTACTATGTCGACGCCTTTGGTACGGGTGGCCAACAGGGAGACGTGCCAGGGGAAGGTGCAGATGGGTAGAGACAGAGACTTAGAGTAGTACGGACGATAGCTGGCATGCGGCCTGTTCAAAATTACAATATGTATTCTTGAAATATTGAAGTCTCCTTTAGTTAGAGCATTGAATGTCCCAGTACAACACCGATAAAGATATTCGGCGACACCGTGAACCTCAGTCAGCAGAGTCGAAGCTTCGTCTCTTGATAGCTACATTTGGCGTGTGCAAGACCCTTTGCAATTCTTGGCAATTGAGCCGCGCACCCCACCCCACCCATTTTGGGCTGTAAATCGGTCAAATCGTCAGCAAATCACCTTATATCAACGCTGCCATCGGTATATATCCTAGGATGGTGAAATCGAAGCTATGCTTACTTATCCTAGTTCAGGCTCACCTCCCTCATCATGCCCTACCGTCTCATCTCTTCCAGCGATCGATCAATGGTCAAGGAGCTGCTTCTGTCCAATTGGAAGCCCCAGGCCATTTCTTGATGTAGTACGCTGTTCGCAACGCAGTGTATTGATTGGGAGTAAGGGCTATAATTGTGCAGAACGCTTGAATGCCCCAGAGTCAATCGTTCGGGCCCGACCCGTCGCATACATGCTGCTTCAAAGAAGAGCCCCCTTCAGTACCAGGCCACAAACCCATGGGCTTTTCAGGACGAGCTGGCCATCTTCCTGGAAGAAGAGTTTGATATCATGGTCAGCCGGAACAAGATTTCTTGTCTACTAAAGGAAGCAGGAATCAGTCGCAAGAGGGGGCAACGTGTCGGATATATACAAAGTCAACAACTTCGTACTGATGAGTGGCAAGCATTCATGCTTGATATCAGGGAGGAGCAGCTAGTTACTTATCGACGAGTCTGTTATAAAAAGCAGACGGGCTAGCGATGTGCTCCAATCGGGCAACCAGCGAGGTGGAGTGATGATACTAAACGGGGCGATACGTAGAGCATTCTTCTAGCATATACTATAGACGGCTATCTTCCTTGCATTGGTATTCATGAAGGATCCTTTAACTAAGATGCCTTTCTATCCTGAATATCAAACGAGCTGTTGCCACACTACAATCCTTAGCCTCAGCCAAGGAGTAATTTGCCTCGACAATCTAAACGCCCATCTAGATGGCCGGGTAAGGGAGGCAATTAAAGTAGAGGAATAGTGTTACGTTTCATCCCACCTTACTCGCTAGACTACAGCCCCATTAAGCTCACTTTCACCGTACTCAAGGCTTGGATGCGGCGGCATTGGCGGCGATTGCGCTCTTTCAAGGGAGACTTCGAGGGTTTCTTACGCTTCGCAATTGATCATAGCGAGTGCGATCGATACGCTTACGAGCACTTCCGTCATGCTGCTGGAGGATATCAAATTGAGGGTGATTATGAAACTTTTCAACGGGAACTTGAAGTATAGTCACTTCTACAGGAAGATATAGAGTGATGAGCTAGATATAAAGTAAAATTTAGTAGCCGTAAAACTTGACTAAATAAATCAAAGAGTAGGTAATATTATATAAATATCGAGATTGAGTATTTTTAGAATAATTAATAGTTTTGGAATATTATCTCTTTTATTTCTAGATATACTTTAGTAAAATAAAACTATTTCTTTTTAATATAATATTTTCGATAATAATAACGGCGTCGATAATATAATACTTTATAATAAATCTCGAAGTATTTTTTAATATTAAGAATATATAATAAAACTCTAATTAATATTAGGAAATATATATTCACGTTATTAATTATCGACGTAAAGTAGATAATACGTGAGCGAAGAAAGTTTTCAAGGAATAATTATAATTTATAGAGTTAGTTTTCGTTAAAAACTCTAGAAGGGATTATTTCTAAATTATTTAAATTACTCGATCGTCTAGCCCTATTAAACTACTAGTATTTATTTATTTTTATAATAGAAATCGATTTATCTTTATAATTTACCTCTATTATTATACCTAGGTTATAATTATAATATTTATCGAGTCTTCTTTTTCTCCTACCGATTTTACTCTCTTATTATTAACGGGCGACTCTATTAGCGACTCTATTAACGACTCTACTAGCGACTCTATTAACGACTTTATTAATTACTTTACTAACGATTCCGTTAATAATCTCGATCTCGATTATAAAACTAAACTACTAAGAAGTTAATATATAAATTTTATTTATAAAATTTAGAAAGATATAACCGGAGCTCTTTCAAAAACGAAAATTATAATAAACTACTAGATTTTAAAATTTACGTTAATAAAATATATTAATAAAGTTACTTTATTAGTAATTATATATTAACGTAAATAATATTTAAGTTTTAAAGAAGACTTTATTCTATTTAAATAAATTATATATCTATAAATATAGGGCTGGCCCGTACGCGTCGAGTAAATATAATTTATAATAGAAGATTTATTTAGAGCGAAGGGCGATTCTAAATTATTAAAAATTAATTAAATATAAAAGTTCTTAAGCGATATAAATAACTAAAAATAAAATATATATTATTATTTAATAAAGAGTGTGCGCTAGTTTAGGATCTTTATATTTTATTAAATTAATTCTAGCTCTATTAGCGAATTAAAGTTAAATTTAATATTTAAAATTCGAATATATATAATATAAACGAAAAGACCTTTTTATAAAGTATTATTATTAGATTTAAAGTTATACTCTCTAAATATAAAACTAATTAATATATAACTTATTATAATAATAAAGAATAAATTACTTTTATTAATAAATTTCTTTATTTATAAATTATCTTTAAGGTTTAATTTTAGTAAAAAGTTTAAATAAATATTTATCTTAAAAGTTATTTTATTTATAATAAAAATAAATAAATTAATAATAAAATTAACCTCTACTATTTTAAATATATTTTAGTTTTATTATATTATATTAAAACTAGACTTTAATAATTAAAACTCGGGCCAAAGACTATATATATAATATATAATCTTTACGTTAACTTTATTAATTAATAATATAACTAATAAGTTATTAATATTATAATTAAATATATTATTATATAATTAGTTAGTTACTCCTAGTTTCTAGAATTCTTTATAAATTAATTCTTTTATTAAATAATAAAGATCTTTATTAAGTTTATATACTTATTTTTATATTATTATATATACTCTAGGTATTATAGTCTAATAATTCTAATCTCTCTAAACTTTTTTAAATAGTAATTCTTTAGAGGTATAAGATAAATTAAATTTTAAAATAATTATATTATTAATATAAACTTTATAGACGAGCTTAGGGATTCTATTATTAAATATTTAATAATTTAATAATATAAAATACCGCCGAGGAATCCTCCGAAAACGTATAGTATTTATAATTATCGAACGCGAAAACGAGTAACTAAAGCGCGAAATCTAAGATTATTCTCGCGATATTAAAGATAAATAATTATTAGTTATATTATTTATTATTATATTTAAAAATTTACCCCCGGTAGTACTCGAAAATAATTCGATAATTAGTCGTAATTAATATAATTTAGTAATATAATAAAAGAATTTATATCTTAATAAACTTCGAGACTATTATAAAAAGAACGTATAAGATTATAACGATTATATTTATAATACGGAAATTATTTTTCGTTTTACGCCGTATAATTTTCCGATAAATAATAGGAAAATATTATTTATAATACCTACGTTAAAAGACTATACTAAAGATATTTAAAAAAATTATAATAATAATTACCCGGCGGAGAGCTTTAGTTAAGAGATATTTTCTAATTTCCTCTTTAATTATATTAAGAATCTAATAAACTAATAACTAGATATAAATATATAATATTAATATACGAGTTAAAGACTAAACTAACTAGTATAAAATCTTAAAATATATTTTAATTTATTAGAAACCTAGTTTACCTCTTTATAATAAAGAATATTTATTTATTTATCTATTAATACGCCTACGCGACGATATTATACGCGAAAGTAATCGGCTTCCGTTTCTTTATATAATATATAGCGAACTTATAGTATTTATAATATAATTCGAATATAACCTAATAAAGGATAAAAAGAAATATAAAAGTAATAATTAAGATAATTATTCGGGCCTTTGAGAAAATTTAAAATTAACGACTATAAGTATAAAAATAAATTTAATATAACGATAAAAAGGAAGATTTATTAAAATCTAAAAATATAAATAAATAAATTATATTTTATAAACGGGACCTTAGCGAGGTTAAATATTATAATTATAAATAATATAAATATATATCTCTTAACTACCTTAAAAAGAAGTCTAGAATAATCGGCTATATAAATAATTATAAAATTATAGGAAATAACGAACCCTTAAAGAAGTCTCCGTCTTAAGGAAATAATAAAAAATAATTATTTCGCGGAGTATATATATTAACTATTATATACTTCTTAATTTAAAGGATATTAAATTTATAGAGTATATAATTATAGGCGATATAAATCCTAGAGTAGAGATAAATATTACTAGTAAAAGTTTTATAAAGTAGTATAATTTTAAATATATAAAAAACGCGTATCCGAAATAAATAGATAAATAAATAGTTTACTACTATAATACTTATTATATAAATTATCGTTTTATAGATTCATAAAGATATTCTAAAGTATATAATAATATTTTTTATATTATTAATAAAAAGAGATAATTTATTACTTTAAATATATCGGCCCTAGAAAGAAAAAGAATTTAATTAAATCTTAATATACGCGCTTAACGATTCGGTATTATTAAAAGTATATTTAGTTTAGAAAATCTTAAAGACTTTATCAAATTCTTGAAAATTAAGCTAGCGGTTTATATATTAATATATATAAAAATAGGATTATTTAACTCGAAATAAAAAGATAAAGTAATAACTAAATATTAAAATAACGCGGTAGTAGGTATAATATCCGTTAATTATAATACTAGTATACCGTTAATACTTCTAGAAGAATTTAGTAATTTTATTAATATCTTTTTAGATAAGAAAGTAGACTATTTACTTTTATATAAAGATAACGACTATATTATTAAAACCGAAGGGGATTTATTTTATAAACCTCTTTATAATTTATTTAATACTAAATTAATAGAATTAAAAAGATATTTAAATAACGTCTTAATAAAGTATTAAATTAAATACTTTATAAACCTAATAAAGACCCTTATCTTTATCGTCTCGAAGAAAAACGACGATCTATAATTATATATTAAATATCAGGGCTTAAATAAAATTACTATTAAGAATTATTATCCTTTATTATTAATTATTTAAATATTAAATTATTTAAATAGTATTATTAATTTTATTAAACTTAATTTAAAGAATATTTATTATTATATTAAAATTAAAATAAGCGATAAATAGAAAATAATATTCCGTATATAATATAATTATTTTAAATATATAGTAATATCTTTTAAATTAACGAATATCCTCGCTATCTTTTAAACTTATA
>JAABUS010001365.1_pt1 | contig 53749 bp, 35 predicted proteins | sample 5560161 | NCBI WGS metagenome assembly JAABUS01 (sample SAMN10711885, study PRJNA513376) | rock metagenome | isolation source: Antarctica rocks | place: Antarctica: Victoria Land, Trio Nunatak nord | collected 2016-01-04 | reverse complement strand
GAATCCCTTCCCTTCCCTTCCCTACCCCTTCCTCCAAGGAAGGGAAGGGAAGGGAAGGTAATCCCTGCCCTGTTCCGCAGCGTAAGTACGGTAATAGTATATTATTATACGGGCGCTTTACTCTCTATAGTATACTACTCGGCTTTAATAACGACTAGGTCTTTAATTATACCGTCGAGTAAAGTAATATACTAGAGATATATAATTATTATAAAATTATATACCCCGTTATCTTTATCGTCTTCCGGTATAATTATAGTACCGATTAATATTAATAAATATAAAATTAGAATTAGTATATATATATAAATAAAAGAGAGAAGAAGAGATATACTACCTTATATAAAATAATATAGGATTAGTATAGACTCTTTAGGGAAGGATATTTAATTATAATAATTCGAAATAATATATAAAGAATGGTAAGGGTTAGTATAAAGAAGAAATATAAATTTATATAGATTTTTTATATAGGTCCTATATATACGTACTTAAAAAGTAGTATAAATTATTAGATTTTTTTAGAGGTATTATAGAATATATAGATTATTAATAAGGGTTTAGGTATTTACTTTTTATTTTTATCTACTATATATTTACTTCCTAGACCGCGTATAATATTACCGATATCTTAATGAATTATAAAGTTTGATATCACGTGACCCTACCCGTTTACCTCGGTACTAAGCCCTACCGCCCCCGTAATCTCCTTGCGGAGATGGCGACCCTCTAGTCTACTGTACTGCGGCATTAATACCTAAATCCGAACTGTGCGGTGCGCCCCCTAGTGCGCGCCCCTAGGGCTTCCCGGATCCCGTTTGGATCTACAAAGAGCCCTAATACAACCGGCCACAACTCCCCAAGCTCACAAAAGATCTCGGAACCGATGTTTGCATCATCGGCTCGGGCATCGCGGGCATCTCAACGGCCTATGAACTCGTCACCCGGGGTTCCAGAGTGACTATGATTGAAGCTCGTGATGTTATCTTTGGAGAGTCTGGAAGAACCAGCGGCCATCTTTCCAGCGCCCTTGATGCTACCTATCCCGAGATTGCAGGTAAGCATGGCGAAGAGAAGGCAAAACATGTGGCGGAGAGCAACCAGTATGCATTGAAGAGGATTGGGGAGAACGCAAAGCAACTGAGCATTGATTGCGAATACCGAATCCTACCCGACATACGAGATATCACAGTATGAAAAGGGTGACCCTAGGCACGACAATGAGATGAAGATGCTTCGCGAGGATTTGCATTATATTCCTTTCGCTGACTGCGATGCGGAAAACGACTACCTCGTGATTGGAGGATGCGATCACAAAGTGGGCTAGGAACAAGAAGACGGTAGGTTTAAGGAGCTCGAGGCCTGGGTTCGTGAGCGTTTCACAAAGGCTGGCTCCGTGACTACAAGTGGTCGGGTCAGATCCTGGATTCCGTGAACGAGGTCGCCTTCGTTGGGCTCAACCAAGGCAAAAGCCGCACTCACATCGTGACTGGGGACACCGGCCATGGTCTCACGCTGGGCGTCCTTGCAGGCAAACTCATCGCCGATGAGATCACAGGCGTTGACAATCCGTGGAGCAAACTCTACAACCCCAAACGCCTGCCGCCTGTATCCAGTCTGCCAAGCATGTTGACCCACGATATGCAGATCAATACTCAGTACAAGCGCTTCTTACAAAGCGACATCACCGACATCGAGGACTTGATACCAGGAATCGGAGGTGTTCTCAATTCTAAGACCGCCAAGCCAGTGGCAGTGTATAGAGACGATGGTGGATAATTGTCCAGTACATGGCAGTCGCTTTGGTAAGGATGGGTTATGCGTGATGGGACCTGCTAAGGCTGGTTTGCCCCCCATGAACGAAAGTGGAGAGGCAATACAACAGGAAGCCAGAGGTGAGTAATTGTCTCAGTCGGCGGTGGATGGCTGGAGAATCAAAAGTACTTGACTGTAGTACTTGATAGGGATGTAACGACGGTTTGCATAAAAAATTCATTACACAATCTACGTCTTCGCCTAAAACTCTTAAGGCGTTCTCGCGCTATATACGGCAAAAAGTACAGTATACCCCCTACTACGCTAGTCGTTTATTACGCTTATTACCTACTCTCTTAACTACATTACTCGCTCTAAATCTACTAATTGATTCCTCTTGAAGAGATCTCTTATCTAGAACTTTCTCTTTATCTCTCTTTCCTAGTTGTTAGTTTCTAAACTCTATCCTTTAGCCTTGATCCTTGACTAAATTATTCGGTTTACCTTTATCTTTTACAGCGCTACTCGCTTAATACGATAGAATCTGGATCTACTCGTAAATCGTTTACCCAGAACACCCTTTCGCGACTAGATTCATGATAATGCTTTCGGTAACCATAAAGGGAAGCTCTTCCTGTACGCGGACCGCGATACACTTCGGGTATACAACCAATCCGCTTGTTACGTCGTCGAGGCCGATGAGGATCGCATCTGCGAGGAGGAGTATTTCCGGTATATTTATGCGGCGGATAGCGCTGTCGTCTAATGCGCGCTCCATTCACTGATCCAAGAGGATGTTGGCGAAACTGGCTGACTTGGACATCAGCTCCCGGGAGAGACTGTATATTACAGCGCATAGGGTTGCGCTTGTACGCTATCGCGGAAGACATACACACGCAAAATCGACCTGATAATTACCAATGCTGTCGCAGGCCCAGGGGCTACTGCACAAAAGATTTACGGTGATATCCGCCACCTCGCAACGTGGAAAGAGGTAGAGGAGCATAAGCCTATCTAGTCTTTCTCGAATGACTCCTCTACCTTTAGATTTATGTAAATTTCTATACTTTAGTGTAATATAATCTAAATAAAGAATAATTAAATTTCCTATATACTAGGTTTTATTTAGATATTAATCAGTCTTATTTTAATTTTGTACTTTATCGTAGATATTTAGAAGATCCTGAAATTTTTCGGTATAATTCATACCCGCTGCCTTATGCACGCTTTTATGCAAATGGTATAAATACTGCCCTGGTTTTAGCTCGCTCCCTTCAGCTTTACCTTCGTCCAATTAACACAGTAAGCACTCATGTTCTTCAATTCTCCTAAATTGTGCGTGGAGGATATAGTAACAGTGTTTGGAGCATGAGTGCTTTGTTGCCTCACGTTTTTGCCTGCAGGAGAATTGTTGCGCGTGATCTTACTCATGACGTAATGAAGCACTTCCCCCTCTCCTCGTTCTTCTCTCTGACTGCTAGGAGGCTCTACGACCTCTGCTAGCTTCTACCTCCACGTCAGATGTAAATTGTAAAGCCAGTGGTTCTTGATGGTAAGCGCAAAATGCTTGCTGAGGTTTGCGCCTCAACTCTTTGCTGCCTGCAATCGCCAATCCGTACTTTGGGATAACTCTGGGTACTGATATCAACGTGGGGCTCAAGAAATGGCTAAGTCGGTCTCAGGTGATAAAACTCCTTGTGTAATGAAGTACTTGCACGTTGACCTTACAGGACTTCTTCCAACCATTGGAGTACTCATATTCACATCAATAAAACAAATCGCTATACAAAGCCTTCGATTCGATACGTCCAACGCCGTATTTTGCAGAAAACATCCATCATACTGATAGATCATATCTCCAAGCGAGGCAGAATATCAAAACACTCGAGAACTGCAGGAAATCCACACTCATACGTCCCTCAATCGCTCCAGATTATCCATCCGACACTCACTTCTGGCTATCCTCGTTATTCGGGCCTTGTCCAGTCAAGCCTGCATTTTTCAGCCACTCCTGATATCCCGGGTTTTGCTCATCAAAGCCAAGGTTCTCTTGCCACTCCACATCGTCCAACTCTTGACTAGCAAAGCCGTAGCTTTCTATCCATTTATTGGCCAGCCCCTGGATTTTGTCCGCTTGATCCGGTTCTTCGAGTACAATTGCCAAGTGTTTAGCAGCTTCGATATGTGCTCGGAATGCTTTCTCATCCACATCCAGTCGGTGCGCAGCGGCGTGACGTAGTTGCCGAATACCAGCGATGGCGTTGCCGAGGATCTTCATGGCGCACGATTTATTAGGATCGTTAATGAACTCCTGATTGTTAGCGTAATTGGCAAGATCAAAATGTTCCTCCCATCTGTTGGATTCAACCTGCTCTGGTACCGTCCAGCCACGGCTCGCCAGCCAGTCTGGATCGGTGTTTTTCTCATGGCGGAAGCACATCTCTTCAATTATGTACCGGACCTTATCGAGCAGCTCGTAAGCCGCAACAGCTGGTCGGTCATACAACGCCTTCTCTAGCTCGCATTTCGTCGCCTCATTCAGCTGGGAATACTCGCACACGAGACGATATTTCCGCTGAAGGTCAGCCGCCCGCTCGTGATCGCCAAACAGAGCAGGTAGCTTCAACGCGTTATCCAGGTCTATCTGCTTCAACGAATCCCGATGGATGGCTGCATTTCGTAATCTGCAAATCCCTTCGCAGATATTCGTCATCCAGACTCCTTTGGTCAAGATAGGGCTCTTGGAAACTACCGGAATAGCGTGAAAGTGTACAACATAGCGAAAGAGCAACGCCCAATGGTCTAGCTCGATAAGATTCGGGAATGCCGTCCATGGCTTGTCAATCAAATGCTGCAATCCCCGCTGGGAAAAAGATTCCTGTTTCCATTCAGGGTTATCCAGCATATCTGTGAAGAAGTTCTCGGAGGCGAATTGGTGGCTGCAGAATTCCAGGCTGTCGACTGCATGACGGACGAAGTAGTGAGCCAATTTTGGGTTTGAAGGTTCGAACAGTGGGGGCGGTGGGCCATCCTCTGGCAAGGTATTCGTATGGCTGTCCCATTCACCGTTTGCTTGAACATCTCCAGGTACCCCACCGAAGAAATCTTCGCTCTCGTCAACTGTTGTCTCGCTATTTTGTGTGACCTCCGTATACACCGACAGGGTATTCGAGCTTGATGACCTGCGGCTGTCATCACTTGCTTCCGGTGCTTTCTCTGCTCGGGGCCCCATATCTACATCGAGGTCCCGAACTGGGAAGACGACGTTGACCGAGTTTTGTGATCCGCTCATGATGGTATCGTGTACACGGCCTTGGAGGATTTTCCAGTACTGGAAGAGATCGTTATATCTATCCAAGAGATGTGAGCAAGGCCGACTGTTTTGTATTGACATGGCGATCGAAAGGACCATTGTTGCACTCGCGCTTTGTGCGATGACTGGGATTTCGGTGCCTTGAACAACGAACATGCCTGGTCATCAACTCTTTGTGCGAGCCCTTTGACTGGCTAGCAGATGTTTTCTTTTGCTAGGCTTTCCTTAGGATCTGAAACTCGCTCGATCTCTGATTCTTTGTGCGAGGCGATTGATTGGCTTCCTAAAACTATGACTGCTTGTTTTTATTGCGAATTCTTCCAAGCTCTAATGCTTGGTATAAGAAGCCTGCTCCGCGGGCATCCGAAGCCCCCAGTTTTGACTCCATCTCAAGAATGAATTCGAAGCAAATCAATGGGGACACGACGTCCAGTGAGTCCGTCCCATCTTGGGGTCTCGCTTGATAGCAGATATTGCAGGAAAGGAGGAGACGAAGGTTACCCGCCTCAGAGCAAAGTTTGAGGGACGCGGAAAGCAAGGGAAAATTGCAGTCTCTAACTACTTTGTGCGCCAGTCGCTATACTATCATTCTGATTGGCTTGCAAGTTCTCGAGAAAATATGGCTTCATTCGTATATATATATATATATCTGTTGTGACGATTGAGTATCTGAGCATGACTAACAACAAATGGACCAGGAACAGAAATTCATCGCTTTTCTACCCAGAAGAGCTGTTTGCTCCTGTCCGGGTTCGCACATACGAAACAGCTCTTGAACAAAGGCGGAAAACAAGTTAATGCGCAAGGCCAGAAGGCAACAGCGGTGGGATTGCGACCCAACAGTCATGAGAGGATCTTTGAGTCTTGTACGCCAAGCCATGACTGGCCGCCAGCTTTTGCCTTCACTGTGCGACTCATTCTGAAGATGTAAACCGTCGGCGTGGCTACACAGGCGCGAGTCATTCGAACGGATTGGGTGTTGGCGATTGCATTCATTGTGCGACTCGAGTATTCGGCTTCGCAACTTCGCCGCACAATCTCGAATGGCTTTCAATGTGTCTTGGCGTTGCAATCGCATAGATTTTGTGCAATCATGTTAAAGATAGAAGCTGACTTTGTTGATCAGTAGAAATCACGGCTCAAACGCTTACAATTGTGGAGATGTATGGTGGAAAAAGATGTATTCAATCTGCTAGCTAGTCTGACCCGGATTCAGAAAGTCCACGATGCTCCAATGTCCCAATATCCCCACAGCTTCGATGCTCGACAATCAATTTCTAAAACAGCCATCTCTCCAAATTGCGAAGTTGCTGACATTGTGTGACTGTACCTTTGATACTAGGATACAAGGTAGCTGTTGGGGTTGTTAGTATGAGTGCTAGCCATGACGATAATAAGACCTACTATCCTCCCAAGCCTGCCTCACTTCCAGCCCCGAAACCCTCTCCTGGCATCACGTCGCCTCGTCCTCCTCGCCAGGCTGCCGCTACGTCCTCCACCACCCCGAGGAGCGGGGCGATACCATGGCTGCCGCCTCATCCTCTCCTACATGTTCTGTGTCGCGTCAGTGAGTGCTCAGGTCGATTCAGTTTGTTTGGGTACTCACAGTCCTCCAATCCAAATAAATCCATCTACCAGCCCAGGTATTCAACATAAATTCAGAAATCAAAAGCTGATGATGTCGGCAAAGCTTCGGTTTGCTTGTACCGCAAATCGTCCCACTTCCTGTCCTCCTCATCATGATCCCTTCCTTCACGCTTCTCCCTTTCAATCCAAGCGTCGATGATGGCTTGAATTTCCTGGGCTTGTGTGGGGTCGCCCAAAAGGTAGGCAGCTGTCACGGCAGGTTGAACCAACCTCCGGATTTCGTGAAAGGGAAGGCAGTGGGCCGCGTAGACACGGAGCTTCGCGATGGCGTCCATGGTGGTATGGAAAGACTTATCGTCCGGGTGTTCGTCCTTCAAGATGGGGATCCAGCTGCAGAGTAAGTTGTCAGCATTGACGCACCGAGTGAAAAATTTGGTGCAACGGCAAATCTCAGACGTATAGCTGACTGCATTGGAGAAGGGAGACTACTTACTCTACGATTTCGATCTGCTCATATGTGGTCCAATTGCGCTTCCTCAAAAATTCCGGGTCCTCCTTCTGTTTCTTCGCCATAGCTGTCCGCTCAAGCTTGTCCTGGAGCGTAACCAACAAATCTCTTTTGGTTACCACCGGCTTGGGAGGAGGAAAAAGGAGGTGATTGAGTTCTCCAATCTCGGCAGGAGTGGGGAATTCTGCGGTGACGAGGCTGTAAACGTGCTCGAATTGTGCTGCACGTTCGGAATCGCTGAGGAGTGCTGGAAGTGTCAGGGCTTGGTGCAAATCGGACATAGGAAGACGGCGGCGGTGAATGGCGCAGTGGCGAACTTCGGCGACGGACTTCAAGAGATATTTGTCGATGAGGTTTTTGTCCTCGAGGAAGTGTGTCATCTGCAAAACTTGGCGTCAGTATCGTTGATTTCAGTCACAGTTCATCTCTGGGGAAAGCAAGACACAGCCTAATAAGGCAAAGGTATCGCAACTTCAGTCACAATTCATCTCCGGTGACAGCAAGACACACAACCCCGTAAGGCAACGGCATTGCATTGTTCAAACGAGATGGTGCTTCTGGCCTTCAGCGCTACTCGCATCTTAGGCTGGTTGTATCTTATGGACTACAGCTACACCACGCTAGAGCGAGACAGTTTGTCTCTTCGCCAGCAGGCAAAGGTAGCTACAGCATCAACCTTTCGGCCTTACGAGGAGTTGAATCCTTCGCCTACTCCATCTTCGGCTGTGAAACCATGTTTCGCCTTCAGCGCTACTCGCCTCTTAGGCTACAGTACTTTTCTCATGCTACACCACACTCCTCTGAACATTTCATTTTCCTCATGCTACACCACTCGGCACACCCGCCACTGCAACACCGATATTCCTCTACCTCCAAAAATGACGAAAACATGAACACACAGAGATGAAAACAGCCAAGCAAAAAGGGCACTTACTTGATAAAGCTCAACGCAAGCAGGGTTATCAGCCACCTCGGGGGCCCAAGACTTGATATAGTCGCGGCAGGTGTCTTCGAGGATCGACTGGCCGAGTTTGAGGAAAGCATGGGTCATTCTAGGTGTGGCGGCGGCGAAGAAGAGAACGGGTAAGGTCGATCTGACAAAGTTGCAGTCAGCTTGAGGTCGGGTATGTACGCGAGAGAGAGGGTGGGAATACTTCTTGGCAGTCTCATTAGAAACTGGCCGGTCTTCGGGGAGGGTGACAGTGCTACTATCCCATTCTCCAGAGGGTTTGATGGAGGAGGAGGGTGTAGGTGATTCAATTTCTGACACGAGGGTGCTCGTACTGCCCCATGGTTTTTGGTATTCCTCCTCTTGCTCTCCAACGAGGGTCGTCTCCGAGTCTTTCCTCTTGAGACCTGGGATGAAGGCTGCGGCGCTAGGATTGAGGTATGGTGATGGTGACTCTTTTCCAGTCTTCGGTTTGAACTCGGGGGTGATGGAAGGGGCGGTGGAGCTGAGGGCGCGACGCATTCTTGCGAGGGCATTCTTGGTCATGGCGGCCATGGTGGGTTTGATGCCGAAATTGGCGTCGATGAGGGAAGACATCTTTGCGGGTCTAAAGGTAGTTATCGGTGGGCGGGTCGATTGGGGGGAGCTGTGAGGTAATGCTGTATGGTTGATAGGAGGCGGTTGGAAGTATTGCTGAAAATGGAAGTGAGATGTCGACGATATCAGTGTAAGTCTCTTGAAGAAAGAGCGATGAGCAAGATGTCGAGGCTGTAAGTTCTCAAGTTCTCAAGTTTTCTGCTGGCCTTTTCATTGCTTGGGATCCGCGACTCGCCGTATGACTTTTTCTGAATACGAGAGATTTTCTTTCTACTTCCATCGTGGACATAGCATCATTGCTTGAAACCTAACATCTGACCTCTTGGGCATTGGGTGGTGGAGGCTGTGCAGCCTTCTTTGCCAGGATCCGGCCGCTGTAAGAGCGAACCATGCATTCTAAAGCCGTGATTTTGCCATTTCTCGTGTTGGAAGATTCTGCAAGGCTGACAGTAAAGTCTCTTGATCTCAAAATAGAATTGTGGAAGCTTTGTGGCTTTCCAAGCGTTGGGCAGCATCAATTGACTGGATGCCAGCGCTTGCCCCTGAATTCAGCATGTTTTGAAGAAACTCAAGTTACCAACGAAGAGTGTTTTTGGCGTTCCGAAGTCTCTTGGCTTGAGCAAGAAAAGGGCTTGGAGGAAGCTTATACGTCTTGGCACGAAGTATGTTCCTTATGTGCCTGAAGTAATCCACGGACACTCTTTCTATCATGAGCGTGTCCTATTCTTAAAGATCTCTTTAAAATCAAGCTCATGGCACAGAGTATATGCCGTTCTTTTAGACTTTGCATCTCGTTTCGTAAGACGTCTCCACAATCAACCATCAACATGAGCCGTTTGCTTCCGGAGCGTGCCGCAATCACTCCTGTTCCTGAAAATCCGGCAAACTTGAGGAGAGAAGTGTGGTGCCATTTCGAAAGTTTTCGGGACCCTGCCAAGCAAGGATTCAGAACATCTTATCATTATTGCCACTTCAAGCCTAGAAATCATCGACATGTTTGTTAGAGGACATTGCCAGAAGTGTTCGTACCCTTCCTTCTGCTGAAGTTCTGGCGGAATCTCGCGGAAGGTGCGATTTGAAAGCTTTCAGACGCTGCCAAGCAGGCTTCCAACCGCCTTTCCGCACATCAGCAGCAAAAAAGTTGAGGGATACGTGTTCGTAAGAAGACTCGACCGCAAAGCTAAGGATCTTGTCGTTATATAGACGGACATCGCGAAGTATACGATAACGTCGTTGAGTAATTTGTTACTCTCTAGTCGTCCGACGTCCCCCTTTATAATTAGATCCGGTTGAAGGTAATTTCCCTCGGAGTATAATTCGTTAGAAGTCGGACGTAATTAAGAGCGAATCTGGATCGGGCTGTTTCGGAACAGTGTCTCAGATTTGTTAGGGAAGGTACGTACGTCCACGCCTTCCTCTCTCATGTAGTGTATTTCAGGTCCAACACCTATTTATATATGAGTGTAGCTCTTAAGGCCATCTGAAGCTTCTGAACAGGATGGTCAATCGTTCAACTCGTACAGCTTCATGTCCTTCTCGAAGCTCATCTCCTCCAATCACTCCTGGCTCCACCAGCCTTCGGCTTCCCATGATCCGATGAATGGTATATAGCCCTTCCAATGGTCTATTCCGTTTGGAAGACGCGTTGCAGTGATGAGAACGTGGAAGCGCTCGTTGAGCCATTTGATTGCCGTGGATCCCTTACTGGCAATCTATTTGATAATGTGCGCCTCATCAAGAACGATGAAGTCGAAGCAAATACCCAGGCCGTCTACCAATCATTGCCCAATTCATGGAACATGGACCGGACTTTGTGTCTTGAAGAGTCTAGTAAAAGACTCTTGCAAGCAAAGCGAGGATAGATCGTATCTGCCTTCGTCTTGCTAGTCGCTGCGTATCAGGTCCTTGGCCTGCGCGGTAGGTTACTCTCGCATTCTCATCGAGTTAGTGGATTTGTAGAAGCCCTTTTTGCCCTCGGTACCGCCATTTGCTGCAAAAGAGATTTGGAGCGCGTCTGTATGCTCAGCAACCCCGTTGATACGATCAGAGTAGCAGTGAATTCTTCCATCAACACGTTTCTGTATACTATTCTTGGTCTGCCACCTCTACACAGACGGCTATCAAGTCTGGGCGGGTGCTTGCCGGTTCTGACGTGAAGAATCATTTTGGGTAATCCCACAAAGATTGATGAGGCTGTAGAGGAACGCTATGATGGTCCTTCCATCGCAAGCTGTCAGGGTTCCCATGTTTTCGTAATGTAGGTAGAAAATTGCCGGTGGGGTTATGGTGACGAAATTGACAGCTGAGAGTGTTTCTTCTGGCCCCAATGCTCTTTTAAAGCTGGTGGAAGCTGGATTGGGCGGTACCTGAACCAGCCCTCATACCGCTTCTTTCGTCGCCTTTGATTGACATTAATGGCCTTGATCTGAGATCTCCGCACCTGCTATCCTCTAATAGCTCTGGGACATGTTGATTGAGGTCGATCTGATCACACCTCCAAGCCAGACCACATCCGATGGCACCGCCGCTTCTCCTCTTCATTGGCACCACGCTCTTTAATGTTCTCATAGCAGATGATGACATCTGGGCGTCTTTTGCAGCGATGCGAGTATGTTATTTCATGTTCGTGCCTCTTGCTCTTCACGTGGATGCAAAGAAAGTAGCTTGATTCAATATTTCAATGGAGAAAGCCTCGTCAGTAGCATCCTGAAAGCCCGAATTTACCTGGTACCCTAGTGCATCGAGACTCGTCTGGTCTTGACGGTCTGTCAGTTACAAGGAAGATAGATTCTCGCAATGCTCTTGTTCTTGATGGAGGTTTTTGCGGACGTTCGTTGGGTATCGGTGGAAATTAAGTATTGAATATTGAGGTAATGGATTCACACCTTTTCACTCAGGTATGATGAATTAGACACAGCGAGCGACAGCTTGCCTGCGAAGTGCTTTTTCGAATGAGGAATGTAGCTATACAGACTGTGTCCAGGCCATGAATGCTGTTTGGGATGAGACTTGTCGTCCCGACCATATCCATTCTCACTTCCTCATCGCCGCTTTGTTTGCTAGATCTAGATGAGTGACTACTCTGATAGTCATGCTTCGTGCTTCATCTGGCGTATTTGTGTCAGGCAGACAGGTCTATATCACTTTCGACGGACTTGTGCGTTAAACCTCTTTGGCTGCAAACACAATTCCATGTCTTCCGAGACTTCTTCATATGCGATCTCTGTGAGCAATTCTAGCTGAGGTGTAGCATCAGGGTAGATCTTCCGCTTTTTGGTTGGGGTTTGGTTTTGGACATTTGCAGAGGGTGGATTGGTAGGAGCTGGAGGCATTGGTCAGTATCCTTCTGCCTTTGCCTTCACGTTTTCTGCTTATTTGAGATCGCCAATTTGCTCTGCTATCGGCTTGGCGGCGTTGTTGCTGGGTTATTGTGACATTGATGTCGGCTGAGATGATGTGGTTGAATTGAGTTTGGTATTTGTATCACGAATCACGAACGTAGCATACTTTGTAGTATCTGGAAGTACGGACTGGAATGCTTGTGGTTGGACCCGACTTCTTTTGCGACATAACTGAACATTAGCAAAGAAGTGAGTTTGGAGACCAACAGTGAACAAACAATAGTGTCTAAACTCTAATCCAAATCCCTAGGAACGTGCCAGTGGCCGTAAATGATCTGCTGCGAATTCCCATATGGCCCGGAAGTTCGAATAAGCCTAACAGAATCCTATCGAACGCATATCTTCTCGACTTGCGTGCGCACTTCAGGTCGTGCCAGGTCAAATTTCTCGTCACAGGTTGCCTCGTCTAGTTCCCCAACTCGAGCGCATTCTCGAGCTGCGTTCTCGTGAACTTGGGATTTTTCCTCAAGTCAGTCTCCGTCTGCTGGCCTCTGCCATCCGTCAAATCCAAGCACGCAGCTTCGTGCGCCAAGTTCCATGCTTCTCTTCACGATTAGAGTCTGCCAGCCAGTGCGATAGGCACAGGGCTCGCTTACCGATCTCGTTTATATGTAGAAGTATATAATGCTAGCTTTCACAACATTGAAACAAAGCGACTGAAAAAATCGAGCTCTAGAGGGAGAGTCCATCCAAAGGTAACTGCTAGGTCCTCAAGCAAGGATCTTGGAGCCAGGTTACTTCATGCTGGACAGGAGTAGGTAGAATGATGGGCATGGTGTTCCATGGGGCTGAGGCGGATTGGGTGACGCAACAGAATCTTCTGTCACAAACGACAAGATCAACTATCAAACGATCACTTCACTTGGCCACTGCTATCGCACCGTGGTCGCCACAGAGAAGATGTAAACGTCTTAGTGGATTGGCACCTTCCACCTCTTAACGTCCAGGAGATACAGTGTAGCCTTGGCGTTGGAAGTGAACATTAGGAGCAATATTGTACTCGTGGAGTCTCGCTTATTTTTTCTGTTCGTTTTTTGAACTCGATGGTTGTTGCATCGATGTGATTGCGCTGTGGTAAAGGTGCGTACTAGTCAAGGTACGTGACGGTGGGCATGATAGTACTGGTTTACGAATAGCATATGAGAAAGAGGGTGCAAGGCCATTGTATGAAGGTGAGGTGGAATGGATTGATGTCCATCTTCGAAAGGATTTCAAATCGTCAGTGTGGATAGAGAACAACAAGTCTTTCAACGAAGTGATCGCGGAGGAGAATTCCATAGGATCCTTGCTGCTTATTATATTCAAGAGCCAATGACTTCCCCAAATCTTCGACTGTTACGACTCGTTATCTATGCCAATATCGAAGACGAGAAGAATCGATCAACTCGAGATGTGAAAGCTTGACACCCCAGGAGGGATTCCGATTACAAGACGTCCTTGAACGCGAATGCGCAGAACTGGGGACCACCGCCGACCACTCCTTCAGCATGAGATTTCCTCCAATTCTTTCAGGCGTGATCGACGCTCGGAGGCTTACCCGCTATTGCGACCCGAGATACTGGGGTGCCCAGCAAAGACTGACTAAGGTACTCCGGAACACCACATTAGGATTTTGATCACGTATAGTTTCCTCCGTCTCGGCTCTTTTCTGCCTTCTCACTGTAGTAGAAAGTACCAATCAAGAATCGTCTATTGAGGATTTGGATAGCCTTGTTGATCTTCGCTTTGAGATGTGTCCCGTAAGGGCCAGGCGATAGCGCATTGACTGATCGTGGTCCAGGACCGTCATGCCTGTGTCGACGAAGCGTTCTAACTCTTTCTGCCAGTTTGGCAGGACGCTGTGGGTATCAGGGTTACTTCATGCAATCTTTCAGTACAGTCTAGGTCTCCACTGTAATGTTTGAAAGAGTGTCACATGCTCTCGTGTATGAGCGTGGCTTGCGTAACCAAGGCGATCTGTCTTTTGCAAGGGGACAGCGTTCTCGAAATGCTCTTGTCCTTTTTTGCTGGCACTTCTGATAGACTCGACGCGATTCTTCGTTCGAAGGCAACTCGACAGTTGACGCCATGATGCTTGCTTTTTAACATAGACAACTGATCTGATCTTCCGGAGCAAATCATCAGTCTTGTTGCACCAGCACAGTAACTAGTATTGGCACTGTCTTTCGGGTGGTCAAGGTGCTTATCTTTTGGCTGCGGCCTGTTGGTGAACAAATGGAAGAGAAATTTTGGATGCTTTGCACTCAATCCGATAGCCTCCTTGACACCGTCGAAGCAATCAATCTCCGCTGTGAAGACTTAGTAACCAAGAAATCTATCAGCAAGATGAGGCGAGATATCGAATACTCTGTAACCAAACAATGAATATTGATTGGGGGGAGAACCGGCTCTCTCGCAAGTGATAGGGTGCCGGAGGAATTGGAATAAGTCAAGGAGAAATGGGCATATGATGACCGTGGGACATGGTTTAGGGGTTCCATCGAATTTGAGACACATTTTTTAAAGGGATAAGTACTTGAGGAAACGTTGTCGACGCTAATATCCGCGCCCATGATGAGCGGAACACGCAACGCAACGAAGGTGGAAATAAGTACCAGGATCATGCCTTAGGGTACGGTGGTGAAGCCGTTGTTATTGGGAGGTCATTGCCAACCAGCAGCCTGTGTCTGGATGGATTTATAATTGCCGGATTCGATTCAAACATCGATCAATCTCTGTTCCCTTGTCTGAACAAGCTCCTGGAGATAGTTGTTTAATACGCACTTGGGATGGAGTGGGTGCCGCCATTTCGGAAGGGCCGAGACCGGGAGAGACTAGATTCAAAGCAAAAGTTATATAGCCTAAGCGGATTCGACTCAAAGACAAGATTTGTGAACTCAAGAGACGATGCTGTTCTGATAGCAGAGGTTTCCTGGATTATCCAACACTCAAACGAGTTTGAGTGAGTGATTGAACATGTCATTGTAAGGGTAAATGATAAATGTGAGAGCACAAAACTAAAAAGCTGATGTACTTCTTTATACCATTCTCGCGCCATCGTAAAAGATCCAGACTGTGTTTACAGCAAGCTGAGGGTCTTGTTGTAATGTATGGAATGACTTCTCGATCGGGTGGAGCATACGCCGATGCTGCTATCTTTCATGTTGCCGCGTCTTCTCACCTTTGTCTTGAGTCCAGTGAGTCGTGAGTTTAGATTTATCACAACATTACCTGCACTAGGCGTGATGTTTATTGCGGTACTCCGAGCAATGGGTAGGATCAAGGAGGACAAGATCGCACAGAGTGAGTTCGACGATGATGGAAACGAATTCTGAGGTCTTGAAAAACATCACTTGGGTGCATGAAAGACAAGACTGTTGACAAAACCCGAAGTGGCAGTGACTTGAGTATTGCTTCCGATGCTGTCGTAAGACTTATCGTTTTTGCCTGATACTAGGCTCCTCGCCGCTTGTCGAGACTTATTTTCGTGCCGTCGATGCTCAATGATCCCTAGTCTATGGTGGGTTTGGTGCTCGTAGCTTTGCAAACTTCGGTATATCCATCGGACTCCATTTCGCAAATGAGACGACGGTCTTGCTCTCTATTTCCACGCTCAGCGCACCGAGGTCTCGGATCCGACGGCCAAATGCGATAAACGTATCCGAGAGATCGAATGTACCCTTACAAAACTTTCGCCCAGAAGACGATAGCAGACCCTACTCGTTTGAGTCCCATTATTGGAGGTAAGGTTCGTAAGTGTAACATATATAGCTCAATTCATGTTCCTTCCTCCGTCCCGACGGGGGCATTCTCGGTCCCTTTCGCATTCATCAGGATGTCATTAAGGCATCTCCACATTCTCATGAGAACCAGGAAAGGATCTCGCAGCCTCGTAGGTGAGAATCATTGTGTACTTACGAAGAACCATACGCCTGCGCCAGAACAGGATTTTGGTCTCAAGAAAATGGTGATGGTAGTGTGACTGCGAAAGAAAATTCTAAGCCAATAACTGATAGACCTCGGCCACCTTGGAAGTTTGGATCACCCCCAACTTATCTGTTAACACCTATATGTTGGATGTTTTGTGACTCGAGCTTGCCAAGGCTGACACTTGTAAGCTGCTCGTACGGATCCTTGCAACGCAGTATCGTCGTCTCGTGCTCTTAGGATCTGGAGTGACTGATTGGAAAGCGCTTTAGGGCTTGAGGATGATCACCCTTGTGTAAGAGTTCCTGAGTTCTTGGTAGACTAATAGAGATGATGCGGTTCGTCCGAGTATTGCGCACAGTACGCCTTCAAAGTCATGAGTCGGTGGGTTTGAAGATCCCATCTGCCCCTAAGACTGGTAGCCTTGCTGGTATTGGTGTTGTGGCTGCCCAGTATGCGGTCGCCCAGCATATGGCTGCCCATAATTCGGTGACGGTGACGAGGAGAAGTAGTTCTGTCTGTGATTGTCTGGGGCCACGGAAGCGCTACACAAGCGTCGGTCCAGGTAGCCTTGATGTCGTTGATCATAGAGACTCATCTCGGCATCTGGGTCTAGCGCAGAAAGCAGGATTTCTTGTGACACAACTAGCCACGAAATTGACGCGTTTCCTCTCAAACGCTGACCAAAGTCAGGCTGGTTTCTGCCAGTGAATGATAAATGAAGTTTATGCTGATTTCATGGTGCGATTTAGCCACTGCATATTGGGGTTTGCCTATACTCCACATGACCAGTAAAAGGGACGCAAATTTACAAAAAGATGGACGCGTGCCAAACTGAATATCACAGCGCTACCGTCAAGGAACGTCGCGGCAGTAGCTCCAATATATGTCTTACTGAAACAGACGCTGTAATCTGATGCTATCAATGGACTCCTTCGAAATAATTTGGCCATGCCCAAGGTCCCCACAGTCCCGCTTTGGCAGCATCCGAGCTTCGGACTCGAAGTGCTTCTAGGAAATACCTATGCTCAAAGATGTATTCGGGTTGGCAGAACAAGTATGACAAGGTGATAGTCGTGACGATGTCGACACATACGAAGAAGAGAGTAAAGCTTCCGTGGGATTTGTCGGTCCAAAGCTATTGGGCTCTGTCCCTAAAAGCCAGGTAACACAGTTTTGCATGAGACTAACTCAATGTAGGCGCGCTGGTGGTGGTCATCCAGCTTTGCGGACTCTCGATGGGGTCTCCTCCGTACCGAACATGTGGCGAAGTTCTCTGGCCTCGGACGAGAATGGTACGAGGTACGATATCCAAGCTCCAAGCACGTTACAATAGCGCACCTTCTGATCAGTATCGGCTTCGACCGCGACCTCAGCGTCACAGTACCTGATCACCTGCTTTTTGAAGTCTGTTAGATTGAGGCTCGGTTGCTTTGATCTATTCTTCCTTCGTTCCCTTCTCACTGAAAGTGTACAGGACGTATATACCTCTCGCATGAATGCCTCTTCTACGGACAGGTCAGCACCCCCAGCATTGAGGCTGATCATGAGCGGCGGTGCGCATCTTGATGTCCAGCAACACGTTGGCATCCTTGGGAACTAGAAGGTTACTCTTCGCTTTGGTATCTTCATCATCACCGCCAATTGGTGAGAACCATATGGATCGCCATAACGCCAGGTAGGCGCTAAGTTCGGACCTCTGAGAGAAAAGGGTGACATTGTGATAGACATGTGGAAGGCTCGCGGTCTATTGATATCAATGAAAGGCCATCTACGCCGTCGGCCGGTATAGCTGCAATCATCGTCTTGATGTTGCCGAAGGTTTTCCTTGCCAGGCTCTGCTTGAGTATTGCCGGGGTCGTATATGCTGCCTGCCAAATCTTGAATCACGAATTCTTCGCAGCCTCCGAGACATTTTCGTCGGACCTGAGAAATATTGCAACCTCGCGCGAGAGCCAGACCATTTGATTAAGCTTGCGGATGAATAGAGTCATTGCCTGGTGAAGATACGCCAACGTCCCGGAACACCTGGACGTCGAGCCCTTCGTAGGCAATCCTGAAGATTGGTGTCTGAATAAGAAATAGTGAAAGAGACGTAGAAGAAGCTTCGAAAGACTTTTCGATGTTTGGTAGTGCGAATGCAGAAAGTGTGAGATTTGCGTGGGTGAGATGTACGGAATCAAGGTTTCATGCCCTTCTCCGAGAAAGAGACAGAAGCCAGCGCTTTGAGTAACCGCCTGCCAATATCACAGGCCTCAGCTTTGGTAGTAGGCAGTATTTCTTTGGCAGAAACAATGAGCATCACTGATTGCTTAACGTGTGGTAGCCGGCCATCCCAGTTTGCCTGCTTCAACCCTATGACGGATTGGCGGGTCTTGTTTCTACCCACGGTAATGGGAATAATGTATCAGAACGCGGTCCACTGCTTAACGTGGAATATACTGATGTAATTGACACCACAATGTAATATTTGAATAAGCTCAGCGGTATCTGATGGCGAGATAGCCTAGTGATAATATGATGAGTATAAAAGATAGGGCAGGAGGAGAACCACTCTGCAACCCAGTCACCAATTCGACAGAGACCACCGCCGACACATACTCACACACACATACACACACACAACACACACACATAAGCACCATCTAGAAGACCACGAAGAGACTAGGAAAAGATCACAAGGATGAGCAGCACCGACACTAGATAAAAGTTTACTCACCCCTTCTCTCCTGGTCTGCATGCACAACCTTACTATTGCGTAGTAGTTCTCTCAAGTTTGTTCTTAAAGCCAATGAAGATATTGCTCGTATCACTCAAATCGTGGTCTTCCAGAAATGTCTGCACGGCGCGTTGCGCTCATGACGGCAACTGATGTCCATTGCTTGAACAATGAGTGCCGTTCTGTTTCCGTCCTCGAATATGAAGGAACTTGCCAAGACGAAGTCAAAGGGATCTTGAAGAAGACTCTGGATTGCTTGCGTCGGAAATGAAAGAGTGAGCTCAGGATTTCCATGTGTACATTGAGTTTGAAGTATGCAGATATGAATAGCAGAGAGTGGTTTATGTTAGAAGAAGAAATCAAGGGCAAAAATACCCCGGGGACTCTCCAAACATTGTAACGCCCTTTGATTCTCTGAAGAACCCCGATTCCATCCGCCATCCCCTTCAACCGTCTACGCTTGCCACTCTGGTGGTGATCGTAGAATATGAGCATTGAGGGTCATTGACGTCCCACTCATTTTCGGACATTCTAACAGCGGCTATATTACCTGCTGCGCTCTTGATACCATCGCCGCTGTGCTTATCGTCGCCGGTTGGGGTCTTCTGCCGCCCTTTCTTCTCGACACGTCCGCTCTATATTCAATCGCGAGTCTGAATCCCACGCTGGTCGCGTTGACGCGCCCAGCCTAAGATCCTGATAACCTCGCCCGTTTTGCTGGATCGGTCGATGTGCCAGGGTAAGCATTCTTTTCGTGTTTGGGCGTACCTTGATAGTCCAAAATTCGGAATGCCCCAGTCGAGAAGTTGATTGGCATTTCTCTTGAGAGCTTTCATCTGGTTCTTCGTTTTCGGTGTGCAGTCAATGCCGTCCAATATTAGAGAGTCCATGTCTATGTCCCAGCGCGAGGAAGAGAGCTGCTTCTCGGGCGTCACAGGGGGCTGAGGACCTCCCCAAGCCAGAAGTTCATCACCATGCTGATATCGAAACTTGCAGTCTTCGCTGTGTAGTTTACCATAGACAGCGCAAATCTCCCGATCCTCGGCAATGTGCTTGCCGCACCAGCATATCTCTATTCGAACATTTGCCGACTGAGACCTTGTTACAAGGTATACTTACAATTTTTAGACTTGACACTGCCTACGCGCTCGTTACAGGTAAACATCTCCCATTCTAGAACGTGCCTGAGACCGAGTCGTCCTCACCATCGTGAACAGGATGCAATGCTGATGAGGAATTCCAGCAGCCTCTTTATTAAATCCTCGAGATTAAGATTCTTTGACCGATTTGAAAGAGAATCCACGTCAAACAATAGCGGCATACTCTTAATCATCTTGTTCGAGTCAAAACCCTCCTCAAAGAAGTCCTGAGAGGAGTCCATGAAGCTGAACAGGTTGATGCTGGTAGATTTTCTGAGGATTTATGGGGAATACCGAAATGTTCAAGAAGAAGCCTAAAATATCAAAAAATTGAGGATTAATTTCCTGTTCAGTACCTCGAACAGAAGTTGTGGTTATAACCTTGATCTCGTACGAACCAGAGCCGCTAGCCTCGAGTTGCTTAAACGGGATTCGAAGAGCATTGAGAGGTGCTGCATCTCCTGTCTCGGCGGCGATGATTTGTCTGAGAGCAGAACACGTTCTACATTGAAGAAGGCTTGAATATTGGCCATGCGTGCTTCTACCTCAGTCATATTCTTCTTGCTCCCGTTGGTAGGGCCTTCTTGTCTTCAATGCTCAACCGCAACGGAGCAGACGAAGCTGATGTGGGGTGAAAAATTTCCGTGTCCATTGTCTGAGGTGTGCGCGCGGAAATGAATGCACCCTAATTGAATTGACTCCAAGCAGTTGAAGAAGCGGGGAAATCATTGTTTGGTCTTGTTGCCCGAGCTTCGATGAACCCCTTGATCAAAGGAGAATTCAACAATATGAGATACCTCCATCCTGATGGATTGGTAGCCCACTTCGAAAGGATGATTGGAACAACCTTGATGGAGGCTCAACTTCTTGTCTTACCAGTAGGTAAGTATTGGCTGCCGTTGGCTTCGGTATGCCTCATTGTGGCTTGGCACTTTCGTACTGTTGCTTTGTTTCTAGTTTTGTGATCGTGAGTCCGAGACTGGTGGCGTTCCGATCGTCGTCATGCTCCTGGAGGATCCGCTACCTTGTGAGATATTGTACCATGGTGTAATCTATCAGATCCACCTTCATGCTCAGTATCATCTTCATCGACCCAGCGTGATTGTAGATTTGTTTCTAAAGCGGCGATGTTACTCTCCAGCGACTTCCCCTCCTCTTCTACAAATGGTCTTTTCCGACTGCATCGGCGTTAATTCCTCATGTAATTAGGCTTTCAAAATTCTCTTCTCGCTGCCTAGCCACTGTTTTGAACGTGGTGAGATGTGTCTCCAGAAGGTGCTATGTATATATACTTGTGGAAGTCATGTCACAAGATAAGCCATGGTATTCTATCACCGGCTACAATTCAACTCGCATGCGGTAGCTAAGAAGAGATTTTCGTCGTAGATCGTTGATATTCCGCCAAGGGAATCAACACACCAGACTTCTTAATCGTCCTCGAGTACCGAAGTTGCCCGCTGGGCACCAAAGAAGAGTACTATTGGGACCTTCCGACATACTGGAGATTCAAAGGCTTTTTCGGGCAAGTAACCTTCCGGGGAGTGACGACAACTTCGCTCCCTTCATATTCCATCACAAGCTTATCCTGGGCCAATGTTTTTGGAAGCATCGACGCCCCGTTTTGCCCTGTGCACATTGAAAATATGGAGAATTTAACGCAAAATTGCCATGTGAAATTACCGCTCCTACACCCAATTGTCACTTTGGCGCCGTATATGGTATTCACCTAGATAGGCTCAGGGTTGTCATTCTTGATTGGAGTGGAAATTGCTACTCCTACGACTTTGAGAGATATAAGGCATGGTGATGTATTGGTGGTAATGGATATGATTGGCCACTGGAATCTGGTTGAGGAAGCCGAGTATTTCTGTTGAATCCGCGCCTTCTGATCGTTAGAAGTAGCTCTGAATTCATCGCCAGCTTTATCCCAAAGGTTGAATCAGGATTGGGCTCTTGCCACAAAGTACACTCATCTTCCACTCATCACGTTTGCCGTACGCTCGTGATAGATCTCAGCGAAAAGCCTCTCAATCTACTCAGGCTTTTGGGAGCGAAGTATTTCGCGAGCTGTCTTCAGCTTGGAAGGAGAAATCTCTGACCGCTTGCTCCCGACCAGCCATAGTGGCCTTAGATTTGTAAGAGTATTCGAGGCGCGCTTACTTGCTTGGTAATTGCTGGAACGTGAACAGACATCCAAGATAGCTGCTATGCCTACGGTCAAAGCAATAATAATAGAAAGGGTCCGGTTACCCATGATCGCAATAATGTAATAGCTGTAAGAAAAATATGAAAGGTGTAAAGATGCGCAGAGACAAGAAGGAAACTGGACAGTTCAGTCGTTGCCTGAGCGCTTCAGTGAGATCGATCCGATATGTTCAGAATCCAGCTTCTCATGAGACAGTGGCCTGGAGCAGAACCAGCATCCACGAAGAATGTTCCGTGGAGAGTTAATGATTATGTCAAGGACTTCCTCGATGAACCAATGCCAGGTAGCATTCTTCCTATCAATGTAATCAGGGCCGTCATACACGACCTTCGGCATGCACAGACGTTCGTTTCTATTTAGGTGCCGCGCTTTAGGGCGTGTTTGCGGAACCTTTGTGTGACTGTGTCGACACGTTCGATGGAGTTTCTTGCAATCTCGCATTTTGAGCCTTGATGAATGGTCTAGAGCCTGCGGCTTAGTGTGAAGTAGTCGGGAGATACGACGACAGCTTTCCGATATCACTCATCGCCAGTAATGAGATTGTCATCGATATCGAAACCTGGATTGAAGCCATTGAGCTCGTCCTTCCTGGATTCTATAAGCTCAGGATAATGTTAAGTCTGAGTGCAATATTGCATTCTGAAAATCGATTTTGGTAGGGCCCTAATGTGCAAGGCCATGGTAATGTGGAGAATGTACCCGTCTCTGCGTAGCGTTCAAACTCAGCCTCGGCCGTTGGTTCTGGTTTCCCGACGATGAAACACACCATAGTCAGCGTAGGGTCAGATGCGTGAAAAGGCTGTGACATAAATTGACGTGCCAGGTGACGCTCCAACCAGAGCCATGAGTTGCTCATCGTTGCGGTGTACTTCCCTGGATGTCATTCATTGTCTGCTTGGTGGAGCATCTTGCTTCTACGCTGGTTGGGACTAATAGGAAATTCAATAAGTGAGAATGAAACATCTGGGCCATACTATTGAAGATGTTCTTGGCTTCATGATAAGAAACCGTAGCTGCAATGTCCTTGACAGGATGCTCTCAATCTGTTCTCGAAAGAGTATTGCACCATTGAGGTCAATGCGCTTATCGAGCACAGAGCATTTACCGCCCAAGCCGAGTAGGACACTACCGAACATAAGGGAGCGTAGAAAGTATTATAGCATTCCCTTCTTTCTGCGGCGCCTGATTCGATCCTGATTCATGGATATTAGCGGAAATTGTCGAAAAGGCCAGTACAGACTTGCTTATAGAGTTCAGAGCTTGGTTGCAGATATGTCTCTTTGCTTTGGAATTCCGTAGTCTTGGCTTCCTTTACGGTTTACCGTGCCTTGACATCCTTTATCTCCCTTTCCTTACCCACATTGTTGATCTTGAGGTCATTGATGTCGTGGATCAACCCATCTCCCTTGTTATCCGTTACATATCAGCCCGTGATACTTGAACTGCAAAGAAGTTTACTCATTGCCTACTGAATCACTATTTGTGTGCTGTGGTACGGTGAGAATTTTGGCTTGCGCGGTGGGTTTTGACATTCACGACGAGAAATCCATATCTCCGATTGATCACATGCTCTTGACCTCAAATTCGTCCCCTATCGCTGCTCTCATTGAAGCGGTCATTTCGAACCCTTTTTCAGCGTCATCTTTTTGGAGACGTGCGGCTCTGTAGTCTGTCATAATGTCCGATTTGTGGTTGAGGCTCAGTGCCTAGTGTCAACTGATCTCAGGCTGCCAGGAGTCGCACCCTTGTCTCTGCCGCATCCAAAAAAGATCACTCGATCCACCGCTTGGTACCAAATCCGTTTTTATGGCCATTCAGTATACGCATGGCTGTTCGCCCGAGCACGCTCCCCAAGATGGAGTAAAAGCCAGAATGCCCAGTGGTATACTCGGCTTTGCGGTGGTCGTGGTCCAGGCGAGCATGGCCTGGTGTGCGAGCGCCTTGGTATATTACCATACTGGTTGTAATATTGATGACGGTAGGAAAAATCCGGGTTTCATTAAGTCTGAGGTGCCGGGGTTCTACCCCTTTGTTCAAATCAAGTGAAGACCATAGAAATGGATTGAAAATGTGCTGCCGTTGGTGGAGGTTCTGGTGATGGCCGCGTAGCATGGACTGAAATACCGATACCGCAAAGTGTACGACGCTGTCATCTAGCACTTTGCCTGTTCTTCAATCTCTCTAGCTGCCCATTCATCGTATTGGTGTACCTCCATCAAGTGACGGCGGAGTCGTCTTTTGCTGTGTCCGCACACTACACATATATACGACTTGTCCGATGATCTTGTGACAGCCCGTATGCTTGATGGGCATACTTGGTACATGGTTGCAGACAAGACCTGGACTTGCATCGAGCTGGGACGATGTGAAGTAGTAACTCACCAGATGCTTGACTGTAGGCTAGAGCGCCTTTCTGGCAAAGCTGTCACCTTTTTGACAGACATAGCAAGACTCGCATTGTGGAGGCGGGAAGCACTCGATCCGTCAGATAGACTGGAGGTTTGGGAGCAAATTCACTCGTTAGTATTGGTATTCATTCGAAATAATTGGCGACAAAGGTCACCTGGTCCTACTCCAGTCCCTCTTCTGCTCAATTACAATACCAAATTCTTCTTCGTTCACGGCCACTTGAAGGCTTTGTTCAAAAGATGTAGGCGATCAATTGGATTCTTGGGCCTCGTACAATTTCTAGGTTGCTTGGTAGGCTACCTTGCAGAAGTCGCGAGACTTTTTGGGGTCGATGAGTTCCAAGTGACCATACTCTTCGCGACGCTATCAGAATATTAGCACATGGTGGCAGTAGAACACCAATCCGAGGAATGTCTCACTGTTGCGCGCTTCTTAAGCTTGTGGTCGAGGTCATTGCTGATTAGGTCCAACGCGGCGACTGCTGCACCTTTGCCGCAGATGAGCAAGGCTTTCACCACCACTTTTACAGTGTGAAGTAGGAATTTTCGAGATCAATGCGGCTCTACCTCACTTCCAGAGCATACATTCAAATAATGACAGTGCTCTAAAATTAAGATTATCATTTTTAGAATGGTCCTCCTCCAAGGCCCTGCGTTCTTCGCATATCGTAGATACGTAACAGATGATATAGTTACAAGAAAGTACCGCCTTGCATTCGAAGTGGCCCTTGTTGCAGCGCCAACACTTCGTAAGCATAATGTCTGATTCAACAACCGCATCCCATATGAGCCTGCAGAACGCTCAGGGGAAAGCAGAAGCCTCAGATTGTAATATAGAGAACTTGATGAACAAAAAGGCTGCCATCATTGTTTGCGTTGAAGTGTAAGAACATCCAAACTACACACTCACCTTCTGACTACCTGCGAAATCCTCGCCCGAAGAACAGCAACTCTCTCGTGCCTTTCACATTTCTTTTGGTGAGGGTGAAGGGCTTAGGTTTCACCTGCCCTTGCGAGCGGGCTGGGATCTTCTGACCTGATTTATGATACTTCAAGACTCAAAGACGTAATTCATCCTTTGAGGAAAGACGATCGGGAATTCAAAGTTTTCGCATATTCCACACCAAAGCCTCAGTATGCATCAAAAGAGTCAAAACTAGCGTTGTCGAGCGCGGAAGATTAGCTCCTGCAGGTTCTACTCAGGTTTTGCCATCTATCGAAAGAGATTTGAGATCCACCGATCACGAGTGGTTGACAATGAAAAGAAATCTCGAATCATTGTGGTCAAGTATGAAGACTTGTCAAGAAGTAGTCGGCGCATCTTAGTGAAGAGAGACTTCACATATCTCAAACACCACTACTCTTCACCTCCTTTGAGGATTGGATGGTAGTCTTCTAGATTACTGGTTCTGATGTAACGAAGTACGGTGAAATGAGCGTATTCCAATGCTTCGAGTTGAAGAGTCTAGTGAGAGGATATGCAGGTGTCCAGATTTTGAAATCTTGAGGTAAGCGGAACATAGCACACGGCACGTGGAACTCCCACGTATCGGCTCAGGTGCCGAGTTGTTCAAAGCTGTTCTCGATCCGCCGGTTCATTGTATAGTTGCTCTTGAGCTTCGAGACATCGTCCGTCGAATTGACAGACCGTCGTAATCTTACTTAGTGCGTAATCCTCTTCGTCTCCCCTCATCGCCACCAAAAGGATCTGCTTCTGTCGTGAGTGAGTCCTCTTCATCCAAGGGGAATTCCATGACGCGGCGTGTGCCCGCGCACTCACCTCTTCATGTACGTGCTCAAGGTATTGGCGTGGACCAGAGTCACGCACGAACTTCATGTCTTCATCTTCACGAGCGTGCGGGGATGATAATAGTGGATCCGTGAATGAATTCGTCGCGTAGGAACAAACGCCTATTACTGTTTATAACAGAGCCTCCGGTGGCTGGATCGATGAGGGTGTAATCAGCGGTACGAAGGAGTACGTATGATAGGGGTAATTTTTGAAGAAGTGGCACTCAACGGCAGTAAGGCCGTGTGGATCAACGCCATTGAATTTAGGATCTATAAGACAGCGAACTACGCCTTCGATGTCGGCAGGCCCAATAGTGATAGGCCTGCCGCTCATGGCAAGCAGAGGTGGAACTCCTGTTCGGAAGCATGTCTGTATGGCTTGAATAGCCCTCGATGGCCCCTGAGCCACGGACTTCATCAAATGGAATTCGTCGATGATTACTCATGCAGGCATAACGGCAGGGATGAGGCCATTAGACCACTTCTGCGCGGTCTTGCTGCCTGGCCCAATGGTTGGCTTCGCTCGGATCTTCCGGTCGGTTGCGGAGACATTCGGAGAGATTGGGGGAGTCTCGTTATAAGTTGCGAGCTCTAGCTTTTTGGTCCTCATCCATTTGTCGAGTCGTAGGATTAAGCGCTGTAGCATATCGATCTGGGAAGTATCGGAGAAGAATAAATGATTGTCGAATGTCTCATTTTGATAGCATCTGAAGCGAAGCATAAGAACACATCTTCAACTTCCGCTAAGAAGTTTGTTCCACCTCAATTTTTCTGGTAGCTTGAATGTGGAATTAATGATCTGAGAAGCCCAATCACTGAATGGATAATAGTAGAGTGACAGTGTAATATGAAATGCAAGCACAAACTGACGGAGAAGATGTGAGAGAAAGTCATGGACGATGGATGAAGCAGTTAAGACAAATATCGGAGTAGAAGTTGAATGAAATACCTTCGCTGTGAGCCAAAATTCGCCACTCTCTCGCCCTCGAGCTCTAAATGCCGACTTGATCTTCATCCCAAGTTCGCTGTCTGTCAAGAGCTGGACAAATGCGCGTGCTATTGTCTCGAATTTCGGAACCAAATCTAGCAATTTGTCGCTCCAGGTGTTTCCGCTCCAGTGCTAGGGCATGTTGGGCCTCAGTCAGCTTGCGGCCTTCTGGTGTTTCCAGCGATTCTTGGACACGACATTTTTCATTTTCATTAATACCAATATTTGCCATCGAGAACTGCTTGTCTTTCCGGCTGATTGAGCCTTTAGCACCAAAATATCATGCAGGGATCCTGGACGCTCTCTGCTCGCGGAATGCACTCCTGAGATCATGCACGCTTGAATATGTTGTGACCTTTGAATTTGCTTATTGGGGGCGGAGGGATGCCCAATGCTGGAGAGTGCCCTCTAGACGCCGCAAGATGGCGTGCTGTCCTGGACCAGCTTGAGTCCGTACGAGCTAAATATTGATCTTACAGAAGATGCTGATCGACATGAGTCAGAAAAGGTGCTGGATGGCCCTTGTGTTCCGGCATGTCAAACGTATGCATGATGGGAAATGATCCTGCATGCTGTTTGCTTGTGGAAAGCGCTCCTTAGTCACGGCTGTTTCGCCACTATCGTTTGCATTCATTTTGTGGAGGGAATTGAGATTTCAGGATAAGTCGTTGGAATTCTCATGAAATCGGCGAATGTGATGGTCTCGAGTTTCACCATCTCATCGACAGCAGGATGTGACATCTGCGATCACTTTAATAAATTTGTTGACAGAGGATTCCCATACAAATCAAGGAGACGTTGAAGTTTGTGACATTTTTGTCCGCCCAGGATTGGCGTGCTCGTTCCCCACTGGCCACAAAACACCATGCTGCTCCAGCCAACTTTATGCTGGGCCAATAAATGCCACTCTGTACTTTAAACCTGATCAATAAGATCCATCCCTTTCATTAGAGATACCAAGCTTGACAAAGAGTCTGTTTCAATTTTGGCCCACATTGCTGCGAAATTTCCGCGTGGTCATTGTGAGCACAAATTCCACCAGTGAACAAGACTCCCACTTAAGCCATTCAAGATTTCAATGGAAGTGGTCAGTGCCAATTGACTTTAGAAGACAGTACCCCAGCCTTTATCGTGTCGTCGCGCTGACAGGGTAAGATCTAAAGTAGGTTGTCAAATCAGTGATGGACAGATCCTTTAACGCATCAGAAGCTCGCTGCTTACCTTTGCATTGATGTCCATTGAAGAGGTGCATGTAAAGTCCGCATATCGGTGGGGACTGTCTTCGTGATTTGGGTCGGAGCTGCACCGGTAGACGCCTGCTTATGAAATGTCCAGAGATGTGGGTGTGCCATTGACAACCTTTGGCGCCAGACCCAAGCTTGCGGATGCTGGCCGGCTTCTTGTCATCAGGAGGCTTGTCACCGCCTCCACTGATAGTCTGGATCTTGCTGTCGTCAACTTGCATCTGCAGGGAGTCTGCCATCTTTGCAATGTTAGCTTGTTTAGGTAGAAGGGACACCACTGTGATCAATTTGTTGCTCCATGGTTGAGTCAATGTGATGTTGTTTTGTTTTGGTTTGAACTTTCTGTTTCCACGCTTCGGTCTTCCTAAACGAAGCTGCTCCTCTCAACGCATCAGACAATTCCTAAATCCGAGGGCTTGAAGTTCTAAGTACGCCGCATTCAGTAGTTGTGGTCGGATTGTTATCTTATGCAGGCGCAATGCTTGAAAGTAAAGCAAGACCTTAGATGCTAGCCGTAATTAGAAGAAAGTCAACAAGGCATTGCATTGCCACTTATGCATTGCATGAGAGACAACACCATTGGACAATTGACAGAACAAATTGCCAAGGTTCGTTGACTCGAACTTGCCGATTCGGCCATTGATCTTCCAGGCGGCGGCCGATTTATTCGTATAATTGTTGTATAGTCGAGGTGCATGTGTAAGAGATGTGGATGTAGTTTCTGAAGTCACAATAAATTGCTCATATTATTCACCACCGTAGAATAGAATTCGAGCCCGAGAAATGATGTGACTCGCTAGAAAATTGATGAACGTGACGGATATTGAGTAGGGACTTCTGACTTGGTATGCTTTAACGCGCGAGTCTCTTCACAGCGACGCAAGTTAGCTTGGTACTGAGCTCACCTTGCTCGGTCCGAAACTCAATCAGAAGAACAAGTCTTCGAGGTTGCCACCCTTTCAGTGCTTCGCCTGTGAGCATCAACGCAAAGCACTTGACTTTTACTCATCCTTGATACCAATCCAGAAGAGCGCTTACTCCACCGAATTTTGAGAATCCATGACATTTTCCTTTGAGTTGAGGGGGATATCAGTCGCGCAGACTCAACTTACTCAATCTCCTCACCTGGTTACTTTGATAGGCCAGAACACTCAAAGGGGCAACAGAGACATAGACTGACGTTACAGCACGGTGTAGACGCAAGGACAGATACTTTCCCTCGTCTTACACAAGCTGTTCCTAGCCGAGGGGTGGAAGAAGGACCAACGTATAAGCCACACGGCAGAGTTCCCAATGCTTGCTTTGTTCTCCTGGAGAAGATCCCGTGAGAGCAAATGGACAATTGGTAATGTTTTGGTGGTAAAGGCAACTTGAAAGAAAGCTTTTGTCCTTTTGTCATTCTACACTGACTTCTCCCTGAATATCCAGCCAAGTCCTTCACCACAATTAGTTTGTGCCTTTTCGCTATTGGATCACTCTCGAGAACAGAAATCTCAACCACAGATAATGCACTTCTCACCCGCAAGCCTCCTCTCAGTTATATCCGCAAGCCTCACACTTACCGCCTCACCCAACAAGCAACAACCCTCCCGCGGCACTCCCGCCTCTAACACCCTCGCCATTATAGCCCCCCAACTCAACTCCAACGTCCAAATCGGCAAACCCTTCACAATAACATGGGACGCCAACCAGGGCATCTCCACCGTCTCCATCATCCTTTTGCAAGATCTATCAACCAACATCTTACCGGTCGACTGCCTTGTTGACAATGCGTCAAATAATGGATCGTGGAGCTGGACGCCTGCTGCGTGGCATCAGCAGAGTTTGAATGAGGGCTATGGGCTGCAGCTTATTGCTGATGGGAGTGAGAAGTTTCAGTTGAGTGCGCAAGTTGGGATTCAGAGAACTAGGAGTCAGTCGATGAGTAAGTCTGCCGCGGTGCCATCGGTCAAGTCTTCAGGCGGTGCTAGTCTAGAGCCTTCAATCACTCCGTTAGCAACGTCGACGATAGCTCCAGCAGTGACTGCTGAGTTGTTGGAATCCTGAATGGGTGCAAGTTGTTCATTAAGAAGGTCTATGCTGTGGGAGCTATCTAGCGAGTATGCCAAGGCGCTAGGCCATATGCCAACATGAGTTAAACGCGATACTGAATTGGTTCAACAAGGCACCAATGGGAAGCTACAAGTGGAAAATGGCTTCAGTCAGGGTGCGGTGTTAAGGTGAAAGTTGCCACGGATACCCTGTTGGCTGGTGTTGCTTCTTTACACAATAGTGGTGAATGCTTAGCAGGCATTCGCAGCGGGAATTGTCGTATGGCTCGAGTCGTCATGAGGGTGGTACATGGGATGATTGTATCCTACGTCTTCCATCTGATTGAGAAATTTCCTTGCGCGTTTCTGTCCGATTGCTGATCTGGCCATTTCTGATCTACCCGCTTGCAAACCGTTTTTGTTGTCATTCTGTAGACGCTGTAAGATCGACCACGTAGAGACCGATTCATTATACTGATTGATATTGCACAACAAGTGGTCGTGCTGGGGTGCAAGCTTGGTCCACGTAGCTTTATTGTAGAGACTGCCAACAATGCGGGCAACACTCCATCCCTCCCTCCATTATGCTGATCGTTATCTACTCTTTCTTTCTTCGCTTTATAATTCGGCTATGGTGTTGAGCTACTAATACTGCCACCTACTTTACCTTAAGCAATGCGTGAGATCTGTGCTTGTTCTCGTATCTCGCCAAGAGATCTGGACCCCGAAGACCCTGAAGACCCTGAAGACCCTGAGACCCTGAGACCCTGAGACCCTGAGATACTTCACCAAACCGAATTGGGATTGGAATTGGTACGAGAACCAGCTCTTTCCCCTCACGCTCCTCCTGCACATCCATCCACACTCCTGTCCTCTTCTTCGTACACCGAGAAGAGAACAACATGACCATCAACCATCTTCATCCTCATCTTCCTCGGCGAAATCCCCAAGTCAAGGTAGAGGAGAGAAGAATGGTAAGTATACAATGCAGAGCCACCACGTTGCAAAACAATCACTCACGCGACAGCATAGCCAACCCTCCTCGGCATCGCACCAGAAGTCCGCTGCCTAATCTATCACCACCTCTTCCAGCAACCAGACCACGAGATACTAGGCCTATCTCGCCAACCGAAACACAATTACGACGATGGCCCTCCAGATGACTGGACTGCCGACTCCAGGCAAGAAGGACTGGTCTACCACAGTCAAACCCCGCGAAAAGAACCTACCAACGCTTCCTTCCTCCGAACATGCCGCACCATCAACGAAGAAGCTACAGACGTCTTCTATCGCGCCAATAAAATCATCCTCTACGCTGAAGACAACAACGATATATTCTACTGGCTCCTCGACATCGGTGAGCGTAATCGTCGCGCCATCCGCCACTTGGAGATCGGATGGGCATATGGTGTGGCCATAGAATCAGGACGAGGAAACATACACGGTATCCTTGAAAACATCGAAAGCATGGAGTACTCGCAAGAGGACGAGATACAAAACCACCGCGACCAACTCATCGTCATCGTCCGACAGCTCGAGTCGAGGACCGTCCGCCTCATAATTAGAACACTCAGTCTCCTCGCCTCGAACCAAGATCTCACTTCCCTCGCCGTCTACCTCCCTGGCGTCGACGGTGGTGATATATGGGATTTGCGCAATCCGAATCTCTACTTTGCGGAGGAAATGTTCTCGAATTCTACAATCAATGTGCACGCGTGCATACCTGAGGCATTGAGCAAGATGGTGGGGATCAAGACTCTGACAATCGGCTACACCAAAGATATCGAGCTGGCAGAGAAAATTGCGAGATCCACAGGCGCGAATGAGCTCGAGATCGAAACATGCCTCGAAGGCCACAAACTCTTCCTCAACGACGAAGAACAGCAACATTGGCGGAATAAGGGGTGGAGATTGGAAGGCAAGGTGGCAAGGAAGATGCTGTTGATTGACAGTACGAAAGAACAGGATGAGCAGGAACAGGAGATGGAAGATGTGAAGATGGATACGAAGAAGCGGAGGGTGCAGAGGGAGATCAGTCATAAGGGATACTCCGAGGGTGGGAGGTTGAAGGCGAACATGCAGGTGAAAGGACAGCATGACCAAAAGCCTGAGCAGAACGGGAGCCAAGGCGAGCGCGAGGAGGGTCCTATCCTCTGCACCACTGGGTCTCTCCTGTCGAACGATAAGAGGCGCTGGTAGCACTTCTGCAGGATTCTTAATGAGCCTGACCAATTTACTGCAACCTATAGCACTGTGTCCTCACGGTTGTGTCTGCACGAGCAGGCTCTTGTGTTCGACCCGCCATTTTGTTGCCCGACATACTCGCATATAGGGACGGCGAAAGTATCTTCACAAAATTGATGTACGACATTATGAATTCGAATCAAAAGCACATTCAGCGATGGTACATCGGATGGGAGTTGGGATGACGTCAGTTGTAAGCACAAGACTTATATACAGATAACCATGACGAAATTTGCAGCAGTACACACTGCTTTAGTAGCCAATTTCGCTCTTCTCGTACGTCTATAAACATGTCTATGCACTTTCTGGGATCCAATGCCCCAGGCTCGAGTGTCAACGGCTTGGAACACTCAGTGTCTCGGGCTTTTGGCGATATCCGCCGCTCAACAGGCGCCACTGAGTCGCTGCGATTCCTTCCTTTGCTTGCTCGTGTTCCATTTTGGGTAGCAGATCTTGATACCACTTTTTTCCCAATATCGTTCTTAAGGTTTGGCTTCGTAGCTTTGTATTACTGATGGGATAACGTTGGCGTTGAATCTAAGGCTACGGACATTGAGCCCCTTGGCTTTTTATTCGTCGTGCTCCTCGACGATCTCTCGCATCCGATGTTCTCGCATTGTTTGAACAGATGGAGGTTGCTGATAGGACGCTTTACATTCTTCATTTTCATGCAGACTCTGCCGGCTCTTGGGGCACGAAACACAACCCAAATACAAATATTGGATTCTGCAACGTAAATAGGACTTCTTCAGTTCTTCTTGATCTTAATCCCAGCTGCATAGCACGACAGTTGATCACTCCGCCCATGCAGAAACTAACTCAACCGCTCTCATCAATAGCATCCCCGTGCTTTCTAATCGCTTCAACGCTTTCTCCTTGGCATATAGAGAACTACTCCGTGACGCCTTCACCATCCCCCAAGTTACACTCGCCTTCATAGCCGCCATGGCTAAGGAAGCACTACTTGACTCCAACCAAGTCCTCACCGATGATTACTTCACCGACAACACCGGTCCCAACAACCCAGTGCGTATTCAAAAACAAGCTAACCTTTCTGCCCCTCGCGCAGAGATTGTACGCGGGAATGTAATGTGGGCGCTAATGCAACTGCCTGTGGATTTGTTCAACTCTCCATCTATGTGGGGTTTGGATTTTTTTTGTCCAACATCAAGGACAGAATGTGTAGCAGGGGATGCTAGATAGCCGGAACAGGCCACTCATCACTCTAGCTTCTGACTCAACAGCGAACGCCCAATACACCATCCACTTCAAGGTCACTGGTTCCATCCTTGCTCAAATCGCCATCTTCAGCACCATCCTCGAAGGCCTCCTTGACTTCGGGTAGATCTCCAGCACCACAACCCGTCACGCGTGCTTAAATCACTGGCACTTCCTACCCCATCTGGCTCTGCTTCAACTACAATAGCCGCCCGGAAACGCGAGTGGGTTTCCGTGAGCTGGAGGCGGTGGCGGTGTTGGAGATAGTGGTATTATAGCTTCTTGAAGTAATACCTAAGGCCGCTGGCGTAGAGCTAGCGGCTTAGTAATAGTATAAAAGACGTAAAGTAGTTACGGGGTTCATTACTAGGTAATTCTTAAATCCTAGATTTAATAGTAAAACTAATCTCTAAGGACTTTAATAATACGGGGGAATATTAACTCGATATAAAATTACTAAAAGTTAAAACCCCGTAATATTAAGGCTAGAACCCTATATCGATAAATAATAATATTATAGAGGTAGCGGGGCGTAGGTGTATATAATATATTAATATCTTTAATAGGGCGTAGGCGTATATAATATATTATTATTTTATAATTATCTCTTTTTTTAGGCCTTAGTCTCTAGGTACTTAAATATTTTAATAAAAAAATATTTATTAAAAAATCTTTAAACCCCTTTAAAGAAATAAGAGAAAAGAATTATCTAATATAATAATATTATTAACTAGTTACGAAATAATATTTAATTAATTAATCGAAGTTTATTAAAAAATCTTTAAAACCTTTTAAGAGAAATAAAGGAAAAAAGTTTTCTAATTTATACTATCGATCCTATAATACTAATATATAATATTAATCGCGGAGCGATACGAAACTATTTCCTATAATATTATTATATAGTATTAGTAATGGAAAAGTAATATTATTAAATTACCTTTACTATATAATAGTATTAATAGTAAATAAATAATATATTTATAAAACTATCCCTATAGCGCTAATATATAATAATAATAATTAATTAAATAATATTTCTTTCGTCTTTATAGTATTATTATATATATATTATAGAATAGAGTAGAGAATCTCTTTCCTTCCCCGGTTAAAAAAGAGAACCGGGGAAAAAAAGAGAAAAGAATAAAGACTCGGTAATTCTCTTTTGGAAAATAAAGAAGGGAAGGGAATAATAAAGAATCTCTTCTTTATTCTCTTTATAAAATTAATACTATAAATTATTAATATATTATCTTGATACGTATTTTAATTATATTAATCTTTATTTTAATCGCGGGTTATACTAGACGGTCTAATATATTTCTTAATACTTTTACTAGATATATTAAATATTTTAATATATTTATTTATATATTTACGAAGATTTAATAAATTAATTATATTAAATATACGTAAATATAATAGAATAACTAGACTAGGTTTATTAATATTAGGTATATTAAATCCTAATAAATCTTCGACTTAATAATTATAATTTTCTAGGATAATTAAAATTATTTATATTATATAATATTATAATAGTTATTAATACCGCGTTAATATAATATTTAAGGCCGCTAGCGTAGAGCTAGCGGCTTAATAATAATATAAAAAATATAAAATAATTACGGGGTTTATTATTAAATAGTTTTTAAATTCTAGATTTAATAATAGAATTAATCTCTAAGGATTTTAATAAAACGGGGGAATATTAACTCGATATAGAATTATTAAAAATTAAAACCCCGCGATATTAAGGCTAGAACCCTATATCGATAAATAATAATATTATAAAGGTAACGGAGCGTAGGTATATATAATATACTAGCGCCTTTAGCGGGGCGTAGGTATATATAATATATTATTATTTTATAATTACTTCTCTCTTTAGGCCCTAGTTCCTAGGTACCTAAATATTTTAATTAAAAAATATTTATTAAAAAATCATTAAACCCCCTAAGAGAAGTAAGGGAAAAGAGTTATTTAATATAATAACGTTACTATATAATAACCTAAGTATAAGGCTATGTATTTAATTCTTTAATATTTATAATACTAGTTACGGAGTAGTATTTAGTTAATTAGTCGAAGTTTATTAAAAAACCTTTAAAACCCCTTAAGGGAAATAAGAGAAAAGAGTTTTCTATTTATACTATCGGTCCTATAGCGCTAATATATAGTACTAGTCGTAGAGCGATACGAAACTATTTCCTATAATACTATTATATAGTACTAGTAATAGAAGAGTAATACTATTAAATTACCTCTATTATATAGTAGTATTAATAGTAAATAAATAGTATATTTATAAAGCTGTCCCTATAGCGTTAATATATAGTAATAATAGTTAATTAAATAATATTTCTTTCGTCTCTATAGTATTATTATATATAATAGTAACGGAGCGAAATAGTATATACTATCGTTCCTATAGCGTTTATAGTACTTATAGTAAATATAGTATATTAGATTATTCCTATAGTACCTATAGTATTAGTAGCGGAATAGTAGTAACTACCCTTATTATATACTCTTACTATATTATAAAAATACTAGTAGTAAAATATTATATATAAGCGGTATAGCCCTAATATTATACCGGGAGATTAGTTATAATATAACTACTATAATAATAATTATATCTATTAATAAGAGCGAGGTAGCGGAGCGGAGGCGCGTATTAACGTATTATAATAATAAAATATTTAGCGCGACGGTTTATTATTAAAATAAACTCGCTCGTTTATTTACTTTCTCTTTTCGTAACTCCTCTAGCTTTTTTTATATATTATTACTTTAACTCTATAATAGCGTTCTAATATTATAATTAATATATAAATAATACTCTCGTTATATATAACTTTCTTCTAACTCTATAAATAGCTCCTATTTATTAATAGTATTAACTTATCTATATTAATATAGTTTAGTTATAAATATACTAGTAAATATAACTAGTCCGCTATTAGCGCGACTATATAATACTAACTATAATAATAATTTATTATACTTTATAACTCTCTTACTAGGTCTATTACTACTAGTTTAATAATAATTATATTCGAGGTACGTATTAAGGGACGGGATTAATATTTAAATATTTATTAAATTAACGGTCAAGTTTATTAAACTATGACCTAATTATAGTATAGGAGTAGGTTAAGATAAAAAATAAAGGACGAAAGTTAGGGTAGGGCCAGTTATTATCTAAATAAAAATTAATATACGGAGTATTTACTTATTTCTTATCCCGACTATATTAAGATAAAAATAGGGAAACTAGTTTAAACCTAAATTAGATTTAAGATAAATTAAACTAGGTTAAAATAACTTAAATTTAAATTAGATTTAAAGTAAATAAAGTTATATTATAATAATAACCCCCTCTTTAAAATCGAGCTCCTACGAGATAAGTAAATAATTAATTCGATTAATTAAATTTCGTAACCCTAAATCTTATTTGGGGTTACGAAATAATTAAGATAAAAGTGTATCGAAATATTCGAGTTATTAATAATAATAAATAAAAGATAGGACGGGGAATAAACGACGGTATACGGATAAAACTAGGCGTTAACGTTATTATCTATAAACGATAATAACGGGGCTAGGCTATAGGGTACTATTTATTTATATAATAGTACGAAGTATCGGTCGAAGCCGATATAGAACGATAACCGAGGGGATAATAACGGATAAGGAATAAACTATAGTATAAACGGGAGTTAACTTCTTAAAAATCGGATTAAAATAAAAATAGTAGAGGTTCCTTATATTAATACCTCTAAATAATATATAGTAATTCGTGGGGGCCAGCGGCGCTAGGATTCGAGATATAATATTTATTAATAAATTATTAATAACGGGTAAAGTATTAGAAGGGTTCCTATATAACGATATAATTTTCTTAATCAACGTAATACTTTAATAAAGATAGACTATAACGGCGATTATATTTAAAATTCAAAATACTATTAATATACCACTTACGTTAACTATCTTCGGTAATTATAAATTCTCGGATAAACTAGACTTATCTAGGTAAAGAGTTATTAATTATTAATTATAATAAACTAGCGTAAAAGACGGGGTAAACTTTTATAGAATACGGAAAATCTAATTAAATTACGAAAGAATTATCGAAAACCTTAGAGACTCGGAAGGGGCCGATATTATAATCGTCGAGTTTAACTAAAAAGTATATAGTATTTAAATTCTTAATATTCAACTATATTTAGTCGTCTACTAAATATATCGGATATAGGCGCCTTCGTTAGTTAACCGAGGATTCAAAGATAATTTAAATAATAAGTATTTTATCGCGGAGGTAGTCGTTTAAGGCTTCTATTTATATTACGAATTTATTAATAACGATTAAATAAGTACGGGCTTAAATAGTAAGATTTTAAAATAAAGATTCGGTAGGCTCGAAACCGATATATAAATATTAATTATAATTAACTAAGAAAAGCGAGGCTAGAGTATTAGAAAAATCGGTATTATTATTAAAAAACTCCGCTCTAAGAAGCTATTTCACCTAATTATCCTATATATAATTAATATATATACGGAGGTAGTATTCTATTATAATATTAAACTACTCGGTTTAATTATCCGTTTAAAGATAATATTTAATAGATATATATTAATCGATTTTAAAGCGTTTATATAAGGTCTTTTAAAACTCCGATATAAACTAAAATCCTCGATCCGAAATAAAGATATCTAGTAGCCTATAGAGTTTTTATATATTTTAATAAAAAGCGTCGCAGGCTTTATTCACTTTTATCGATATAATTAATATTAAGTATCGTATCTTAGTCAAGCGGTCTACGAAAACTAGGATATACTGATAAATAATTTTTATAAAGGTATAAAACGGTAGGGGATTTATATAGTCTATCGAGACGTCTTTTTAACGTCGTTATAAAGGCGGTAATAAATATAGTTATCTTTAAATATATTAATAAGAAGGTTTAATTCTTCGGTATATATAATAATTCCTAACGAATCGTTAAATAATAATATAGACGTTAGGTTATTAATAGGCCCGATTAATTAATTCGTAATATTTAATACGACCTAAATAATTACCCGCGATATTATTATAAACTAGCTAGATTAAACGAAGGTATAATTTACTAGAATTCGGAATATATCTTTTTCCTCGAAAGTAGAGAACTTTATTTTTATCTTTATATTTAACGAGGGGAATTCCGCTATAATAGTATATTTTAAAACGTAGTATTTCTAGGATTTTAAAGGCGAATTAATCGGCTTAATTAATTATATACTATAATTAATAAATCGGGGTATCGTATAAATCTTTATTTAAATTAATAAACTAGTCTTTATTTAATTTAAATTCGTAGGACGTAAATAGGGTTTAAAATTCTAAATCGATATCTATATCGAGGTTTATCGGGGTCGTATATATTAATATAAAGTATAATTAAAAAAACTAGACGAGAATCTTTAAATTTATTATTAATATAATTAAAGTAACTAGGACTAAGGCTAGGGTCGCTATATTTAATAATATACTATAAATATAATCTTTAAGGACTTCTAGGGCTAGGTTTTTTCTTTTTAATATAATCTAGTATTAATATTAATATTTAGGGTCTAATTTATCCCCCTCTTTAAAGAGGTCTCTTAACCGATATATTAATATATTAAATTTATTACTTTCTTTACCGAGCCGGTAGGTAATTTTATAATTAAAACGGGATAAAAATTTACTCTACCTCGTTTAACGGCGAGATAATACCTTAAATAAAATATAATATTTAAGAGTTTTATAATTAAATATTACCTCGATAAAAAGAGTAGATCCCTTTAATTTAAAGCGTTATTCCTCGAATACGCGGACGATTATTATAAACTCTTTATTATAGATTTTATAATTATACTCGGTAAAGTTATACTTCTTTAAAAAGTAAATAATAAGACGAAGGATATTTTAATCGTTATATTAGAATAAGACCCCCTTAGATACGTAATTAAATATATTTATTTCTACTATAATTTTATAGTCGGGGTCGAAATAGACTAGGATAATATTAAAGATAAAAGTCTTCTTTAAGGTATTAAAAATTACTTAATATCGAGTACTCTACTCGAAGATAGTATCTTTCTTAGTTAGAGCTATAAATAATATAGTAAATTTATTAAATTTATAAATAAAGCGCCGATAAAAGTTAGCGAACCCTAAGAAACTTTAAATATCTTTAATATTAATTAATTATAGTTAATTCAGGATTATATCGATTTTCTTTAAATTTATTTTAATCCTTTAAGTAGTAATAATTAGTCCTAGGTATATAACTTTCTTAATATAGAAATCGTATTTAGTAATATTTATTTAGAGCCCCGCCTCGTGGAGTTTCTAAAGGATATATTTAATATAGATTTCATACTCTTCTTTAATATCGCTATAAATTAGAATATCGTCGAGATATATAGTATAGGTCTTATCGAGAAATTTACGAAAAATATCGTTAATATAGTACTAGAACGAGGTAGGGTTATTATATAATCTAAATAATATAATAAGATATTCGAATAAGCCGAATCGGGTACGGAACGCGGTAAGTTTTTCGTCGCCCTCTTATTAAGGCTCTCCGTTTAATATCTTAATATAACGTTGATAGGACCTAGGTTAGTACTCGTAGAGAAGAGTATTAAAGATCAAAGGATAACAGGCTTCGTATTAATATAAGATAAAACTAAATAAATTTAATAAACTTAATTAATAATTTAATAAACTTTTATATTCAGAATCTATAATTAAAAGTTTTAAGGGAAGTTAAATACGAAGCTCTTATCTATTAGGAAAATACGTAGTCTATATAAAAGAAAAAAATTATACTATTTATTAATTTACTCGTTTATTCTTATATCGAGTAAGTAAATAGTTAAATACTTATTTATTTATTAATTTATATACTACGTCGAGTAGTAAATAGACCCTTAGTATATTAAATATATTAAGTCTATTAAAGTTCTTAGCGAATCTTAATCGTAATATTACTCTTCTCTTTTAACCTTCTTTATTCTTAAAGGAGATTCTATATCTTCTCGTTAAATAAAATAACGTAATAAACTATAGGAATAGGTTATTTCTAAAGGTCTTATAACTATAATTATATATATATATTACGCGATACGTTAAACCGAATATTAATTATCCTTATTATTATCGAAGTATAGGGAGTATATTAAGACCGGGAAAAAATACGAGCCCTTCGAGTTTATTATTAATTTCTTAAGGATTAATAAGGCTTTAGAGCGCTTAAAATATAAAGAAGAAAAAACTAAAATTACGTAAAAAACGGCGAACGAAGTCGTTAATTAAAAGAATATAAAATTAAAGAGGCTTCGTTAATAAAAGAAATTCCTAAAGGAGCGTGAATAAAAGATATTCGATAAAGATTTTACGGATATAAAGGAGTTAGAGCGTCTAAAGGAATTTAAAAAGTTCGGTAAAATAAAATATACGGTGGCCTCGGTTCCGTATTTCGACGATTTTATATCTTTAAGATCTCTTTCGTTAAGGACCCTCGACTAGCTTTCTTATATCGTTATTCCTAGAATTTCTTTAGAAATTCCCGATAATTAACTAGGTTTATTAATAGCTCCTAAATATTCTCCGATTCGTCGTAATCTTTTTATTTAACGAAGTAATCTTAATCTTTTTAACCTAAGATCTCTTCTACCTCGAACTCCGTTTTTTCTTTAATCTAGAAATAAAAGGTATTTTATAAAAATATCTTAGAGTTTACTAGCTTTAATCGAGAGATATAAAATATTAAATATACTTTAATATCGGCTGGAAGATTTAGTTTATAATTAATTAATCCTTTACTTTTCTTAATCGAAAATAATCCGATTTTAATATAATTTAATTTCTTACTTAGTCTTTTATTTATTATATTTTTCGTTAAGAGGTATACTTTATCTCCCTCTTTTAATTAAAGATACTCTTTTCGATATTTATTCACTATTAATTTAGTCCGAGTATTTATTAATTTAATCTAGGTTTATATTTCCTTATATAATACCTTTATATTAATTATATAGACTAGCGCCCTATACGCGTTAGGTCCCTATTTTGAGTCTAGGAATATATTAACGTATTTACTATAGTTTACGAAAAATAGCGTAAATTTAGTCGTATTAAATTAAGTATTATTAAACGTTAGTTAAATTATAGGTAGAAGTCTTACTTAATCGTTTTATTTCTTATTTATATAATATCGTAAATATATTTTTATTATTTAATTCGTCCGCTTTATCTACCTATCCGTCTGTAAGTAATATACGGTTAATATTCGTAACTTGGTTCCGATAGTATTAATTAATATCTTCTAATAGTTAAAGGTAAATTATTTATCTCGGTTAAAAGTAATCGACTTAGGTATCCTATAATCCTTAATTAGTCGATTTAGTAATACGAAGGCGATTTATTCGGCCTTATAAGTTTCTTTAATAAATATTATTATAGTATATTTATTAAGTTTATTATAAATTATTATAATAGAGTCAAAGGTTTTTAAAGTAATTAGGTCCTTTGATTTTAGTAATTTAATAACGAAATCTATCGTAATATCGTCCTATAATATTTCTAGTATTAAGGCGAATTAGATTTAACCGTATTTAATATACTTTATAGATTTATTCTACTAGTATTCGATATATTTTTTAATATATTTCTCGACGTATAACCTTAGTCCTAGCGCGTCGTATTCTTTATAAATAAATTCTATAATTTTAGTAACTCTAGGGTATCCTTGAACTAGATTATTATAATAATCTCGGATAATTTCCTTAAGATATCCTTTGGGAAAATAAGTCTTTCTATTATATTTTAATAGTTTAATTTATAGTTATTAATTTCTTAGCGTAGCGGTTAAGGTATCGTTTTCGTATTCCTTCTAAATAGTATTTATAATTCCGGGAATAACGATATATAACGTCGCCGCTAATTATTATACTAGGATCAGCGATTCATCTTGTTATTAAATAAAAACTAGTTATATAACTACGTTCTTTTCCTCTATATAGTCTTCTCGTTTATTAAATATATCGGCGCGACCGTTATTCTTTCCTAGGGTATATAAGATCTTAAATTTATATTATTTTAATAGTTTTAATTATCTAACCTATCTTCGGTTTAATTACTTTATCGTCGTAAAGTTAAGAAGATTCTTATAGTCTGTAAAGATAGTAAGATCCGAATAGTTTTTTATATATACCTTCTACTATTTTAATAAGGATATTACTACTAGTAATTCCTTATTATAGATATTATAGTTTTATTCTATTAATAATATTTTCCTAGAATAATATACGATAGGGTACTATTTATCGTCTCTCTATTAAAGTATATAAACGCCTATTATTAAATCTGAAGTATTGATTTCGATTCGAGCTGGTTCGTTACTTCGAAAGGAATATAGTACCGGCGGTTTTTTATAGGCCTCTTTAAATACCTCGAAAGATCGTTATTATTTTTTTCTTTATTAAAAAGTAATATCTTTCTTTATAATATCCGTTAATAGTAAAGCCTTCTTGGAGTAATCTTTAATAAACCTTTTATTAAAGTTCGTAAATCCTAAGAAACTTTATACCGTTTTAATATTATATAATATAGGTTATTCCTTAATACTCCTAATCTTTTTAGGGTTTATATAAATACCTTTAGTATTAACTATAAACCTAAGGAATTTAATTAATTCTTTATGAAATTCGTACTTCTCTAGTTTAAAGAGAAGTCTAGTTAGTAATAAATAAATTAGGATATCCTATATATATTAAATATATTCTTCCTTATTAGTAGAGTAAATCAAGATATTATCGAGGTATATAATTACCGTTATATTTAGGTGTATTTATATAATATTATTAATTAATACCTAGTAGGTTACTAGTGCGTTAGTAAATCCGAAGGGTATTATTAAATATTCGTAATAACCGTATCTAGTTCTAAAGGTAGTCTTCTACTCCTCGTCTTTTTTTATTCGAATTAGATTATACGCGCCTCGAAGATCTAGTTATATAAAGATTTTTACTATCGTAAACCGATTTTATAACTCGCTGATATTTAATAGAGGGTACTGACTCTTTACCGTAATATCGTTTAACTTTCGATAATTTATATATAATCGTAGACTTTTATCCTTCTTTATTATAAAGAGGATTAAATAACCTATTAATAATTTAGATTCTCGAATAAATTCTTTTTTAAAGTTCTCGTCGATATACCCGCGAAGTACTCCGAGTTCCTTTTCTAATAAAGCGTAAATAGGTCTAAATATCGGTTATTTATTAAATTCGAGTTCGATTTTATAATCCTATAACTAATATTTAAATAATACTTTTATAGTTATCTCTTCTTAAAAAAGGTACTTCTATCGTTAATACTTTTTAAAGATATTAAGAGGTTCGTCTTTATTTCTAAAAACTTTAATTTATTCGCTCTATTAACCTCTCTAGTTAATATATATCGAATCGGATCCTTTTATAAAGTTATCTTTATACGAAGATAAAGTATTATAAGTTTCGACCGGGCTACGGTTCGATTTCTTATTTATAACTATCCTTTATAGGCGTATGAGTATTATACTAGCGACGTCTCTAATACGCGGAAATATAAATATTCCTCTCGTTTAATCTATTATTAGATTATATTTCTTTAATTAAGATATTCCTAGAATAATATAGTAAATAGTTATTTTTATTATATCGAAGGTAATCTCCTTATAGTAACGTTGAATAATAATTAATAATAAAAACGTTTCCTTATCTACTCTTCCTATTAATAGCTTCGACCCGTCGGTTAATTAAAGTTTATATTATTATTATTTTCTCGTATTAATAGGTTAGTTACCTAAGTCATTATCCGAGATATGAAGTTACTAGTTACTTTTAAGTCTATTATTATAACGACCTTATATCCGTTAACTCTTACCGGTATTCGTATATATATACCGTATTAAGTTAAGTACAGATATTATTCTAGGGTTAATATATTAATCTCCTCGTATTTTTCTTTAATATAAGGGATTAGTCTTTTCCCGACGAAGATAGGAATCTATAGTACTTTTTGGACTTAAAGTATCTTTTATAATCTTCGGCTAAATAATAGTATTATTCGTCTTAATTATAGTACTTTATTTTTTTATTATATCCTTTCTGGTCTTTTAACTATAATTATTATTTTCCGTCGTAGCCTAGGAAGACTTGATTCTCCCTTTTCTTAACTAGGTACCACGGGTAATTATCTTTAATATAGTTATTCCACTAACTATAACTATATTTTAATTTTATAATATACTTTCGCTCTCCTGAGTTGTCGTAATAGTATTTATAATATTCGCTCGTGTATATTAATTAGTATATTTCCCTATATCGTAGGTGATATTTATTATAGGTATAATTAATTTTAGTAGGTTATCTTTTCTCCTTCTTCCTTTCTTCGGGTTTCTTTTCTAATACGATAAACTAGGTTCTAAAGCTATCGAGATAATTTATTATTTAAAGTTATTCTTTAGAACCTATTATATTTTATTCTTATTCTTATTCTTCCTTTAAGTCTTCCTTTAGAGTTTTATTATTATTATTATCTAGTTCTTCGAGTTCTCGAATTCTTTAAGCGATTTCTTCTTTTATCTCCCTTTACTCCTCGAGTAAATCGTTAAATATAGAATTATCTTATATTGGATCTTTAGGGGACCCGGCTACGTTATCCGGTATCTCCTTTTCAAGTATATTTAATTATTATTAATTTATTATATTTTTTAAACGATAGTTCCTAGCGATATAGCCCGGCTTATTATAATTATAGTAATTTATTACTTTTTTACCCCCTAGTTATTATTTACCCCTCTTCTAGAATCCTCTCGTAGGTCCCTTTTTAGTAAAATCGAGTTTTATTAATATATAACTATACGGGTTAGGTTTCTTATAGCGGTAATAACTAGCCGAATTATATCCGTTACCGTAAACTCCTAAACGTCTTTATCCGTTAACTCCTCCGTTATAATATTTCTTTATTATACGTTCGTATAACTTATCGTTAATCTTAATTATTTATTTTATAAGTATATCGAGGTCCTCGATTACGGCTCCTACTCGTATAAGTTCGTTTTTTATATTATCTTTTAATCCTCGTCGATATATTATTATAAGTATAGTATTATCTTAGTCCGTTAATATTATATAATATTAGAACTGCGCCGAGTAGTCGGATATAGACCTACGTTATATTAAGTACTAGATAACGCGAACTACTACGCTATTTTCGTTAGATAGTCTAAATATACGGCGAATCTCGGCTTTAAACCTAGAGAAGTTCTCTATCCAAAGCTTTATTAATAAGTTATCGGTATCGTACGCTACTTCTATATAACGCTTTAAGAATAGTTTAACTTATTTTTATATATTACCCCTTATATAGGTTATTATAAAGGTTATCTATTTAATAACTAGTATCGTATTCTCGTTAAATATAAAGAATAACTAAAGTTATAATAGCCAGTCGTTAAGTTTCTCGCGCTCTCTATAATAATAGTTTAGGCGGGCGACCTTAATACGGTCCCTTTCTTTTATAGTATTATATCTTTTAGTACCGTTTTAGGTATTTAGGGCTAAGGCTTTTATTAATTCTAAAGTATTTATCTTAAGGGTATTTAAAATATTAAGGCTCTCCGTTTAATATCTTAATATAACGTCGATAGGACCTAGGTTAGTACTCGTAGAGAGGAGTATTAAAGATTAAAGAATAATAGGTTTCGTATTAATATAAAATAAAATTAAACAGGTTTAATAAATTTAATTAATAATTTAATAAACTTCTATATTTAGAATTTATAATTAAAAGTCTTAAAGGAAGTTAAATACGAAGTTTCTATCTATTAAGAAAGTACGTAGTCTATATAAAAGAAAGAAACTATACTATTTATTAGTTTACTCGCTTATTCCTATATCGAGTAAATAAACGGTTAAACGCTTATTTACTTATTAATTTATATATTACGTCGAGTAGTGAGTAGACCCTTGGCGTACTAAGTATACTAAGTCTACTAAAGTTCTTAGCGAACCTTGATCGTAATATCTCTTTAACGCGGAGGCGATTAAAAGTAGATATAATATTTAATTTAAAAAATACCTTAATACGATTTAATCGATTTAAGGTTTCTAATATTAGGGGTAAAGAGTATTTATTCTTTATAATAATAATATTTAACCCTCGGTAATTAATATAAAAATATGGGCCTCCGCTAGGTTTCTTTACGAATAGGATAAAAAACGCGGTATAAAATCAATTAACTCGAATAAAATCTTTACTAAAGTTTTTATCTAGGTAACGGCGGAGCTCTAGGATCTCGTTATAATTTATATTATATAAATTAAACGACGGAGGTTATAACCTTTCTTTAAATTTAATAATATAATTATATAACTAATACGGGGGTAAGGTATTAATATCTTTTTTTAAAAAAACGTCTAAGAATTCATAGTACCGCGTAGGTAGGATTATAGTTAAGTTAATATTTTTATTATCTCGGTAGGCTTAAAGTTCTTCTTAAATAACGGCGGAGGCGAAGTAGAGCTCTTTATTTATTTTAAATATAACTCGGTTCTAGGCTTAATCGTAAATATTTAATTTAAGATTTTAATTAAGGCGGGGTTTAGGTTTATAGTATCTAGATTCTTAATAAAACTAAATATTTAAAGTCGAGATTTTTTCTAAAATATTTAAGAATCGATCGATTTTTATAAATAATAAACTAAATATAGTTTACTCGTTAGGCCTAACGAGCCGGGTAAATAATCGAGATTTTATCTCGTATATATTAAGAGTAGCTAGGTACTAGGTTCGTTATTCTTAATACTAGGACTTAAAACGAAACGAGGCTAGGTTATAATATTTAATCTTAAATATCTTTCTTTATTTAACGGTAATAACGATACGATTATACTCGTTATTATAACTAGTTCCTATAGGAATAAATAATTAGGACTAAAGCGGGGGAGACTCCTCTTAAATCTAGATTTATTATTAATAAACCTAGAATTAAAATAACTCCTCTTAAATTCTAGGTTACTCTATACGAGTATTAAACTAGGCTAAGGATTAAATTTACTTTTAATAAATCTAGGACTAGGTTAACTTTTCTTAAATCGAGGTTTACTTTTTATAAACCTAGGACTAGGTATATTATTAATAAATTTAAGATTAAATTAACTCTTTTTAAATCGAGGTTTACTTTTTATAAATTTAGAATTAAATATACTATTAATAAACCTAAAACTAAAGTAATTTCTCTCGAGTCGGAATTAATTATTTAATAGTAACGTTATCGTCTATAAATAATAACGGCTCTCTATATACTAGTGATTCTTTTTAAATCGGGGTTTACCCTATACGGGTATCGGATAAAACTAAGGACTAGGATTCTTAGGTCTAGAAACTTTCTTAAGGTATAAAAAAGAGTTTATCTTCCGCGAAGACTTTTACGGGACTTAGGGTACAGTTTCTTAAATAAAAATATAAAACGAAGGTTAAAGAATTATCTAAGAAATTAATAATAACTTTATAATAATAAAGGTATAATAGGCCGATTACGACGGGGTATTAATTAAGTTTAGTAATAAAGAAGATTATTCGTTCTTAATAATTAGAAATATTTAAAATCGTTTCTACGATATAAATAATACGTCTTATAACGGTAGGTACGCTATTAAAGAGTCGGACGATACGAGGATAACGAAAAAGACGAAGGGGTAGACACTAGGTATACGTAAAATCATAATCGATAAAAAAGTAACTAGATATACTAGTATTAATCAAGGCTTTAATTTAAATTCGGGACTAGTTATTCCGTAGTTAATAAGAAATAACTATATATTTATTACGAAAAGTAGGGTCGGTCTTAAAAAGCTATATAATAAATTTAGACGAAAACTTAATTAGTAATAAAGGTAAATTAAACGATATAGCCGATAAGTAAAAAGATATATATAGGGTTCGAAATACCTATAATCTTAATACGCGACTTTATACCGGGACTATTCTTTTCCTATATTTAAAGTAACTCCTCTTATAATACTCTCGTCGTCGTCGACGATAATTATAATACTAGATCGGAGACTAACTAGTTTAATTAAATAAACTCTTATATTATACCTAAATAATTTATAATAAAAATAAAGTCTTTACTTCTCGTAGATAATTTTAATAACCGGGGTTCTCGTTAATTTATCTTTAATAATAGTTTAGGTAGAATCGAATTTATTAACTCTCTAAATAAAAGGGTTAAAGTTATAATAACGGGGATAAAAGTATTTATTATAATAAAGCGGGCTATAAAGGTAGAAGCTAGTAGAGGTATAATAAACCTCTTTAAAGTTTATCTTAATTTAGTAGGAGTAGTACTCTAACGAGGTAAACGGTATTTAATCTACTAAAGTTCTTAATCGATTTCGGAGTATATACGGACGTATTTATCGAAGGTATATAACCGTTGATTATTAACTTTCCTCTAAGAGATAAAGGCCTATTAAATAGTATAATTAATATTATATTTTATAACGTTAATTAAGGATTCGTTCTTTATTCGAGAATATTCTTTCTTTTAAGTAACGAGGTTAAAGTACTCGTTAAAAAGTATAAAGTCTTACTTAAGTTCCCGGATATAATTCCGAGTATCCTTTTATTTAAACGGGTTATTATATACTTCCCGTAGTTTCTTTTATTAATTAATAAAGTTAGTTAAGGTATAAAGACCCTTCTTTTAATAACGGTTTATTAAATTAAAGGCCTTTTTACCGATAACTAATTTAAACTTTATATAAACGATCTTATCGCTATCGGTAAAATAACGGTTATAATTAATATATATCCGCTATATTAATATTTACTCTTAAATATCTAATTTATCTTAGTCCCCTTTATATTCCGAGATATCTAGGAGTTTTTCGGATCTAGGAGGCGTTCGAGATCGGGAGGGGGTAAGTTATTAAATATTTAAAAAAGAAGACGAGCGCAGGCCTATAATAATAATATTATTAAAAGTATTCTTATCGAATACTTAAGGCGGGGGCTAAGGTATAATTTAAATTATAATAAATACGGCCTAAGTTATTACCTAAACGATAATATAAACTAGGGATTACGTATTTAATATAAAAAGAGGAAGAGGTATAAACAAAGATAAGGTATCGAATAAAGAATTACTCTCGACCTAAATATATAAGTAATCGAAGGTATTCAAGAAACTAATAGGGTTATTCTAAACTTCGGCGAGGAATTATCGTACGCGGTCTTCGGGGTTAAGGGGTTAATCCTCTATAATAACTATTTTAATACTAAAGAGCACTAGCTAAATAGTTAGTCTTTTATAATATTAAGGAACGGGATTAATATCTAGATATTTATTAAATTAACGGTTAGGTTTATTAAATTATAACCTAGCTATAATATAGGAGTAGGCCAAAATAAAAAATAAAGAACGAAAGTTAGGGTAGGGCTAGCTATTATCTAAATAAGAGTTAATACACAGAGTATTTACTTATTTCCTATCCCGATTATATTAGGATAGAAATAAGGAAACTAGTTTAAATTTAAATTAAATCTAAGATAGGTTAGGTTAGGTTAAAATAACTTAGACTTAAATTAAATCTAAAGTAAATGAGGCCACACTATAATAGTTTATTTATATCGAGATATTTAGGCTTAATATAACCTTCTATTCTATAATAATAATAAATAATCTTATTATATAAAGAATTAGCGGTATTAACTTTACGTTTATTATTCTTCTTTTTTAAATATATTTATTTAGCGCTATCGCCGGCGTTAGGTTTAATAATTCGGTTTATTATAAATTTTCCTTTATTAAAGTTCTTTAATTAGGAACCCGAATTAAAATTAGAGTTACTTATTAACTATATATACTTTAAATTCTTTTTCTATATAATAATCTAAATAAGAATTTCTTCCCTTTAAATAAATATACTACTAGTATTAAGGATTCTATTTTTAAATTTAAATTTAAATTTAATTAAAAAGAGATTTACTTTATACTCTTTTAAAAACGGGAATAATTAGGTCTTTATTTCTTTAAAATGAACTTTAAATAATAATATTTTTTAATAAAATTATTATTTAACTTCCTTTTACTTTTTATAAATAAAGAGACGACGGTTAATTAAATCCGTTATTAAATTAAGAAGAAACTTCTTAAAAAAGCTAAACGTGATATTAGTTAAATTATATAAATTATAGTATTTATATTACTATATTAAAGGGTTACCCTTTAACGAGTCTATATAATATATAATTTTTAAATAGTCGGTAGTAAAATATTTAAAACTAATTAAAAATTTAATATTTACGTCGCGGAACTAGTATAAATATTTACCTTCGCTCGTACCTTTATAAAAACGTATTTTATTAAAGCGTAGTATTTTCGCTTTAATAAAGATATCCCTATTAAACGGGGTTAAACTTATTACTATTCTATTAATAAATATAATAATTAAAGGACCTCTACTATAAATAGTAGATTCCGCTAGCGCTCCGCTAGCGGGCGTAGAAATAATAGGATTACGTAGCTTTTAATTTTAAGTTTGTAATACCTTTAATTTTTATTATTATTTAAGGCGACGGTTTTCTTCTTTAGTAACTTTAAGTTATACGTTTAAAGCCTCTTCGGGGGTAATAATACCTTCGAATTTACTACATCTTTACGACGGGGTTCGTCGGAGGGGGTTTAGTCGATATTATTATTGTTAAATTCTTCTAGATATCCCGAGGTTAAACCCGATATTATATCGATAATAGGTCTTTTCTTTAGAAAAGTTAAGAGATTAAAACTATAATACCTAAGGCCGCTAGCGTAGAGCTAGCGGCTTAATAATAGTATAAAAAACGTAAAGTAATTACGGGGTTTATTACTAGGTAGTTTTTAAATCCTAGATTTAATAATAAAACTAATCTCTAAGAATTCTAATAAAACGGGGGAATATTAACTCGATATAGGATTATTAAAAGTTAGAACCCCGCGATACCAAGGCTAGAACCCCGTATCGATAAATAATAATATTATAGAGGTAGCGGAGCGTAGGCGTATATAATATACTAGCGCCTTTAACGGGGCGTAGGTATATATAACGTACTATTACTTTATATATATTAAATATAGGATTATCGTTCTTATTAACTATAAGACCTATAGGAGGGAAGAAGCGAATATAATAATATTTCTCGGTAACGACACTAATGAATTTAACTTTATTACTAGGATAATTCTAGCCTAAATCCGTAAATAAGCGTTTTATATTAATAACTTTATATTTTAAAAATGAATTAAATTAATCTTTAGAAACGCCGTTACGGAAATAATAAACGTACTTTGATAAATTACCCCCGTTAACGTTTTTTTATTATTAATCTACTAAAGAACGAAGCTTAAAGTTAATATTATTAATAGTAATTATCTTAATATAGGAGTCGTTCGTCTCGACTATAATAATATAACAAGAGGTAGTCCGATCGATAGAGATAATTATAGTAATTATTAAAGTTTATTTTAAGGCGGGTATTATATAAGAGATATTAATACTAATAATTACTATAAACTCCTCGAAGTATATAATCTTCGACCTAATTATAGAGGTAGTACCCCCGAGTTTATAATTAAATTTTATAAATATATTAGAGTAGTATTAAAGGGTGTTTTTTATAACGTTTTTCGCCTAAATATATTACGATATAATTCTAAAACGGATATTATAGTTATATTTAATCCGATTATAAATAACGGCGCTTTTATTATTAAAAATAATTAGAAATATTTAGGAACATATCTTCGTTTAGTTTTAATAATTATAAATATTATATTAATAACGTCGCCGTTATTAACGTAGCCGTTAATAATAGGAGGGTTAATATTCTCGACTCTTCCACTATATTTATAATAAAATTATATAAAGTTTTTCTTAAATTTATTTACTTATTTATTAATTATAGGCGCTCGACGATTTTTATTTAATTTTAGGATATAAATACCTTAAGATTTTAATAGCTAAATATTAAAAAGGAGAAATCTTTTTCCGTATAAATCCTAACGACTAGAAAAAGTAAATTCAATTATAGAATTCTTTACGAAGTATACTTTAGGTAATTTAAGAATACGAGTATTAATTTTAATATCTCCGAATTAATAATAAGATCGTAATCGTGAAATATAAGATTATTAGATTATTTTAATATATCTAGATCTTTTTAAAGTTATAGAATTTACGATGATTTTATCTCCCTTATATTATCGAATTCTTTTTAATTATTAATACCGCTAGTCTATCATCTTAATATTCTTTTTTATAAATATTATTATCCTCTCGTTACGCCTTTATAGTAATATATTATTTATTTTTCTATAGTTTACTATCTCCGTCTTACTCGCCTTCGTTATTATAAATATATTTCTTTAAGACTTCGCGGAGTTTCTAACTCTCCGACTACTCTATAAAACTTTTTATTATTTAATATATTCGTTATCGAGCCCTTTACTTATTATAAATAACTATATCTATATCAAAAATTACATTCACGAATTTAATAATATATATCGCGCGATTTTGATTAATTTAATTAATACGGTACATTCGTATGCCTTTGTCGTTTTCAGAATTTCGATCATCGCTCTGGAAAAAAAGTTATGAGGGGTTGAAGTT
>JAABUS010001364.1_pt1 | contig 53773 bp, 55 predicted proteins | sample 5560161 | NCBI WGS metagenome assembly JAABUS01 (sample SAMN10711885, study PRJNA513376) | rock metagenome | isolation source: Antarctica rocks | place: Antarctica: Victoria Land, Trio Nunatak nord | collected 2016-01-04 | reverse complement strand
GCATGCAGCCTCGGTAGAGGTCCGTCATGGTCTTCTTCATCTCCGCCGGCGCCATCCAGTTGTTGGTGGGCCCGGAGTCCTTCTCGTCGACCGAGCAGATGTATGTCTGGTCCTCCACGCGCGCGACGTCGCTCGGGTCGGACGCGCAGTAGAAGGAGTTGGGCTTCTTCTCGTCGTTGAGACGGACGAACGTGCCGGTCTCGACGAGCCGCTGGTTGATCTGGTCGGCCTCGGACTGGCTGCCGGTGACCCAGTGGACGTTGTCAGGGGTGGTGAGCCGGGCGATCTCCTCGACCCAGGCGGCAAGTCGTGTGTGCGTGGTGCTCATGGCTGCGGCTTCCCTTCACGCGCCCTGTCGGCGCCCAGTCGACTGGTTCAGTTGTGGGCGTCCCGAGCAGCCCGTGGACGGTCGCCTGTCCCCATGCTGAACGCCTGATCTGGTCACGTTACCCGCGGGCACGGCCGCTGGGAACCGGAGGCGCGTCGCCGCCCGGTGAAACCCGTCACAGACCGACCTGCCGGTATGCCGGTGCGCCGGGCCGGCGCGCAGCCGGCGGGGGTGCCCGGGGATTTCGCTGGCACGCGCGTCAGGCGGTAGCCTTGCCCGTCGTTGCGCTCTCCGCAGGTCCGGCCCGTCCGGCAGGAACGAGCGACGCGGGCGCCCGTAGCTCAACGGATAGAGCATCTGACTACGGATCAGAAGGTTGGGGGTTCGAATCCCTTCGGGCGCGCTCTGTGTTGAGACAGGCGACGGGGCCCCTGACCAGCGGAAACGCCGGCGGGGGCCTTGCTCGCTCAAGAGTGGACATCGGCGCCGTCCTCCTTCTGGGGGCTGCTGTCGGGGCTCCGCGGTAGGGATGCGGTAGGAAGTGTTTCGCTGGCAGGGCCGAGCACCGCCGCGATCCGGTCGGCCGCGTCCCGCCCCAGGCCTCGGTTGACGTGCGTGTAGAGGTCCGCGGTGACGGAGATCTGGGAGTGGCCGAGGCGCTCGGAGACGACCTTCATCTCGACGCCGGCCAAAAGCGCGAGGCTGGCATTGGTGTGCCGAAGGTCGTGAAGCCGGATGGCCGGGAGCCCGGCCTCCTCGACGAGCGCCTGGAAGTGCCGAGTGGCGTACTCCGGCCGTAGGGGCAGCCCGTTCTCGCGGGTGAACACGAGGCCGGCGTCGTTCCACGCTGGTCCCCAGGTCGAGCGCTCAAGTTCCTGGGCTTCGCGGTGACGGCGGAGCATCGCGGCAGTCTCGGTGTCGATGGGGACGAGCCGGGTGCCGCGCTTTGTCTTGGGCGTGCCGACCACGGACTTGCCGCGGACCTCGATGATCTGCTGGACGATGAAGAGGCACTGACCGTCGAGGTCGACGTCCTCCCAGCGAAGCCCGACCGTCTCGCCGCGGCGCATGCCGGTGACGAGCATCAGTTGGTAGAGGTTGGCGAGGCGGTCATCGGCGGCGTGGTTAATGAAGATGTGGCACTGCTCTCGGGTCCACGGCTTGGGCCGCTTGGGGTTCTCCGGGGCGAGCTCGATGTGCTCAGCCGGGCTGTAGGGGATGAGCCGGCGCTTGACCGCGGCATTGAGGGCTGAGCGCAGGACGGCGTGCACTCGACGGATCGTGCTCGGGCTCAACGGCCTTCCGCGCCTGCCCATCGTGATCGCTGCGTACATGCGATCGAGGTGGTGGGCGCGCAGCTCGAGGAGGCGGATCTCGCCGAGATGTGGCGTGAGGTAGTTCCTGGTCATGTCCTCGTAGAGCGCGACGGTCTTCGGTTTGAGCGCGTGCTTGCCAGAGAGCCAGAGCTCGAGGTACTCGCCGACAGCCAGGGAGTGGACGGTCACGTCGGCTCCGAAGATTCGCACGGCCTCTTGCAGAGCGCTCTGAGCGGCGGCCCTGGTGGGGTATCCGCCTTCGCTGGTCTGGAGGCGCCGACCGGTGCTGTCACGGCCGTACTCGAGGATGTAGCGCCAGGACCCTCGGCAGCGGTGCGGTGCAAAGGACCCGTCCTGGTTGCGAGGGCACTCCCTGGTGTGTCGCTGGGCGACGGAGCCGTGCTTCACCGCTGGACCTGGACGAGCTCGAGCAGCGGCGCGCTGGGGATGCGGATCAGCTTGCCGAGGCGCAGGATCGGGGTGGGCCACTTGCCGAGGCGGATCAGCTCGTAGGCGGCGGTGCGGCCGATGCCGAGGATCGCGGCGGCCGTCGGGACGTCGACGACGGGCGGGATCTTCTGGGCCTTCTCGACGGTCATCTGGAGACTGGCGCCGGTCATCGGCACCTCCTTGGGGTGCGGTGCTTCTTGTCATGGTGCCCGTGATCTGTGACGCCGGGAAGTCCAGCCCGGGTGGGTGTGGACATGTTCCTGGTGGGGTCCCCCGACGGTGGACTGTCGGTCGTCTCAGGTCGCGGGCGGGGACTGAACCGCTCGACGGTCAGCGTCCGCAACAAGTCCTCGAAGGCAACTGCTGCCGGCACCGGTGCCGGTCTCCTGGAGTCGTCGTTCATCACTTCGTTCTTTCCGCCCGGCGTGGGTCCGGCGACGGACGCCCGAGCCGGCGTTGGCGGGTGTCCCGGCCAGCGCCGCTATCGTTGTCCAGACGCAGGCACGGCATGCGAAGGAGCGAGCAGGGAACCGGGAGGGGAACACGGAGTGCCATGACGCTTCCATTCATGTCAGTTGATGAACTCTTAGAGCATCGCAACTGAGATGTGCGGCTGTCAAGTCTCTGGTCCAGATTGATCCTCGACGTGGTGCACGATTCCCGGGAGGGGGAGCACATGGCCGGCGCTCCGCCGGGTCGGCGCACGCTGGCCGAGAAGATCGACCGGCTGTTCAAGACGGTGCACCCGGCGGGTGGGGAGCACACCCACGAGGAGGTGGCCACCGCCATCCGGGCCGCGGGCGGGCCCACCATCTCGGCCACCTACCTGTGGCAGCTGCGCAGGGGGCTGCGTGACAACCCGACGATGCGTCACCTGGAGGCGCTCTCGGACTTCTTCGGGGTGCCGCCGGCCTACTTCTTTGACGACCAGCTTTCTGCGCGCATCGACGCCGAGCTGTCGTTGCTCGCGTCATTGCGTGACGCCCGGGTCCGGCAGGTCGCGCTGCGGACCTCGGGGTTGTCAGCCGAGAGCATGGGGGCCATTGTGGAGATGATCGAACGCGTCCGGAAGCTGGAGGGCCTGCCGGACGCGCCGGCCGAAGGGGACGAGGGTCAGGGGCCCTCCGAAGGGGACTGAGATGAGTCTGAGATCCATCCGCAGACGGTGCGAGGCCGCGCTGGTGGATGTGCCTGTCCCCCACCCGTTCGACATCAACGACTTCTGCCAGCTCGTCAGCCACCGCCGGCGCCGCGCTCTGCACCTGCTGCCGAAGCGAACCCGGCTGGGCCCCTGTGGCGTCTGGCTGGCCTTGGCCGAGAGCGACTACGTCTTCTACGAACCCGAGACCAGCCAGCTGCACCAGGAGCACATCATCCTGCACGAGCTCGGACACCTGCTCTGCGCCCACCAGCCGAGCGAGGTCATCGACGACAGGGTCCTCTCAGAGCTGCTCCCGAACCTCGACCCGGCCGTGGTTCGCCGGGTGCTGGGCAGGACGACGTACACGGCGGTCGAGGAGCAGGAGGCCGAGATGGTGGCCTCCATCGTGCGCGAGCGCGTCGAGAGGGAAGATCAGGTCGCGTCCACGCACACCCACAGCCGCGTTGACGCGTCGCTGGGGTCGGACGCCGCCGCTGTGGACCGCCTGCGGGCGACGCTGTAGCCGACGATGGTTGACGGCCTGCTCCTGGCGGTGGCCGTCGCGCTGTGCCTGATCGGCGCCGTCAAGGGCAAGCAGCACCGGCAAACGGGCTCGAGCACCCACGGCTGGTTGGCGTTCGTCTTCGGCCTGCTGGCCCTCGCGATCCTCCTGCGTGTCTCGCCCGTCTATGGCTGGGTCGGACAGACCGTCGGCCTGCAGTCGCTCCCGGACGCCATAGTTCGGACGGCCCTGATGGGCGCTGCATTCGGCGCCCAGTCGCTGATCCGACTGGTCAGCCTGCCGGGGTCACCTCGCTCAGCCTGGCGCGGAGGGAGGTGCGTCACGCTCCTCGTCGCACTTGCCGGGCTGTGGTCGGCGTTCGTCGTGGGGCACCTGCGGGGCGATGTCGTGTTCGGCTCGTTCGCTCGGGCCGAACTGTGGCCCACGGTGTACATCGTCGCCTTCCTCGGCTACATGGCCGTTGTCGCCGGCGACGTCATGAACGGCTGTTGGCACTACGCGCGGTCGGCGGACGGCGCCTTGCGGGTCGGCCTGCGCCTGATGGCGCTCGGGTGCGCAAACACCCTGCTGTATGCCGTGTTCAAGGGTTCCGCGCTCGTCCTCGCGCACCAGGGGTCGCCGGTGCCGAGCAGGGTTGAGGCGCAGATCGGCCAGGCTGGTGCACTGCTCACCGCTGTGCCCGTCACCGTGGGTGTTGCACTGCCGGCGCTCGTGCGCCGCGCCGGCGCCCTGTGTCAGTGGCGGCGCCGGTACGCGGCCCACGACCAGCTCTACCCGCTTTGGTCCGCCCTGATGTCCGTCTCGCCCGCGCTCGCACTCGAGCCCGCCGTCAGCCGGACACGGGACCGGCTCCGGGTGCGGGACCTGGAGATGCGGCTCTACCGACGGGCCATCGAGATCCGCGATGGCAGGCTTGCCATCCGCGACTTCCTGGCACCCTCGGTCGCGGAAGCGAGCCGGGATCTCGCGCGGTCGGCAGGCGTTGCGGGCTCTGCGGCGGATGCCTTCGTCGAGGCGCGGGTTCTGGAAGCGGCCCTGGCCGCGGTCGCCGCTGGAAGCCCCGCTTCCGCCGAACCATGGGCGGGTATTGGTCCGCATGTCCAATCGACCGCCATGGAGGTGAAGTGGCTACGAGCAGTCGCGGCCAACTTCACAACGTCACCACGGGATACACACCGGGGCCAGACGGTCGACCCGTGGCTGGCAGGGAGGCCCACATGGAGCCGGTCCTGACCGCCAGCGCTGGGGCGCACCGAGTCGCTCGCGTGATCACCGAGGTCTTCGCGCCCGTCGTGCTCATTGTCGTTGTGACGCTCGTCGTCTCTGTCCACGCCGCCGGGGCCGCACGCGGCTTGGGTCTGGCGCTCGTCGCCATGACCTTCGCGGGCGGCGTGCCATACGCCGCCATTCTCATTGGGGTTCGGCGTGGGGGGATCGGCGACCACCACGTCTCCGCTCGCGAACAGCGACCCAGGATCCTCGCCATCGGGGTGATCTCGGTAGCCCTGGGACTGGTCGTCCTGCGCTGGCTCGACGCCCCGCGCGCCCTGTTCGCCCTTCTTGCGGCGATGGGCACCGGGGGAGTCGTCTCCCTGGCGATCTCCACCTTCTGGAAGATCTCGATGCACGCGGCCAGTGCCGCCGGAACGGTCGCGTGCCTCGCAATCCTCGTCAGCCGTTGGTGGCTTTGGGCGCTACCCGTGATCGCTCTTACAGGCTGGGCCCGCGTCACCTTGCATGACCACACACCCGCCCAGGTCATCATCGGCGCAATCGTAGGAGCAGTTGTCGCCGCAGGCGTCTCGCTGCTGCTTACCTGAGGGTGATGGAACCACGCAAAGAGCCCCTAGCCAAAGCGGCGCCGGGAGGGGTTTTTGACGCCGGCCACGAACCTCGCCAAAGCGAGCACCGCAACGATCCGACGCAACTGATCGCCATTCCGGCGCGTGCGGCGTGCTCAGCGCGGCGAGCGCTCTTCCCCATCATCCCCCGAGGGCGAAAGCGTCCGGCGGCAAACTGACGGACTGCTGAGAAAGTGGCGCTCGACCCGCAGAAACGCTTGGGCGCCAGGGGGGACTCGAACCCCTGACCTCGGTCGTCCGCGTGTCGCAGCCTGAAGCGTCCTCGGATCGGAGCGCGCGAAGTGTCTGTCGCGTAAGGAGATGCCGGGAACGTCGCGACCCGGCTGCTGGCTGACCAGGTCGGCCTGACCGACGCCCTGTCGGCGGCGATGGTGCGTCGCCTCGCCACGGTTCGTCAGCCAGGTCTTGTAGGCCTTGCCGGAGCGGCCGGGACCGGGTCCAGCAGCCGCGCCCTGGTGTGGCCGTGCTCGGCTCGGGCCAGGTCGACAATTCCGGTAACCAGGATGGCGGCATCGTCCAAGATATATGTCGACGCATATCCGACTCACAGTTGTGGCCTAGCCTCGTCGATTCCTTCGCGCTAGCTCTTGGCTCCAGGGATGGGCCTCGCAACGCCTCGCCTTGACAGTCATGAACCTGGCGAAATATATTAAGTCTGAGTTTAGTCACGTGCCGCCAGTGCTGGGCGACTGGCAGCCGAAGCACCCGACGGAAGGGACCAGGATGCCCGATTATGATTATGCCATCGTGGGGGCCGGATCAGCTGGCTCGGTCATTGCGCATAGATTGATAATGGCTGATCCTTCGCTCCAGGTTCTTCTCCTCGAAGCGGGGGGCGCCGATATTCAACCGGCAATTTTCATCCCTGCGGCTCTTCCATCTCTTTTCGGCACCGAGGTCGACTGGGCTTATATGACTGAACCTGAGCCTGGTCTCGGCGGCCGATCTGTATACCATCCCCGGGGTAAGGTACTAGGCGGTTCGAGCAGCATCAACGGCATGATCTACATTCGAGGGAATCGGCGGGATTTCGATCGATGGGAAGCGGCGGGCAATGCTGGCTGGAACTACCCAAAGCGTTTTGCCATATTTCCGCCGAGCCGAAGGAAACGACCGAGGCGAAGATTATTTCCATGGAGCAGACGGACCACTCGCCGTCTGCGATATCCCCAACCTCGACCCGCGGTCGCAAACCTTTCTTGATGCTGCCAGCGAACTGGGCTTCACCGCAAACCCGGATTTCAACGGAGAGGAACAAGATGGGTTCGGACCGTTTCAATTGAACGTTGCCGCCGGGCGCCGAGTTTCGAGCGCCGAGGCTTACCTACGGCCCGTGGAAGATCATCCGAATCTGACGATAACCACAAACGCGCGAGCCACCAAGATCGTGCTGAACGGTGGGCGCGCCACCGGCCTGAAGTATCTCCAACACGGTACGGAGGCCGAGATCGGCATTCGACGCGAGCTGATCCTCTCGGCAGGAGCGTTCGAAAGTCCCAAACTATTGATGCTGTCCGGGATCGGACCGGCTGATCACTTGAGCGAGTTCTCTATTCCCGTGGCTGTGGATCTTCCTGGCGTGGGCGCCAACCTGCAGGATCATCCAAGGATGGACATTGCATTTACCAATCCCGCACCGGTGGAGGTTGAATCGACAAGCAACATCTTGGAAACTGCCGGCTTCATAAACACTTCGTCTGATCCAGAGGGGCCTGACGTCCAGTTTCACTTCGCCACCACCTTGGTGAACCCGGCCCTGCTCGATCGAGGGCCGGGCTGGCAGATCATTGTTTGCGCCACGCGGCCGCGCTCGCGTGGCGTGGTCCTTCTGCGGTCGGCGGATCCCCGCGACAACGCACGTGTGCGCTTCAATTACCTTGTTGAGCCAGAGGATCGCGCGACAGTACTCCGCGGAGTGTCGGTGGCGCTCGATTTAGCCATGACAAACACTTTCGCGTCCATTCGTGGTGAAGAGATAACGCCGGGCTCCGGTATGCGCAACGCGACTGATCTCGAAGACGCGCTGCGACGGGGCATGGACTCTGAATACCATCCCGTTGGCACGTGTAGGATGGGGGGCGACGAATTAGCTGTCGTTGACTCCCAACTGCGCGTTCGTGGTCTCGACGGACTACGAATTGCCGACGCCAGCGTGTTTCCTGATATTACGTCCGGAAATACGAACGCCGCAGCCGTTATGGTTGGAGAAATGGCTTCGGATTTCTTGCTTGGGAATAGTCAGTAGCCAGGGCCTGTTCAGAGTCGGTTGTCGGCGTGGCGTCGCGGCGACTCGCCGTTGGAGATGTAGAAGCGGGGCGGGCACGGCTTGGACGGGAGCGTTGTGGGTGCTTGAAGTCCTTGAATGATCGATCGGAGGCCTGCCGTGCCCGCACCCGTATCTTCTCTTATCCCGGTCGCCGAGGCGCTCGCGACGCGTCTGGTGATGGCACCCGCATCTACACCGCCAGCGGCGTCACCAGCCGGGAGACCGTGTACGCGGTCACCAACTTGGACTAGGCCCACGTCACCGCCGCCGGACTCGCTGAGTCTGGCTAGCCGGCGAGTACGCCAACCACAAGGGGACGTCACCGAGAGATCCGCCTCACGACTATGGCTCGTCCCGGGGCTTGCGGCCTTATCCCTCCGCCAGTCGCGCCAGCTGGCAGTCCTGGCCCGAGTGACCACCGGAGCGGTCCGGCCCCACCTGAGTCGTCCTGGACGCGATTCATAGCCCATTCTCGGCGAAGAGGCGGGCTAACGTCTGGGCCGATGGCTTGCGGTAGGTCCATCGGCGGCCGGCGTGCAGTCCGGCGGCGCGCAGGCGGCACATCATCAGGGCGTGCTCGAATGTGACCCCCACGCCGTCCATGACACTGGCGCCGTTCACTTCGCTAACGCCGTGCGCGACGCAGACCTCGTTGAGGATCCCCTCGGCGGGAATCAGGACGTCGGCGTACGCGGCCACTGCGGTTGCCGCTGCCGCGCGGAACGACGCGAGCAGCTCGTCTGGGTCGTTGAAGGCCCGGACGATGGCAGCCTCGGCCACCGGCGGGTCCAGCGGGTAGATGCCTGCCACTCGCTGCTGCAGCCCGTGCCGCGCCACGATGCCGCGGGCGATCCAGGCGATCTCGGGGTTGACGGTGATGACGGCAGACAGCGCTCCGACCGAACAGGCGGTGAGCAGCGTGCTCTCCGGCATCGCGACGACCGGGATGTCGACCGCGGACCGGGCCTCGGTGAGGAACGGCTCGGTGAAGCTGCTGATCACGAAGGCGTCGTAGCCCTCCCGCTCGGCCCGCACCGCGTTGTGCAGCACCTGCTGGAGCAGGATGTGGAAGGCGAGCGGGTAGCTGAGGGTGTCGATCGGCGGGACGCCGTCGTACGTGCCCGGCGCGGTGCCGTGCAGATCGACGTCGGCCTGGTCGCCCACAATCCTGGCGAGGCGCGCCGCGAGGATGTCGCGGTAGGCCGGGAACACGTCGAGCTCGGCCATCGACTGGTGCCAGATCCGGAACCGGCGCATCGTTCGCTCCTCCATCGACGACATGTTTCGTATAAATTCGCGCAAGTGACCGGCGGGGACTCCGAGCAGGGCCAAGGACATTCGCAGGGCGGTGCGGAGAATGTATACGCGCGGTAGCGTCTGAGGTTCGCGTCCCCATCCCGAGGAGAGCCCGCCGATGTACTACCTCAACACCACCCGTCACCTCGTCACCCCCGTCGACGACGCCACCGTCTCCCGGCTGGTGACCTTGCTCACCGAGGACATCGCCCCGAAGGCGGCTACCCTCGAGGGGCTGCAGTCGATCTCGTGGATGCTCTCGCAGGACCGGATGACGCTGCAGGCGTTCAGCGGCTGGCAGAGCGCCGGGGACCTGCCGCGGGCCGAGCACAGCGACCAACACGTCAAGAACGGCGCGGTCATCAACGAACTGCTCGGCGGCCTGGCCGCGCCCCAGGCGCACTCCTACTACCGGCTCCTCGGCGAGCGAACGTTCTGCTGACCCGCCTCGCCCAGACCTGGCTGCGTAACGGGCGCGCACTGCCACCGCTAGCGCAGCGCGTAGAGCTCGTAGACGAGCAGCGAGCCGGTGCGTTTGCCCTTGGCCACCGCTTGGATGCTGTTGAGCCACGCATATCGATGATCGTCGGTCTCGAAGGTGGGTGCGGTGTAGATGACACCCCCTTCGGCCGGTGGCCTGTCGGCCTTGCCCTGGTAGGTCATGGCGACGGCCGCGCCGTCGTCGGTGCGCAGCAAGATGCGGGCGTCGACCTGCACGGAACGGTCGTGGTTGATCCGCACCCAGTCGCTGGCGCTCTGCCCGAGCTGCGAGGCTTGGACGCGTGGGCCCTCCCACCGGCAGGTCCCCGCCTCGCCGACGAGGCGGCCGCCCAACGGGGTCTCGGACAGGTAGGTCTGCATGGCGATGGTGATCGTGAGCGTGCCGAGCGGCTCGAGCTCGAGGGCCACGTCGGCTCCTTGGGGTCGTGCGGTCTCGACGAGACCGGGTCTTTGACGGAAACGTGTTCTGTACGTCAGAATTCCTAGCCAGGAGGATCCAACGATGCCGATCGCCGTGTCAATCGCCACGCGCAGTGGGCTTTCCGCGACCACCGTGGCAGACTTGGCGCGTCGCGCAGAGGACCAGGGCCTCGACGCGCTCTTCCTCGCCGAGTCGGCCTCCGACTCCTTCGTCTTCGCGCAGGCCGCACTCGCGGCGACCCGGACGCTCATAGTCGGCACCGCCGTCGCCAACGCTAGGCTACGGCACCCGGTCGCCGCCGCGATGGCCACGGCCACGCTGGACGAGTGGTCGCGCGGGCGGTTCCGCGTCGGCCTCGGCGTCTCGAATCCCGCCTTCAACGAGACCCTGCTCGGCATGCCGCCCGTGCCGGCGGTCGCCTTCATGCGCGACTACGTTGCGCGAATGCGCGAGGTCCTCGACCCCGCGTCCGGGGGTGCCCTCAAGACCGACCGACCGGTGACCCACCGGGTGCCGATCATGCTGGCCGCCCTCCAGCCGCGGATGCTCGCCCTGGCCGGTGAGATTGCCGACGCCGTCGTGCTGTCGCTCACCACGCCGCGCACGATCACCTCGATGCTCGCGCACGTCGCCGCTGGTGCGAGCGGCCGGCCGGCGGGAGCCGCGGCGGTCCGCGTCGAGTGCGTCCTGCCCTGCTGTCTCGACGAGGACCACGCCGCAGCTCGGCGCGCGGGGCGGGGCGTCGTCATCGGGTACGCCCGCCATCCCGCTGCCGTGCGGCTGTTCGCGGCCCGCGGCTTCGCGACCGAGCTCGCCGGGGTCGTCGCAGCGCTAGACCGGGGGGACATCGAGGCGGCGCACCGGGTGGTCGGCGACGACATGGTCGACGACTTTGTGCTCGTCGGCGACCTGGACCGGTGCGCCGACCGCGTCGCGGCCTACCTCGCGGCCGGCGTCGACCAGCCGGCCCTCTTCCCGCTCCCCGCCGATGGCGACTGGCACACTGCGATCGCGCGCACGATCGACTTGGCCACCACGCTGCTGCCCGACCATTCCCTCCTGCCCGAAAAGTCCTACACTCGAAGGGTTCTCACATGAGCGACCTGCGCCCCCGAGGCCTCAACCACGTCGCCTACATCACGACCGACACCAGCAAGACCAAGGACTTCTACACCCAGGTGCTCAAGGGCGAGAAGGCCGTCGGCGAGTGGCCGAGCGAGCGCCCCGCGCCGGTGGCCTGACCCTCACTCATGACGACGGCTCTCGACCTGACGTCGCCCGCCCACGTGGTGGGCGGCCTCGCGGCGGCCCAGGACCTGTTCCTCCAGCGCGGCTGGGGCGACGGCCTGCCGGTGATCCCGCCGACCCCTGAGCTGGTGGCGCGGTTCGTCGACGCGTCCGGCTTGGCGCCGCACGAGGTCCTTGGCAACATCCCGGAGCAGGGGCGCGACATCACGGTGGAGAAGGTCGCTGTCAACGCGGTCGCCGCCGGGTGTCGCGAGGAGTACATGTCGGTGCTCCTCGCGACGGTCCGCGCGCTCACCGGGCCGGAGTTCAACCTCCACACGACCACGATCAGCGGGGCCACGGCACCGCTGGTTATCCTCAGCGGCCCGGTCGTCGAGCAGATCAACGTCAACACCTCGTTCAGCGTGTTCGGCCCGGGCCATCAGCCGAACGCCACGATCGGCCGGGCGATCCGGCTGCTGCTGCAAAACGTCTGCGGCGGCATCCCGGGCGTGCTCGACAAGGCGACGTTCGGGCATCCGGGAAAGTTCAGCTACTGCATCGGCGAGAGCCGCCGTGACAACCCCTGGGAGCCGCTGCACGCCGCCCGGGGCGTCCCGGCCGACGAAAGCGCGGTCACCGTCTTTGCCGGCGAGGGTCCGATCAACGCGCGCAACGACTGGTCGTCGGAACCCGGTCCGGTTCTCGCCACCATCGCCGACGCAATGCTCCCGTCCCACTTCACCGGTGGCTGCTTCGTCGTCGTGGTCGGGCCGCTGCACGCCCGGGTGCTTGCGCGTGCGGGGCTCAGCCGATCCGACGTCCAGCAGGAGCTCTTCGCCCGCGCCGTTCGCAGCGAGGCCGACCTCAAGCGCGCCGGCCGGCTCAAGGGCGACCCGGACCGTGGTGACGACACTCGGATGCGCCAGGCCGTCGACCGCCCCGAGGACGTCCTTGTGACCGTTGCCGGCGGCGACCTCTACGGCTACTCGGCCGTGATCCCCTACTGGGTCGGTGGCCACGAGTCGGTGCCGGTCACTGAGCCGCTCGACCCCCCGTCACCGGAGAGCTGCCGGCGACTCGACCCCGATGGAGCCACCCCGTGACCACCCCTCTGACCGTCCTTGACCCCACCGTCGGAGCCGGCGTGTCGACCGCCGAGCTAGCACCGCGTCCGGCGTCGTTCGCCGGGCTGGCCGTCGGCTACCTTGACAACGGCAAAGCCAACAGCGACCGGTTCCTCCACGAGCTGTCGGAGCGCCTCCGGGCCGACGGGGTGCGCGAGGTGGTGCGCGCCCGCAAGGCCAACGTCGGACGGCTTGCCGAGCCGGAGGTCATCCGCGACCTCGCCGACCGCTGCGACGTCGTCGTCACGGGCGTCGGCGACTGCGCCGGCTGCTGCTCGTGCACCGTGCAGGACGGGATCGCCCTGGAACGCCTGGGCGTCCCCACCTACGTCGTCTGCACGACCGAGCTGGTCACCATCGCCCGTATCGCAGCGACCTCCGCCGGCATCCCCGGATACCCGCTGACCGTCATCCAGCACCCGCTGGGCTCGCTCACTGACGCCCTGCTCGGGGAGCGCGCCGACGACGCGGCGGTGCAGATCAAGGCCGACCTGCCCGTCCGTGAGTCTGCGTGAGCGAACGGCTCGCGGGCCGGGTTGCCATCGTCACCGGGGCCGGCCACGGCCTCGGCCGGGCGTATGCCGCGCGACTCTCCGCCTCCGGGGCCCAAGTCGCGGTCTTCGACCTCGACGGTGACTCGGCGCTTGCGACGGCGCGGTCGCTGGGCGAGGGTGCCGCGGCGGCATACCAGGTCGACGTGAGCGACCCCGGCCAGGTTGGGCCGGCCGTCGACGCGGTGCTGGAGCGGTGGGGCCGGGTCGACGCCCTGGTCAACAACGCCGGGGGAGCGCTGCTGGCGACGGCTCCGTTCGACACCTACTCGCTCGAGCAGTGGCAGCGCGTCATTGCCGTCAACCTCACGGGTCCGTGGGTGTGCGCGGCGGCGGTCGCCGGGCCAATGCGTTCCGCGGGGTACGGGAAGATCGTCAACGTCAGCTCCACGACCGTCTCCACGGCGCGGCCCGCCGGCCTCGCGCCCTACATCTCGGCCAAGTCTGGAGTCGTGGGCCTGACCCGCGCTTTGGCGCGGGAGCTCGGCCCGCATCACGTCTGCGTCAACGCCATCGCGCCCGGCTACATCCCGGTCGACACGCTCAAGGCGGTGCACTCGCCAGAGGCCGCGGCGGCGGTCCGTGACGCCGTCGTCGCGGAACAGTGCCTGCCGCAGGTCGGCACCCCCGACGATCTGTGCGGGACGGTCGAGTTCCTCTGCAGCGCCGACTCCGACTTCGTGACCGGCCAGGTGTTCAACGTGGACGGAGGCTGGACCCACACGTGAAGCCGGCCGTGCCGGTCCAGCGGGTCGCGCCCACCTGGGCGTAGTAGCGCTCGTCGGTCCGGGCGGGTCGCAGTAGATGACGAGCTCGCACGGGCTGCCGCCCAGGCCGGAGCACGCGATCGCCGACCATGGCGCTCCGCTGCGCTCGATCGGCACGAGGGTGTGGGCCACCGCCAAGTGCGCATGGTAGATGGCTCTGCGTCACCGCCGACCTGCACTGCGACGACGGCCGGGCCTTGTTTCTCGACCTCGGTCCGCGAGGCCGACTTCGTCGTGAAGAACTTTGGGCACGGCACCATGGAGCGCTTGGTCCTCGGCTACGCCGACCTCTCCGCCGTGCTGGCACCAGCAGCAACTCGACGTCCTCGTCGCGGACTGGACGTCACAGCACACCGCCGACGAGGTCACCCGCGTCTTCGACGACGAGGGGGAGGTCCACGCCGCGCAGGTGCTCGCGGTTGCGGAGGCCGGTCTCCGGCGGGGGCGACGGAGGTATGCCTAGTCAACGCTATCGGCTGCGGGGTACCCACCCAGGTAGCGGCCCTCTTCACCGAGGTCCGCCGGCCGCCCAGCGGATCGGGTCCGACAGCCCGCTGGGGCTGCACGCCCAGAACACCCGCAACACTGGGTTCGCCAACGCCTGGACCGTCCTGCAGAGCGTCGACTCGTCGTCCAACGCGACCGTGGGCGGATCGGAGGGTGCCCGTTCGCGCCGTGGGCCACCGGCAACATCGGGACCGACGACCTCGTCCACAAGCGATCGGTGTTGGTCGCTGCCCGGTCACCGTGGTCCCCGCAGACTGAGGAGCCCAGATGGTCAAGGCTGCCGAAGCCGCCAACGACGCGATCCGGGACGACATCCTCTCGGGTGAACTCACGCCGAACGGCCCTTGTGCATATTGTGGATTGCAACCAAACTGGCGAGCACGTTCGACCGCCTCAGGAGGTTTGCCCATGCGTACCGCCACCTCGTTTAACCACGTGGCCATGCCCACCAACGACACCGCTGCGACCTACCGGTTCTACGTGGACGTCCTGGGCTTCACCCTGCTGTCCGCCGTCCGCGAGGAGCGCGTCCCGTCGACCGGCGCGGAGACGCCGTTCCTGCACACCTTCTTCGGGCTCGAGGACGGCTCCTGCATGGCCTTCTTCGAGGTCGACGGCGAGAAATATGCCGGCCGCGATGACGGCGTGCCGAGCTGGATCCGGCACTTCGCGATGAACCTCGGCAGCGAGGCCGACCTGCTGGCTTGGAAGCAGCGGCTCGAGGAGCACGACATCGAGGTCCGCGGGGTCGTCGACCACGAGGGCATCTGGCAGTCGATCTACTTCTTCGACCCCAACGGGCTGCGGCTCGAGTTCACCCATGTGGCCCGTGAGCTGACCGAGGACGACCGCCAGCACGGCGAGCAGCTCGTGCAGCAGTGGATGGCCGAGCGAGAGCCGTCCTCCGCTCGCTGAATGGCCTCTAGATCGTTACCGACTGCTTGGGAATTCGTGTCTGGCGACTGCTAGTTTCAGAGGCGCCTTCTGCACAGCAGACACTGTGGTCTGGCTTCCGGAGAGGGAAACATGCAGCTGGCCAAGATCGGCTCCGTCCCCGCGCGCGGGGACCGGAGGGTCGACGCGGCCGTCGCGTCGGACCACCGGTTCGCCCACCAGGACGCGGTGTTCGCAGCCCGGGACGAGTGCCGCGCCCGGGCGGGCAGGGTCCAAAACGGCTCGGCTCAGCCCCTCACCGGGTCCCGGCTCGAGGGCCCCCGCAGCTCCGCTTTGAAGGTCTTCGGCGCCCGGCTGAACTGCCACTCGCACCTCGCCGAGGCGGGCGTGCCGTTGGCGGACATGCCGCTGTTCTTCACGAAGTTCCCTACCTGCATCTGCGGTCCGACGGACGACGTCGTCGTCGCCACCGACGCGGTCGACTTCGAGGCGCAGCTCGCCGTCGTCGGCAGGGAGGCCGAGCGAGTGCGACCGGCCGAGGCCTGGGACCACCGCGCTCAACGTTGGCCAGGACATCAGCGCCCGCGACCTGCAGCGCTGCGCGCAGCCCAGCCTGGGCAATTCGTTCCGCGCCTTCGCACCCACCAGCCCGTGGATCACCACGCTCGACGAGGTCCCCGACCGCGACGATGCGTCGATACCTGCGGCCCGGAGACGAGCTGGATGCCCGATATCGACGCCCTAGGCGTCCTCACCAACCGGTGCGTCGAGCTCACCGACCCCAACGCTGAGCAGCAGCGCTGGCGTCAGCTGCACCCGGTGCCATGACGGCGCCAGCCCCTCACCCCACCGCAGATCGAAAGGCACCGGCATGAATGTCGTCAGAACCTCCCTCCGCACCGCGGTCGGACTCACGGTCGTCGCGGTGGCCCTGGGCGCCTGCAGCAGCGGCGGCACCAGCGGGGGCACCAGCGGGGGCACCAGCTCCGCGGGGGGCACGGGCGGGTCGAAAGCCGGGGGCGTCTTCAAGTTCGGCCTCGTGACCAGCTCGACCGGTCCGTTCGCGAGCAACTACAAGGCCATGGTCGCTGGCGCGCAGTACGCCGTGAAGGTCCTCAACGACGGGGGCGGCATCAACGGCAACACTGTGCAGCTGGTCACCGTCGACACGCAGAACGACCCGAAGAACGGCGTGACGATGGTGCCCAACCTCGTCTCGAACGACAAGGTCGTCGCCATAATCGGCCCGGTCGACAGCGCCGGCTGCGAGATCGTCTGCACCACGGCCAACAAGCTCAAGGTACCCGACATCAGTCCCGGTGCGGGCCGGCCCGGCGTGCTGGCCAACGCCCGTCCGTATGCGTTCACCCTCGCCCAGCCCGACGCCGCCAACAGCACGCCGGTGCTCGAGAAGGCCACCAAGGACAAGGGGTTTAAGACCGCGGCCATCATCAGCGACGACGCGACGGCCACGACGAAGGCCCAGCGCGAGCTCTACGAGCAGGTGTTCAAGGACACCAACGTGCAGGTCGTAAAGAAGGTGACCTTCAAGGCTGGTGACTCCAGCTTCGCGTCACAGGTCACGTCGATGGCCTCCGGCAACCCGGACGTCATTGCCCTCGCCGCCGGCCCGGACGACGCGGGCCGCATCGCCCGTGAGATCCGCGGCCAGAAGTTGACCGCGATCCTCATGGGCACCGGGTCCCTCCAGTCCGGTGGCGCCGCGTACTTCGCCGCCGGCGGCGAGGCGACCGAGGGCACCATCAGCGCCGCGCAGTACGACCCGACCGACCCCACCGAACCAGCGAAGACGCTGCTCGCCAAGGCGCAGACCGACTCTGGGCAGACGCAGATCCCGCTGAACTTCGCCTACGCGTACGACGCGGTCAACATGGTCGCCAAGGTGATCAAGGACAAGTCCGTCACCCCTGACGCCGCCGCCGACCAGGCCCGGACGACGATCCAGGAAGGCCTGAACAACCTGGGCTCCTACCAAGGCATGGCGGCGACGTCGAAGTTCCAGCAGGACGGCACCGCAAACCGGCCGCAGCTGCTGGCGGTAATGATCAAAGGCGTCTTCGTCATCCAGCACTGATGCTCACCCAACAGCTCTTCAACGGGTTGCTGCTTGGGGCCACCTACTCCTTGGTGGCCTTGGGCTTCAACCTTGTCGTCGGCGCCATGGACCGGCTGAACTTCGCCCTCGGCGAGACCGGCATGGTGTGCGCCATCGTCGGGTCTATCGTGATGGTCGATACCACCCTGCCCTTCGGGGTGGCGTTCGCCGTCGCGCTGGTCCTCGGCGGCTTGCTGTCGGTGCTCGTCTACGTTGTGTCGTTCAAGCTCGTCAACAGCGCCTACCCGACAGCGTCGATCCTCAGCAGTCTCGGGGTCGGTGTGCTCATGACCGCGCTGGTGACGAAGTTTTTCGGCAGCGACCAGCGGGTCGTGCCCGACGTACTGGCTGGAGTGCAGTGGACCGTCGGCATCACCATCACCGGCGCCCAGCTGGTCATCCTCGGGCTCTCCCTCGTGATGACCGTCGCGCTCTACGTCTTCCTCGAGAAGACGATGTGGGGCACCGCGATCCGCGGGGTCTCTGACGACGCACAGATGACGGGGCTGATGGGCGTACCGGTCCAGAAGGTTATCCTGCTGACCTTCACGCTGGCGGGGATGCTCGCCGGCGCTGCGGGCCTGCTGACCGGTCTGGCGTATCACACGGTCAGCCCGTTCCAGGGCTTCTCGACCACCCTCGTGGCCCTCATCGTCATCGTCCTCGGCGGCCTCGGCAGCGTCACCGGAGGCGTCATCGCGGCGCTCGCCATCGGCATCGTCGAGACGCTGAGCGTGGCCTACCTCTCGGCCACCCTGCGCGACCTCGTCGTCTACGTGCTCGTTGCTGTCGTGCTCATCACGAGGCCGCAGGGCCTGTTCGGCCGCAACGCCGGCGTCCTGGAGCGCGTCTGATGTCGGTCTTCGTCGAGGCGGTGGTCCTCCAGGTCGGCATCAACGTGCTGCTCGCCCTGGGCTACTGGGTGGCCGTCTCCACGGGGAAGTTCTCCTTCGGCCACGCCGCGTTCATGGCCATCGGCGCCTACACCGCGTCGATCCTCACCGTGAACTATGCGTGGCCGCTGCCCCTGGCCTTGGTCGCCGCCGCGGTGACGTCGACCCTCGCCGGCGGGCTCATCGGCTGGCTCGCGCTGCGGCTCTCGATGCTCTACCTCGCCATCATCACCCTGGTCTTCGCCGAGCTCGTCAACGTCGTCATCTCACAGTGGGACTACGTGGGGGGCGCCAGCGGCCTGCTCGGCATGACCGGCACGACGGTGCCGCTCATGGCCACCTGCCTCGTCATCGTCGCCGTCTTTCTCGCGCTGCTCACCCGGTCCCGGCTCGGCCTGGCCTACAGCGCGATCCGCGAGGACGAGCAGGCGGCGATGGCCTCGGGCGTGCGCATCACTCGGGTCGCCGCGAGCGCGTTCGCGGTGTCCGCCGCCGTGACAGGCGTCGCGGGCGCCTTGGCGGCGCACCAGCAGCTCATCATCACGCCGTCGCTCTACGGCCCCCAGCAGTCCCTCATCATTATCTTGTTCTGCGTCCTGGGGGGGGTGCAGTACTTCTGGGGCGCGGCCATCGGCGCGATCGTGCTGAGCCTGCTGCCGGTATTCTTCAGCGGCCTGGCCGAGTGGTACGAGATCCTCTACGGGCTGCTCTTCGTCGTCCTCATGATCGTGCGACCGCAGGGCATCATCGGCCGGGTCAGCATTTTCAGCCGCCTGCAGCGCAAGGGCGCCCCGGACGCCGAACCGGCCACGGCGCTTAAGGAGGCCGAGCCCGTTGTCTGAGGCCGGCGCCCCACCGCTGCTCAACGCCGTCGGCGTGAGCAAGCGGTTCGGCAGCGTCGACGCGCTCGCAGACATCGACGTCCAGCTGCGGCAGGGCTCGATCCACGGGATCGTCGGCCCGAACGGCGCCGGCAAGACGACGCTGCTCAACGTGCTCTCGGGCTACCTGTTGCCCGGCGCGGGGCGGATCGAGATCGACGGCCGCGACGTGACGACGCTGACGCCGCAGCAGCGGGTGCCCCTCGGGGTCGTGCGCACGTTCCAGAACATCCGCCTCTTCAACGGTCTCACCGTCCTGCAGAACGTCCTCGTCGGACAGCATGCGTATGCGCGCACCGGGCCGCTGTCACTGCTCCCGTTCCGGACCCGGCTGGACAAACAGCTCCGGGAGCACGCGGATCACTCGCTGCAGCTGTTCGAGCTCGAGCGCTACCGCGACCGGCTGGCGGGGGAACTGCCCTACGGCCTGCAGAAACAGTTGGAGATGGCGCGCGCACTCGCCGCGCGGCCACGGGCGCTGCTCCTCGACGAGCCCGCGGCCGGAATGACCACGGACGGACGGGTGGTGCTGAGCCGGCGGATCCGCAGCCTGCGCGACGAGGGCCTCAGCATCGTCATCGTCGAGCACGACATGGACATCATCGCCAAGGTGTGCGACCACGTCACGGTGCTGAACTTCGGCCGCAAGCTGACCGAGGGCGCGACCCACGAGGTGCTGGCGAGCGACGCGGTGAGGACGGCATACCTTGGCACCTGACCGGGACAGGACACCGGCGTCCGACGTGCTGCTGTCCGTCGAGCATCTGCAGGCCGGCTACGGCCGGATCGTCGGGGTCGAGGACATCAGCATCGAGGTGCGCCGCGGCGAGTTGGTCGTGTTGCTCGGCCGCAACGGCGCCGGCAAGAGCACGGTCCTGCGCGCGGTTTCGAGCATGATCAAGCCGCGACGAGGCACCATCCGGTTTGAGGGCCGCGACGTCACCGGCCAGCGCAGCGACAAGCTCGCCCGCGCGGGGCTCGTACATGTGCCCGAGGGCCGGCGACTGCTGCCGCGACTCACGGTGCAGGAGAACTTGCGCCTGGGGGCGTTCGGCCGCCGGAACAGCGAGGCCGCGGCCGACATGGAGGCTGTCTACGAGCGCTTCTCACGGCTGCGCGACCGCCGCGACCAGAAGGCCGGCACGCTCTCCGGAGGCGAGCAGCAGATGCTCGTCATCGGCCGGGCGCTGATGTCGCGGCCCACGGTGCTGCTGCTCGACGAACCGTCGCTCGGGCTCTCGCCCAAGCTGGTGACGGAGGTGTTCGACCTCATCCGGGCGCTGGCCGCCGACGGCCTGACCGTGCTCCTCGTCGAGCAGAACGTCGCCCAGGGCCTGAAGATCGCGACGCGCGGCTATGTGCTCACGGCGGGGCGGATCACGACGACCGGCACCGTGGAGCAGTTGATGGGCGACCCGGCGGTCATCGAGAGCTACCTCGGGGCGGAGTCGCATTGACCCGAGGAGACACGCGATGAGCCCCCGACCACCGCACCCGTCCACCCGCCGAGGAACCGCTTCGACGGGCGCGCCGTCATCGTCACCGGCGCCGGTTCGGGCATCGGGCGGCAATCCGCGGTCCAGTTCGCCGCCGAAGGTGGGCTCGTCACCATCGCCGACATCGACGCCGCGGCGGCGCAGGAGACGGTCCGTCTTGTCACCGCGGCCGGCGGTGAGGCCCGAATCAGCGTCACTGACGTCGCCGACGCGAGCGCGGTGCGGGAGATGGTCGACGGTACCGTCGCGGCCTACGGGCGGCTCGATGTGCTCCACAACAACGCGTATTGGGCGCCGCAATACACGCCGGTTACCGAGACCACCGAGGAGCAGTGGCAGCGCACCATCGCGGTGACGCTGACCAGCGTCTACCTAGGTTGCCGGTTCGCCATCCCTCACATGGTCGAGCGCGGCGGCGGCGCGATCGTCAACACCGCCTCGACGGCGGCGCTCGTCGCCTCCCCGCTCTTCGCCGCCTACATGGCCGCCAAGGCTGGCGTCCTCGGGCTGACCCGGTCAGTCGCCTTCGACTACGGCAAGCAGGGCATCCGCTGCAACGCCGTCTGCCCCGGGCTGATCGAGACCCCCGCCACGGCAAGCATTTTCGCCGACCCGGAGCGGTTCGCCTGGCTGACTGACAAGATCGTCGTCGGCCGGGCCGGCCAGCCCACCGACATCGCCAACGCCGTGCTCCACCTCGCCAGCGACGAGTCCTCCTTCACGACCGGCCAGACCCTCGTGGTCGACGGCGGCCGGCTCATCGGCTGACACCCGGCATGCTCCAGCCCGTGAGACCCCTCGCCAGTTCGGACCATCTCGACGTCAGGAGTGCACACCGGTGACCCAGATCGAGCTGCTCGGCATCCCCATGTCGTCGGGCAACCGCATCGACGTCTACTCCGGCGTCTCCCGGATGGCGGGCAAGGTGTGGGCCTCGCTGCACCGAGCCGCGGCGCCGTCGCGCACCGTCGCCGTCGTGGTGCATCCGGCGTCGAACTTCATGGGCCACTACCTCCTCGAGCCGCTCGCCTCCCGGGGCATCGACGCCGTGGGCCTGACGACCAGGTACCTCGGCAACGACAGCACGCTCATCATGGAGAACTGCGTGCTCGACATCGGGTCGGCCGTCGCCTTTCTGCGGGAGCGGGGCTACGACAACGTCGTGCTGGTCGGCAACTCCGGAGGCGGCGGTCTCAGCGGGTTCTACCAGGGGCAGGCCGAGTCGCCGACGGTCACGCATACCCCGGCGGGCGACCCCCCCGACCTCACTACCGCGGAGCTCTCGCCCGCTGACGCGGTCGTGGAGCTGATGGCGCACCCGGGCCGCGCACTGGTGCTCGCCGACTGGATTGACCCCGCCATCGTCGACGAGCAGGACCCGACGCTGCGCGACTCCGAGGTCGACCTGTTCAGCGGGCGAATCACGCCTCCCTACTCGGCCGACTTCGTGCTGGAGTACCGCGCGGCGCAACTGAAGCGGATGCGCCGGATCACCACGTGGGTGCGCGACAGCCTCGACGAGCTCGCGCGGGCCGATGGCACCCTGTCGGACCTGCCGTTCACCGTGCACGGCACGACCGCCGACCCGCGCTTCATGGACGTCACCCTCGACCCGTCCGACCGCGAGCCCGGCACGCTGTGGGGGCCCACCGCGGAGGCGAACATGATGCCCGCGTCGCTCGGCCACGCGTCGAGCCTGCGGTCCTGGCTGAGCCAGTGGAGCGTCGACGACTCGAACGCCGACGGCCCGGCGTCGCTCGCCCGGACCAGTGTCCCGACGCTGGTCATGTACGGCACCGCCGACCAGGTGTGCTTCCCGAGCTACGCGCAGGTGATGTACGACGCAGTGCCGCACGACCGCAAGGCGCTCATTCCCGTCGTCGGGGGGACGCACTACCTCCAGGGCCAGACGCAGCACATCGCCGACCTTGCCGACACCGTCGTCGCGTGGCTGGGCGAGCAGGGTCTGGGGGCCTGACGTGGACAACATCGCCCTGCACCCAGACTTCGCCGGTGTGCGCGTCACACCCGGGGAGACCCAGGTACACGCCCATCCCGAGCTGTTCCACCTCGTCAACCTCGTGCAGTTCGGCGGCGCCGCCGACCGCCCGACGCACGTGCCGGTGGAGCTCGGCCGGGTCGGGCCGGTGGCGCTCTGGGAGTCCACCGGCGCCGACGACTACCTCCCATTTTGGAACACTAACGAGGACGGTGACGCCTATCTCTACATCGTCTACGGGTCGGTGCGGCTCGCGCTGAAGCGCACCGGCACCGACGAGCACTACGGGCACTACCTCGCGCGCACCGGCGACCTCATCCGCATCCCGGTCGGCGTCGCCCACCGCACCTACTCCGGGGACGGCAAACGCCGGATCACCCTGGAGATCATGCCAACCAACCCCTTCTGGGAGCTCATGGGGGAGAGCCTTGCAGTCGAGCCGGACCGGTCCGGCCAGGTCGGGGGCTTTCGGTTCGACGTCGACCGGGAGGAGGTCGTCGTGTCGACCGACCACACGGTGGCCCGCTGCCCGCGCGACCCCTTCACCCGGGCGCTTAGGGCGCTCAGCGCGCACGGGCTGCACCTCGGCCACAACGAGCTCGACGGAGGGTTCGTCGTTCACGACCACGGTATGCGGGTGAGCCTCTCGGTCCCGGGCCAGACCGAGGAGCTCGACGGCCGGGAGGTGCTCGCGGTCTTCCGGGGCCTGGTGCTGGACCTCGAGACCTAAGCTAAGCGGTGCGGCCGGTTCAGTCCGGTGCGCGCACTGCCGCCGCCTCGAGCAGGCGGCCCAGCATCCGGTGTAGCCGACGAGGAAGGTCACCCTGGCTGGTCCGGCCTGCGCCGCGAACAACCGGTGGGCGCCGATCTCGTAGGCGCGTCCCGCGCGCCCCGCGACCGACGTGGGCAGTGGACATCGTCGATATACCCTCTCGGCGCTGCTCCTGGCGCTGCTGTCGGACCCGGGTCAGGACGTGAGCCTTGTCGCCGGCCGGGTCGTAAACACGATGAGCATCAGCGGCGGGCGTTCAGGTCCGAACTGATCGCGGCGGCGGTCCTCAGCAGCGCAGCCAGATGATGGTCGATGAGGTGGGTGTCGCTGAGGCCGACCTGGGTGGACACATTGATCGCCGCGGTCACGGTGCCGTCCGCCCCGAGGAGGGGGGCGGCGAGGGAGCGCAGTCCCACCTCCATTTCCTGGTCGACGAGGCTGAACCCTTGCTCGCGGACCCGGCCCAGCTCGGCCCGCAGCTCGGTCGGGTCGACGATGGTGCGCTCGGTGAGAGCTCGCAGGTCACTGCGCTTCAGCACGTCGTCGAACCGCGGTTCGGCGAGCGCCCCGAGCAGCACCCGCCCCATCGACGTCGCGTAGGCCGGGAAGCGGGTGCCCACGGTGATGCCCACGGTCATGATCCGCCGGGTCGCGACGCGTGCGACGTAGACGATGTCGGTCCCGTCGAGGATGGCGACCGAGACCGACTCGCCCAGCTCGGCGGACAGGTCGGCGAGGTGCGGCTGGGCGATCTGCGGCAGGCCCATCGCCGACAGGTAGGCGTGGCCAAGACGGAGCACCTGGGGGGTCAGAGAGAAGAGCCGGCCGTCGGTGCGCATGTAGCCGAGGTCGACGAGGGTGAGCAGGAAACGTCGCGCCGTGGCCCGGGTCAGGCCGGTGCGTCGAGCCACGTCGCTCAACGTCATCGCCTCGTTCTCGGCGTCGAACGCCTCGATAACCGACAGCCCTCGGCCGAGGCTCTGCACATGGGCGTCGGCGCGTTCCGCACCGACTGCCGACTCGACCTCGACGATGGGCGCCACGATAGCCACGCCTCAGCCCGCCCTGACGAGGCGGCTGGCCAGTGGCACGTCGAGGCGCGAGCGCAGCTCCTCGAACGAGATGCCGTAGGTCTCCCGCACCACCACCGCGCCGTCCCTGATGAGGAAGACGCCGTGGTCGGTGTAGACGCGGCTCACGCACGCCAGCCCGGTGAGGGGATAGGTGCAGCGCGGGACGAGCTTGGGGCTGCCGTCCCTGGCGAAGAGGGTCATCATCACGTAGACGTCCTTGGCGCCGGTGGCGAGATCCATCGCGCCGCCCACTGCCGGGATCGCGTCGGGCGCGCCGGTATGCCAGTTGGCCAGGTCGCCGTTTGCCGCGACCTGGAAGGCCCCCAGGACGCAGACGTCGAGATGACCGCCGCGCATCATCGCGAAGGAGTCGGCGTGGTGGAAGTAGGAGGCCCCGGGCAGCTCGGTCACCGGGACCTTGCCGGCGTTGATGAGGTCGGGGTCGATCTCGTCACCGACCGCGGCCGGCCCCATCCCGAGCATCCCGTTCTCGGTGTGGAGGACCACGCCGCTGTCCGCGGCTAGGTAGTCAGAGACGAGCGTCGGCTGCCCGATCCCCAGGTTGACGAACGACCCGGGCGGGATGTCCGCGGCTACGAGGCGGGCCATCTCGGTGCGATCTAGGGGTTCCGAGCCGACGTGCTCCACGCTGCTGGCGGCTTCGGCGCTCACTGGCCCCGCCCTTCCCTTGTCGCCTCGGTGATCGACGGTGCCGCCTGGGGGACCAGGACGACCCGGTCGACGAAGATGCCCGGGGTCACGACGACCTCGGGGTCAATGGCGCCGGTGTCGACGACTTCGGACACTTGGACGACGGTGGTCGTCGCAGCCGTCGCCATGACCGGGCCGAAGTTGCGGGCGGTCCGCCGGTAGATGAGGTTGCCCATCCGGTCGGACCGCAGCGCCTTGACGAGCGCGAGGTCACCGGTGATGGGGTACTCGAGGACGTAGTCGCGGCCGTTGATGGTGCGGTGCTCCTTGCCCTCGGCCAATGGCGTCCCGGCGCCGGTCGGCGTAAAGAAACCAGCGATCCCCGCGCCGCCGGCGCGGATCCGCTCCGCGAGGTTGCCTTGCGGGACGACCTCGAGATCGATCTGGCCCGACCGGTAGAGCCCGTCGAAGATGTACGAGTCGCTCTGCCGCGGGAACGAGCAGATGATCCGCTTGACCTGGCCCGCGGCTAGCAAGGCGGACAAGCCTTCGCTGCCGTTTCCGGCGTTGTTGTTGACCACGGTGAGGTTCTGCACGCCGGTGCGGCGCAGGGCGTCGATGAGCTCCATCGGCTGACCCGCCGTGCCGAACCCGCCGATGAGCACGGTCGATCCGTCCTGCACCCCCGAGACCGCCTCATCGGGATCGTCCGAGAACTGGGTGACGCTCATGACGCGAGGTTCTCGAGGACGACCGCGAGACCCTGACCGACCCCGATGCAGATCGCGGCGACCCCGTAGCGATGGTTCCCCTCGCGCAGCCGCTTGGTCAGCGTGCCGAGGATCCGGCCCCCGGAGGCACCCAGCGGGTGGCCGATGGCGATCGCGCCGCCGTGGGCGTTGACGATGTCAGGGTCGATCGACCAGGCGTCGATGCAGACCAGGGACTGCACGGCGAAGGCCTCGTTGAGCTCGACTGCGCCCACGTCGGGCCACCCGATCCCCGCTCGCTTCAACGCCTTCGTGGCCGCCTCGACGGGTGCGTAGCCGAACATTTGCGGCTCGAGCGCGTGGGTCCCGCGACCGGCGATCCGGGCCAGCGGCTCGGCGCCGAGCACCGGTGCGGCGGCCTCCGACCCGACCATCACCGCCGAGGCTCCGTCGTTGAGGGGCGAGGCGTTGCCGGCGGTGATCGTCCCGTCCCGTCGGAAGGACGGGCTGAGGGTGGCCAGCTTCTCGACGGTTGAGCCAGCGCGGATGCTCTCGTCGCGGGTCAGGTCGACGCCCGGGACCGGCACGGTGAGCTCGTCGTAGAAGCCCGAGGACCACGCCTCGTCGGCGAGCCGGTGCGAGCGGACGGCGAACGCATCCTGCCGCTCCCGGCTCACGGCATACCGCTCCTGGAGCTGCTCATTGGCCTCGCCGAGCGAGATCGTCCACTCCGTCGGCATCCGCGGGTTGACCAGCCGCCAGCCGAGCGTCGTCGAGGCGAGCGTGGTGTTGCCGGCGGGGTAGGCCTTCTCTGGCTTGGGCAGCACCCAGGGAGCCCGGCTCATCGACTCGACCCCGCCGGTGAGGACGAGGTCGGCGTCGCCGGTCTCGACCTGCCGCGAGCCGATCATGGCGGCGTCGAGGCTCGACCCGCAGAGCCGGTTGACGCTGGTGCCGGGGACGGAGACGGGCAGACCCGCGAGGAGCCCGGCCATCCGGGCGACGTTGCGGTTGTCCTCACCGGCGCCGTTGGCATTGCCCAGCACGATCTCGTCGATCCGCCCGGGGTCGAGCTCGGGGAACCGGGCCACGAGGGCGGAGACCACGGTGGCAGCAAGGTCGTCGGTACGGCTCCCCGCGAGCGCCCCGCCGAGGCGTCCGAACGGCGTGCGGAGCGCGCCGTAGATGTAGGCCGACGTCACCGGTCATCACTTCCTTGCTCAGTCCGTGCGCTGCTCTGCCGCGCTTGTTCGTCCAGCGAACCGATGTGCGTCAGGTGAACCGAGTTAATAATAGGAGCCAGTCGGCCGGGGCGTCAACCGTGGTCGGCGGCGCCGTCCTCTGTGCCGTCCTTATCGGTGTCCGCGGCCGTGCCCTTCTCGGTGTCCTTCTCGTCCAGGCTGCGGAAGACCTCCTGGGCGGTCCGGAACGCGGAGTTGCCCGCAGGGACGCCACAGTAGATCGCCGACTGGAGGAGCACCTCCACGATCTCCGCCCGGGTGAGCCCATTGGTGAGCGCCGCGCGGACGTGCATGGCCAGCTCCTCCCAGTGGCCGTGCGCGACCAGCGCCGTGAGGGTGACCATCGAGCGAGAGCGTCGGTCCAGCCCGGGACGGGTCCAGACCGACCCCCAGGCGTAGAGGGTGATCAGCTCCTGGAAGTCGCGGGTCGTGTCGTCCAGCCCGGCCGTGGCTCGGTCGACGTGGTCGTTGCCGAGGACCGCCCGGCGCACGGACATCCCAGCCGAGTAAACCTCGCCCTGCGTGGAGAGCCGAGCGAAGAAGCTGCGCAGCAGCCTGGCGGTCCGCTCCGGCGTCTCGGCAGGCGCGAGATGGGCCACCCCGTCGAGGACGACGAAGGTGCCGTCGCCGACCGTATCGGCCACAAGGCGACCCAGCTCGGGCGGGGCGGTGACGTCGACGGCGCCGGAGATGACGAGGACAGGGGCGGCCACGTCGCCCAGCCGGTCCCGGACGTCGAAGGCGGCGAGCGCCTCGCACACGAGGGCGTAGGACTCGCTGTCCGCGGCCTGAAGGTCGTGCAGCAGGGCGGAGCCCGTCGCCGGGTCGCGGTCGAGGAAGCCGGGCGCGAACCAGCGCTGGGCGGAACCCGACACCATGACCGGCGTCCCCGCCCGGCGCACGAGATCGGCCCGCTCGCGCCACGCGGTCTCCTCACCGATCCGCGCACCCGAGCAGAGCACCGCGGCGGCCGTGACGCGCTCGGGCGCGTCGAGGAGCAGTTGCAGGCCGACCGCTCCCCCGACCGAGTCCCCGGCGTAGCAGAACCGCCCCGGTCGCACCCGGTCGACGACATCGAGCACGGCCGTGGCCAGCTCGGCGATGGTGAATGTCTCGGCGGCCGGGGCGCTCCGGCCGTGGCCGGGCAGGTCCCACGCGACGATGTCATAGTCCTCGGCCAGCGCCTCGGCGCAGGCCGACCACAGTCTCGCGGAGGTGCCGAGCGAGGGGCCGAGGACGAGCAAGGGCTTCGGCTCGTCGCGTTCGGGCGATAGTCGGACGGCGGTGAGGACGGGGACGGCCATGCGCTACTTCCCACTGGTCTCGGGCAGAATGGCGAGGTCGACGAGGCGGTCAGCCCAGCCGAGGTATGCGGTGGGGTCGGCGAGCGCTCGCACCTCGTCGGCGGTCAGGCGCGCACCGTCGGCAGACGTCACGCGAAGGACCAGGTCGTCGACGTTCTCGGACGTCGCGAGGAGGTCCGTCGCCTGGGCCCGGCCACCGGGTAGGGCATCCGCCAGGGCGGGCACGAGCCGTTCGGCAAGGATGCCGGGGAGGGCGGCGTCGAGGTTCGCGCGCATGGTCTCGACGTGCACTTCGATCCCGTCGACGAGCTCGACGGCCTGACGTGCGGCGGCTACGGTCCGCCGGGACAGGTCGCGCAGGGCGGTCCACTCCAGGTGCCAGGCACCGTCCGGGCGCTCGTCGACAGCTCCGGCCGAGGCGATGTGCAGCTGCGCGGCCAGCAGCGGGGCGGACATGGCGTGGCGGCGGATGAGGACGGAGAGGACCGGGTTGCGCTTCTGCGGCATGGCCGAGGAGACCCCGCGGCCGCGGCCGGCAGGCTCGGACAGCTCCCCGATCTCGGGCCGGCTCTGCAGGACGACGTCGTTCGCCAGATGGCCCAACGCGTCAGAGGCGGTGACGAGGGCGTCCCCGACGGTGGTGACCGGGAAGCGGGCGGTGGGCCACGGTGCTGCGGCCTGCAGGCCGAGCGCCTGTGCCAGGTCCCGCACGAGCGCCTCGGCTGCGGCGACCGGGTCGGCGGACCCGGCGGCACGGCATACCTCGACGGTCGCTGCCATGGTCCCCGCGGCGCCGCCGGCCTGGACCGGGAGCCGGGCGAGGCACCGGGTCACCTGGTCCCGGGCTGCGGCCAGACCCTGTCGCCACCCGGCCGCCCGCGCCCCGAACGTGCTCGGCAGCGCGTGCTGCCCGAGGGTGCGCGCGGCCATCAGGGTCTGCCGGTGCCGGTCCGCGAGCGCCGCCGTGCTGGCGACGAGGTGGTCGAGGTCGGCGGCCAGCGCCTCGAGGCAGGCCTGGGCGCAGCGAACGAGCGCGGTGTCGACGACGTCCTGGCTGGTGAGCCCCCGATGGACGGCTGCCGCAGCGTCCGGCAACTCGGTGCGGACCTGGGCGCGGACCTGGCCGAGCAGGGGGATGAGCGGGTTACCGCTGGCCTCGGCCTCCTCGACGAGGGCCGCGAGATCGTCCGGCGCGAGCACGACCTTGCCCACCGCCGCCGACGAGCCGGCCGGCGCGAGACCAGCACGCTCCAGGGCGGCGGACCAGCCGACCTCGACCTCGACCATCGCCGCGACGACCGCCATATCCCCGAAAAGGTCGCCGGCTCTGTGCAGCCCGGGCCAGAGCAGGTCGCCAGTCATGTCAGTGTCGAGGATAGGTGAGGAAGACCGTCTCGAGCTCGCCCTGGAAGTGCACGTCGAAGCGCAGTGAGCCGTCTTCCTCCCGGGCGCCGATGAGCGTCCCCCGCCGGTCCTCGGGCAATGAGCGGAGCAGCCGGTCGACGGCGAGCGCGTCGGGATCGTCGGGGAGGTAGGCGCGGGTGAAGAGCCGGTTCATCAGCCCGCGGGCGAGCAGGGTGACCGCGACGAACGGCGCCGATCCCGGCTCGGTTGGCCCCGGGTTGACCGTGCGGAACGAGTAGTGCCCGACGTTATCGACCGCCGCCCGCCCGAACCCGGTGAAGGTCCAACCGTCGCGTCGCAGCGACCCAGCCACCTGGGGCACCGATCCGTCCTCGTCGGCCTGCCAGACCTCGACGAGCGCGTCGGGGACCGGGTCGCCGTGGCCGTCGTAGACCGTGCCGTGCAGCCGGACCGCTCGGGGGTGCTGCGGGCCGACCAGGTCCGCGCCCCCGTCATAGGGCAGGGCATAGCCGAAGAACGGGCCGACGGTCTGGCCCGGAGTCGGGGACATGCCGCTCATGCCTCGCCGCCCTCCTGCTCCATCCACGTCCGGTGGCTACCGGTGAGCACGATGTCCCAGCGGTAACCCGTGCACCACTCGTGCTGCGTCACGTCGTGGTCGTACGTCGCGACGAGCCGCGCCCGGGCGTCCGGGTCGACGATCGACTGGTAGATCGGGTCGAGCGCGAAGAGCGGGTCGCCCGGGAAGTACATCTGGGTGACCATCCGCTGGGTGAAGTCCGTGCCGAACAGCGAGAAGTGGATGTGCGCGGGCCGCCAGGCGTTGCGGTGGTTCTTCCACGGGTACGGTCCCGGCTTGATCGTCGTGAACCGGTAGACCCCGTCGCCGTCGGTGAGACAGCGCCCCGTGCCGGTGAAGTTCGGGTCGATGGGCGCCGGGTGCTGATCGCGCAGGTGGATGTAGCGGCCGGCCGAGTTCGCCTGCCAGATCTCGACGAGCTGATGGCGTACCGGCGCTCCGTCGCCGTCGACGATCCGTCCGGTCACGACCATCCGCTCGCCGACTGGGACGCCACCGTGCTGGATGGTCAGGTCGGACTCCAGGTCGTCGACGTCTCGGTGCCCGAAGACCGGTGCGACGAGCTCGATCGTCTCCGGGTCCGCGTGATGCAGGTCCTTGGTCGGGTGGCGCAGGATCGAGCTGCGGTACGGAGCAAAGTCGACCCGCGGCTGGGTCTCGCAGCGGTCGCTCTCGCGGTATACCGTGTGCAGCTCCTCGATCTCTGCGGTGATGTCGGCCTGGGAGCTCTCCGCGGAGTCGAACGAGGTGACGTCAGGCGCGTTGGAGGTCTCGTCGTTGGCGACGGCGTCGCTGCTCATCGGTGCTCCTGGGTTGCGTGGTAAGTGCCCGGGTCCGGCCCGCTCAGTTTCGCTCCGACCTGGTCCGCGACGACCGGCCGAAGGGAAGGGCCAGCGACTGCTGCCCGCACCAAACCTTCGCAGACGCCGCTTCCTACCGGGAGCGGGTAGATCAAATGAGGATGGTGTTGAGTTCATCGGAGGCAAGTTTCAGACTTTCCGCGATCTGGGTTCGGAGTGCGCTGGTCATTCGATGCGTGGGCACCGAGACGTTCACGGCATACAGGAGACCGCTGGCGCTGGACACGGGAACGGCGACGGAAGCAACGCCGTCCTCACTGTCCTCGTTGCTCAGCGCGTAACCTCGCCTGCGCACTGTCTCCAGGGCACGCTCAAGCGCGGGCCGCGACCTCAGGGTCCTGTGCGTCATGGCTGCCAGTTCCGCGTCGGGATAGAGGTTTCGCAGGTCGTCGACGCTCATCTGGCTCAGCATGGCCTTGCCGCTCGACGTCGCGTGGGCCGGGAGTGCCCTACCCACGCGAGAGCCGACACGAACCGCTCGGGTGCTCTCGATGGAATCGATGAAGTTGACGTTCTGGCCCTCGAGTCGTCCGAGGTGAACGGTCTCACCGAACTCCTTGTGCAGCCGCTCCAGTACGGGGCGTGCCCTGCCTCGCACATCGAGCCGACTCATGATCGTGAAGGCGATGGAACCCAAGGCGGGTCCCGGCTCGTAGGCACGCGTCGATACATTCTGTCGGACGAAACCGCGGTACTGCAGCATGGCGAGGAGGCGGTGCGCGGTAGACGAGGCGACCTGCAGATACGTACTGGCGTCGGTGAGCCGAACCTGCTCCTGCTCCTTGAACAGCAGGAGCAACCGGAGCGCGTTGTCCACCGACTCGATGGGGTACTGCGGGACAGCCATGCCTGCCGCGCGTCCGTCCCGCGTGTCGCTCGTCCCCATGCCCGCCATTTTATCTGCGGACAAGAGGTTGCTCAGACATGCTGGCGGGGTGGCCGGGGAACTCGTTCAGCCGGGCCAGCTCGTGGCGCCATGCGGTGGCGGTGTTGAAGGAACCGCCGAGGTCGGGCAGTTGCGCCATGTCAGCTGCCGGCAAGTCAACGAGCGTGCCGCCAGCTGCGGCGACCTGAAGTGAGATGCGGGATATCGTGTCCACGCTGAGAGCCTGCAAGACTGCCTGTTCGACCGTTTGAGCAGCGCTCGTCAGCCCGTGGCCCCGCAAGATCACCACTGGTCGACCGTCCATGGCAGCCACCATTTCCCGTGCGAGCCGACGGTCCCGCACTAGCACTGCCCGAGGGTAGACGGGGACACCGTCGGCAGCCAACCGCGCGCCCGGGATGTCGAAGGCGCCAATGACGGGCCGCACCGACAGGCCCGCCAAATCTGCGGCGACGACGGAGGGCGGATGGGCGTGTACGACTGCACGCACCTCGGGACGAGACCGCAGGAGCTCGGTGTGCAAGGGAAGCTCGTTGGGGGGCGAGTAGCCCTCGGCCAGCTGACCAGGTGCCGCTTCGGCTCCGTCGAGATCTACCAGGCGGATGTCCTGAGCCACCGTGTAGGCGAGGCCGCGCTCTTCTGGCCCCCTGCAGCGCACCAAGAGGCGGCGCTCGTCTATACGAAGACTGATGTGTCCCAGGATGCCGTCCGCCAGCCCGCGGCGAGCCAGCACCCGGCACGCCAAGGCGATCGCCGCACGATGGCCTCCCAGTTCGGCTACGGTCCAACTTTCGATCGTCATGAGGCGACCCCCGCCACCGTTGGCCGGTTCGCCAGCGCCTCGATGGTGCCCTTGACCTCAGCGAGGTGGCCACCAGCCCGAACTGCTCGTCGGCACACGATCAGGGCCCGCGGCCAGTTGACGACGGCTGCTGCGCTCAGCCGGGTCCCATCCTCGGTGTAGAGGGCCGCGAACCTGTCGTCGTGGGCAGGGTCACCGATCAGGACGTGCTTTGCGCTACCGCCAGGCCGCCCGACGACCTGGATCTTCCAGTCGTGCTGGTCGCTCCACACGTATTCGACCGGCGCGTACGAACGGAGGTCATCGGGATGGCTGATGTTGTGTGCGACGCACACTGCCTGGTCGACGGCGTTTGTCCAGTGCTCGATGCGGATGTCGGTACCGCGTCCGGGGTGGAACCAGCGGGCCACGTCTCCAACTGCGTAAATGTTCGCGACGTCTCTTGCCCGGCAGTACTCGTTACACACGAGCCCGTCGTCCACGATGAGCCCAGAGCCGCCGAGCCACCCATCGTTGGGCTGTGCCCCGATTCCTACGACGACGGTCGCCGCCTGGAGACGGGTGCCGTCGGTGAGTTCCACCGAGAGATTGCCGCGGTGGCCCTTGATCGCCTCCACTCCCACGCCGAAGAGCGAACGAACCCCGTGTCGGCGGTGCAGGTCGACGAACCATCTTCCGATGTCGGGGTTCAGGACTCGGCTCATTGGAACCTGTAGCGGGTCGACGATGGTCACCTCCAGCCCCAGCAGCCGCGTGGTGGACGCAACCTCGGCACCGATGAACCCACCTCCCACGATGACTACGCTGCCACCGGTCAACAGGTCAGCCCGCACGCCTTGCGCGTCCTGCAGGGTGCGCAACACGTGAACGCCTGGCACGTTTCCCCAGGGGGAGGGACGGGCCCGTGCCCCGGTCGCGACCACAAGGTGGTCGAAGCGCACCGGCTCGTAGTTCTCAAGTTCGACGAGGCGTGACGCCACGTCTATACGCAGGGCCCTGTGCCCGAGCAGCAGTTCGATGTGGTCAGCCTGCGCCTGTTCTGGGGTGAGCAGCGTGATCGCCTCGACGTCGGTCGTGCCGGCGAGCAGCGCCTTCGACAGGGGCGGCTTGTCGTATGGCAGGTCTGTCTCCTGGCCAATGAGAAGGATGGCACCGTCGTAGCCTTCAGAGCGCAGTGCCTGCGCTGTTCGGACTCCGCCTATCGAGGTGCCGACGATGACCACGCGGTTCACTGGTCCTCCACGAGCAGAGCCGACACGGGGCAACTGTGTGCTGCTTCCTCGACCCGGCCGCGGTCCGCCTGAGGGACCTCGGTCTTGAGCAGCACCACGACACCGTCGTCGTCGATGTCGAAGTAGTCTTCTGCGCCAACGACGCAGTTGGCATAGCCCTGACAGGCTCCCAGATCGGCTTTCACAACTGGCACTTCATCACTTCCAGACATTGAGTTTCGTACGTGGCGGTGGCGTCATGCCTTGACTCCGACGCCTCCGTCGGGGTGGCTGACATCGCCGGTGATGCCCCGCGCCCGTTTGGAGGCGAGAAAGACGTAACTCCAGGCGTGGTCGGTGCCGGAGAGCGCAACCCGCAGTGGGACCCGTCCGGCCAGTTCGGCCGCCCGGCCGGGGGTGTCGTCGAGCCGGCGGTCTTTGAGTCCGAGGCTGTCGAGTCCACGAAGATCGGTGTTCAGCGTGCCCCCGGGCGCGACCCCGTTGACTCGCACATCTGGAGCCAGTTCATGCGCCATGGCGGTCACGAGGCCGCGGACTGCGAACTTCGAGGCGACGTAGAGGACCCCACCGCGACCGGGGTAATACGCCGACGTCGACTCGGTGAGGATAATCGACCCCTTGGACTCCCGCAGAGATGGCAGGGCGGCCCGGACCGCGTGCAGATGGCTCTTGACGTTGACGTCGAAGATCTCGGCGAAGGCGCCGTCAATCTGTGTTCCTTCGAGCTCGGAGATGCCGCGGTAGAAGTCGAAGATGCCGACACAGTTCACGAGGGTGTCCAGGCCACCGAACGCCTCGATGGTCTTGGCGACGGCTTCCTCGTTCGCCGCCTGGGTAGTCGCGTCCCCTCTTACGACTGCGACATCTGGCAGCTGGTCTGACAGGGCCTCACACTTGGTCGTGTCCTTCTCGAGGACGCCCACCCGGGCGCCCTCCGCGATGAAGGCGTCGACGACGGCTCGCCCGATTCCCGAGCCTGCCCCGACGACGAGCGCTCGTTGTCCGTCCAGCCAAGCGCTCATTCGCCGTCCTCTTTGACCAGCGGCCCGAATGGCTTGCCGATCATGGCCGAGAAGGTGGCCTGGTTCTGCCAGGTCAGGGACTCGAGCTCGAGCGGGTCCAAGGTGACCCACTGGTTTGACTTTGGGGAGTCGATCAGCAGACGCGAGCCGTTGCGGGTGTCGACCCGTACCACCCGGATTTCGGAGAACTCGTTCCCGATGACGATCGGCTCCCCCACGGCGTGGGAGAGGAAGTCCCCCCGCTGCGCAGCGGCTGCGAGTGCGGCTCGGTGGTCTTGCTCCTCCCCTTGCCATTGCAGGCTCATAGGAAGATCGCCAGATTCTGCATGCGGATCACCGACTCGTCGACGGCGATGAGGCGTCGGGCGAGCCTCCAACCGTTGTCGCTGCGCCTGAGGAGGTCTTCGCGACCGGCCGAAACCAGTGCCGACTCCCGCACGTCGCCGCGGCTGCGGAACAGCAGGACGGCGGAGTCGACGACGAGCTCGTCAGTCTTGTCCGTGGCGAATGTGCGGACGTTGGTCACGTAGTGTCGAAGGCGGGAGGGGGGGTCCTCCGTCCAGGCATGCTCGGTGGCGAACCTGGCCACCCGGCGACTCAACGAGTACCAGTTCTCGTCGAAGTGCGCCATTCCTGGTGCGGTGTCATAGCCCGCGCCGAGGGCGGTCGTGACCTTCACCGGCATGTAGTAGTGGATGTCTTCTGCCAGTAGGCCAAGCCATGCCTCGTATTCCTGCGAGTCGAGAAGGTATGCCTCGTCGACCAGCCACTGGTGGGCCAGCAGGTGGCGCTCGTCGTTGAACGGCAGAGTTCGCCCCTCCCGTGTGGTCGTGGGAGCGTGCTTTCCCAGCGCCGAACTCTTGGAGTCAACCCTGATGTGGGTGGATGTCATCGGACCGTCTCCACGCTGCCGGCGCTGCCATCCGGCGCAGGCGCCGTAGCCCTGTTGGTGCCCACTTCCATGGAGGCGGCCTTCGATATCGGCCGCTGCAGTTGGTTGGCCCACTCGTTGAGCAGATTCCGCTGGTTGTATTCCCCATAGCCGACATGGGCGACACCTGGACCGGCGAACTCGTCGGCCTTCAGTGGAGGCACGACCGGCGTATCGTCGGAGAGTAGACCCATGCGGCTGTTCAGCAGGAGACGGCGTGCCATCGAGCCGGCAGCGGTATTGGTGAGGGAGACCCAGTTCTCGACGTCGTCCTGCTCGAACATCCCGGTGCTGCCGAAGCACATCAAGTACGCCTTGTAGGATAGTGCTTTGAATTCCTCAGGCGCCTCCTTGTCCACCGCGAACCAGGAGAGGATCTCGGTCTCGTTCTCGCTGATGGGCTGCCACTGCCGGATGGAGATGAACGGCAAGACGTCGTCGGAGTCCTCGACACGGGGCCAGTTGTGCACGAAACTCAGGTTTGGAAACAGCGAGGCTGCCGAGATCATGAAGCCGTTGTCGCCGATAACGGTCAACTGCGCCTCTGACCACGTTTCTTTCATCCGCATGATCATTTCGTCGGGGTAGCCGACGTAGCGCAGGCGATCCTCCAGGCTGCCGGGAGGCAGCTTGTAGGTCGTGCCTCCCCCCTTACCCGCCCAATAGGTGCACCCCTCCTTGCGTTTCTCGGCCTTCGGCTCACGGAACAGGCCGATCTCCACGACACTGGTGTGGGTTTGCGGCGTGTGGTACATGTCCCCGGCGAAGTTCTCCGCGCCAATCTTCCAGTTCGCCTTGACGCGCCAGCGTTGCGGGCCGCGCAGCTCGATACCGCTGCTGCTCTGCTTGGTGTAGTAGTCCAAGTAGAAGGCGAAGTCGCCGAGGAACTCCTCCAACGGCGGCGCGTCGGCGTCGAGGCTGATGAAGATCAGCCCGTTGTAGGTGTCGATAGCAGGCGCCGGCAGCAGGGTCTGGCCCTTGCGGGCGAACCCGGCCTCGCCGCCGTAGGCCTCCTTGTGGAAGGGCAGGCCCACGATGCGTCCGTCGTTGCGGTAGGACCAGCCGTGGTAGGGGCACCGAAAGTGCGATGCGTTTCCCATTTCAGCGCGGCACACCTGCATGCCTCGGTGCAGACACATGTTGAACATGGCCCGCACTTCGCCCTTGTCGTCCCGGGAGATGATGAAGGAGTCCTCGAGCACATGCCGGACCAGATAGTCGCCGGGCTGTGGGACTTCGGACTCGTGCGCGACAAAGAGCCAGCTCCGCCCGAACAGTCGCTCCTTCTCGAGGGTGAAGATCTCGCTGTCATTGTATATATGCGCGGGAATCATGCCCCGTCGCACGTCGTCGAAGACAGCGTCGTGGCCACTCATGCCTTGCTCCCTCCGTGCACCTCTGGTGCACTGATCTCTGTCAAACAGAATGCTTCTTTACGGGAAAGCGTTTCGTTTCCGCCGGCGATTCGTCAAGCCGCGGGGCTCTCGTGATGTGCGGGCATTCCTAGCGAGCTCAGCCCATCTGTACTTGGGGGCGCCACTTCAACAGCGCATTCTCCGCGCGATCTGCGAGGTAGAGGACGAAGGCAGCGACCAGTCCGGTGAGCACCACGATGGCAAAGACCCGATCTGTGTCCAAGAGGCCCTGGGCCTGCGTTAACTGGAATCCCAGACCCGATGTCGCGCCGACGAACTCACCGACAATGGCGCCCACCAAGGCGTATCCCACACTGAGCTTGAACGCGGCGAACACCCAGGTGAAGACGGCGGGCAGCACCACCATTCGCAAGAGCTGCGTACGGCTGGCACGCATCACCCTCACGGAGTTGATGACGTCTTGGTCGATCGACTTCACGCCCTGGTAGGCGTTGTAGAAGGCGACGAAGAACACCAGCGACCAGGCGACCAGGACTTTTGACGTCATGCCCAGCCCAAACCACAGCACGAACAGGGGTGCCAGGGCAGGTCGTGGAATGGCGTTAAGGGCACCGAGGATCGGCTCCAGAACTCGGTCAACCGTTCGCCAAAAGGCGAATGCCAGGCCAGCCACGATGCCGGAGACCATTCCGAGCGCCAGACCAATACCGGCCTCAAGCATGGTGGTTCCCACATCGCTGAGAAGCCGCCCTGTGGCAAAGCCCTGGGCGAGATCCCCGCCGATTCGCACAGGACTCGAAATGAAGTACGGGTCGACCAACGTGCCCGACGATACCTGCCATGCCACCAGTGCCGCCGCGATGATGAACAGGCGAATCGAGAGGATCCTCATGTCCGCTCCCCTCCTTCCGTCGGACTGCTCAAATGCACCAAGGTGTCAAACAGGGACCTGTACTTTTCGAGGAAGTCACCTGAGGAGCGCATGGCTTCGGCCTTCCTCGGATACCCCCACTCGCTGTTGTCCACCACCTCGTGAATGCGTCCTGGGTGCGCGTCGAGGACGATCACCCTGGTGCCTAACACCAGCGCCTCCGCCAGGTCGTGGGTGACAAGCACCATCGTCATTCCTGACTCTGCCCACAGCTCGAGCAGCTTGTTCTGCAGATCCATTCGCGTGAAGGCGTCGAGTGCGCCGAAGGGCTCGTCCAGCAAGAAGAGATCTGGGTCGTATGCCAGGGCGCGGGCCAGCGCCACACGCTGGCGCATCCCGCCAGACAGCTGATGCGGGTATCTGTCCTCGACGTTGTGCAGGCCGACATGGTGCAGCAACTGCCTGGCCTTGTTGCTCCGCTCGCCACGCGGGACGCCAGCCAGCTCCGCTCCGACCTCCACGTTGCGCCGCGCATTCGCCCATGGAAGCAGCGCATCACGTTGAAAGGCGTACGCAAGACTGACATTGTCGCGGAGTTCGATCTTGCCCTCTACCCGTGTGCCAGCGGTCGAAGGAAGGAGCCCACTGACCGCGTTCAGCGTGGTCGACTTTCCACACCCACTGGGCCCAACCATGGTGATGAACTCGCCCTGCGCCACGTCGAGAGACACCCCGTCGACCACGAGGTTGTCGCCGAAGGACACTCGCAGGTCGCGCAGCGTCAGTTGCGGCGGTCTTTCGGTGCCTGGGGCGGCCCCGGCCATCGGGACCGCCCCGGCGGGGGAGGCGTCGGGCATCCCAGTGCTTGATGTCATCACTCGGTGCACTTCCCGATGTCGCAGTTGAATGCCTCGTTGACTGGAGGGACTTCCTTGATGATCCCTGCCTCCTTCAGCCGGTTCGCGCTGTCGGTGTAGGCCGCCTTGGAGACATCGGCCGACTTCGGCATTGTGTTCATCGTGTCCTTGACGGCAGCGACGAGAACCGCGCGGTCCAGCCCCTCGGCCAGCGGCCCGATGACGTCAGCGATCTCTTCTGTCGAGTGCCCAGCCATCCATGCGTCCGCCTTATCCAGTGCCCGGACCGCCCCGCGGACGACGTCCGGGTTGCTCTTGATGAAGCCGTCCGTCGTCGCAAGCGTCATGGAAATGCTTACCTTCGACCCGTAGAGCTTCTGGTGGTCAGCGGGTTCCAGAGCGTTGATAAGCACCTTCGAAAAGTTCTGCTGGGTTCCCTGCGCGGTGCCTGGCTCCCACGTGACGGCGGCCTCGACGGTCCCGCGCTTCAGACCTGCCATGATCGTGTCGATTCCACCGAGCTGCACGACCTCCACATCATCGGCCGAGAGCCCGGCGCCTTTCAGCAACTGGAGCAGGAAGGCCCACGATGCCGAGCCAATCTTGCTGACAGCGACCTTGCGGCCCTTCAGGTCGGCCGGTGCCTTGATCTCGCTCGCCGCCTCTTTCCTTATAGTCAGCGCGTAGAACTCGGGGGAGACGGTGGCTATCGAGCGGACTTCGAGCCCCTTCTCGCGGCCTCGCAAGATCGCGTCCAAGCCGTTCAGGGCAAGTTGGGCATCGCCTGCCGCCACCGCCTGGAAGGTGTCGGCACCGGACTTCGTGGTGATGAACTCCTTTATGTGCACCCCCTCTTGCTCGAAGAATCCCTTCTTCCAGGCGACGTAGGCGTTGGAGAAACACACGCAGAAGACGCCGGCCATGGTCACCGGTGCGCCGGCTCCGGCCGCGGTCTTTCCTGCGCCCGAACCACCCTCTGCGGACTTGGACCCCGGCGGGCTCGCGCATGCCGCCAGCAGGACCGTGACCGCCATAAGCATGATGAACGGGCCGCCCCCGCGCTTGGTGCCCACCCCTTGTCGCTGTCTCATTGTCGAGTCTCTCCTCTGGGGTCGCCGATGTTGCAGAGACTAATTCTGCTAGACAGAGCAGATGTCTGTCAAGACTTGCCGCTTCTCAAGGTCGCGTCGAAATCTCACCATCCGTCCCAAGCCCACCCTGTTCAGGCCGGTCGCGCCGAGGGGAACTGTTTGCGCGCCCGTCTGCCGGCCGAACTGCAGCCATCGCTTGCCGGTACTGCGATGGACGCGTTATCTTCTTGCAGAGACAGTTTCCGCTGTGCAGATAGGAGTCCAGCTTGTCGTCCTTGGCCGGTTTGAGCGTCTTCGATCGCGAGTGGCCCGTCCGGGCTGGTGGGCGCACCCTACGCACGAGCAACTTGTACCCCATCGAGGATCCCAGCACCGGGGAGACCCTGACCTTCGTGCCAGACTGCAGCTCCGCTGACGTGGATGCGGCCGTGCTCGCCGCACAGGAGGCGCAGAAGGCGTGGGGGCGGTTGCCGCCACGGCGGCGTGGCGCGAAGATCCGCGAACTGGCTGCCCTGCTCCGCGAGCACAGCGAAGAGCTGGCCCTCTTGGACGCTGTAGACGGCGGCTTTCCCCTGCCCATGATGCGGGTGGACGTCGCCGCTGGTCTCGAGCTCATGGAGATCTTTGCGGACATGGCCCTGGACCTCGGAGGCCGAACGATCCCCGTCAGCGACAACCTCCACTACACAGTTCAGCAGCCATATGGCGTAGTCGCGCGAATCGTCGCGTTCAATCACCCGTTTTTCTTCGCCGCCTCCAAGGTGGCCGCACCATTGGTGGCAGGAAATGCCGTCGTCCTCAAGGCCCCCGACCAGACGCCGCTGTCCTCGCTGCGCCTCGCCGAGTTGGCGGCTGAGGTCCTCCCCCAGGACTTGCTGATCACGGTCAGTGGCACGGGCTCGGTGGCCGGTCGAGCGCTGGTCCGTCATCCGCTTATCCGCAGGATCGGCTTCATAGGGTCCCCGGAAACGGGCCGCGCCATCCAGCGCGACGCTGCGGAGGTGGGGGTCAAGAACGTCTCCCTAGAGCTGGGCGGCAAGAACGCCCAGATCGTGTTTGCGGACGCAGACCTAGAGGCCGCCGCTGCTGCCGCCGTCCAGGGCATGAATTTCACCTGGACCGCCGGCCAGAGCTGCGGATCGACAAGCCGGCTGCTCCTTCAGGAGCCCATCGCCGAGCAGGTGACGTCCCGCGTGGCGGAGATCGTCAGCAAGATCCGCGTCGGCCATCCACTTGACGAGCAGACACAGATGGGTCCGCTGATCTCAAAGGCCCAGTACGACAAGACTCTGCGGGCGATCAGGTCAGGCACCAGCGACGGAGCCCGGGTCATCGCCGGGGGTGGTCGGCCGGCCACAGTTGGCGAGAAGGGGTGGTACGTGTCCCCAACCGTCCTCGCGGACGTAGACCCTGACAGCTCGCTGGGGCAAGACGAAGTATTCGGACCGGTCCTCGCCGTCATGAGCTTCACGGACGAGGAGGACGCGGTGAGGATTGCCAACGGAGTGCAGTATGGCCTGACGGCGTCGATCTGGACGAACGACATCAGGACTGCCCACCGAATGGCGCACCTCGTGGATGCCGGCTACATACTCATCAATAGCGCGAGCAGGCATTTTTGGGGCCTGCCCTTCGGCGGCGTGAAATCCTCCGGGGTCGGACGTGAGGAATCCTCCGAAGAACTCGTGTCCTATACCGAGACGAAGACGACCACGGTCGTACTTTCATGACAGATCACGCGATGACCGAAGGCGTGGCCGAACATGCTGAGCCGGAGTGGGGAAGCGATGTCGTGGCCGACTTCCTGCATGCCACTGGCATGCCGTACATCGCCCTGACCCCGGGCGCTAGCTTCCGGGGGTTGCATGACAGCTTGGTGAATCATCTGGGTGCGACCACCACGCCTCAGCTACTGATGTGCCTGCATGAGGAGCACGCCGTAGCGCTGGCTCATGGCTATGCGAAGGTGACCGGTGAGCCGTTGGCCGTCGCCCTGCACAGCAACGTCGGCCTGATGCACGCGAGTATGGCCATGTACAACGCCTGGGCCGATCGCGTGCCGATCCTGGTCATCGGCGCGACGGGCCCGATTGATGCGGCCAAGAGGAGGCCGTGGATCGACTGGATACACACCTCTTCCGACCAAGCGGCCCTCGTGCGCTCCTTCGTCAAGTGGGACGACCAGCCGATGTCCGTGGCCGCCACAGTGGAAGCACTCGTCCGGGCCTGGGACATCACGAGGACCCCGCCACACGCCCCGACCTACGTCGTCCTCGACGCCGCAGTGCAGGAGCAGCGTCTCGCCGAAGCGGTCGACATGCCGTCTATCGAGACGCATCCGCCGCGGGACGTTCCGGTGGCTTCTACCGAGTCGGTCAGGCGAGCGGCAGCTGCGCTCGGCAGCGCGGCAAACCCAGTCGTGCTCATGGGCCGGGTCAGCCGGAGCACCGACGACTGGGAGCGACGGGTCCGGCTAGTCGAGGTGCTGGGGGCGAAGGTGATCACGGACCTCAAAGCCGGTGCCGCGTTCCCGACCCGGCATCCCGCCCACGTCCCCGGCCCCGCCTTCTTCCTGTCCGCCGGCGCTCAACGGGTCCTCGCGGATGCGGACGTTGTCCTCTCACTCGACTGGATAGACCTGGCGGGGACCTTGAGCCAGGCGCCAGGCGGGCGGCCCCGACACATCATCTCCGCGAGCCAGGACGCCCAGCTCCACAATGGGTGGAGCAAGGACCACCAAGCCCGACCCCACGTTGACACATTGCTGCCGACCACCCCTGACCTGGCCGTTCATCAGCTAGCGCTGGCGCTCGGCCTGAACAGAACTCCGATCGCCAGCCACCGGCCTCACGTCCTGCCCGCCCCCCCGCCCGCCGAGCCAACCGCGGGCCCTCTTCGGCTCGCAGACCTGGCGGCTGCGCTGCGTGCAGCCCTCGACGGAGTCGACACATGCCTCGTCCGGCTCCCTCTCGGCTGGAACAGCGACCACTGGCAATTTGATCACCCGCTGGACTACTTGGGATACGACGGCGGAGGAGGGATTGGCTCTGGGCCGGGCATGCTTGTGGGAGCAGCCCTAGCGCTGAAGGGCACGAGGCGGCTCCCTGTTGGCGTGCTGGGTGACGGCGACTACCTCATGGGAGTTCAGGCGCTGTGGACCGCGGCCCACGACAAGATTTCGCTGCTGGCGATCGTGTCGAACAACCGCTCGTACTTCAACGATGAGCTGCACCAAGAACGAGTCGCCAGGCTCCGGGGCCGTGATGTCTCCCGCCGCTGGGTCGGACAGCGCATCGATGACCCCCCGCCGGATCTGGCTGCCATGGCGAGGGCCCAGGGACTTGAAGGGATCGGTCCCGTGACCAGGCTCGAGGAACTACCCGAGGCGCTCGATCGGGCGGTCACGCTCGTTCTGGCTGGTCGGCCCGTCGTTGTCGATGTGGTTGTAGAGGTGGGCTACAGCGCTGACATGTCAGCCGAACTGGTCCGTGAGCTGTGAATGACCTGGGATAGCCCCGTCCGCGGTCATGCACGAAGGGCGCCGAAGAGCGGGCGGTCCCACGCAGCTCGGTCCAGCTCAGCGCCTCTGAAGCGGGCCGCCCTCACGATCAGCATCGCAGCCGCAGTCATGGTCTTTCGCCTGCGGTGGTCGGTGCTGCGCACCCTCGGGGTCTGCGCCGTCCTTGGCGTCGCGACGATCCCGCTGAGCTGACCCCGAGCGGAGAGCGACAAGGAGACAACATGGACTGGGTGAGAAGGCAACGTCCCAAGACTGACCGGATCGCCTGCCCCGGGCTGATCGGGCGCTTCATCGACCCCGACGCCACCATCAACTATGTGCCGCCCTCCGAGGTGCTCGAACAGGCCCAACGGTTGGGCGGCGCGTCCTTGGACGCTCCCGGCGCGGGCTACCCCCACACCGGGACCGGGGAGGAGCAGCGCTGCACCTTCGAGGTCCTCATCGACCGGCACCAGCTCGGCGGGAACCCGGCACTGGCCGAGCTGGCCCGCATCGTGCACGCCGCCGACACTTCTGGCGCCCTGGACAGCCACCGGCTTGCCGCGGGTCTGCCCGCCATCGGCGGCGGCGGCCTCGACGCCGAAAGCGATGACCAGGTCCTGCTGGCGCGCGGCAGCTTCGTGTACGACGAGCTGTACGCGCACTGCCTTAAGCAGGCCCAGCAGCCGTCATGAGCTACCCGGCCATGCTCTTCGGTGCCTTCAGCTCCGCGATACTCGCCACGCTCGCCACCGCGGTACTCCTCGGCCGCACCCGCAGACAACCCCTGCTCCTGCTCACGACAGCGCTGTCAGCCTTCACCGGACCACTGGCCTGGAACTGGATCCTGCGCGCAACCGGTGCAACCGAAGCCTTCTCGCACGACATCCCCTTCAGGCCCTTCCCGATCAGCTGGCAGGACACCGGCTCGGGCGTCTTCGCCCTTGCGGTCGCCTTCACCGCCCTCTCCCTCGGCGCCGGAGCCCGGGCTCCAGCGTGCCAGGCGGCACGCCTGGCCGCGATCGTTGCGCTAGCCGCTCTGCTGGTCGACGTCTACCTCTACTGACAACGGTCGGGGGCCAGTCTGCTGATGGCGGGATCGCATCGGATGCGAATCGCCATGGTCCACGACCAAGTGCAAGAGGTGTGGCCCTTTGCCTTCGCGGTCCGCTTCTGGCGGCGGACCACACGGTTCGACGCCTTGGTGGCGGGCAGACTCGGCAGGCCCCCTTGGGCGTCGGTTGGTTCCCTGAGCCATCCCGGCAGGCACCGTCTTCCGGGAAGGCTCCTGAGGCGGTCTGTCAGGGCTGGAGGATGGTGGGCACCCTCGGGGTAGGTGCTGGCGTTGATGCGCTGGTCGGCGGCGCAGAGACCGGCGCACTTGGCGTGGCGGACGGCCCAGTCGGCGCTGAGGTCGTGGGGCTGCTTGGCGTCGAGGTTTCGCTCGCAGTGGCGGTACCGGCCGTCGTGGTTGCTGTTGTCGGCGCCGACGTGGTCGCGGGTGCCGCCGGCGTGGTCGTGGCCGGCGCGGTGGAAGCGCGGGGGGTGGGGGTGTGTCCGGACTCGGGGGCTGGGGCTGGGGCTGGGTCGGCGGCGCGGCCCAGGGTCGTGCCGCTGGTGTCGTTGTTGGAGACGGGGTGTCCCAGGAATGTCTCGGCGAGGGTCAGGCCGGTAAGGGCCAGGGCGAACCCGGCGATGACAGCGGCGCTGGCGCCGAGCCAGCGGCGTCGGGAGATGGTGAAACCGCCGGGGGTACGCCGTGCCGGGCCGTGCACGAGCCGCGCGCGGGGGCTGGTTGTGCCGGGTCCTTGCGGTCGTAGCCGTTGCAGGCGGCTGCCGGCAGTGCGTAGCGATTGGGCGTAGATCGCGGACCCGATGCTCGCCACGAGCGATCCCAGAGCGGCCCCGATGATGGTGCCGGCGACGCCGAGGAACGAGGCGGCCAGGGCGGCGCTGACGGCTGCCAGGGTGCTGGCGAGGATCTGGGCGAGTCCGAGCCCGAAGAACGGTTCGGGTTCGGTGGTGTTGGGGGCAGGGGAGTCGGGACGGGTGTCTGTCGACGTTGTCGGCATGAGAGTGCTGAGATCTCCGAGCGAGGTTGGGGTCGAAACCGTGCTGCCAGCCCCCTGGACAGACGCGGCTAACCTGAGGCGCCGGCCCGGGTGCTGTTCCCGCCGTCCTTGCCGGGCGAGACGATTCTAGCCTGCCAGGCTGTGACCAGCCTGAGTCGGCCAGCCCGCAACCGACTCGAGGCCACCCTCGCGGGAAGGATCTGTGCTGAGCGGTTCAGCGGTGGTGGGCGGAGCGGTACGCGTCCATGAGCGTTGATGGCACGCGGCCGCGGCCGCTGACGTGGTGGCCGTTCGCTTGCGCCCACGCCCGGAGCTCCTTGCTGGAGGGGGCTTTGCTGAAGGTGGCTTTGCTGGAGCGGGGTGCGGTGTTCCTGGTGCGTCTCCCTCGGGTCGTCCTTGACGCGCCGGCGACCGGCTTCTTCGTCGCCGCGGCCGCTTTGGTCGCGCGCGGCGGCGCGGTGTCGGTCGTCGCGGGGACTGGTCCTGTCACCGCCAGCTGGACGTTGTAGACCGCGGCGAGCACGCGCAGGGCGTCGTCGAGCGGTTCGCTGGAGTCGATGGTGACCTTCACGGGTGAAGCCCTTCTTCGAGTCGTTCACGTCTTCGAGTCGTTGCTGCCGGCACCGGTCCTGCAGGCTGGCCGCGGTGGCGAATGCTACAAGGGATTGCACCGGAGTAGACAACGCGGCGGCCGGGGGACCTCGTCGGGATGGCTGGCGCTCCAGGCGCGGCACCGGCGACGGTAGCGACGTCGGAACAGTCCGTCGGGGTCGGCTTCGGTCACGGACGGCAGCAGGTTTGCCGGTCCGCGCAGTACCGGCTCAACCGCCGGATCCCGTTTGGTGACAGTCCGGCCCGGGGGGTGTGAAACGCGAGACAACGACCTCCTCTGAAGCCGTGACTTGGCCTCGAGCCGCTTCTATGGTCATGGGGTGGAAGGGGGTGGTCGCCGGTGATGACGGTGCACGTTCTGCACGCCGGGGACGGCTACACCTACCTGACCCGTCAGGTCGCCTCGGGTGATCACCTGCGCCGGCGCGGTGAGGCACTCAGCGACTACTACACGGCCGCCGGCAACCCACCGGGGCGATGGGTCGGGACCGGGCGCACCGCGATGGGCATCCACGGCACGGGCATCGACGGCGCGGGCGTTGACGCGGCGGTCACCGAGGCGCAGATGAAGGCCCTGTTCGGTCAGGGGTTGCACCCGGACGCGCAGGCCCGGGTCGAGCAGGCCGTCGCCGCCGGCCAGGACCGGGCGCAGGCAGTTGCGGCGCTCCGGTTGGGCGCCCGGTTCCCGGCCATCCACGCGTCCCAGCAGGTGTGGCGCGACCGTCTCGACACGGCATACGCGAGCTTCGAGAAGGCTCACGGCGCCCGACCGGAGCGCGGGCCGGAGCGGGACCTGGTGCGCTGGAACGTCGCGACCGCCCTGTTCCGCGAGACTGAGCACCGGGACCCGTTCGACGACGCAGAGCTGAAACGGTTCCACGCCCGGGCCGCCAAGCCGGCTCGGCAGCCGGTCGCCGGTGTCGACCTGGTGTTCACCCCGGTGAAGTCGGTCTCGACGCTATGGGCGCTCGGCGACGAGCCAGTCCGCCGCCAGGTTGAGCTCGCGCATGAGGCGGCCTGGCGACGGGCGTTCGCCTACCTCGAGTCGCACGCCGCGCTGACCCGCACCGGCGCGGCCGGGATCGCGCAGGTCGAGACCCACGGGCTGGTCGCAGCGGCGTTCGACCACCCGGACTCGCGCACCGGTGACCCGAACCTGCACACGCACGTCGCCGTCTCGGCGAAGGTGCAGGGGTTGGACGGGAAGTGGCGGGCCCTGGACATGCGGGTGCTGCACGCGATGGCAGTCAGCGCGTCCGAGACGTACAACACCGCGGTCGAGGACGAGCTGCGGACCCGGCTGCGGGTCGCGTTCGTGGAACGCGCCGGGGGCCGGGAACCTCGTCCGGTGCGCGAGATCGCGGGCATCCCCCCAGCCCTGCTGCGGGCGTTCTCGTCCCGCCGCGTGCAGATCGAGACCGGCTACCACGCCGCCCTCGAGCGGTACCGGTCCACCCACGGCCACGACGCCCCCCGGCACGTGCAGTACCAGCTCGCGCAGGAGGCGACGCTGGCCAACCGCCCCGACAAGAGCACACCACGCTCGTGGGCGGACGCCCGACAGGCGTGGCTGGCCCGCGCCAGGCAGGTGCTCGCCGCCAGTGCGGACCCCGGCCCGGCCGACGTGGCCACGATGCTGCGCGGTGTCCTGGGCCACGGCATACCGGCCGGTGACCCGCCGCCCGCTGACGTCGAGGAACTGGCCCGGGCGGTTGTGCAGGCGGTCGCGCAGGCGCGATCGACCTGGACCCGGTGGCACGTCCACGCCCAAGCGCAGCGGCTCACCCGCCCATTGCCTGTGGCACCCGCAGAACGCGACGCGCTGGTCGCGTCGGTGACCGACCGGGCGCTGACCGGGCACAGCCTGGCCCTGCGCGCGCCGGAGCTGAACCCGGCACCAGGGCCGCTGCTGCGCCGGGACGGCGAGAGCGTCTACAGCGTCCACGGGGCCACCCGGTACACCTCCGAACCGCTGGTCCTGGCCGTCGAGGACGCCCTGGTTGCCGCCAGCGACACCCACACCGGCCGGGCGACCCCGGAGGCGGTGCTGGCCGGCGCCCGGGCCAGGTTGGAGGCCACCCACGGGTGGTCCTTCGACCCGGGCCAGGTTGCCCTGGCCAGGGCGTTCACCGGCGATGACCGGCTCCTGGTCACCGGCGTGGGCCCGGCCGGGACCGGCAAGACCACCGCGATGCAGCTGACCGCGGCTGTCCTCGCCGCGGACGGACGCCGGCTCATCGCGCTCGCCCCGTCGGCCCGAGCCGCCGCGGTCCTCGGCGAGCAGGTCCGGGTGCCCGCGACGACCATCGCGAAACTGCTGCACGCCCACGACCAGGCTGCCGAGAAGGCGGCCGACCAGGCCGCAGGGACCGGGTTCGCGGTCCCGGACGAGCTGCGCCTGCGCCCCGGGGACGTGGTCCTGGTCGACGAGGCGGGGATGGCCGGCACGCCCACCCTGGGCCGGCTGCTGACCCTGGCACGGGACTGCGGCGCGCTGCTGCGCCTGCTCGGTGACCCGATGCAGCTGGGCGCGGTCGAGGCCGGCGGTGCGCTACGCCTCCTCGCCCACGCCGACCGGGTAACGCACCTGGACCGGGTGCATCGGTTCGTCGATCCCGCGGAGGCCGACGCGAGCCTGGCGTTGCGCCGCGGGCTGGCCTCCGGTCTCGGCTTCTACGAGGCGAACGGGCGCCTGCGCGACGGGAGCCGGGAGGCGATGGTCGAGCTGGTCTACGACCGGTGGCGCGCCGACCGGGGCGCCGGGCACCTGTCGCTGATGGTCTCCGCGTCCAGCGCCGAGGTCGCCGCCCTGTCCGCCCGGGCCCGACGCGACCGGGTCAGCACCGGGCAGGTCAGCGATCGGGGTGTGCTGTTGCACGACGGCAACACCGCCGGTGCCGGTGACCTGGTCGTCACCCGCGAGAACCAGCGCCTCCTGAGCGTCCGCGGGGGCCGGGACTTCGTCAAGAACGGCGACCTCTGGCGGGTCACCGCCTGCCACGACAACGGCGACCTGAGCGTGCGGCACACCGAGCACGGCGGCAGGGTGCGACTGCCCGCCGGGTATGCCGCCGGGCACGTCGAGCTCGGCTACGCCACCACCGTGCACCGCGCGCAGGGGATGACCGTCGAGACCGGGCACGTGCTGGTCGACAAGAGCATGACCAGGGAGTCGCTCTACGTCGCGCTCTCGCGCGGGCGCCTGGCCAACCGTGCCTACGTCGTGACCGACGAAGCCATCGACGTGGACCTGCACCGCCCGCCCGGGCCGCGGCTCGACGCCATGGATGTGCTCCAGGGTGTCCTGTCGAGGCAGGGCTCGGAGCTCTCGGCCACCGAAACCCTCACCGAGACCGTGGAAGCTGCGGAGTCACTGGCAACGCTGGTGCCGCAGTACCTCGACGGGCACGCCCGGGCCGTGGTCACCGGCGACCTCGAGGCTGCGGTGCGCGCTGGGCTGCGGGACGCCGGCGGCCGGGGCTTGGAGCAGCGGGTGAGCGAGTCACCAGCGTGGCCGCGGCTGCTGACCGCGTGCGCCGGAACCGATCCGCGGGACCGGGTGGCCGAGGCCGTCCGCTCGCGCCTGCCCGACGGCGCGGAACCAGTCCAGGACCGAGTCCACGACCCGGCCCACGATCCGGCGGCGGTGCTCGCCTGGCGGGTATGGCGCCTCGACGAGCCCGCCACCGTCCCCGGGCAGGTCCCGTCGTCGTATCCGCCGTGGCTGCCGGCGCCGCCACCCGCGCTGGCACCGGGTCCGGTCGGCGACTGGGTGCAACACCAGCACCGGCTCATCACGGCACGGGTCGCCGCGCTGGTGGAACAGGTCGCGGTGAACCCACCACCGTGGGCCGCGGGACTGTCGCCGCGCCCCGAGGGCGGGCCGGCCCGCGGGCGGTGGGAGGCGGACGTGGGCGTCGTCGCGGCATACCGGGACCAGTACCGCATCCCGGATGACGCGGAACTGCCCGGGCCGCATGCCGCCCACAGTCACCAGTCCCAGGCGAGGCAGGCAGCGCTGCTCGCGTGGCAGCGGTTGCGCCTCCCCCCGGCCGAGCCAGGACCGGGTTCGGTGTCGGTCAACGAGCGGCTGCGGGCACTGGCCGTCGGTCGCCCGCAGCCCGCCGGCGCCGAGGACGCACTGGCCGGGTTGCGCGATGACCGGCGGAAGGCAGCCGAGGTGCGCGCGCACGGACCCAGCAGAACCGGTCTGGCGGAACGAGGTCCTCGACTGTGAACACGCCCCACGCCCACGACGACCCCCGTCTACAGCAGGCGGACCCCGCGGGCCGCACCCGCCAAGAAGAAACGACCATCCGGTTGTGCCCCGGCCCGAGTGAACGGAGAACGGCATGGCGTGACCGACCCCTTTGAGGCGCTTGGCGCCGCTACCGGGCTCGTGGCCCGGGCCCACACCAAAGCGCTGGTCGAGGCCCGGGCGCAGCCCGACTCGACGTGGATCGACGCCGCCTGCGCCATCGGCGCAGCCCACGCGCAGCTGCTCGCCGCCCACTCCGGCACCAGCCCAGTCGCGCCCGCCGAGGGCGCAGAACGGCATACCTGCGCCGCGCTGCTCGAACAGGCTGCGCATGCCCTGGCGGGCATCCCGCCCGGGCAGGGACCGGTCTCCCTGGCGCTGGCCCGCGCCTACCTGACCGACGCGATCCTCGAGACGGCGGGACGCGAGCCGTGAGCGTGACCAGCTTCGGGGACCTGGTCACCGAAGCCGAACGGGTCCTTACCCACCTCGTGGTGCTCCGCGAGCCCGACGCGCTGGCCCTCGCGGGCGCGTGGCCCGAGTTCTGCCGCCGCGCGATCCACGCGGTCACCGCGGCCACCGGGGTCCGCGACCCGCGCTGGTATGCCGTGGACCGGCTTGTCATCGAGGCCGCCCGACCGGTCCGCGGCGCACCGGTACGCCAGGCCGGCGCGTCGTCCCCGGACAGCGCGCTGCAGCGGGCGGGGGTCCTGCTCGGCGCCGCTGGCGACGTCCTCGCGTCCGCGCCACGAGACTCGGTCACCGACCCCATGCTGGCCGACGGGAACGTCAAAGCCGCCCAGGCCAGGGTCGCTGCGCTGCTCGCCGCGGGAGCACACACGACGGTCCGGGCGCTGGGCTGCTTCCCCGGCGACAAGGTCCTGCCCCGGGAGGCGGCCCGTGAGCTCGCCGGGACCGCGATGCGAGTCGAACAGTTCGCCACCCGCGTGTTCCAGGCAAGCCCCACCACCCTCAGCCGCGCCGACGACGTCGCCGTCGCGGTCGCCGTCGCTGTCGGGCACGCGGGTCCGCTGTCGCTCGAGGAGGCGGTCGCCGTGTGGGCCCGGGAGGCCCGGGACACCGTGCGCACTTCCACCCCCTCGGCGCGCGACCTGCAGGGTCTCGCGGGTGACCTGTCCCGGGTCGCCACTCACGCGCGTGCCATCGTGCGCGCCGCCGTCGCCGCCGGGCACCTCACGGACGGGCACGGGCAGCGCGCCGACCGGGCGCTGGCGGCGACAGCAGCCGGCTGGCTCGAGCTCGCACAACGGTGGACCGGCCTGCACACCGCCCAACCGCCCACGCCGTCGAAGATCGCCGCCTCCCACGCCCTGGGCGCCGCGCTGATGGCCGTCACCCGCCAAGGCCGCGACTGGGCTGACCCGGCCGTTGTTGCGCAGCGGGTAGAGCTGCCGCGTGCCCTCGCCGCGGTACGCCGCGCCATGGACGTCGCCGACGACGTCGCCGACCGTCAGCTCGGCCTGCCCGACAGGCTCGCCGACTCCAGCCTGATATTCGCACCCGCCGCGCTGCTGACGCCTTCACTGGAGGTGCTCCATGCCCGTCTGCATGGTGGGCTGGTACCGGTCCAAGGACGGGACGTGACCAACCTGACCAACAGCATGCGCGCCCAGATCCCCCCCAGCCGCGCGGCCGTTCGCGCGCTCAGTCTCCAGCCATAATCAGACAGCCGCGCGATCTCCGCGTGCGCGTCCTCCAGCTCCACATCCCGCGCGGTCTTCCCGCCCCCGGCTTCGAGGCCGCCAACGCCGCCAAGGCGCCCTCCTTGGCGACCTGACGCACCCGGATGATCGTCGATCGGTCCACCGCCGAGGCGGCCGCCGCCTGCGCGATGGTGGCCTCGCCACGGATCAGTTGCAGCCAGATCTCGTACTTCATCGACGGGGTCAGGCACTTTTTCACACGTCGGCTCCGAGACGTCGCCGCCGAGGACTCATTGCTGCTCACCACGCACCCCTGCAGGGTCAGCCAGACCGGTCCAGTGTGGTCTGATCAAACCGCCAAAGTGCGACACGAACGCTGACGCAACACAGTTGCGACTGTTGTGACGCGCGAACCCCCTGCTGAGTAGGGGGTTCTCGTTTTGGTGGTGGGGTGTTCTACTTCGGGCCCAGTGGGATGGGTTGGCCCAGGAGTGCGAAGGAGCTCCGCCTTGGGTGGGGGGCCGGCTGGGCGAGGGTGAGAACGGTGGGGCTGGTGTCTTGGTCGCCGTAGCGCAGGTCGGCCCGGGTCGGGGTAAGGACGGGGTCCGTCGTGACCAGGAACGTCCGAAGGCGCCCAACGAGTGGGTCCCTTTCTAGGAACGACGCCCGAGCAGGTACTCGGGAACCCGAGGCACGATCGGACTCGGGCTTCCTCTCAAGGTTCCTGTGATCAGAGCGGGGCTGGCTCGGATCCTTCAACGATGTGACCGGTGAGGACGCCGAGCTGGTCGCATTCGATCCGCACGTCATCGCCCGGCTTCAGCCACGGGTAGGTGTCTGGTCCGTGGACAACGGAGAGCTCCAGGATGCAGCCGCTGCCCACTGTGCCGCTGCCAATGACATCCCCGGTACGGACCGTCGTGCCCCGCGAGGCAAACGAGATCATCTGTGCGAACGACCAATGGATGGTCGACCAGTTGCCCTTGCTGTACGGCGTCCCGTTGACCGACGTGGACAGACTGAGCCGGTAGCCCTTCCTTTCGCGGAAGGGTTCCAGCTCATCGGGAGTGACCAGCGCCGGCCCGAGCGATGTCGCACCGTCCTTTCCCTTCGCTGGGCCGAGCCCCATCTTCATCTCACAGCCCTGCAGGTCGCGTGCGCTCCAGTCGCAGAGGAGCATGTACCCGGCAATATGCGCCTCCGCCTCCTCGGGAGTTAGGTCGCGCCCCGGCTTGCCGATGACGGCGCCGATCTCCATCTCGTAGTCGAACATGCTCGATCCAGGCGAGATCTCGATGTCCTCGCGGGGACCGCGCACGGCGGCGGGATTACTGAAGTAGAAAACCGGCTGGTTATACCAGATCGGCTGGATCAGCGATTCCTTGTCCAGCCGGGCGTTGAGCACGTGCTCCTCGAACGCCATGAAGTCGCGGATCGACGGCGGCACCGGGATCGGCGACAGGAGCTCTGCGTGGTCGACAG
>JAABUS010001363.1_pt1 | contig 53794 bp, 57 predicted proteins | sample 5560161 | NCBI WGS metagenome assembly JAABUS01 (sample SAMN10711885, study PRJNA513376) | rock metagenome | isolation source: Antarctica rocks | place: Antarctica: Victoria Land, Trio Nunatak nord | collected 2016-01-04 | reverse complement strand
GAACCGCCGCCCGCTTGAACTCCGCGGAATACTTCACTCGCTTCGTACTCACATTGCTCTCCGATCAGGATCCCCAAGCCTACTTGGGGCCACTGTCCGGGACCGGTGGGGCACCTCACAACGACCAGCACCAGCCGGCGAGTTCGCGGGCGATGGCCACGTTCGCGATCACTGGTCTTTTCTTCCGGGCGTGGTAGACCTGCCACCGGTCGGCCAGGCGGCGATTGCCTTCATGGCCCCGCGCTTTCGCTGCGGGGGTGGCCGGCGCCCAGCGGGCCTGCATCGTCAGCCCTGGGGTGCGGTACGGCCTCGAGTGGTGCCACGCGGCTTCGACCAGCAGGCGGCGGGCGTGGGTGTTCCCGGTCTTGGTGATCGACCCCTGCGAGCGGGTGCCGCCGGAGGACCGCTCGGTGGGGACCAGGCCGACGTAGGCGCCGATCGTGGACCCGGAGAACCGGTGCCAGTCGCCGATCTCCACCGCCAGCCCGAACGCCGTCAGGGTGGACACCCCGCGCAGACAAGCAAGTCGGCGCACTGTCGGGGTGTATTCGGAGCTGCCGGCCATGATGCCGATCGCCTCGTCGAGGCGGTCCCGGCGAGCGCCGGTCATCAGCACCGTTTCGAACGCAGTGTCGTATGCGGTGTGCAACCCGGTCGGGTCGAAATGCTGCCCGCGCAGCCATTGTTCGTGTTTCCCGGTCCAGGCGGCGCCGCCGTTCCACACGATCCCCTGACGCAGCAGCATTTTCGACAGCCGGTGCCGGGCCCGCATCAGATCGCCCCGGCAGTCCTCCCGGGCCCGGACCAGATCACGGGCGGCCTCTTCGGCCGGACCGGGGACGCGGACCGCGGACAGCTGGTCCATCCGCAACAAGGCTGGCCAGGAGCTCGGCGTCCCGGCCATCGGTTTCACCCGGTCGCCGGCCGGGCGCTGCGACTTCGACGGCGCCGCCACCACGTACCGCGCACCGGCCGCGGTCAGTTGCGGGCCAGCCCATACCCGGGTCGGCTCGGCCTCGTAGACGACGGCTACGGGGCCAGCAAGCGTGGCCAGCCAGGCCAGCACCCCCTCGAACGCCGGCGTCAGCCGTTGCCGGTACAGCTGCCCGGTCACCGTGTCCAGACCACACGCCACAATCGACCGGGCGTGGACATCCAAACCCACACTTGTACGTTCTGAAAACACCGAGTCCCTCGACTACGCATAGACGGTGTGGCCGAAGAGGCACGGCCGCGCGGACTCCGCTGCTGCGCCGAGGGGTTGTCAGGGCCGGTGGTCGACCAAGACTCGGCCTGTCGACTTGCAACGATTAACATGTTTCTATGACGCGGACGCAGATCACTCTCGATCCTCCGATCGCCCTAGGCGGCGGCGCGCTTTTCCGCCTCGGCGCGCGAATCCCCACCGAGGGCCGACTCAGCTGGGTGCCGGCCGGGGTGACGGAGCCGTTCCCACTCAATGTCTATGTGCTGACGAGCGAGCAGCGAGCCATCGTCGTCGACACCGGGCCACTCGTGCTGTACCCGCAGCTGCTCGAGCAGATCCGCACGGTTGTCGGCGATCGCGAGCTGGCGATCCTGGTGACTCGCAACGATCCCGAGGCGATGGGCGGCGTCGGCTCGCTGCTGCCGCAGCTCGCGCCGAGCGTTTTCTACTACTACGGCGGCGGCAGCATCCTTGAGTGGGTGTGGGACGAACGTGATGGTCCCGGTGCCTCCGGTGACCTGTTCGACACGGTGCCGGTCGACTCTCCGACCGAGATCGCGCTCGAGGGCGACCGGATCGTGCAGATCATCCGCCCGCCGCTCGCCGTCCTGAACACGGTCTGGCTCTATGACCCGACATCGAAGACCCTGTTCACCTCGGACGGGCTCGGCTACCTGCCCAGCGACCAGCCGGCCGACTCGGTGGTGGACGATCGCGGTGACGTTGATGCGGATCGCACCCGGGCCTTCATCAGCGCGCGCTTCGACTGGATCGCGCGGCTCAACAGCACTCGACTGGCCGATGAGCTGCACGAGCTGCTGCAGCCGCTCGAGATCGAGAACCTCGCTCCGTCGCACGGCGTCGTCGTTCGCGGCGCCGCGGCGGTCGATCGCTACCTGCAAACCGTGCTCGAGTGCCTGCGCCCGGAGGACCCTGGCGTAGATGAACTCAGCACGGCTGGTACCGGGGGGCGGTGACGGGCGGTGCCGAGCGTTCGGCGGGCCGTCCTGCGTGTGGCCGGGCAGCCCCTCGAGGTCGAGTCGTTCGAGCCGCTGCCGTGCCGCGGCGACCAGGTGCGCATGCAGGTGCTGGCCACCGGCGTGTGCCGTACCGATGCGCACATCGTGAGTGGGGCTGACCCGATCGCGCTGCCGCGCGTCCTCGGCCACGAGGTTGCCGGTCGGGTCGACGGCCTCGGCAACGTCGTCGTCTATGGCGCCTTCGGCTGCCGGTCGTGCCTGGACTGCGCCGCCGGCAACGAGCAGCTCTGCCCGTGGGTGCGCTTCCTCGGTCGGACCGTGGACGGCGGCTTCCCCGACCAGGTAGTCGTCCCGTCTGCGCAGTACTGCGTCGCTCTCGGCGATCTTGACCCGCTGCTCGCGGCGGCTGACGGCGTATCGCGCAGTTCGCCGCAGCGAGCCGTGGCTGCGACCTGGCGTGACGGCGGTGGTGATTGGGGCCGGCGGCGTCAGGGGCCTTGCGGTGCAGCTGCTTCGCGAGCTGACTGATGCCGCCATCGAGGTCGTCGAGATCAACGGGGCGAGGCTGGCCCAGGCGATCGAGGCCGATCCGCGGCGAGTGCGCGAGTGGACGGCAGCGAGTGCGGCTGCCGACGTCGTGCTCGACTTCGTCGGCAGTGCCAGCTCGCTTGACCTGGCCGCCCGCGCCGTGCGCAGCGGGGGCACCGTGGTGGTGGTCGGCAGCGAGCACGGTCCGCAGGGCATGGTCGTGGCGCTGGGGCCAGAAGTCACGGTCGTCCACTCGATCTGGGGCTCGCTCCCGAAGCTGATCGAGCTGGTCGCGCTCGCTCGAGCTGGCCGGTGACCCTCGCCCGAGGCGATGCCGCTCGCGGCCGTCAACCAGGCCTTGAGCCTGGCCGAGATTGCGAGCTCGGCCACCCGGATCGTCCTCGTCCCCTGATTGGCGCGATCTCGGCGGGTTGCTGGGATCCTTGACAGGGGTGGGTGGCGTACCTACCCTGACGTTCTCTGATCTTGCAATATATAACAAACATGTTTCTGGTCGATAACGCCAGTGAAAAGGGAGCCGGATGAGGGCACGAGGCAGATATGGGCGGGCGATCGCCGGGGTGGCCGGTGTCGCGTGCGTGGCGCTGGTCCTGGCTGCGTGCGGCGGGAGCAGCAAGAGCTCGAGCTCGTCGGGCAACAGCGGGGGGACCGGCGGCGGTGGCAGCAAGTCGGTCTCGGTGAGCGTTCCAGCCCTGCCGACGACGCTGAGCATGTCGCAGGGCGTGATCCAGATCTTCGCCAATGAGGGCTTCATGAGCACACTGGTCGACTACGCCCCGCAGAAGCAGGGAGAGACGGTGCTGAACACGGCGGCGTTGATCCCGAGTCTGGCGTCTTCGTGGAAGACGACGCCCGAGGGTCAGGTCTTTACGCTGCGTGATGCGAAGGCTTCTAACGGCGATGTGGTGACTGCAGATGACGTGAAGTACACGTACGACCGCTACGTGGCCCTCAAGGACGGACTGGCGGGGTTCCTGATGTCCTACGGTGGGGTCAGCACCACCGACCCGGTCACCGTGATTGACCCGCACACGGTGCGCCTCAACGGCACGATCAAACCCCTTGGCCAGCTCGCGTGGCAGTTCTTCTATTTCACGATTCTCGATTCCAAGGTGATGAAGGCGAACTCGACGTCCTCGGACCCGTGGGGCGTCAAGTACCTCGACACCCACTCGGCGGGCTATGGGCCATATGACGTGTCGTCTTTCAACCCGGGCACACAGCTGATCCTCACCGCCAACCCGAACTACTGGAACGGTGCGCCGCCGTACTCGAAGGTGACGGTTCTGGCCCGGACCGGCGGGGCCACCGCCAGCCAGCTGCTGACGTCGGGTGCGGTGCAGTGGGCGACCTGGGCGTCGCCGCAGGACTACCAGCAGCTGAAGGACAACTCGGAGTTCCAGACTGACGTCTCGCCGCAGATCACGCAGGACGTGCTTGAGCTGAATGCGTCCCATGCGCCGTTCAAGGATCCGAAGGTGCGCCAGGCGATGTCGCTGGCCACTGACCGGGCGTCGCTGCTGGCCGGTCCCTACGGCGGGGTCGGTCGGGTGGCCCAGACGATCGGGGCGCAGGCCATCCCGGCGCTGGCAAACGTGAAGGGCGACTTCATCAAGTTCGACCTCGCCGAGGCCAAGAAGCTGATGGCGCAGAGCTCGCTACCCAATGGGTTCAGCTTCACGATGGCCTACAGTCCGGGGCAGGGTGCCAGCGCAAACAACCAGACGATCGCGGTCACGCTGCAGTCGTTCTACTCGCAGCTGGGCATAGAGATGACGGCGATGCCGGTGACCGATCCCACGCAGTTCGCGTCCGGACAGCGCTCGGGTGCCTACCAGGCTTACTACTGGGGTGAGGGCCCGATCCTCGCCGACGGCGCCTACATGATGGGTCTTTACCACGTGAAGGGCGGTCTGTCCAACTTCACCGGTGAGTCCGACCCGAAGGTCAACGCCATGGTCGATCAGGCCGCGGCTGCTCCGTTGGGTCCGCAGCGGGACGCGCTCGTCGTTCAGGCCGTTGAGGCCTGGAATGCGCAGATGTATGACATCCCGATGATCGACACGTCCGAGCCCTACATCGCAGCGAAGTCGGTGTGCGGGCTGGCGACGTACCCCTATCAGACTGTTCTCTATCGCGACCTCAAACCGTGCTGAGTCATCGGGTCCGCGAGGTGTGCGCCGCCAGGCAGTGAGTCGGGTAGCGCGCGTGGCGAGAGTATTGAGCAAGCCGGGTGGGCCTCTAGGCCAATGTGTCTGGGCGGCTACTCGGCCGCATCACAGAACGGAGAGAGCCGCCTGTGCGCGCAGATATCCCGCCGAACGTGCGTTACCTGACGTTACGGCTGGCCTTCATCCCTGTGGCTGCCTTCGTCGTCCTGACAATCGCGTACTTCTTGGTCAATATCGTGCCGAGCGATCCGGCGGCCGTGGTCTTGGGCACCCTCGCCGGGCCGCAGCAGATCGCCCAGTTCAATCACAACCTCGGCTTGGACCAGCCGCTGCAGGTGCGTTACTGGCGCTACCTGATCGGCCTGTTTCACGGCGATATGGGCAGCTCGTTCTATGACCAGACCTCGGTCTTCGACCAAATCAAGGGCCGGATATCGAGCTCGCTCGAGCTGATCATTCTCGGCTTGATTGTCGCCTGGCTGCTCGGCACTGCGCTCGGTGCCCTGTCGGCCTATTATCGCGGACGGGCGATCGACAACATCGTCGGCGGGATCGTGGGCGTGTTCCAGTCCGTTCCGGACTTCGTCATCGGGCTGCTGGGCGCTGTGTTCCTCAGCTTCACCCTGACCGTGCTGCCCGCCCCGGTCGGTCAGCTCCCGGTCGGCTATGCCGCGCCCTCGAGGATCACCGGCGCTGCGTTCATCGACGCTGTGTTCGATGGGCAGTGGGATCTCGTCGGCCCGGCTGCGCGGCAGCTGGTGCTGCCCGTCCTGGCCTTGGGGATCGCGAATTCTGTGATCTTCGCCCGCACGGTTCGCTCGACGCTTTCGCAGGCGTTGGACTCGAGCTATTCCGAGTTCGCGCTCGCTCGAGGTCTGCGAACGCGGACCGTTGTCCGGTTGGCGATGCGCGCGTCGCTGCTGCCGACGATCACCTATGCCGGCATCGTATTCGCGAACCTGGTCGGCGGCGTCGCCATTGTCGAGAAGGTGTTCGCGTGGCAGGGCATCGGCCAGTGGGGCGTCACCGGCGTGGAGCGGTCCGACATCCCCGTCGTTGAGGGCTTCGTGATCGTCTCGGGTGTCATAGCCATCGTGGCCTACCTCGTGGCCGACCTGGTCAGCAATGCAGTCGACCCGCGGGTGGGCGCGGCCCGTCGCGGTCGAGGGCCCGCTCGCCGGGCCGGCCTCGCCCCGCTGGCCGCGATCCCCGAGACGGTCGATCCGGGAGCGGCCGGTGACGAACCCCTGCCGGATGAGCCGTTCCCGGCTGCCGCGGGGCCGGTGAGCTCATGAGCAGCCAGCCAGACGCTGTCCGTCCGCAGGACACGGCGCCGTCGACTAAACGTCGGGGGAGCCGGCGTCGCCGGGCGCAGGTGAAGGTGGCCATCGGAGGCGTCATTGTTGCTGGGCTGGTGTTGGCGGCACTGTTCGCCCCGCTGCCGTTCAATCCGACCAAGCCGAATCCTCTCGACACGTTCAGGCCCCCGGGTGGACAGCACTGGTTCGGCACGGATGATGCGGGCCTCGATGTCTTCTCGCGCACGATCGCCGCGGCCAAGACCGACGTGCCGATCGCGCTGGCCGGCGTGTTAATTGCCGCGTTCATCGGCACGCCGCTCGGCGTCTTGCTCAGCGCGCGCAATCGGCTCACCGAACTCGTGATGCGCCTGCTTGACCTGTTCCAGGCGCTGCCGCTGCTGATCGTCACGATCGTGCTGGTGGCAGTGTCGGGCGGCAAGAGTCCGGTGGCGATCGTCATCGCCATCGCGCTGGCCAACACGCCGTTGTTCATCCGGCTGGTGCGGGCCGAAGCACTTACCGTGCGGGCCCGCCGGTTCATCGAGGCGGCCGAGGGATACGGGGCGTCGGTGTGGCGGGTGGCGTTTCGGCATGTGCTGCCCAACGTCGCTCCGATCGCATTGGCCCAGTTCTCCATCTCGTCGGGATTCGCGATCATCGTCATCGCCGCGCTGGGCTATCTGGGCATCGGAGTGCGACCGCCGACGCCGACTTGGGGATTAATGATCAACGACGGGGCTCAGTACATCGGCAACGGTTACTGGTGGCTGCTGACCTTCCCCGCCATCGCGATCTCGATCATGGTGATCAGCCTGAACCTCATCGCCGACGGCGTTCGCAGCATCCTGACCGAGCCGGCCGACGGTGCCCGACGCTCCGCTCGACGCGATCGGGCCGCTGCCGCCGGCAGCGAGGCCGTCACATGAGCGCTCCCGAGCAGCACAGCGCTGATCACGAACCGGTCGAGGGGCTGGGCGAGGAAATCTTCGCTGTCCGCAATCTCGGCGTCGCCTACGAGACCAATCAGGGTCACGTCGACGCGGTCAGCGATGTAAGCCTGCGGCTGCGGCGGGGCGAGATCATGGCGGTGATCGGCGAGTCCGGCTCGGGCAAGAGCACACTTGCGCGCGGCATCCTCGGGCTGCTGCCGACCGGGGGGCGGATCACCGGCGGTGAGGTCGAGATCCGGTTGTCCGAGCAACCGGTGAGCCTTGTGCACAGCGCCGGCGCGGTACTTCGCAGCCTGCGCGGCTCGGGCATCGGATTCGTTCCGCAGGCCACCGGGGGCGCGCTCAACCCGGTTCAGCGAGTCTCGGCCCACTTTCGCGTGACGGTGAAGGCCCACGGCATCTCGTGGGAGAAGCAGGGTCGGGCCCTGGCCGAGCGGGCGCTTGCCGAGGCCGGGCTGCCGGCGACCCGGCAGGTGATGCACGCTTATCCGCACGAGCTGTCCGGCGGCATGGCCCAGCGGGTGGTGGTAGCCCTAGCGTCCGTCCTCGAGCCGTCCCTGCTGATCGCGGACGAGCCGACCAGCGCGCTCGACGTCACGGTGCAGCGCCGGCTGCTGGACAACCTGGCCGCGAACGTTCGCCGAACCAGACGTGGGGTCATCATCATCACCCACGACATCCGGATCGCTGCGCATTACTGTGACAGCGTCCTGGTGATGTACGGCGGTTACGCCGTCGAGTCCGGACCGGTCGACGCGGTGCTCACTGCCGCCCGGCATCCGTACACGCGGGCGCTGCTGGTGGCGATGCCGAGCAATCGAGAGCGCAAGCGGCTGCCGGTGCGCACTGGCGGCACTGGGTCGCTGAGCTCGACGAGTCGGTGCCCGTACTACGCCGAGTGCCCCGCGCGAACCGATCCGCGGTGCGCGGCCGAAGTGCCGCCGTTCGCGCAAGTCGCCCCTGATCACTATGTTCGGAGCTTCTATGGCTGAGCCTGCGAGTAACCTCGAGCCGGTCGCCTCATTCGAGCACGTCGTCAAGCGCTACGTTGGGCGCAACGGCCCGTTCAACGCGATCGACGACGTGTCGCTGGTGATCGAGCGTGGCGCGCGGGTTGCCATCATCGGCGAGAGCGGCAGTGGCAAGTCGACCACCGCCAGGCTGCTGCTGGGGCTCATCAGCCGCAGCGCCGGATCTCTGTCGGTGCTCGGCCACGATTGGGACGCCCTCGACCGCCAGGCCCGCGGAGCTCTGCGCGGGCGGATCGGCGCGGTGTTCCAAGAGCCGATCGACTCGCTCGACCCCATGATGCACGTCGCGGCGATCATCGCCGAGCCCCTCGTTGTCCATCAGCGGGCAATGGGCCGCGCGCGCGTCCACCATGAGGTCGAGGCAGCGCTCGGCCGGGTCGGGCTCTCGACGGCCCTGCTAACCCGCCGGCCGGCTCAGTTGAGCGGCGGTCAGGCCCAGCGGGTGTCGATCGCGCGCGCGCTGGTGAACCGGCCCGAGCTGCTGATCCTGGACGAGCCGACCTCGGCCCTGGATGTATCGGTGCAGGCTCAGATCCTTGACCTGCTCGAAGAGATCGGCGAGGAGGCGCAGCTGAGTTGGGTGTTCATCACGCACGACCTCGGTGTCGCCCGCAGCGTCTGCCAGGAGATCGTCGTGATGCAGAGGGGTCGAATCGTCGAGCGTGCCGCCGCACAAGAAATATTGGACTCGCCCGCTGAGCAATATACGCAGGAACTTGTAGCCTCGTCGCTGCTGGCCTGATCTGTGCCCGCTCTGGACGCCCGACAACACGAGGGGATCTTCGCGTGAGCACAGATCTGTATCCGCGCTATGCCGAAATGCTCGGACGCACGGACGCGCCGGCGGGTTCGGCGTGCGGGATCTTCAGCGACGATGACGAGATCGGCACGCGGAACTTCATCACGGCCGAGACGATCGTGCGCGCGTCGTCCCTGGTGGTTCGCGGCGCATTCTTCAACCTCGACGTCGCGTTAAACGGCGTACTGCCGACCAAGACCGGCGGCCGAAAGCGCGCTGAGCACCAGATCGCCGCTGGCTGCTGCTTGACCTCGAGCGTGCGCTCGCCGACGACGGCGTCACGTTCTCAGTCGACGGCAATGAGCCGATCTCGGTGCCGATGCTCGAGCGCACGATCGAGCGGCAGCATTCGCCGATCGAGCCCGGTGACATCCTGCTGCTGCGCACCGGCTGTGGGGCAGTACCTGAGTTTGGACGAGGACGTGCGATCGGGTCCACGAGCGTCTGATCAGCCCAGGCCTCGAGCAGTCCGAGGCCGTGGTGGCCTGGCTCTGGGATCACCGCATCTCGATGATCGCTGCCGACAACTCGGCCCTGGAGGCGTATCCGACCGTGGCCGACGCGCCGTTCCCCTGGACGCATCCACTGCTGCATCCGATTTTGATCGGGCTGCTCGGCATGGCCATGGGGGAGCTGTGGAACCACGAACAGCTGGCGGAGGACTGCGCGCACGACGGGGTGTACGCATCGATGCTCGCCTACAAGCCGTTGAACCTTGTCGGCGGCGTCGGCTCGCCGGCGAACGCGCTGGCAGTGAAGTAGCGAAACGATGTCTGGAGAATCAGTGAGTGACGCGGTGAGTGATCTGGTGGCAGCAGACGAGCGTGGCGGCATGCGGATGCTGTGGGACGTGCCGATCACGATGGACGACGGCAACGTGCTGCGCGCCGACGTCTTCCTGCCGCCGCTGGACGAGCGCTACCCGGACGACCGCTTTCCGGTGCTGCTGAGCTATGGGCCCTACGCCAAGGGCCTCACGTTTCAGGAGGGCTACCCGTCGGCTTGGGCGGCACTGACGATTGATCACCCGGACGTGACTGCCGGCTCGACAAACGCCTACCAGAACTGGGAGGTCGTCGATCCGGAGAAGTGGACGCCGCACGGGTACGCGATTGTGCGCGTCGACTCGCGCGGCTGCGGCCGCTCGCCCGGCTACGTCGATCACTTCTCGGCCCGCGAGACGCGCGACTACGTCGAATGCATCGCCTGGGCCGCGGCACAGCCCTGGTCAGACGGCAGCATCGGCCTCTCGGGTGTCTCGTACTTCGCGATGAACCAGTGGCAGGTCGCCGCCGAGCGCCCGCCGCAGCTGAAGGCGGTCTGCATCTGGGAGGGGGCGAGCGACTTCTACCGGGACGCCTCGCACCACGGCGGCATCCTGTCGACCTTCTGGGACAACTGGTACGACAAGCAGATCAAGGTGGTGCAGTACGGCCTCGGGACGAACGGGCCGACGAGCGCCCTCACCGGCCAGCTGGTGTGCGGCGACCAGACTTTGACCGAGGAGGAGCTGGCGGCGAATCGGATCGACTTCGGCGCCCAGATCCTGGCGCATCCGCACCTGGACGACTTTCACCGTGAGCGCAGCGCCGACTGGTCCGTAATCGAGGTTCCGCTGCTGTCGGCCGGCAACTGGGGCGGCCAGGGACTGCATCTGCGGGGCAATGTCGAGGGATACCTCAACGCCGGCTCGCAGCACAAGTGGCTCGAGCTGCACGGTCTCGAGCATTGGACCACTTACTACACCGACTTCGGCCGCAGCACCCAGCTCGCGTTCTTCAACCACTTCCTCAAAGGCGTCGACAACGGCTGGGCCGAACGCCCGCGCGTTGAGCTGCAGGTGCGGCACGCCGACGGTGGTTTCAGTCAGCGGTTCAGCGAAGCCTGGCCGCTCCCCGAGACGTCGTGGCAGCGGCGTTACCTTGACCCAAGCGCCAGCGCGCTCGCTCTCGACCCGCCCGCGAACGACACTGCGGCGACCTTCGAGGCGGCGACCTCGGAGCTACTATTCCGATCGCCGCCGCTCGACGAGCCGCTCGAGATCACCGGGCCGCTGTCAGCAAAGCTGTGGGTGTCGACGACTAGCACGGACGCTGACCTGTTCCTGATCCTGCACGCCTACGACTTGAGCGGGGCCGAGGTGGTGTTCGCCGGAGCGGTCGACCCGAACGCGCCGGCATCGATGGGCTGGCTGCGGCTCAGCCATCGCGAACTCGACGCCGAGCGCAGCACCACCTATCGTCCCGTCCACCCGCACACCCGTTCGGTGCCGGTGCGGCCGGGCGAGGTCAACGAGGTCGAGGTCGAGATCTGGCCGACGTCGCTCGTCCTTCCGGCGGGCTACAGCTTCGGCCTGTCGGTGCAGGGGAGCGACTACGAGAATCCTCTACTGCCGCCGATCGTGATGTCGAACTTCAAGAACGAGATGAAGGGCGCCGGGCCGTTCCTGCACAACGATCTGCGCGACCGTCCTCCGTCGGTGTTCTCGGGGGTGACGACGGTGCACACGGGCCCGGATACGCCGTCGTCGCTGCTGCTGCCGGTGATTGAGCAGCGCGTCGGCTAGCGCCTGGACGAGCTCAGCGACCAGCTCGGGTCGCCACGTCGGTCGCGGCCAGATAGGACAGCCCCAGCGCGGGCAGCAGCCCGTTTCCGGCCAGATAGCCACCGGCGCCGTGCCCAGAGATGCCCATCGCCGCACCCCCGGCCGCGTACAGTCCGGCGATCGCGCTGCCGTCCGAGCGCAGCACTCGAGCGTTCGCGTCGACCCGCAGGCCGCCCTGAGTGTGGAAGAGCGCCGGCGCGACGGCGATCCCCGCGTACGGCGGCTGCAGGGGCTGCTCCCACAGCGACCGACCGAAGCGGTCCTGGCCATCGCCCCCGGCCCAGCAGGTGACCTCGGCAATCGTCGCGGCGAGCCCGTCCGCATCGACTCGCACGGCGTCGGCGAGGTCGGCCGCGGTGTCGGCCCAATACAGCGAGCCGGCCTCAACGGTGTCGACGAAGTCGGTGAATGACAGGCAGGCATCGCGGATGCGCTCGTCGATCACAATCACGGCATGGCCGTCAGCGTGCTCGATGAGCATATGCGCATACTCGGAGTAGCCCACGGTCTCGTCGCCGAAGCGCTGGCCGTGGGAGTTGACGATAATGCCGCCGTGCATCACGGTGGCCCAGCCGGCGAGCGTCGAAGCGGGCACCGCCAGCGCCGCGTGCCCCTGATAGGCATCGAGGTAGGCCGCATCAGCGCCGAGCGCGTCGCCGATGCGAAGCGCGTCGCCGGTGGACTCCGGACTGCCGTGATAGACGGCGCCCGCGATCTCGGGCAGATAGCGCCGCACCAGGTCGGGTTTCGCGCCGAACCCGTTCGTTGCCAGCAGCACCGAGGACGTGCGGATGAGCTCTGTCTGCCCATCCGGGAAGGTCACCACCGCACCCGACACCGCGCCACCCTCGGCCTGCACATCGGTGAGCCGGGCCGGGCAGAGCATGGTCACGTTCGGATGCCGACGCACGGCGTTGTCGAGGCCGGCGAGCAGCGCCCGCCCGGCCCGTCCGGGCACGGTGTGGCAGCGAAACTGCGAATGCCCTGGGTAAGGGAAGTCGGTGACCAGTGACAGCGGCAGGCCGATGTCATCGGCGAGCCAGGTGACCAGTGGCGCACTCACCTCGGCCAGCGCGCGAGCGAGCACCGGGTCGGCCTCGCCGTGCGTCTTGTGCATGATATCGGCGAGGAAGGCGTCGGCGCTGTCGGGCAGGCCCGCCTCGCGCTGCCATCTGGTTGCGGCACCGGGCACCATCGCGGTCGACATCGCCGTGTTGTTGCTGACCAGGTAGTGCCGGTTCGCCTCGACCACGACGAGCTCCAGGCCCAACTGTGCTGCCCGCAGGGCAGCGACCAGACCACCTCCGGCTCCGGCTACGACGAGGTCGACGTCACTGCCGTCGGGCGCGGTCGCCGCTGGGTCGGCCGTCATGGGTTGGGCCTGCCCGCAGCGGCAGCCGACAGGGTCGACCGCGCGGCCCGAACGACGGCCTCGTCGACCATCCGCCCGTCCTCGTCGAGAACGACCCCCGAGCCGCTCTCGTCCAGCCGGGCGACGAGGCGGCGAGAGGCCGCGACTTCGTTCTCGGACGGGGTGAACGCCTCGTTGATGACCGGCACCTGAGCCGGGTGGATCGCTGACCGGGCCCGGAAGCCGTCCGCGCGCAGGGCTCGAGTTGATTCGGCGAACGAGCTGAGATCGCGAAAGTCGGTCGAGACTGGGCCGATCGGAGCCTCGATGCGGGCGGCCGCCGACGCCACGACCAACCCGAGGCGAAGTGGCATGAAGGCGTCCCGACCGGGGAGGATGCCGAGTTCACCGCTGAGGTCGGCCTCACCGATCGCGAGGCGCAGCATCCGCGGCTGGCGGGCGATCTCGGTCAGGTCCAGCAATCCTGTGGCCGTCTCGATCAAGGCGATCACCCGAACCGCCTGGTGGGCGAGCCCGAGTCGCCGCTCGTGCTCGGCCAGCAGCCCGTCGACGTCGGCCAGCAGGTCGAGCTCGGCCTTGGCGACCATCACCCCGTCGAAGCCGCCCCCCGCAATCGCCTCGATGTCCTCGCGCGCACCGCCGGGATTGATGCGCACCCACACCTGGGGCTTCGAGGCCCGGCGCTGGTCCAGCCACCCGGCGACGGTCTCGCGGGCGAGCTGCTTGTCCCGGGGGAGCACGGCGTCCTCGAGGTCGGCAACGATCGCGTCCGCGCCCCGTTCGACGGCCTTGCCCAGGCGGTCGCGCTGCAGGCCGGGCACATACAGGTAGCTGCGCGCACCACCCAGACGAGACTCAACTGGCATGGCGCATTTTATGATTGGGGGGGCCATGCGCTCGCAACGGGGCCGCGAACACGGCGTCGCCCAATGCGGTGACCGCCCCGTCGTCCTCGATGTTCCACACCATGTCAAGAATGCGCCGGATCCGGTCCGGCGCGAGCAGCGGTGCAGCGGTCGCCTCGAACAGCGCTGAGAGATCGTCATCGGGCAGCGGCTTTCGCGGCGAGCCGCGAAAACCAGCGATCTCGGCGCTCTCGTGGGTGCCGTCCTCGAATTCGACGTCGACTGCACCGACGGTCATGTCGGTCATCCGCGGGCTGGCCCGGAACTGCACTCGCTCGCGCAGTGCAGCGACGCTGGCGTCGTTGACGAAGCCGGCGAAGGCTGGCGAGTAGGAGTAGTCGTCGTGCAGCCACGCAATTGCGACCCGCGACTGCGGGTCGGAATTGAGCAGCAGCGCGGTCTCAACGTGCGGATGCCGAGCGTACTTTCGGGCGACCCCGACGGCCACTCGCTCCTCGACCTCGACGACGATCGACTTCACCGCGCGGTCGGCCTGATGGGCGGCGAGGCCTTTCTTGATCGCGAGCACGGCCTCGAGGGGAGCCTGTGAATAGGTGTCACCCGAGTAGGGTTGCAAAGCGACCGTCGTCGTCTGCCAGCTTGTGCCGAGCGTGCTCAGCTGCGCGGTGAGCACGTCGAGGGGCTTGCCGCTGTAGGCACGGAACGCACCGAAGTCACCATCCAGTGCCCGCTCGGGGGCACTGATGCCGAGTGCGGCCGCCCGCATCGCAGCCACCCCCATCCGCGTCGCGCTGCCGGACAGGAACAGCGCGCTGGAGGTGCCGCCCATCTCCCACACGCCGATGCCGCTCATCGCCGCGATGCCGACCGCGTTGCGCGCGACCTCGGCGTCAGGCTGAACAAGTGAGACCATCGCCGCAACCGAACCCAGCGGCGCGATCACCGACAGCGGCGCGAAACCTCGCTGCTGCAGCATCTCCGGCGACGCCGCCCGGGCAACCGCGAGCTGCAGCTCGATGCCGGCCACGATCGCGGCGAGCAGGTCGTGCCCGCTGGCGCCGCGGGCAACCGCCTGCGGAAGCGCTGCCGACGCGGCCGGGCCACCCGGATGGATCCCGCTGACCAGGTCTAGATCGTCGAGCAGCAGCAGGGTCCAGGTCATTGCGTTGAAGGCGACGGCCTCCTCGGTGGGCAGGCGAGCGTCCGACCAGAGCAGACCGGTCCGGTCGTGGGCGCCCGCCAGTCGCTGCTGCTCAGACTCGGCGAAGCGGGCCGGGAGCGATTCGACACTGCCGCTCAGCGAGGCCCGCAGGCCATTGAGCAGGATGCGCTTGGCGCCGTGGATCGCCTCCGGCGGAGCCTGGTCACGCACCCCCTGCAGGAAGTCGACGATCGTGGTGGCAGCGATTGGGCCAGCGTCACTCATTGCTCACGCTCCTCGTAGAACTGGACGCCGGTCGTCATATCGAGGAACGGCAGCAGGAAGGTGTCAGCGAAGTAGTCGTGATCAGGATGCACCAGGTACTCGCGCCAGGTCGACTCGTCGGCGAAGTCCATGACGGCGATCACATCTGGGTTGTCGAAGTCCGGCCCGGCGACGCCAGCATCCTGGCCGCATGACATGTGCAGCAGCTGCGGAACCTTTTGCTGCATGACGTGCAGCTGCTCGACCAGCTGCTTGCGATCACGAGACGACGTGTCGGGCTTAAGTCGAAACATCAGAACGTGGCGCAGCATGTGATGTGAATCCTCCGAGCCTCTACGGACAGCTCCAACGAGAAGCAGGTCAGCGGCGCGACTCGCGCACGATCTCCAACAGGGGCACGCCTTCTAACAGCAGCTGGCGTCGCCGCGCGTCCTCATCCTGCTTCGCCTCGATCGCCTCGATCGTGTGCTGGAGCACGTCGGCGGCGATCACGACGACGCCGTCAGCATCACCGAGGACGACGTCACCCGGGTTCACGATCCGACCGCCGATCGCGATCGGAACATTGATCTGGCCGTGACCGTCCCAGCTGCCGGTCGCCGCGCTTGCTCCCCGAGCGAACACCGGCATCCCCATCTCGAGCAGCTCCGCCTTGTTACAGACGGCTCCGTCGACCACAATTCCCTCGACCTGGCTCGCCTGCGCGGCCAGGGTAAGACCGTGGCCCCAGACGCCGAAGTCGATGCCCCCGCCGGCCGCGATGAGCACCACGTCGCCCGGCTCAGCGACCGTCGCCGCCGCCAGCGGAGTGAGGTGGTCGATGTGGTCGATGCGCACGGTGACGGCTGAACCCGCCACCCGCATCGTGGGTGCGAGTGGCACGATCGCCCCGCCTGCCAGGATCGCCGAGGCGCCGAGCGACATCGGGCTCGCCACGCTCGCCGGACTGCACTGGCGTAGCCGCTCAATGAGCCCTGGATCTGGTCGCTGCATCTCGCCGATGAAGATCCCGTCTTCGCTGATCACCGATGCCGCCCCCTTTCTATTCTTGTCGACCCGATCCTGGATCGCTACACTCTATCGTTGATAATATGTAAGAAACCGAGGTTAAGGAAGCGAAGTGACGACGACCGTGACCGACGACGCCGCCGGGCAGCAGAGCCCGATGCGGGCCAACTTCACCCGGCCGGGCCCCCCGCGTGAGATCGCGGCCGGCGTGTTCTGGCTAGGTGGCTGCTCCGACACCGGCGCCTGGCGCGGGAAGTGGGCCAAGGAGAAGCAGCGACGCCACGTCTACACCAATGCCTACCTCATCATCGGCTCCAAGCGCTCGCTGCTGGTAGAGAGCGGTCACTCGGCACATTGGGACGGGATCTCGGCTCACCTCGATCAGGCCCTGGGCGACCGTCCGCTGGACTTCGTCTTCCCGAGCCATCAGGAGATCCCGCACTGCGGCAACCTGGGGCGGCTCGCCGAGAAGTACCCCGAGCTGTCGGTGGTCGGTGACGTCAGCGAGTACGACCTCTACTACCCGAACATCGCACGAGCGAGCCTGCAGCCCACCGGGCCCGGCGACCGCATCGACCTCGGCGGCATCGAGGTCGAATTCTTGCCTGCGATCTGGCACGACCTGCCGCGCACTCACTGGCTGTGGGCCGCTGGGCCCGAGGCGCTCTTCTGCATCGATGGCCTGCAGTTCAGCCATGATCACTGGGCCAACGACTGCGGCAAGGTCTCGGATGAGCTGTCGGCTGTGCCGGCCGGCGCCTTCATCGAGGTGCCGGCGCACGACACGATCAAGTGGGCGGTCTACAGCGACATGCAGGGCCTGGGTGAACAGTTCGTCCGCCTGGTCGAGCAGCGGCAGCCCCGGCTGTTCGCACCCACGCACGGCGCGCCGATTGTCGGCGATAGTATTCCGCTCGTTCCGCTCATTCAGAACATTCTGGACACAATCGAGATCATGAGCCGTCCACCGGCACCTGATTCCTCGGGCGTCCCTGGCGTTGGCGGTGGGGGTGGCTAGGTTTCCCAGAGCAAGCTCACGCAGGGACCGCGGTCAGGCGACCGACCGCCGCCACTCGCTACGCCGATGACTGACGACCGAGTCGCGAAGTGCGTATGTGCAGGTCAGATGCGGCTGTCGTTGCGCTGTGGAGCGAACGCCACCAACGACACGCCGTCCAAACTTGCCTTGGAACCTACAAACTTGACTCAGAATTCCCGCTTCGCCGGTCCTAGCGTTCCAGACCCGCGGATAGCGTTCCCTAAATCTATAATAGATATTCTGTATAGGGTATTGATGTTTCGCTGTTGTCGTCTCCGCCGATGCCGACGGTCTCGACGCACGTTCGCGGTGGGGGTGGGCAGTGGGTGACTCGGGTTATCAGACGGCCCACCAGTATGCGTTGGATCGGCTTCGGGTTGACATTTTAAGTGCCAGTTTGGGTGGCGGTGGCGTGCGGTTGGTGCAGGGGGAGTTGGCGCAGCGGTTGGGGATGAGCACGACTCCGGTTCGAGAGGCGTTGCGGGACCTGGCGACTGAGGGCCTGATTCTGTTCGACAGTCACAAGGGTGCTGTGGTTCGTGAGATCAGTCGGTCGGAGTTCAGTGATCTATATGAGGTGCGGATCCTGTTGGAGCCCTTGGCGATGGCGCGGGCGGCGGAGCGGGTGACGGCGGCTGAGATCGTGGTGGCTGAGGGGTTGGCCAAGGACATGGAGGCCGAGGATGACGCGGTGGTGTGGGCGCGGCTGAATCGGGACTTTCATCAGGTGTTGCAGCAGGCGGCGGGTTTTCCGATGTTGTCGCAGTTGTTGACGATTGTTCAGGATCAGTCGAGTCTGTACACGGCGTTTCGGAAGTTGGTTGCCCGCAGTCGTCGGGGCGAGGGCAATTCTGAGCATCGGACGATTCTGGATGCGGTCCGTGACGGTGACAGCGAGCGGGCGTCCTCGGCGGCGCGAGCTCATCTGCAAAAGACCCTGGCGCTGATGGACGATCAGGACACCGCGAACGCCGCTGACTCGGCGTGAGCGGCGAACCGGGCGACCCGCCGGCGCGATCGCTCCTGCTGACTCTGTCTGGGCGCGAGATCTGCGTGCACGAGTGGGGACCGCCCGAGTCGAGTGACGTCGTCTTCTTCTGGCACGGCGCCGAATACCACTCCGGTCTGAGCCTCAGTGAGGTTGCCTCGGTTCTTGCGACTCGTGGCATACGGACGATTGCTGTCGATGCGCCAGGATACGGTCGTTCACCTGCGGGGACCGACGCCGATCCGCGCGCACTCGCGCAGCTGGCAGACGACGTCGTCACCGCCCGCTCGGCGAGCCCGGCTCTATTCGTCGGGCACTCGTGGGGCGCTCACGTCGCGTGCTGGGCTGGTGCGGATGCACCGCGAACATGGCGCGCGCTCGTCCTGCTCGACGGCGGCTTCTTCGACTTCGCCGATCTGTTCGCGCGGGTGCTGGGCGCCGACAACAGGGTCGCGCTAGCCGCGATCCACGAGCGATTCGCCGACGCGAGTTTCGACGACTGGCCGAGCTACTTCGCGCACCTGCGCCACGGCCTGCTGCGCTGGACGGACGCGCAGGAGTGGATGTACCGGGCCGCGGCCCGCGAGGGCGTCAACGGCCGGATCCGACCGATTGTGTCCGGGGCGACGTCGGCAGCGATCGCAGCCGGTGTTGTCCAACGACCTACGTCGCAGTCATGGGCGGCCATAGCGGCTGCGGGCCTGCCGGTGCACCTGCTGCTGTCGACCGAGCCGCCGGAGGCCGCGACGCGACGGCAGGAGAAATTCGTCGACGCCTTCGCCCGCGCACTGCCGGATGCCAATATCGTGCGCGTCGCCGGCAGCTCGCACGAGATCGTCGACGACGCGGCCAGCGTCGTCACCGAACGCCTGCTCGCGGCCCTAGCCGCATCGGCGTCCCCACCCGCTGCACACCACCACCGACCGGAGGACGTCTGACATGCAACTTCGAGAATTCGGCCAGCTGACCCTGAAGTACGACAGGCCGATCATCGCCGCCGCACCGTATCCCGGTGGTGAGGGTCGCGGGTTCGGCATGGGCACCGGTCGGATCGAGAACCGCATCATCGCTGGGAACCTGCGCTGGACGAACCTGCCGTCGGTTCGCAGCGACAACGTGGTGCTCTCGAACTTCAACGGCATCATCGAGCCAGACGAGGGTGCGATCGTGCTGTTTCGCCTGCACGGCTACGCGATCCCGTCCAAAGGCGAGGGATCAGGCGTGCGCATTCGGCGTGACACTGTGCTGCGCCTGATCTTCACGTCGCAGGGTGCGGACTACTCTTCGCTGAACAACATCATCGCGATGGCCGAGGGAATCGTCGTCAACCAGCCGGAGCGGCTCATCGGCTTTCGGCTGTTCGAGTGCGTGTACGAGCCGCCGCCGCTGTCGATGTTCGGCGATTAGCTCGACCGGCGTTCCCGTGGCCGTCCCGGTCGCGCCGACCGACCGGCCAGCATCGAGCTGACCAGCAGGTACTCCCGGGCCGCGACCGGATCGGCGGCGATCGCGCGCATGTACGCCTGGCGTACGCGCCGTACCGTCTCGTCCCGTTCTTGCAGCTGCTCCCAGTTGCGGTGCGATGCCGTCTGGACGAACTCCAAGGCCATCGTCCGGCGCTGGGTCGCGTAGCGATCGAGTGCGACCGCCTCACCGGCCTGCGCATGCTGGACTGCCTCGACCGCCGCCATCGCGTCGTGAATCCCGCTGTTCATGCCCATGCCGCCGAGGGGATTGTTGATGTGCGCGGCATCGCCGACCAGCAGGATCGGACCGCGCCGGAAGTCGCTGGCGACCCGCTGATGCACGTTGTACAGGGTCACATGACTGATCGCATACCCCGGCTCAAGGGTCGCCACGCGCTGCAGGCGCTGCTGCACCGCCTGTAGGTCGGTCAGGTCACCGGGTTCGGCTTCGCCGCTAACCGGAAAGAGGGCGCGCCAATGGCGGGGCGTGCGCAGCAAGACCAGCCACCGCTCGGCGTCGGTGACGTAGTTGACGTACGCGATGCCCGGGATCAGTTCGTCAAACGGCTGGGTCGTGGAGACCACCAGAAAACGCTCGGGATAGGTCATACCGGCGAACTCGACATCGAGTCCGCGGCGGATTGCGCTGTCGGCTCCGTCGGCTGCGATCACCCACGACGCGGTGACAGAGCGCGGGTCTTCGGCCGGTCCGATCGTCAGCTGCACCCGAGCCTCGGTGACGGCCATGCCGCTGACTCGGGCATCGAGGATGACCTCGACGTTGGGGGAGGACGCCAGTCGCCGGGCGATGATGCTGACCAGGTTCTGCTGCTCGTTCTGCAGGCGGAACGGGTACCGGGTGTCGCCCGCGAGCAGGGCCAAGTCGAACGATGCAACCAGGCCTTCGCGCCGATCGCGTATCTGGTAAGTGTCGGCCACCAGGCCGGTGTTCAGCAGCTCGACGAGCACGTCGAGCTCGTCGAGCATCTCCAGGCTCGGCGGGTGGAACGTCGAGGCTCGCGACTCCGCGGGGTCGGTGCGGATGACCGGATCGGCCTCGAGCACGAGAACCTGGCAGCCGGCCTGCGCCAGGGCCAGAGCGGCCACCGCCCCGACCGGCCCGAACCCGACCACCACCACAACGTCGTCGTCGAGCGTCAGATCACTGTCGAGCATGCTGATCCTCGTCGATCATCGGAACGGCGGCGCGGAGTACAGACAGCCGTCCACACGCAGGAATTCTTTCTCCGCTATGTGGAGACAATAGGAACCGGCAGTGTCGCGTCAAGAGGCGGCTTCGCAGACGCGCTGCCGGCGCAGGTTCATGCTCACCGTGCGAGCACCGTCGCGAACCATCTCGATCACCTCCGCCCGCCGATCGGCGTCGAGACGAAAGAGCGGCCCGGCGACGCCGATCGCGGCGACCGTGTCGCTGCTGGAGCCGTTCATGCTTGCAGACTCGGCGGTCACGAGCGCCGAGACACCCCAGATGCCGGCGTCGACCTCTTCGAAGCTCTCGGCCCAGCCGACGCGCGCCAGTGCGTCGAGTTCGGCGTCGCCGAGGTGGCCTGGGCGCGGCAGCCCGATCTGCGCGTAGTAGGCGTACCGCTCGGTTCGCGGCAGGGCGGCCAGCAGGATGCGGGCCGCTGAGCCGGCGTGCAGGGACATCGGCGTGCCCGGATCGAACTGCAGCCGCACGGGATGGAGGGATTCCACCCGATCGGAGCACACCGCCGAGAAGCCTGACCGGCGGATCAGCAGGGTCGTCTCGCCGCTGCTGGCTGCGATCTGCTCGAGGACGGGCCGAGCCGCGCGAAGCAGGTTGCTGACCGCGGCCGTCGCTGCGCGACCGAGCGCAACCATGCGCAGCGAAAGGCGGTAGCTGCCGCGCTCGGCCTCCTCGACGAGCTTCTCATCGCGCAGCACAGACAGGAATCGGTAGGCGCTGCTGACGGGGATGTCGGCCCGTTTGGCGAGTTCGCTGACCGTCTGTGTGTGATGCTGCTCATCAAAGCTGACAAGAAGCCGCAGCAGTTTGCGCGAGCTCTCGGCGCCGCTGCGCCGGCTCTCATCCGCTCGCCGGGCAGCCGACCTCGCGGTGGGCGGCATGGTCACATGCTAGGCCCGGGATGCTTGACTCGTCGCGAACGCCACCTCTAGTGTCTCTCACAGAGTAGGAGCATTGTTTCGACAATGCGGTAATACGGCTGGGGGCTGGTCATGCTCAGGCACATCGTCTTGCTGCGCTGGGCGACGACGGTCGCCCCCGTTAACAGTGCCGCGCTGCTCGCTGACCTTCAGGATCTGGTCCGGTCGATGAGGGGAGCGCTTGCCGTCGATGCGGTCGTCGGGCTCGGTCTGGCCGACGAGACGTACGACGCGGTCCTCATCGCCGACTTCGTCGACGAGTCCGCCTGGCATGCGTATCAATCCGACGTCCGCCATGTGAGTTTCGTTGCGGAGCGGCTCCGGCCCGTGCTCGAGGAGCGGGCGACCATCCAGGTCGAGCTACCCGATTCGGGAATGACCCCGATCCGGGAATGACTGGGCGCGAATGACTGCTGCGGCGAACCGGTCACCCGGCGAGGGCGACATCCTCGACACGCTAGCGTCCGACTACGCTTGCGCCGGTTTCGGTCAGCGGCTGGGGGCCGGGGCGCACGCCGCGCTCATCGTAGTTGACGTCGTGCAGGCGTACCTTCGCATCGGTAGCCCACTCTACGCCGGTGTCGAGAGCGTGGCCGCCAACGCCAGCGAGCTGGCGCGACTCGCCCGTGCGAGCGGTCGACTGGTCGTGCTGACGAAGGTTAACTATCGGCCCGACGGAGTCGACGGCGGGCTGTTCTTCCGCAAGGTCCCGGCCCTCCGTGCGTTCGTCGAGGGTTCCCCGGACGGAGCCCTCGCCGAGCAGCTCGCCGTCGCCGAATCTGACCTGGTGCTCAGCAAGCAGTACGCGAGTGCCTTCTTCGCAACGTCCCTCGCCAGCACGCTGCATACGCTGTCGGTCGACACCGTGGTGATCGCCGGGCTGACGACGAGCGGGTGCGTTCGGGCTACGGCCGTAGACGGGCTCGGATTCGGATTCCGGCCGCTGGTCGTGGCCGAGGCGTGCGGTGATCGCGATCCAGAGGTGCACCGGATGAACCTTTTCGACCTCGACCAGAAGTACGCCGACGTGATCAGCTGCGAGGACGCGAGAGCGGTGCTCGCGTGACGGCAGCGGCGACTGGGACGGCTGCGGCCCAGCTGCGCCGGCTGCTCGCCGAGCCCGGCCCGGCGGTGATGGCACCCGGCTGCCACGATGCCGTGACGGCTCGTCTCGCCGAGGCCGAGGGATACCGGGTGGCCTACGTCTCGGGCGCCCTGGTCGCTGCCCTCGAGCTCGGCGTCCCTGATCTCGGGATCGCCGGTGCCACCGACATCCTGACGGTCGTGCAACGGGTGGTGGCAGCGACCGGGCTGCCCGTGGTCGCAGATGCCGACGCTGGCTTCGGCGAGGCGATTCACGTCGCGCACACCGTCCGTCGCTATGAGCAGCGGGGCCTGGCCGGCCTGCACGTCGAAGACCAGGTGATGCCCAAGCGTTGCGGGCACATGAGCGGCAAGGTGATCGCCCCGTTGCCAACCGCTGCCGCCCGGGTGCGGGCGGCGGTCAGGGCGCGCGACGAGCTGGTGGTCATCGCGCGCACAGACGCGTTGTCGGTGACGGGACTTGCAGACGTGCTCACCCGCGTGCGGGCGTACGCCGACGAGGGCGCCGACGCGGTGTTCGTCGAGGGCATCACCACCGTCGACCAGATCGCCGCGGTCAGCGAAGCTGCGCGTCAACTGCCGCTTGTGATCAGCCTCTCCGAGGCCGGTGGCGAGCCGGCGCTGCGGGTGGCCGACCTCGATCCGGCCGGCGTGCGGTTGGTGATCTTCCCGGTGTCGGGCGTCCTCGCGGCGCTCGAGGCCGAGCGCCGCGTGCTGCGGGCCCTCCGAGATCAGGGCGCGCCAACGGCGGTTGCCCGGCTGCCGTGGTCGGAGCTCAACACAGTCCTCGGGCTGGAAGCTATGACCGACTTCGAACTCGCCGTCAACGAATAGGGGGACCGCCGATGACCACAGTTCTTGCCCCGCGATGCGCCTTCGGCGTCATCGTTCCCTCAACCAACACCGCGGTCGAGGACGAATACAACCGCATGCGACCGGACGGCGTCTCGTTCCATGCTGGACGGATCCTGATCGAGAATGAATCATTGGACTCAGACGAGGTGTTCGAGTCGTTCCTGGCCCAGCTGCGGCTGCAGATTGAGCGCGCGGTCGAGTCGGTGCTCACCTGCAAGCCTGATTGTCTGATCATGGGCATGTCGGCGGAGACGTTCTGGGGCGGAGCGAAGGGCAACGCGGAGTTCGAGGCGTGGATCGAGGAGCTGTCCGGCCTGCCGGTGGCCTCGGGGGCATCGGCTTGTCGGGCGGCTCTGCGCCTGTTCGGTGCAAAGCGCATCGCGGTGATCACGCCGTATCAGCCGGTCGCGGACGAGCAGGTTCGGGGCTACTTCGAAGAGATCGGATTCGAGGTGACTGACGTGGTTGGACTCAAATGTCCGACTGCCACCTCGATCGCAGACGTGCCGCCCGATCTCGTCCGGCGGGCCTTCCTCGAGGTCGATTCGCCCGACGTCGACGTTCTCGTACAGGCCGGCACCAACCTGCCCGTAGTGAAGGTCGCCGCTGAGCTCGAACGCGAGCTCGGCAAACCAATTGTCGCCATCAATGCCGCGACCCTCTGGCACGCCCTGCGGACGCAGGGAATCAATGAACGCATCACCGGCCACGGCCGACTGCTCGAGGAGTTCTGATGGTCAGCATTAGAGTCGCCGCCGCCCAGTTCTTCTCCGGTCACAACGTCGTGGACAACATCGCCCTGTGTGAGCGCTACGTGCGCCAAGCCGCCGAGGCGGGCGCGCAGCTCGTGGTGCTTCCCGAGAACTCCAATCGGGTGCGCACCTACGCCGATCGCGAGGACTGCTGGCGCAACGCCGAGACTCTGGACGGGCCGTTCATCACCGAGCTGAGGGCACTGAGCCGTGAACTCGGCCTGCACCTCGTCGTCGGCGTCGACGTGCGGGGCGAGACCGCCCCCAATGTGTACATCACCAGCCTGCTGCTCGGCCCGAACGGCGAGATCATCGGCACCCACCGCAAGCACGTGCTGTGGGACTACGAGTACACCCTGTTCGTTCCGAGCGACGAGCCCTACCAGGTGTTCCACACCGAACTCGGTCGACTCGGCCTGCTCATCTGCGCCGACGGGATCGTGCCCGAGACGCCACGCGTGCTCAGCCTGCTGGGCGCGCAGGAGCTGTGCAACTCGCTTAACTCTCGCGGTCCGGACGAGCTGCGGGTCCACGTGCCACTGCGCGCCATGGAGAACCGGGTCTGGCACATCTCGGCGAACACGGTGGGTGGCCCCTCCAACGATTTCCCCTGGATGGGTGGCAGCCAGATCATCGATCCGGACGGACGGCAGCACGCGGTGGCCAGCGAGACCTTCCCCGAGCTAATCGTTGCCGACATCGACCCATCGCTGGCCAATGACAAGCTCCAGCCGGGCATCGGGGATGTAATCGCCCGCCGACGGCCCGATCTGTACCGGACGCTGACCGTGCCCTTGGCCGACGTGCCTGCGGTGGCCATGTACGGTCCGGCCGACGGTGACTCGCGCCCGGTGACGGTGGCACCGCTCCAGGTCAGCTGGTTCCCGAGCTCCGAATGGAGCGTGACGCGCGCGCTGGCCCAGATCGAGTACGCAGGCCGGCGGGGGGTGGCGCTCGGCGTGCTGCCCGAGATGTTTTGCTTCCATCGCAACGAGATCGCCGACGGACCGGCCTTCGCCGCGCGCCGAAGCGATGACGTCCTGGGCCGGCTCACCAAGGCGGTGGCCGCTGCTGGCATTCATGCCGTCGCGAACCTGGTCGAGCAGGACGGCGGTCGCTACTTCTCAACCGCGTACGTGATCGACTCGAGCGGCCGGATCGTGCACGCGTACCGCAAGACGCATCTGCGGGTCGACGAGCTGGAATGGGCCACGCCGGGCGATCGGATCGACGTCGTGCCGACGGGCGTCGGCGCGCTCGGCGTGCTGATTAGTGACGAGATCTGGATACCGGAGGTCGCCCGGGTTCTCGCGCTCAAGGGGGCCGAGATCCTGTGCCACCCGACCGACTGGGATCGCGACGAGGCGGCCACGGTCGCGGCGACTGAGCGATGTGAAGAGAATCGCGTGCACATCGTGTCGACCACCCGGCTCGACAGCCCGTCGCTGATCGGCAGCCAGGTCCTTCGGGCGGACGAGTTCGTCGGCGGTCAGCCGATCGCGCTAATGCGCTACCCCACCGGCTACTGGGCGCGTCCGGGTTTCGAGGAGCAGGTGGCGATCGAGCTGGACCTTCGCGAAGCGAATTCGAAGATGATGGGACTCCAGCTCGATCCGCTGGCGACGCGCGCACCGTTCCTGTACGGGCCGCTCGTTGCGCGGGCCGCGTCCGGACGGCGAGGATCAGAGCGACAGGCCGCCACCGACGAAGAGCGTGTGGCCCATCATTAGACCCTATGGGGTGGCCGGCGCCTCACTCGTAAGTTGACGTGAGCAGTGCCAGTCGTTGACGGCGGCGCCGGCCGCGGTGGCCAAGCAGTGGGGGTCGGGCATGAATCGGTCCGCCGGTGGGTGATCCAGACAACGCAGATCGTTGCTGGGACCCAGGACGTGGCGATCCTGAAGGCCGCGCGACTTCGCAGGGGCACTCGGCCCCCGCAACCGCTGATCATGGGTTTCATCGAGAGCATGAAGGCTCGGGCCACGCGGTCCATCATGCCCACACCCAAAAACTCGACCACCACATCAACTTGCCGACAACCAAGATCAACTACAGGCCGGATGCGCATCCGGGTCTTAGGCTGTGATGCATGGCCCGTCCTGAGCTGAACTGGAACGGCACCGCGTCGCCGAAGGCCGCATTCGGCGGGGATCTCGATGATCAGCTGCTGCCGGAATGGCTGCGCCAGATGGCCGATCAGGTCGACCTCGATGCGCTGATCGATGTGGTCGTACGGCGTGACGTCGAGGTGGCGTTCCCCATGTACGCCGACGACGACGCCTTCGTCGGCCACCTGCGTGCCAGCGTGACCGAGAACGTGCAGGTGCTGCAGCACGTGCTGTGCGGGCGGGTGCGCCTCTCCGAGGTCCGACTGAGCCAGCCTTTGGCGTTCGGAGCCGTGCAGGCCGAGCTGCATATTCCGCAGACGTCGCTGCAGCGGTCCTACCGCGTCGGATTCTTCGAGATGTGGGAGGCATGGGTCCTGCAGGTCAGCGACTGCGCCCGTCGATGTGACGTCTCGCGCGAGGAGGCTGTGGCCGCGTTGACCCAGCTGACTCGAATGATCTTCGGTTACCAGCACAATGTGGCAAGTCAGGTCGCCGACAACTACGCGCGGGCCGAAGAGGCGCTCGGACGTTCGCGGGCCACCGTTCGCCGGCAGCTGATTCAAGGGCTGCTCGACGGCGATGAGAGCTTCCTGACCCAGTCCGACCTCGCTACGATCGGCTACGACTTCAGCGCCCATCATCTGGCCGTCCTGCTGTCGCACGCCTCCGCCGCCGAGGCTGCGCGAGTCGCCACAGTCCTGCGTGCGGCGACACCGCTCACACACACACTCGTCCACCCGCTGACACTGCGAAGTAGTGTCGTCTGGCTGGCCCGAACAGGCCCATGGACGGCGACGGCGACCGACAAGGTGCGCAACGTGCTCATCGGGGCCGGAATGGTGGCTGCCATCGGCTCGTCCGAAGCGGGTCTGGCCGGCTTTCGCAACGGGTTGGACCAGGCTCGGGCGGTCGAGCGGGTCCGGTCGGCGTGGAGCACTGACGACACCCCGATGGTGCTCGAGCACGCGCAGGTGAGCCTGGAGATCCTGCTTTCGCAAGACGAGGACCAGGCTCGGGCGTTCGTCCGGCGCGAGCTCAGGGCGCTGGCCACGAACTCGATCGAGAGCACCCGCCTGTGCGAAACGCTCGAGGCCTCGTTTCGCTTCGGCAGCCATGTCGCTGCCGCCAGCCACCTGGGCGTGCACGAGCACACCGTTCGCAATCGTCTGCATCGAGTCGAGACCATCCTCGAGCATGACGTCGCCGCCCGGCGCACCGAGATCGAGGTCGCATTGCGCCTGCGCCGGGTCCTCGAAGCGCAGCTCTGACCGCTCACGGCGCGGCGTGGTCCTCGCGCCCGTCAGCGTGGTCAGAGCGGTCACGGCCCTCGAGCACACCGAACACGCTCGCGGTGTCCTGCTCACCTCGGCCGTGCCGGGCCGCCTCGTCATAGATCAGTGCACTGGCGTCGAAGATCGGGGTGGGGCTGCCGACCATCCGGGCGAAGTCGGCGATGATGTCGATGTCCTTCGCGAACGTCTTGATCCGCATCGTGGCGTCGTCGAAATTGCCGCTCACCATCAGCGGGCCGCGGACCTGCAGCATCCTTGAGCCGCCGGCGCCGTCACCGACCGCGACGAGGACCTCGTCGAGGTCCAGGCCGGCGCGGCGGGCCAGCAGGAGCGCTTCGGCGGCAGCGACGTTGTGGATTGTCACGAGCAGATTCGCCACCACCTTTGCCTTCGTGCCGTTGCCGAACGCGCCTAAGTCGTACTGCGCCCGGGTCACCCGGCGCAGTACCTCGACCGCCTCGCCCTTCGCGGGTTGATCGTCGCCGCTCAGGTAGGCGACCAGATCGCCGTCGCGGGCCTGCTGCCCGGTGCCGCTCATGGGACAGTCGAGCAGCACCGCACCGACCGCGGCCAGCCGCCGGGCCGCGTCTGTCTTCGTCTCGAGCGCCAGCGTGCTGGTCTCGATGACGATCGGCCGGCGGCGATCTGGTCGCGCGCGCTGGGTGAACCCGGCGACGATGCCGTCCTGGTCGTCCAGCACGGCGGCGAGCGCCTCGGCGCTGGGAAGCGACGTGACGACGACGTCCAGCGCTCCCAATTCGGCCAGCCAATCGGCGGCCAGGCCGCCGCGGGCGACGTGCTCGTTCATCCGAACCGGGTCCGGGTCAAAGCCAAGCACGGGGGTGCCGGCCCGCAGCAGGTGCCCGCTCATGGCCGAGCCCATGACGCCGAGGCCAGCGAAGCCGACCGTGCGAGCGTCGGTGAACGTCACGACGATGTCATCGGCGCTGCGGTGCGGGCGATGAAGTCACGCACGGCGGCCGCGAACTGGGCGGGCTGCTCCAGCGCGGATGCGTGGCGCGCCGGGGTCAGCCAGACCAGTTCGGCGGGCGCGATGGAATCGGTGAGCATCGTCGCGGCGGCAGTGAAGTGCGGCAGGTCGTCGGAGCCGCAGACGATCAGCGTCGGCACGGCTATCGAGGCAAGCAGGTTTTGAGTGTCGGCCCGCTCGAGCGCCTCGCAGGCCAGCGCATAACCCTCGGCCGGGGTCGCCCGCAAGGCCGCCTCCACAGCGTCGACGATCGGGCCGCCGGCCGCAAGTGTCTCGGCCGTGAACCAGGTCGCCAGGGTCGGCCCGACCAGCGCTTGCATTCCCGACTCGCGGGCCGTGCGAGCGCGCTCGATCCAGGCCTGCCGCACTGGGTCCGGGTATCTAGCCACTGCGTCGATTAAGATCAATCCGGCGATGCGCTCGGGCGAGCGGGCGACCAACTCCTGCGCCACCAGCCCGCCGAGCGACATCCCGAGGACGTACACCTGGTCGATCTCGGCCGCGGCGAGCGCGGTGTCAAGCTCGTCGGCGAGATCGCGGATTCGGTAACTCTTCGAGGGCGCGGCTCGCTCGCCATGACCGGGCAGGTCGTAGGTGATCAGCGTGCAGTCAGCCAGCAGCGACGTCAGCCCGTCCCAACTCTGCCTGCTGCTGCCGAGTGCGTGGACGAGCACGACGGCGGGACCGTCCCCGCGGTGATGCAGCTCCAGCGCTGATCCCAGCGGACTGTCGGAGGCGGCGTCAGGCATCGGCCGACCGCTCCGTCTCGATCGCCTGGTTGACAAGGGGCATGACCTCGGTGGCCATCAGCTCCATCGACCGGCGGGCGAGCGCCGGATCGACCCAGTCCAGGCCCGCGTAGACCAGTTCGCCGAAGTCGCCGGTCTGCGAGCGGAACGCCAGGATCTGCTCGGCCACCTCATCCGGCGTTCCGGTGATGACCAGCCGATCGAGCACGTCCTTGAGGGTGACGCTGTCATCAGGTTGGTCGAAGGAGTCCTTGAACAGGCCGAGCCGGCCGATCTTGGTCATCTTCTTGAGCATCTGCGCGTAGTAGTAGCGGTAGGGACTGGACGGGTCTGCCCGCCCGTAAGCCGCGGCGACGCCGGCATCATCGGCGACGAACACGTTGCGGGCGATGCGCCAGTCCTCGATTGACGCCGACTGGCCGACCGAGGCCCTGCCCTCGACGTAGTTCGGCCAGTGCGTGGCCACCCACTGCGGCAGCAGGAAGTTGGCCGACAGCGGGTGAAAGTCGCTCGCACCCATCGCAATGACGCCCTTCGAGAACGGTGCCACGACCGTGCCCACGATCTCGGGCCGAGGCGATTGCAGGGGTCGGGCGACCACGCCGACCCCGAGGTCGAGGTCGATGGTCGTCGCGGTGCTCACCTTGAAGCGGTTTCCGGGCAGGTCGATGCGATACGGCGGCTCGGTCTGCCAGAGCCGGGTGATGATGTCGATCGCCTCGGCGAAGATCTGGTTTCGGTCCTCGTCGAGGATCCCGATCAGCTCGGCATCTGAGGGCAGCGCACCCGGGCTCACACCCAGGATGAACCGGCCCCCGCTCAGGTGGTCGAACATCGCCGACTGCACCGCGACCAGGGCCGGGTGCTGGTGCGAGAGGTTCGTCGTGCCGGTCGCCAGGCGAATCTGTTTGGTGGCCGGGATGAGCGTGGCGAGGAACAGCAGGCTGTTGGTGATGTTCTCGTACTGATCAGTCAGATGCTCGCCGATGTAGGCATCGTAGAAGCCGAGCTCATCGGCCAGGATCACCGCCTGACGGTCCTCCTCGAGCGTTTCCGCCCATGGCCGACTCGGCGGATGCATTGGCATGGCGAAATAGCCGAGTCTCATGTCGTCCTCTTTCGCAGAATGAGGCGGCTTGACCGGATCAGTGAACTAAGTTCGACCGGCTGGGGCATTGGTTGCGAACGTGAACTTGTGCTGTTTGCACTGACAGCGGCCGTAACCGAGAGGCAGCCGGTGATGTGAGCCGACAGCGTGAACCGCGCTAGTTCACGCTCGGCGTCAGTGCCTGCGGCCGAGGGCCGCGATCTACTCGACTCGACAGGGCGGAGGCCGTGGATCTGGACCGCCGCGCCATTTTCGAGCTCGAGGGAGCCAGCGTGCCCGTGCAGGTCGACCAGCCCGGCGGCGAGGACGGTGTCGATGCCGATCGCTTCCGCGATGTCGTCGGCCGGCTGGCCAGCGGGGTCACGGTGGTGACGACCCAGATCGCCGGCGTTGCCTACGGCATGACCGCGAGCTCGGTTACGTCGCTGTCACTCGATCCGCCGCTGATGCTGATCTGCCTGAACAACGCTGGGCCCACGACAGCGGCGGTCGCGCAAGCCCGCGCGTACGCGGTGAACGTGCTGGGACACGGGTCGCAGCATCTCGCTCATCAGTTCGCGCAGCCGAGCTCGGACAAATTTCGCAGTGTTGCCGTCATGCCGGGGACTCTCGGGATCCCGCTCCTCATCGATGCGCTCGCGCACATCGAGTGCCGGGTGGTCGAGCAGGTTGTCGGGGGCTCGCATACGATCTTCATTGGTCAGGTGACGGCAGCAGGTGCGCGTGAGGGCAGCCCGCTGACGTACTTTCGCGGTAACTTCGGGCGCTTCGAGTTCGGCCGAGACGACGGCGCCTATTTGCGAGCGCGCGAGCTGGTGCTCAATCGGCACTACGCGCCGGACTCTGAGATCAACTTGGACGTCCTGGCTGACGAACTCGCCGTCGACTCAGCCGCCGCCTTCTATGCGCTGACCCGACTCGCGCTGGACCTGCTTGTGCGCCGTGACGTCGAACGCGGATATGTCGTCGTGCCGTTCGACGCGAGCACGTCCGGGGAGGCCTTCGACGCGCGGACCGCGATCGAGATCGGTGTCATCGAGCTCACGATCGGGCGCGTGGATGCAGCGGACCTCGCTTCGCTGCGCGAGCGCTTCGAGCGAATGGCGGCCATGCTCGTCGGCGATCGGTTCGTCGACTTCGAGGAGTACCTCGACGCCAACTACGCGTTTCACGAGTTCATGGTGAGCCTGGCCCACAATCCGCCGCTCACCGCCGCCTTCGGTCAGTTGGGGCTGCGGGCTGTGATGGCGCGAAGCTTCGGCGCCACCCCGGTCACGTCGGAGCGGTTCGTCGACGCGCAGCGCGGCCTGGTCGAGGCGTTCGAGCGGGGCGACGCCGCGATGGCGAAGAACGCGGTGCGCCGCTACGGCGAGCTGGCAAAGGAGCGGACGCGGGAGATCTTCGATGAGATCGGCGGTCGCCTGTAGCCGGCCGGATTGCGACGATGTCCATGTCACAGGCAGATGTCCTTTGTCACAGACAACCTGAAAGGAAGCGCTGATGTCCAAGCGCACCGTCTTCAACGTTCCCGGAGCCGCGTTTCCGGACTGGTACCCCAGCAGCTCCGGCGTGTCGGCCGGTCCATTCGTGTTCACCGCGTCGATGGGCGCCCTCGACTGGGAGGCCGGAGGGCTCGTCGACGCAGCCCGAGTCCGCCCCGGTCTGCCCTATTCGTCTGGGCATCCGGTCAAGCTGCAGGTGCGTGAGGCATATCGGCGCCTGCAGGAGGTGCTGGCCGCGGCCGGATCGACGCTCGAGCGGGGGGTGTCGATCAACCAGTGGCAGCCGACCTACCACGGCGACGGGCCGCGCGATTCGGCCGACCGTCCGGTCTATGACCTTTACTGGGAGGACTGGCGCTACGTCGCGCACTCCTACATCCAGGGCCGCAACGAGTTCCTGCTCGCTGATCGGCCGGCCAGCTGCTTGATGCCCGTCGATCGGCTGGTGGGCGCAGACGAGCACGTCGAGATTCAGCTCGTCTCACTGCTCAATGACTCACCGATCGAGAAGAAGGCGTACGCGCACGACGTGCACAGCCCCCTTGGCGGCTACTCCGTCGGCGTCGAGGCCGGACCGTGGGTCTTCAGCGCCGGCTTCATCGCAACGGACTTCGCGACCGGCCTGCATCCGAACGCTCGGGTTCCGGGTCACATCTGGTACGGCAACCAGACCGCGCAGGAGGTCGAAGAGGTTCTGCGCCAGATCCGCATCACGATGGAGGCCTCGGGGGTCGATTGGGCCAACATCGCGAAGGTCGTCATGTACCTGACGCCCGAGGGCATCCAGAACCTGCCAGCGATCGAGGAGGTGTGGCACAAGCAGTGGCCGCAGAGCCCACCGGCTCGCGCGGTGATTCCGGTCGCGGGCATCGGCGGAGTCAAGCACGGGAACGTCGAGATCTACGTCATCGCCTGCCGACCCGATCAGGGCGCGGCCCGCGAGGTGATCGAGGCACCCAATGCCCTGGCGACACTCGGGCATGCCGCTCAGGCGATCAAGATCGGGCCGCTGCTCTATCTGTCGACCCAACTCGGACGGACCGCCGACGGCCTGTCGGCCGGCGCAGCCGGATCTCGGCGGGGCATGCCCCACGCCGGCCGGCAGGTCGTCGATCAGGTCCGACGCATTCACGACAACGTCTCCGCGATCTGCGCCGTCGCCGGCACCAGCATCGAGAACACGGTCAAGGTCGACGCGTTCCTCTCGGACTTCAGGCACCTGCCCGTGTTCCTCGACGCATGGAAGGACCCCTTCACGGCCGGCTATCCAGCGAGCGGATTCTTCGAGGTGGCGCCCGGATCGCATGAGATTCCTGACTGCGACGTCAGCGTTGACCTCGTGGTGTTCGTTCCGGACGCGTGAGCGAACAGCGCCCAGTCGCCGTCGCGGTGGTCGGTCTCGGCTGGTGGGGTCGAACCGTCACTGCGGCGCTGCAGGCGCGGAGCGCCGCCAACCGCACCGGCTCGGGGTCGATGCAGGTCGTCCTCGGCATCGACCCCTCGCCTGCGGCCGTGGCCGCATGCGCCGAGCTCGGTATCGCGAACGCGCCTGACCTCTCGGTGGCCTTGGCCGATCCGGGGATCGAGGCCGTGATCCTGTGCACCCCGCACGAACTGCACGCCGCGCAGATCATCGCGGCGGCTCGCGCCGGCAAGCACGTGTTCTGCGAGAAGCCACTGTGCACCCGGGCGGCCGATCTGGCCGATGCGCTGGCCGCCGTCAGCGCTGCGGGGGTCCAGCTCGGGGTCGGGCACGAGCGCCGGTTCGAACCGGCGGTGCTTGAGCTGCACCGCCGGTTCGCCGCCGGCGAGTTCGGCACGGCGCTGCAGTTCGAAGGCAACTTCAGCCAGGACAAGTTCTTCGCTCTCGCCCCCGACAACTGGCGGCTTTCAGCCGAGCAGGCTCCGGTGGGCCCGCTGTCAGCCACCGGCATCCACCTCGTCGACCTGGCCATCTTGCTGCTGGGCCGCCCGACTCAGGTCTGGGCGCGGCTCTCGACCCGGGGCAGCTCGTTCGCCAACGGCGACACCCTGGCCATCACGATCGGATTCGCCAGCGGCGCGACCGCACTGATCTCGGCCGTCCTGGCCACCCCATTCGTCGGCCGGGTCATGCTGCTCGGCTCGAGCGGCTGGTTCGAGATCCGCGACCGCAGCCACCCGGAGCGCCCGAGCGGGTGGGACGTCACCTCGGTGCGCCGCGACGAGGAGCCGGTCACCCGGTTCTTCCCGCTGCACGAGGCCGTCGCCGACAATCTGGCGGCGTTTGCCCAATCGGTCCGAGCCGGCGGCGGCTATCCAATTCCGGTCGAGCAGATGAGCGCGACCGTCCGCACGTTCGAAGCCATCACCCGTTCGGTGAGCAGTGGCGCAATCGAGGAGATCTGAGAAGTGTTCGCTGCCATCGCTGAGATAGTCGCCGGGCCTGAGCGTGCCGCCGAGATGGCGGCTGACCATGAGCGCTATTCGCGCGTCGCCGAGGCCCACCCGGGGCTGCTGTTCAAGCACGTGATGCGCTGCAGCGACGATGAGCGCCGATTTGTCGATGTCATGACCTGTGAGTCGCAGGCGGACTCGGAGGCCTTCGGCATCGACCCGGTGTTCCAGCGGATCCGTCCCTCCCGAGGCGGCCCCTACCAGCCGGTGGTTCCCGAGCGGTCCTGGATGAATCCGGGCTACTACCGCAACCAGGACGCAGTCGTTCGCGACTGCGAGGCGATCACGCGCCAAGTTGTCGGCTACTTCCACGCCGCGCATGGACGGGAGCAGGAGTTCGCCGCCCGGTCGGCCCGCTTCGCTGCCGAGCTGGCAGCCGGGACGCAACCGATCGGATTCTGGTCGTTCGTCAACCTGGGCCTGCCCGAATGGTGGTGCCTCGTCCTGCAGCGAGACGACGCAGCTGCCGGGCTGCTGCCGGGCGACTTCACCGAACTCTGCTCAGTCGCCCCGACGCTCGATGTCGGCGATTTGGTGATGCGCTTCGACCGGCCGCAGGCGCGATCATGATCGTCGTCCTGGCCGAAGTGAGCATGATCCCAGGGCGCCGGATCGAGCTGGTCGCCGCCTTCGATGAAGCGGGTCGACTGCTGGCCGCGCACGGCGGCTTCCTAGCCGCTCGGCTGCTGCACTTCGCCGGTGGCGGCTACCGCTACCTGTACGAGATGAGCTTTCGCGACCGCACCGACTGGGACGAGTTCTTCGCCGGCCCGGGCTTGCGCGCACTGCGCGAGTTGATCGAGCCGCAGCTCACCGTGCCGTTCGGGGTTCAGGTGCACGCCGTGATCAGCGAGTACCGGGCCGAGTGAACGTCAGAGGCAACCGTCAGGCCGAGAGGGTCAGACGATGTTGATCAGGTCGCCGACCGACGCAGCCGAGGGCAGCGTTCGAATCGCCGACGCCAGGTCGGCGGCCTGATCCGCTGAGATGCGCTGAGTCGCGTTGAGCGTGAACTTGGTCTGCAGCTCGTCGGTCGACAGCGGGTGCTCCGGACCGCCCCGCGACGAGTGCGTGCGATGCGAGACCTGCCGCCCGTCCTTCATGGTGACGGTGACCAGCGCGCTGAACGCATTCGGGAACTCGTCGTCACAGATCGCGTCGGGCACGATTGTCACCTTCTCGGCGAGCGCGAGCCGCGCTGGATCGCTCAGCGCCTGATCGGTGAAGTCGTCGAGGTAGATCCCGAGCCCGCCGCCGCCCAGCAAGGCCGACGCGAGGACGTACGGGCCCGAGAACTTGGCGTGATAGGGGGTTCGCGGCCGCACCTTCTCTTCGCGCGGCTCGCCGATGGTGCGGATGACGGTTGCGGCAACCCCGACATCGACGGACGCGATCGCATCGACGTCGAGTCCCTGCGCCCGAAGTGCCAGCGCACAGTCGACGATGGGGTGCGTGAAGTGGTTGGACGGGTAGGGCTTGTAGACGGTGCGCTCGAGCTCCCACCGATCGCCCAGCCCGTCCAGCAGTGCATTCACGTCGTAGTCGGTGCCGAGGTAGGCCTGCAGGAAGCCGAACGTGCCCTCGAACACCGTAGGCGGTCCGGTGACGCCGTTGGCGGCGAACAGCGCGGCATCGATGCCGGCGTGGGCGGCCCAGCCGCAGTGGATCCGCTTCACGCTGCCGCCGGTGCGGTTGGCCTCGATGATGCCAGCACCCATGCTGGCCGCGATCGCCATCGCATCGCAGATGCCGGTGGCATCGAGTCCCATCAGCATCGCCGCCGCCGCGGCCGCGCCGAGGGTCCCGCAGATGGACGTCGCGTGCAGGCCCCGTGCGAAGAACGTCGAGTTGCGCAGCGCCGGCACGTAACCGGCCATCCCGATCCGATTCGTGATCTCTATGCCGACGGCGATCGCCGCGATCAGTTCGGCCCCGGACGACGTGGACGTCTGCGCAACGGCCAGCGCGGCCGGAACGATGGATGAACTCGGATGCAGTACCGAGGGCAGGTGGGTGTCGTCGAAGTCCAGGGTGTGCGCGAGCGTGCCGTTGACCAGCGCGGCCGACGGGGCGGGCAGCAGACCGGACCCGTTGAACGTGCTGGCCTCACCGACGCCCCCCCGCGCCTCCATGATGCGCAGAATGGCGTTGTGCGGCTCGTTCGGGTCATCGAGTGCGCTCGCGGCGATGCAATTCCCGGCGGTGTCGAGCAGCCGGCCAACGACGTCTGCGCTCAGATCAGGGCCGACACCGTGCCGATTGGCCGCCGCGAATTCAGCTAGCGTCTGCGCAGCTGTGCGCGTTTGCGCGACCATGGCTGCGGTCACAGCGCCAACGCGATCGGACGCACCGGGGCACCGGTCGCGCCGGCAACCAGCAGCGGATTCAGAATAAGTAGGAACTCGCCGCAGCCGGCGCGCAGCAGCGCATCGAGGTTCATCGCCTCGACGATGTTGATGCCGTGCTCGACCAGCAGGATGCGATGCACCGGCAGCAGGCCGTGCCCGGCGCCGGCCTTGATCTGCTCGAACGCGATGCCCTCGCCGCCGACCGCCACCGGCTGCTGCTGAGCCAGCCATTCGCCGGCTTCAGCACCGGGGCCTGGGACGCCGCCGCGAAGCCCCATCATGACCTCGGGATCGTTCCAGTTGCGAGACCAGCCGGTGCCGATGAGGATCACCTCGCCGGCACCGATGGGCACCCCGGCGCGCTCGCGGGCAGCTTCCAGGTCGGCCGCCGTCACCTCGTAGCCGGCCGGCAGCACCTCGACCCCGTGAACGGCTGCGACATCCAGGACGACAGCTCGACCGGCGTAGGGCGCGAAGTCGTCGATCCCGAGCCGGCTGAATCCGCGCTGGCTCTGTAGCTGGGCTGCCGGTATGCCGCCGTGGATGAACCCGTCCTGCGAGACGTGGGCCAGCGCGTCGAGGTGCGTGCCGACGTGACCGCCGAGGACGATCACCTCGTTCGCGGCGGAGCCGCCGTCGGCTCTGACCATGTCGCCGTGGCGCCGCTCGAGCAGCATTCGGAACGGAACATGATTCGGTGACTGGGGCATGCCCACCCGGTAGGGGTGCGACAGGTCGAACCGAGTCGCGCTCGCGATTCGATCGGTCAAGTCGCGCAGTGGGGACTCGCCCACGGTCACCCTCGTTTCGTCTCACGGAAGACCGTTCCATTTCTGGAAGAATAACACCCGGAACGCGCGTGATAGATGCCGTCCGGACCGTTGACGCTCAGTCATGCCATGGACTAGCGCTGTTTGCCCAGAGAGGTTTGGGTACGCGGTCTGCTGGTGGAGTGCCCTTGAGTGCGGTGTGGCCGCGGTGGAGATTGTAGGCATGGAGGAACTCGCGGAACTCGGGGAACGCGGCGACGCGCTTGGACTCGGAGCGATGGGGCAGGGCGTAGGCCCATTCCTGACCGGCCGGCCCCCGCAAGGGCCCGGTGGTAACGGAACACGGTGCAGCCCGGACGGGGTCAACGGTTGACTGGGGTTGACCCCGTCTGGTGGACATCGGCTATGCGGCTTCGATTTGCCGCGGTGTTGAGTTGGTGTTCGAAGGTTACTGGGCTGATCTGGCCGAGCGAGCTGTGCCGGCGTCGTCGGTTGTAGACGGTTTCGATCCAGCTGGTGACACCGTGGACCGCTTCACGATGGTCGGTGAACTCGTACCGGTCGTAGTACTCGGTCTTTAGGGTCGACCAGAACAGATTCCTGTTGGGCATTATCCCAGTACACCCCGGTCCGGCCGACCGAGAGCCGCACGCCGACCTGCTCGGCGACGGTGGCCGGCTGCGTGGAGGTGTGTATTGGCATCCCCGATCGGCGTGGAAGATCACCTTGTCGGACTCCTCGAGCTGGTCCCGGTTGTCGACAACGAACCCGGTTGCCGGGTCGCGGAAGCGCACCGCCCGGCGCAGCGCGGCCTCCACGACGTCGGTGCTGCCGCGCCTGGTGGTCACGCTCGGCGTTGAGTTCTGGACGCGGACCGCAATGCGAGGCGTCGTCGGCCGGAGCGTCACCGTCGCCGACGTCTGGGGTGACGGCATCCGGACCGTCGAGGACGTCGACAGCATCGTAGTCACCCCCCGGCGCCCGAACGACGAGCTGGCCAGACGCCGGTCGGGCGATCTGCGGCCCGGTCACGGAGATAGCGGTGATCGGCGACCCCAGAGCGCCCCGCACGGGTCCGCGAGGCTGTGTTCGAGGGCGAACAGCTGGGACCGGGCGCTGTGTAGGCTGTTCAGCCAGGCTTGACGGCCGCGGCGTCTAGGCTCCGGTCGGAAAATCGGGGATCATCGCATCGAGTCCGACGGACGGATATGCGGCCAGAAGTGAACCGGAAGTGGAGCAGTGACCGGGATGGCGGCCAAGGCGACGGGCACCTCTGAGTCGGTGCCTGCGATGAACTTCGCCGACGGGATCGAGAGCAAGACGATTGCGTCGGTCAAGCGCGCGGCAGACGTCCTGCTGCACTTTGCCGGGGCCGAGCGGGCCGACCTCGGCGTCACTGACATCGCCAATGACCTCGGCCTGTCGAAGGCCGCGGTGCACCGGCTGCTGACCTCGCTTCGCTCGCGTGGGCTGCTCGTCGTCGACGAGCACAGCCGGCGCTACTCGTTGGGGCCGAACGCTTTGATGCTGGGCCTGTCGGCGCTGAACCGCCTCGACGTGCGTCGCCTCGCCGCGGCCGAGCTTCCCGCCATTTCGGCCGACACCGATGAGACGGCCACGCTGTCGGTGCGAAGCGGCCACGGCCGGATCTACGTCGATCAGGTCACCCCGAGTCGTGAAGTGATCATGTCGGTCTCGATCGGCGTCCTCTATCCGTTGCACGCCGGAGCGTCGTCGAAGGCATTCCTCGCGTTCCTGCCGGCGGCGGAGACAAGTCAGTACCTGTCCGAGCCGCTGGTCGGGCTGACGTCGTCGACGCTGACCAGCCGCAAGGCGCTCGAGCGTGATCTGAAGCTGATCGCCAGTCGCGGCTGGGCGCAGTCCGCTGGTGAGCGGCAATCCGGCGCCGCGTCCGTCGCCGCGCCCGTCCTCAATCACCTAGCCGAGCCCGTCGGCGTCGTGAGCATCTGCGGACCGGCCGATCGATTCGTTCCGCACGCCGAGCGTCACGCCAACCGACTGCTGCAGACGACGACGTCCCTGTCAGCCAAGCTGGGCTACCAGCCGCCGTGACGAGCGGCGTGCCATCGCGGGTCTGTGCGGCCGTCGGACCCCTGGACGGGGCTTCGGCCGGTCCGGTAATCTAGCGGAACGATACTTCACTAGATGGAACGGAGGCCTTGCGTGTCGTCTGCGGCGCTCGATGATCTGACTGTTCTCGACTGCGCGACCCTGTTCGCCGGCCCGCTCGCCGCGATGGTGCTGGGCGACTTTGGCGCTGACGTTATCAAGATTGAGCACCCGACCCGGGCCGACCCAAGTCGTACGCACGGCCGGGCCAAGGACGGCATCGGCCTCTGGTGGAAGATGCTGGGACGAAACAAGCGAACCATCACCCTCAACCTGTCCAAGCCCGAGGGCGCGCAGATGCTCCTGTCGCTGGCAGAGCAGGCCGACGTCCTGATCGAGAACTTCCGGCCAGGGACCCTGGAGCGCTGGGGCATCGGTCCGGACGAGCTGCTCGAGGCCAACCCGCGCCTGGTCATCGCCCGGGTGACGGGCTTCGGACAGTTCGGCCCGCTCTCGGGCAACCCGGGATTCGGAACGCTGGCCGAGGCGATGAGCGGGTTCGCCGCCATCACCGGCGAACCCGATGGGGTGCCGACGCTTCCACCCTTCGGCCTGGCCGATGGGGTCGCCGCGCTGACCTGCGTCGGCGCGGTTCTTACGGCCTTGCACAGTCGCGAGCGATCAGGTGCCGGCCAGGTCGTCGACCTCGCGATCATCGAGCCGCTCGTGACGCTGCTCGGCGCGCAACCGCTGATCTTCGATCAGCTCGGCGAGCGGCAGGCGCGAACCGGCAACCGCTCGGTGAACAATGCGCCGCGCAACACCTATCGCACTCGTGACAACCGCTGGGTCGCCATCTCGACTTCGGCGCAGTCGATCGCTGAGCGCGTCATGCAACTCGTCGGGCATCCGGAGGTGATCGCCGAGACCTGGTTCGCCACCGGCGAAGGACGGGCGCAGCATGCCGATCTGCTGGATGAGCACGTGGGCGGGTGGATCAGCGCCCGGGACATGGACGAGGTCGTTCGCGAGTTCGAGCATGTTCAAGCCGCCGTCGCGCCGATCTATGACATCGCCGACGTGTTCGCTGACCCGCAATACCAGGCGCTCGACACGATAACGACCGTGTCCGACCCCGACTTCGGGCAGGTGCGCATGCAGAACGTGCTCTACCGGCTCTCGCCCGAGCCGGGATCGATCCGATTCACCGGTCGCGCGCACGGGGCCGACACCGACGAACTGCTGCGCGATCGCCTCGGACTCTCCAACGCCCGGATTGCCGAGTTTCGGGCCGTGGGCGCCATCTGATGACCGCAACGCCTCCGAAGGGAAACCCTGATGCCGGCCTTTGACATCCTGATTCGCAACGTCGAGATCGTCGACGCCGACACTGACACCACCTCGCACGGCGACATTGCGATTAGTGGCGAGCGGATCGTGGCGCTCGGCGACGGCATCGACGGTGACGGGACTCGGGTCATTGACGGATCCGGCCTGGTCGCCTTTCCGGGGGCGGTCGACGCGCACCAGCACTGGGGCATCTACAACGACCTCTCGGCTGATGCAACGAGCGAGAGCAAGGCTTCGGCACAGGGCGGCGTCACTACCGGGCTGACCTACTTCCGCACCGGTCAGTACTACCTGAACAAGTCCGGCCCCTATCGGGAGTTCTTCCCCGAAGTGATCGAGAACGCCGCCGGGCGCGCCTACATCGACTACGGCTTCCACCTCGCTCCGATGATGAACAAGCACATCGAGGAGATCCCGGAGATCATTGACAACTTCGGCGTGACGTCGTTCAAAATCTTCATGTTCTACGGCAGCCACGGCCTACACGGACGCTCGGACGACCAGTCGTCGTTCCTGATGACCCCGCCGGACGAGCGCTACAACATCGCGCACTTCGAGTTCATCATGCGGGGCATCCAGGCGGCCCGGGCAGCGCGTCCCGAGATCGCCGACCAGATCTCGCTGTCGCTGCACTGCGAGACGCCCGAGATCATGACCGCGTACACGAAGCTGGTCGAGGAGGACGGCACCCTCAAAGGCCTCGAGGCCTACAGCGCGTCCCGTCCGCCGCACAGCGAAGGCCTGGCCGTCACAATCGCCTCGTATCTCGCCTACGAGACGGGCCTGCCCACAATCAACCTGCTGCACCTGTCATCGGCCAAGGCGATCGAGGCCGCGATGATGATGGCCGACACGTTCCCGCACATCAACTTCCGGCGCGAGGTGACCATCGGCCATCTGGTCGCCGACTACGAGTCGGCCGTCGACGGAGCGGGCAAGGTGAATCCGCCACTGCGATCGAGGGCGGACGTCGAGGTCCTCTGGGAGCACCTGCTGGCCGGCCACATCAGCTGGGTCGCCAGCGATCACGCCTGCTGCAAGGACGGGCGGAAGTTCGGCACGCCGCGCGACGACATCTTCGCCGGCTCGTCCGGCTTCGGCGGCGCCGAGTACCTCTACCCGGCCCTCGTGACTGAGGGCAGCCGACGTGGCCTCAGCTACGGCAAGATGGCCCAGCTCGTGTCAACCGTGCCCGCCGACCGGTTCGGCCTCGGCGCCCGCAAGGGCCGACTCGCGGTGGGTCACGACGCTGACATCGCCTTAGTCGACCCGAACGTGAACGTGACCGTGCACGCCAGCGACTCGCTCTCGACTCAGGAGTACACGCCATTCGAGGGGTACGCCCTGACGGCGCAGGTGCGGCACACGTTCGTGCGCGGCGCTCACGTGCTCGCCGACGGCCAGATCGTCGGCGAGCCGTCCGGGCAGTATCTGTCCCGGCCGCTTCGCGCAAGGTAACTGCGCGGCTGCTGTCTCAGGAGTGCCCCTGCAGTCTCAGCAGGCCGCCGTCTGCTGTTCACCGGTCCATTCCGGCAGGCCGAACAGCTTGCGGCCGTTGCCGGCCATGAGCTTGTGCCAGATCTCGTCGCTGAGTCCGAAGCCGTCGATCTCGGTGAGCGTCAGCTCGAGATCGGTGCTGATGTAGTTCGACCCGAAGACGGCCCGGTCGGACGTGTCGGAATACGGCGCGCCGAGACCGGCTGCGCGGCGCTCGCGGGCCTGCGGATGAAGCGCCGCGTACGAGTTGCCGCAGATGAAACGCAGCAGGTCCGGCCCCCACAGCTCGGTGGGGAGTGTGTCCATCCCGATGTAGAAGTTCGGCCGGAACTCGGCATAGGCCACGAGCTCACGCTCCCACGGATAACCGGTGTGGGTCGCCACCAGCTTGAGGTCGGGGAAGTCGGTCGCGACCCGGTCCAGGTACTTCGGATGTCCCATGGACATCGCCTGTTTGGCGGCCATGCATTCGACCTGGAATGGAACGCCGAGCTCCTCGGCCTTCGCGTAGTACGGATAGTACAGGCGATCGTCGGGCGGGAGACCTGACCACGACGCGTAGGTATGAGCTCCGACGAAGCCGAAGTCGAGAACCGCCTCCTCGAGGCGGCGCACTCCCGGCATGCGATCCAGCGGATCGGTGCCGGCTGTGGCGAACAGTCGCTGCGGTGCGCGCGCGACGAAGTCGCGCAGTCCCTCGTAGGAGAGTCCCCACTGCGGCCCGTAGCGGCGGGCCGGAATGATGGCCTGGCCGATTCCGAAGCCGTCCATGCGCTCGAGCATCTGCTCCACCGTCAGCGGGTAGCGGATGCTAGGTGTCTGCAGGTGGGCCGGCACCTCGCTCAGGTAGGCGATCGCGCCCGCGGGCGTCATCGGAACCAGCGTGTCGACGATTGGAATTCGCTGCGCCATCTGTCTTTCCTGCCTGGGTCGGCTACAGGACCCGACCCAGTCTCTCTCCGTCGTAGATGGCGTCGGCCGGTTTGCGCGGCGCCAGTGCGTCTCCGATCCGGTGCAGCTCGCCCACCCTGCCGTTCAGCTCGTCGAACAGGCGACGGCGAGCGTGCCGAATACCGCTGAAGACGATGGTGTCGACATCGTGGAGCTCGGTGGTCGGCGCACCCCAATTGCGCCGGAGGACGACGGTCGGGCCCTCGACTCGGTCGACCGTCGTCTGCGGCACCATCGTGATCGGCAGGTGGACGAGAGTTTGCATGAGCAGCGCGAGCTCGTGCGACTCACGGACCTCATGGCCGACGAAGTAGTGCCGACTGACGATGTGGACCTCGGTGCCGTTCGCGGCGAGCATCTGGGCCAAGCCGAGCGGCGCGTGGTAACCCGTCTCATCGACTATGACGACCCGTCGTCCGAGGGCCGACGGGTCACCGACGGTGCGGACGATCGCGGTGTCGAGCGGGCAGGACGAGCTGGTGGCCAGACCAGGTATCGCGGTGCGCTCGGGGCGGCCGGGCGTGCGTCCGGACTCATCCCAATCGGCCCCGACCGCAACGACGACGGCATCGGGGTTGCGGCTGAGGATCCCCTCGGCGTCGGCTTCCTGGCCGAGCGCAAGCCGCACGCCGAGCCGGTCAACCGTGCTCGCCAGATGGTCGGCCAGCAGCAGCCAGCGCGAGCGGTTCGGCAGGTCGGCCATCTGCCTGAGCCCGCCGCCAGGTTGCGCCGCGCGCTCGATGACGGTGACCTCGTGCCCGCGCCGCGCGGCCGTCTCGGCGACCTTGAGTCCGGCTGGCCCGGCCCCGACGACGACGATCCGGCGCGGCGTCGAGGCCGGCACAAGTGAGTCGTCTGTCCACTGCAGCTCGCGGCCGGCATGCGGATTGACCGTGCAGGCGATGCCCAGCCCGATGTGCAGGTTGTACACACACTCGTTCGAGCCCACGCACGGCGTGATCGTGTCCGCTTCGCCGCGCCGAGCCTTGTTCACCAGGTGCGGATCGGCGATGTGCGAGCGCGTCATCGCGACGAGATCCGCGCTGCCCTCGCGCAGAAGCTGCTCGGCCATCGCCAGGCGGGTGATGCGACCGGCGACGAGCACCCGCACCCCATCGCGCACGATCTGCTTGGCTCGGCGCGAGTGGGCGGCGATGTGCGCATCCGGCAGCGCCATCGGCGGCGTGGCCCGCTCGAGTGAGTGGTATCCGCCTGCTGAGATGTCGAATAGGTCGAACAGTCGCAGCGCGTCAAGGTGCGCGACGTACTCGTCGGACAGGTCGGGGGTGATTCCGCCGTCGACGTACTCGTCGTAGGACAGCCGGATCCCGAGCGCCACCCCAGGCCCCGCGGCCTCCCGGATCGCCTCGGCCACCTCGACGATGAACCGGCACCGGTTGGCGACCGAGCCGCCATAGCTGTCGGTGCGGTCGTTGTAGGCCGGGCTGAGGAACTGGCCGAAGAGATAGCTGTGGGCCGCATGCAGCGTGATGCCGTCGATCCCAGCGTCGGCCATCAGTGCGGCCGCGGCGCGGGCGTCCTCGCGCAGCTCGCGCATGACCGCCGCATCCATGGCGATCGCCGCCTCGCCCCGCACAACAGAGGGCAGGTCGGTCGGCCCGAATGGAGGCGTCCAGGGTGCGATGCCGGGACGGCTCGAGTCGTGCACACCCCCCTCGGCCAGCTCGACGACGACCTTGGCCCCGTGCCGGTGGATCGACTCGGCCAGGTCGGCGTACATCGGCGCCGAGGCCGGATTGGACGCGACCCTCGGTGATCGCGGGTCGATGTCGCCACGTCGATGGAATGCAGTGGCGCCGATGCCGACCAGTGCCGCGCCGCCTCGGGCGCGTTCGGAGTAGAACGCGATGTGCTGGGGGGTCGGGATGTTGTGGCCGCCGTAGGCCGCCCCGTGCGGCGACACGACGATCCGGTGGTCAATCGCCATCGGGCCGATCTGCAGCGGCCGCCAGACGAGCTCCAGCTCGCTCATCGCGGGCGCCACGATCGGATCGTGGCGACCAGGACCTCCGGTCGCCCAACTGGCATCCACGACGTCCCCTCGACCGACGTCAGCGTGATGCCGAGGATGGCCGCGGCCCGTTCGCTGCTCTCGCTGAGCGAGTCCTTGTCCGCTGCGAGCGGCGCGGTCGGCCGGTCAGGATTTCGGACCCGCTCGAGCAGCGCCTCCGTGTCGGTCGTGAACAGCGCCACGTAGGGCAGGTACCACAGCTCGCCGCCCAGCAGCCGGTCGACGAATGCCTCTCGCCGCTCGCTGTAGGCCAGGTCAGGGCCGAGCATCGCGTTCATCGCTTGCCACGACTGCGCCAGCTCGGCGCCGTCAGGCGAGATCGGCTCCTCTCGGCACAGCTGCAGGCGCGAGTAGCGGTGCCGCCGGTCGCGATTGGGGGGGTAACCGCTGAGCATGAGCCCAGCGACCTCGTCCGGGAAGTCGAAGGTGAGCTGGGCGGCAACGCCCGCGCCGGTGTGGTGGCCGACCACCCACCACCGCGAGCAGCCGGTCGTCGCGGCCGCATCACGCACCGCGCGCGTACTGGGCGAGGTCGAGCGGCGCCGTCGGCTCGTCGGATATGCCCAGGCCCATAAGGTCGGGGCCTGACGGCGAACTCGTCGGGTAGCAGCCACATCGCCGGCAACCACATCCGGCCCGAGGACGGTGTCTGATGGATGAACAGCAACCCCTCACCCGTGGGGTCACCGTTGATCCGCAGGTGCACCTGACCGAAGTCCGTGGCTGCCAGCTGTCGATGCACGGGGCCTCCTGCCGGCTTCCGTCCGCGTGCGTTCCAGAAAAATGGAATTGCGTTCCATTGAACCTAGGCGTGGGGCTCCGCCGCCGTCAATCAGTTCGGCTCACGACTGCGTGCGCGCTCACGGATGCAGATAGGCGATCGCGGCCGGTTCGGCCCACTGGTCTAGGTCGGGGAGGTTCACGACCGTCGGGCTCGACCCCGACCGAACGACGGCCCACACCGACGGCTCGTCCACGGACGCGTTGAACTCCTGATGGACGAGGTGGGCGGGATGAGCACGAAGTCACGGGCCCGGCCTAGGCGACATTCTCCAGTTGCGCCCCACCGGTATCGGGTCCGGCCGGTCACGACATAGAGCACCGTCTCCTGCGATCCGTGGTGGTGGGTTCCGGTCGCGGCACCCGGTAGCACAACGCTTCGGAAGGCGCACCGCGCGGTCGTTGCGGCCGTGGCCGCGTCAAAGGCCACCGTTCGGATCATGCCCGGGGTCTGTGTTGTGTCCGTGCTCAGCTCGTTCGCCGAGACGATCAAGACGCGCGCGTTTCGCCCGGGGGCGTTGGAATCGACATGGTTGTGCCTCTCGTGGTTCGACTCTCGTCTAAGTGCTACCGCACCCCGTACAGCCCGAACAGGAAGGAAGGATCGCCCGGGGCGAAGCCAGGCCCGAACTGCGCGTCCCCAGGTCGCGGACGCGGCGTTCGACCCGTCGGCACAGGGCCAGCTGGTCGAGCTCCCAATCGCGCAGTGCCTCGAAGACATCCGGCTCGCGTCGGTTCAGCGCCTCGGCGAGCGTCCTGACATTGGCGGCGGCTTTGGCGGTGGCCGGCTTCGGCGTGCGGACGGGCGTTGAACGCGGCGTCGCCGATCAGGCACACCCGACCGTTGACCATCGACCCCGAGATCGTAGATCGGCTGGACGAACGGTTGGACCGTGTCGAGAACCAGCTGCGCGAGCAGTCCGGCAGGCACGGCCGGGCCGCCTCGCGCAGTCGCGCGATGCTCTCGAGCCGGACTGAGCCCGGTGGCAGTGAGCTCGCGCGGTGGGTGGCGTCGCGATCGGTCATCAGATCGGTCAGGTCGTCGCCGTCCGGGGGCGGGCCGGCCGGTGGCTGTGCGGCCACGTCGGGCGCGGTCACCGAAGTACTCCTATGACGCGCTCAAGGTGTTGCAGCGGGTGTGGGCTGCCTCGGGCGGGCAGTGCGCCAAGTATCTGGTCGCGTCGATGAGTTTGCAGCTCGACGGCTTGGAACGACACGGTGAGCTCGTCGTCGGCGCCGACCGGTACAGCCGCTCGGTGCGGGCGGAGTTGGAAGCCATGTCGGCGGCGACGATCGATCGATACCTTAAGCCGGCCCAGGCAACCGATCAGATCAAGGGCGTGGCCACGACCCGACCGTCGCCGCTGCTGAGCGCGTCGATCAAGGTCCGTAAGGCCGGCGACGAGGAGGAAGCCAAAACCTGGGTTCTTCGAAGGTTACACCGTCGCGCACTGCGGACCGACGCTGAAAGGGGAATTCGCCCGCACCCTGAACCTGACCGACGTGCACACCGGGTGGGTGTTCACCCGCACCATCCGCAACAACGCCAGCATCCACATCCTGGCCGCGCTCAAACCGGTCGTCGACGCTGTCCCGTTCGCCGTCACCGGGTTGGACTTCGACAACGGCTCGGAGTTCCTCAACCAGTACGTGATCGGCTGGGCCGGCGACCTGACATCTATTTCACCAGGTCACGGCCCTACAAGAAGAACGATCAAGCCACCATCGAGTCCAAGAACAACCACCTGGTCCGCAAGTACGGCTTCTACTAGAGGGCCTGGATCTGTCGTTGAAACGGCGGCCGGGTTGAACGAGCTGAGCTGGGCGGTCAGCCGCCGTTTCGGCAGGGCCTTGACGTCCGGGTGCTTCATGACCCGGGTGTAGGGGTGGCCGCCGTGTCGTAGCGCTTGCTGATCTTGGCGCCGTCTCGGATCTTGGACAGGAGTTTCTGCTGCGGGTAGAAGTGGTTGCCGATCAGTGATTGCAACACCCAGATCCGGTTCAACAGTTCACGTTCGGCCGGGGTGTCGTACCGCAGGTAGCCGACGAGTTGACGGACCGTGGTCCAGTTCTTCTGCTCCACGTGGGCGCCGTCGTTCTTGTTACCCGACCGCGACCGGGTGAACTTGAGCTCATGGTCGGTGCAGTAGCGCAGCAGATGCGCGTTGATGAACTCGCTGCCGTTGTCCGAGTCGATCCCGCGGATCGGGAACGGCAGGTGCTCGACCAGGTCGCTGATCGCGGCGACCACATGGACCTGCACCTTATGGCGCACCGCGCCGTTTTCGGTCCAGCCGGTGGCGATGTCGGTCACCGTCAAGGTGAAGCAGAACTCACCCTAGGGGTTGCCGCCCTCGTGGCCGACCAGGTCGATCTCCACAAAGCCTGGCGTGTTCTCGTCCGCATCGGGCCAGGTCCGCATGGGTATCCGCGACTTGAGCAGCGACCCCGGTTTGGTGTGCGAGCGGCCCTTGAGTACCAGCTTGGAGCGGGCCGGCGCGAGCCGCTGGGCAATCGTCGCCGCCGACATGCCGACCAGCAACGCGGCGGTGTCCTCATCGATGTCCAACTCCCCGTACCGGCGCAACACCGGCACCAACTCGACCAGCACCGGCGCCAGCCGCTTACCGGCCGGCGCGTTCGCCACCGCCCAGCACCTGCCCAGCGCCGCAACCACGTTCGGCCCGCGCGTCGGTTGTCTGGGCGGCCGGGTGCGCACCACCCGCGGCCGCAGCGCCTGCTTCAGGACCCGGCGGGCGTAGTCCCGGTTGAACCCGGTCACAGCACACACCGCGTCCAAGATCTCCGACTTCACCGCCCGCGATCCCGACCGGTACCGGACCGCCTGCGCCCTCGTGACCGCCTTGCGCGTCGCCAACGTCAACTCCATCCCCCAAGGCGACCGGCACACCCCAACCCGACCAGTGCAGACACGTCGACCAGCCGGACCTTTTCGGATGGGACAACGAACCGATCTACGCGGACCCGTCTGGCGAGTCAACGCGATCCCTTGACCAGTGGAGGTGCCTCAGTCATATAGTCGACAATGTCAGCGCCGCTCATGAGCAGATTTCGAGTGAGAGGCTCGTCCAGCCGGACGCGCCCCAACGGCTGAGCTTTCGCGAAACCGCATCCGAGCCCGATGAGTTGCGACGCAATCGTGAAGTTCGCGCTGGTCTACGTACCGCCGCGGTACGAGCAATCAGAGGGCTTCCCCACCGGACGGGTGAGCGTCGATGTGACGCCTTCGCGAAGGCGGTGCGGTAGATAGATCGCGAGCAGGCCATGTACGACACCGCTGTCGCCCAGCGGTCCGCGCCGTCGGTGCGCGACTGGCTGTTCGTGCTGTCGGTCGGGGCACCGATCTGGGCTCGGCTGAAGTGTTAGCCGGAGTGCGGGAGGCGACTGGCCGCCGACCGCTACCCGTCTGAAACGCCGGTTACCCTTCACCCACGGAGTGCCTCTCCCGCTTGTGTTCGATGTCGTAGCAAACATCAGAATCCAAAGCAGGACAGGCAGTTCCGTGCATTCACGCCCCGTGTCGCAGCAGGCTCAACAAAAATCGAGGCTAGTGGGTGGCGGCGGCCTGCGCTTCTTCGACCTGGCCGAGCGCCCGGGCACCGTAGTCAGACAGCGTATCGTTGGGCACCAGTTCGGAAAACGCGATCCGCCCGTTGGGGTCGATCAGATAGCTCACGCGCCGCGGCTTGTCGGCAAACGGCTCCGTGGGCTCGCGCATGACGTCATAGGCCGCGCCGACCTGCCGGTCAACGTCGGACAGCAGCGGGAAGCCCAGCTCAAGGTCGCACGAGAACGTGTCGTTCTTCTCGACCGTGTTGAAGGAGATGCCCCAGACGGTGATGCCGGCATGCTCGAAGTGGGCGTAGCTCTTACCGAGGGACGCGGCCTGGACGCTGCAGCCGCTGCTGGCCGCCTCGGGGTACCACCACAGCAGCACCCAGCGGCCGCGCTGGCTGGCCAGCGACTGCAGCTGCCCGTTGCTGGCGGGCACCGAGAACTCGGGAGCAACAGCTCCTGCTGACAGCATCTGCGGGCCCTTCATCGATCCGGCACGTTCCGATCGATGCTACGCGTTCCGAATTCGCCGGTGGGCGGCAAAGCGGCTACCGGCTCTCGCATGCCGGTGGGACTTCGTGCGCGTCGTCCAGAATCGCGAGGTCCTCGTTTCATGACCCTCTTCGATCAAGCTCGTTTACGCGAAGTTGCACGAGCTATACCACGTCGAAGTGGTGGTCGACGAGCGGGCCTGCGTCCTCGACTCGTGCCCGTTCCAGGTTGCGGCCTGGCCGGCGGCGAAGTCGGGGCGGCCGGCCGGGCCCCCTTCTGCGTACCGGATGGGCAGCGAACCCACCGCTGCCCGCTCCGATACGCTCGCGTCGGCGAAGTGGATCTCGACCACGCGAAAACATTGATACGCAGGCCGGGATCGTCATCGACCCGCCGCTTGCCTGAGTCACGGGTTCGATCACGTGTTGAACACCAGGCCGTCGGCGTAGGGATTGGCGAGCAGATCCGGGATGTGGACGTCCCTTATCCAGGTGTCGTAGTCGACGACCGAGATGCCGGCGACGATCTCATAGCCGATCAGAGTCTTGACTGTCACGATGGCACCTTCCGCGTGAAGGACTGAGACTGAGGCCGTGGCCGAAACCTTCGACCCGTACCTCCGCGGGTCGAACCTCGATCGCGGTCAGCTCCGTCCGGACGTTGTCGTCGGTTCGCTCGGGTGCTCTGGTGTTGCAGTGCGAACGTTGCCTGGCTGTCTCGGCGCGGTACCGGGCAGCGTCCAATTGCCGTCGCGGAATACCGCGATCTGGCGCAGAAACACCACGCACCGGATCAGCAGGCCGACGTCATAAACGTCAGGTGACGTCCACTGAATCCGAGGCGGTATCCGCCACCCAGATGATCTCAATCCGCGGATCGCGCCGCTCTGGGGGCGTGGGGGAGCGTTCGGATGGTCCAGCGAATTGGCCCATGACTCGTAACTCGACGCTGGCATATCCGGCCCCACGTAATTCAGAAGATGACGACCGAGCGGATGAGGTCGACGGCGGTGGCGAGAGCGGTGCACGCCGCTTGCACGTCCTCGAGGGTGATGCGCGCGCTGATCTGCTCATCGAGCAGCAGTCGACCGGCCCGGTAATGCTCGATGTAGCTTGGGATGTCGAGGCGGAACCGGGTCGAGCCCATGGCTGATCCCTGCAGCTTGCGTCGCTCATCAACGCGTTGCCCGATACCGACAGCCGGGTTTGCGCCGGCAGCATCCCGACGAGCGTCGCGGTGCCCCCTCGACGTGTCAGCTCGAGGATCCGAGCCGCCGTTGACGGCCGTCCCACCGCCTCGAAGGCATGATCGACGCCGCCGGCGGTCAGCTCGAGGATCTCCTCGACTGGCAACTCGCCGCCGCTCTGCACGGTGTCGGTGGCCCCGAACGCCCGGGCCCGGTCGAGTTTGCTGGTCAGGGTGTCGATGGCAATGATGCGCGACGCGCCGGCCAGGCGGGCGCCCTGGATGCAGTTGACCCCCACGCCGCCACACCTGACGACTAGGACGGTCTCACCAGCGACGACCTTGGCGGTGTTCAGGACGGCACCGACTCCCGTCACGACCGCGCAACCGAGAAGGGCGGCGGCCTCTCTAGCGGTATGTCGTCGTCGATGCGGACGAGCGCGCGTTCGTGGACGAGCAGCAGCTCGACGAATCCCGAGAGGTTCGCGAATTGGTGAATCGGCTCGCCGGACCTGGAGAGCCGTGGTGGCGCGTCGGCCGGGCGCACCGTGATGGCCCGTCCTTCGCAGAGAACGGTCTGCCCGGTCAGGCAGTAGCGGCATTGGCCGCAGAACACCGTCATACAGCCGACGACATGGTCCCCGGGTCGCAGGTAACCGTCGGCGGAGCCGACCGCAACGACCCGATCGGCCACCTCGTGCCCCAGGACGCTCGGCGTCGGGGTCGACCCCAAGCCGTCCCGGAAGTGGACATCGCTCTGGCACACCGCGCAGGCCGCGGTCTGCACGACGACCTCACCGGCGCCCGGCTGGTCAAGGGTGATCTCGGATAGATCCAGGCGTCCGGGAGCCTGCTCCAGCACGAGCGCCATTGCAGTAGTTCGCATAACAGACAGATTATTGTTCGGCCAATGTTTGACTTCGGGTCAGGTTACGATGTCATCCCGCACCGGGTCGCTGTCTCGAGCGCTGGTGCGGTGCCGTATCAGACGTTTGTCCTGCGGCGCGAACCGGTCGACGTCAAGCAGCGCTGGCCGATCGTCTTCATCCACGGCTGCTGCAGTATCGGCGGCACCTACTGGGACATCACCGTCGATGGACGCCCGGGCTGGGCGAGCATCGCGTTGGCCGCGGGTTACGTGACCTACGTGATCGATCTGCCGGGTCACGGCCGATCCCCCCAGCCGCCGGACTTCGCCCTGATGGGTCTGGACAAGGCAGTCGCCGCGGTACGGGAGTTGCTCGGACACATCGGACCGGCGGTGCTCGTCGGCCACAGCATGGGAGGCGCCGTGATCACCCGAACATTCGGCGTCCTCAGCCCGGCCGAACGCGCCACGGTCGTGGCGGCCGTCCTCGTCGACCCGGCGCGGGTGGCCGAGCTCAACGCCGGCGCGCCACCGCGCCCGGGCCTGGAGAACCGCCTGCACGCCGTCGCCGACTACACCGACGCGACGCCGCGCGGCCGGTGGTATCCCGACGAGCTCTATCAGCGCCAGCAGGCCTGGCGAGGCCCGGAAAGCGGTCGCAGCTTCGCCGAGATGGTCACCGCGGAGTTCGGCGCGGTCGGTGATCCAGCGCCGTTTGCGGGAATACCGACGCTTCTGCTCGCGGCCGAGCCGGATCTCGGGATCGGACAGGACACCATCGATGCCTATCACGATCACTACGGTCTACCGATCACCTCGGTCGGCGTCGATTGGGGTCTGCCCGGCCACGGCCACGGCCTCAATGTCGAGGTCGGGAACGAACTGATCGCCGCGCGCCTACTCAACTGGCTGGCGCAACTTCGCTGAGCCGAGGATCAGGCCGACCGTGGTGCCTCAAGTCAAGATGCCCGCGAGACTTGGTCCGTGCCTCAGGTAGGGAATGCCCGCGAAACCGGTTGGGTCATGAGGCCTTGATCTTGATGCCTTTGCCCACGTCGGGCAGGGCGCTGGG
>JAABUS010001362.1_pt1 | contig 53945 bp, 39 predicted proteins | sample 5560161 | NCBI WGS metagenome assembly JAABUS01 (sample SAMN10711885, study PRJNA513376) | rock metagenome | isolation source: Antarctica rocks | place: Antarctica: Victoria Land, Trio Nunatak nord | collected 2016-01-04 | reverse complement strand
GGGTGGTGAAGGGGGTGGAGGGGAGGGGGAAGAGGAGTACGGGGAATAGACCGAGGTTGATGGTGTATTCGGAGAGGTAGACGAGGAAGAGGGGGAGCATGCTATGGGGGGTGTTAGAGTGCGGGGTTTTGTGGAGATGGTGGTGGGAGGGGATGGGGAAATGGGGAGCTTGGGTGAACTCACTAGGGGATTACGAGCCCGCGAGCGCGGCGGAGGTTGCGGACGAAGTCTGCGCGCCAGGTGTGCGTCGGAGGTGGGGTGTTGGTGGTGATGACTGCGGCGTCGTGGGCGAGCAGTGGGTCTTCGGAGCTGCTGTCGTCATGGAGTACTGTGTTGCGCTTGCTGCTCGCGAGGGTTTCTTGAGAACGGCTTAACGGATCCCGTGGTAGGACGGCGAAGAAGCTGACCAGCATGATGACTGGGAGGAATGACGAAGCGAAGAGGCTCTTTCGCACGCTCAAGCCTAGGGTGGTTGTAGCCAAGGAGTATGCGCCTGCGCCTACCAACCCAGCGCCCCCGGTCCCACTACCCCAGGCAGCGAGGCTAAAAGGTCCGTAGAAGTGTGTTAAGCCTAGGAAGCTCAGTTCTCCGCCTCCGCTGCTTAGGCTCGCTAGGACTACGCCTGCCATCTTTGTGCCGATGGGGCCGCCGTCGGTGTAGCTGGGTGTGGAAGCTACGAGAAGCATCCCGCATGCTGAGAGTGCAGAGAAGAGGATGATGCGCCAGGAGTATGGGATTAGGCTGATGAAGTATGGGGCGCATAGCTTGACGAGGAAGGATGGAACCACGTCTGCGAGGAGGACAACGCCTTTGGGTACGTCGGGACCTACGAGGTCTAGGGCAGCGGAGAGGATGATAACGTAAAGGACGTTGTTGATCAGTCCTACCAAAGATCAGTATGTGAAGATGATGATTGAGTGACAATAATGTACCGAACAGCCAGAAAGCTGTGCAAACTCGAAGATCGGCGCCTTCAAATGAAGCCCTGATCCTCGCCTTCCACATTGCCCATGAAGACGAAGGCGCTCCAGGAAGTGGCGGAATACTACTGCTCCCTTCTTGCAGCTCTGCATCACATGGGATAACTCGGAGGCGCGTGATTTTTCAAGATCGCGTACATTGTGCACAAGACACTCAAGACGAACGTCAGAGGAACGAATCGGAAGCGTTCCTCAGATCTACAATAGTGACGTAGCCGGTGGCTCGGATCAGATAAGGCTCGCATGCGCTATTATACCCCTGTTTGTGGATCCATCAGCTCCCGAAATGACTGCTTCACTATTTCCCCAGACACATCTCATACACCGCACCTCGCACTCAAGTAGATACAGTTCTCGCCTTCTTCCCTCTTTAAAATAGGCCTGTCTCACGCAGCGTTCTAAAGCCAAACGGCCGACCTATTCTCGACTCCCACTTCGATCGCAGGCCCGCAGTCCTGCCACCGTCGGACGGAGATGGACCCGCGATACCCAGCTCTTCCGTTCTCGCACCCACAGCCCCAGCAAACGCCCCAAGAACTTCGATACGGCCCTATACCGCCATCGCCCTTCGCCTCGCAACCTTCCCAGCGTACCGACACCCTACACAAGAACGATCCCTTCCTCCGGCGGAGGGTTGATCTCGAGGAGCAACGTCGAAGTCCGTCATTGACAAACGCGACGCAAAGCTATATACTTCCACATGCTTTACGGTACCCATCTACTTCAATACCCACCACACAGGATCCGACGACGAGTGACACTCAGCTGCGACGGAGTAGCTTCAGTGCTGCAGGGCTGTGGGGTGATGCCAGAGGAGATCGGATTGCGCTACACGCAGCAACAGGTATGGAAATAATCTCGTATACATTTCTAAGCTTCGGATGTTGCTATCAAGATACAGATCTTCGTTCTGTCCTTTCCCTTCGCTTCGCGGCAGTTGCGGCAATCGTGTTTTTCTTCGCTTTGCGACCATGGCACTGTGAACCACGCATAGCAGCATCACAAGCTGACTTGAGCTCGGACTGCTGCTTGATTTGTCGCATTTCTTGAATTTTTTCATGCAAAGCTTCAAGCATTTTCCTGGCTGCACTGCGATCACATGCGCTATTCGAGGTTATGAGCGAATGATGATGTGTACATTTGCGCCACCGCTCAGGCTGTACAACATTGTGCCAGTACTGTCGACGAGAAATGAGCTCTTCCGGCTTGGTTTCCGTCTGATCACGAAAGTCAACGCACAGTCACCAGTCTGAAACTGTTTACAGCAGCTTGACGCTTTTGGAGCTTCTTGCCCCGCGTTTCATTCAATCCCTGCTGTCGCTGCGGGCGCTAAGCCTTAGCTTGCCGAGATATTCCTGCTAATACGATTCATGAATAGCATTATCACGAGACCGTGTACCGCTGTCATTACCATCAGCTCCTCCTCTCGGATATGGAGCTTTGCAGCAGACAGCTCCTGCACAGGAAGATACTCAGCGCCGAAAAATTAGCCAAGCGAGCCCTCCAAGTCTATTTGCGAGTATGTACCCCTGATTGTCGACCCCCTGTTCCTCTGTGCTTCCAGACCGGGATTCGTGAGCATCAAATGATGATAGCAGCACTTCTCCGCGGGCAAGGAGATGTCTGCGCAGTTCTAAGTCGTAAGTTGGGGAATTCGTGCAAGCAAATGCTGATTACACTATGCAATAGCTACCGATCACCATCCCCCTCCGCTATTCACCGGGCGTCAAATGTTGCCACCCTCTCCTCATACCACGCAAGCGCAACATCATCCCCAAACACTTCCAGCACGAACTCCCGCAAGCACCTCTTTCTTGAATGGGCGCGATCTCCCAGTACCCCCCAGCCTGCATCGCCCTTCGAGTAGCATGTCCATCTCCTCGATGCTTGATTCGAATCCTGCTACGTCATCACGTGACAACATGCCGAATGGGAGTAGTAACGCCCAAGCTTCCGCAGGAGCTGGGCTTGTTACATCACCCACACGTCAACAAGGGCAGGCCGCATCGCCACCCCATTCAAGTCAAGCCATCTCGCTGTTGACGGGAAGATCGGCCTCTCCCGAGAAGTACAAGGGTTACCAGTCTCAATCAGGTCGCCCCTTTCGTTCCTATTCCGGTGATTTAGGGCAACGTCCGCCATCCTTGGCTCAGCCGACATCCCCTGAAGCTCTGAGAAACGCTTCGCTCTCGGGATCTCAGACGTCACAGCATTCTCCTTCCTTCAGTCTTGGCGTCCATCGGGGCTGGCAGTCTCAAGAAGGGAGACGGTTACCTGATGGGAGAATCGTTCATCGCCCAAGCAGCCAGCCTAGTGGTCACCGCAGTCCTCCTCGAGGCACGAGTGGCAGGCCACTAACAGGAAATCCAGATCGCATGCACCAATACCCAGATGCGAGGCGAAGGTATTTGGAGTCAGACCAAGGAGGCAGTCTTGAGAGGGTAAAGATGGTTACTGGCAACTCTCGAGTTAACGACCAACCGCAAGAGCAAGCCTTTTCGGCGCCAGAGGCAGGTAGTGCGCATCCAAGGGGGGAACTTAGCCCGAAGCAAGAACGTACCAATGGATCAAGCTATCCATTCGCATCTCGTTCCATACAAAACTGCGACTCAAAGCTTGCGCAGGGCACTGACGCAATCCGTTCTGGGATTACTCGGGGCTATGATAGGGAACCTCAGCCTCTCCACCCTACCCAATCCCCGTTCTCTCCGGAATCATTGCGACGCTTGCAAAAGGAACGCCATGTGTTACAACAGCAGGCTTCAACTCATTCACCTTCCAAGTATTCACGTGCGGCTAAAACGAGTGATGACAGACAACTCCTGGCTACTGCCGAGAATTCTGCTTCCTTTCCAGTTAATACTGAGTCGTCCAAGGAGGTAGACGTCATTGAACACCATCATTTCAGAGATGATACTAATGGTCACCGCAAGAGCTCGCTAGCCATGCTCATGGAGAATAATAGACGTGGCGGCCGCTTCTCCCCGCTTCCCCAGGCCGTGCAAGGCGCCCAAGGTCGTACAAATGGGCCTGCCAGTGATCCGGGCATCAAGAATGAATTTGCTCGTATGTTCTCCGGGATCGGTAGTGGCGTTGGTAGCGCAGGGCCCACAGGGAGCGGCACTTCAACTCCATTTGCCCCCCCAAGCCCCACGATGAGCCATGAGCAACGTCCAACGCCTTTGCACGCTCGTAGCGAGCTTGGCATTGCAAAGCCAACAACGTCTTCAAGACGTGGAAAGAGATCTCGGAAGGCTCGAGATGTTGATACAAAGGCAGAATTGGTGGATGGCGAGGCCGGCGTGTCTAGCGCTACAGGTTCTAAAGCTGTAAAGAGGAGCAGAACAAATCACCATCATTCGCACCTTGCACATCAGTAAGTCCCCAATCAAACACTCCCATGTCCGACTAATCATGTTACAGTCGTCATCATCATCATGCCGACGAAGCCGATATAAATAATGATCCCTCGACCCCGACAGTGGTCAATGGCAGGCGTGTGAACACGCCAGCGCAAGCAACCTCAGCGACAGCGCCTTACCGTCATCACCATCATCCGCCACACCACCTACCACATCATCGTCATCACCAAGAAGTCCGAACTCCGCCCATTCCTACCACAACTATCAATAGCGAAGCTCTATTGGCTAGCGTCCAGAATCTCCCACGGGTCCACCTTGGTTCCACAGTGTATTCCTCCTCCCTCGAGCCTGCTGCCTCTGCCGCAATCGACATTTCGAAGTTCGGGTACTTGAGTACGCCTCATCCACTACCTCGCTATGAGGGAAAGGAAAATTGCACATACAGTGTCCAGATCCCAAGGTTTTACCTTACAGCCCAAGAGCGTGAAGAGATTTGCAGGAGGCGTGCTCTGTGGGGCACTGACGTTTACACGGATGATTCAGATCCACTCGCAGCAGCTATACATGCAGGGTGGATTCGCGGCGAATTCGGTGAAGATGTTGACCCTGCGATGCTGGAGCTGCCAAACAGTGCGAAATCCCAGAACCAATCCGCAGGGACCATGGTGAACGGGAAAGGCTTGCTCACTTCCCAGCCCGCAGAGCCAACATTGCCATCTCCTAACAAAGATCTTCACTTGACCCTTCTAATCCTTCCACCATTGGAGAAGTATGCATCTCACATCGCCCATGGCATCAAGTCTCGCTCTTGGGGCAACGCACACGATGGGATGAGCTTTAAGATACTAAGTATGGAGTGGGTCGATGGACATGGCGAGGAACGCAGCGGAAAGGCTCGAAGAAACCGTATGAGAACTCTCCTAGCACAACCCATATCCGATGGACCAGCAATTCGGCCGTATAGGGGGACTTTAGTTGCTCGAGGTGGTAGGGAGACTGGGCAGACGGCGGTTGCTGTAGGTGTCTAGGTCCAGGTGTTAATGAATGTGGAACACGACTGTGAGATGTACAGGAAGGCGGTGTAATTTGTATCGAGGCAGAATGTACAGAATTCTAGGAGGGAGTGTCTGGAGGTCCCATACCCATGACTGGCATCAATCATTCTACCTTGCAATTATATGTGTAATTCACGGCACCCCAATTCAGTGCGTTGTACTGATCTACTACTTGTCCGCGCATTATGAATTTTGTTTGTCCTTGTTGGCTCTATCCATCACGCCCCGGAGGCACCCCCCCTAGGCCCTTCTGTTGAAGACCGGCTTCGGCAGAGATTAAGGCCGATAATCCGACGGAACGACCTCGGGGAAGATCACATGCAAATGTATTATTTTTGGCAGCTCCACTGCTGGCATCAGCATTCCAGGCTCATACGAGATGGTTGTATCACCGTCACAACAGCTGTCACGCGCACTTCCTTCTCCGTCTATGTGAACGATCGAAGTCAATGCATGGGGAGTACAGCTTTCTCGTGATGATACTCGATTATGGCTGAGAGCCTGTTCCTTTCCTATACCTACATTAGATCCTCAGACCCTTTTACTGCATCATTATTAACCTAGAAGTGTTCTTTACTTTGCCGCGGATCTTTGTCCCTGACTGGGTCTAAACGAAACACGACGCCACTGTTCTCTTGAAAGTCAAGCCTTGGGGTAGAAAGGGGGAGTCCTCGTTCCGCGCCATGATAGGTACAAGAGCGCCATTGACCCACTCGGATGAGATTGTGGCTAATGTAAATCGCAGACCACGTTCTCGGACGTCCATCAGTCCAATTCCGCAAGATCCAAGTCTTTGCTGTTGTCTCATTTTGGTCTCTGTACCTCATACGGTAAGCGCCTCCCCAGCTAAGAGAACCTGACCCTCATACTTGCTAGGGGGAATCACCACGGCCCTCCCTTCCTCCGCAACCTCTCCGACCGTCTATCAAAGCGACTCACGGCCTGGCAGACTTTGGTCATTACCCTCCTGTGGTTGTACATAGCACGTAACTTTGCGAAGATATTCGGTCTCGAATCACCTGAACCTCTTGCGAATCTGTATAATAGAGCATATTTCCGGGCAACATGGGTCACCACTGCATTGGATGCCGGCTTTTGGACGGCCATGAAGATACGAACGAAGTGGTTAAGAGACTTGGCGTCCATGGTTTTCTCGGTATATTATATGTTCGCCGCGGAGCAAGCGGATGAGAAAGTGCGAAAGGTTAGAGGCCTGTTGACTGTGGACCATCTGCGGGTCTCATGGAATAAGTCAACCACGCCGTATCTATCTCTCATTACGCGGATAATGAGGCCGAAGCTTACTCGATACCCGCCACGAGCGATACGTATACCTAGGCCTGCCGAGTCTTCGTACGAGGATCCGGTCAATGCTTGGCTCTATTTTGATGGACCCCTCTCTGCACTCAGGCACCACACGAAAATAGTACTGGACGTACCTGGTGGCGGCTTTGTAGCCATGAATCCACGGCATCACGATGACAAGTTGATGGCTTGGTCCGGAAAGACTGGCCTGCCTGTGCTCAGCCTTGACTACAAGAAGGCACCGGAGCACCCCTACCCCTACGCACTCAATGAATGTTATGATGTATACCATACGCTGCTCGCTACGCTCGGCCGTTGCATTGGCTTGGCAGGACTTTCACGACCGAGAATAGTCTTGACAGGGGACAGTGCCGGTGCTAATTATGCTGTTGGGCTAGTCCTCATGATTTTGCAGTCTGCTGGTCCAGACCGGCGATTGCAGGAAGAGAAGAGTCTTCCCCTTCCCGAAGGCCTCATTTTGGTCTATCCCGCGCTGGATCTTAACATTGGCAATTGGATGTCAGATGAACAGATGTCTCTAATACAAGACCAACGAACGCGCAAGACCAATAAAGACATTCTCAGAAGGAAAAGCCAAGATTACTACAGGCTCACACCAGCAACCCCACACCCATCGGACGACGACTTAGAACAATCGCCATCGCCCGACCGGAAAGCGGAAGACGACGTGGTTGTGACGACGGCCGATACGTCTACACCTGTGCTGAAGCCACCGACTACAAAAGAGCGAGATATCGCAAGCCGCCCCTCAGTAGCCCGTCAGACCTCCACGCTAGCCTCATCGAAGCCCAAATTGTTGAAGACCCGCCTGGCAGTGTCTTCAATGATTTCTTATTTCAACGATCGTATACTAACCCCAGAAATGATGCGCGCAATGATCATTCTCTATGTTGGCCCCCTCAACCGACCCGACTTTAGCACGGATTTCCTACTTTCCCCTCTGCTTGCCCCTGAAGCCCTCTTGGCGAAGTTCCCCAAGACTTATTTCCTAACGGGTGAGCGCGACCCACTCGTCGATGATACCGTAATATTCGCCGGCCGCCTACGACTAGCAAAGTACCACGAGTTCGTTCAACGAAAAGAGCTTGGCCTTTTGAAAGTGAAGGACGAGTTTGACGAGAAGGATCACGTTGAGGTAGCGCTTCTTCCTGGCATCTCGCACGGGTTTTTGCAGTTCGTATCCGTGTTTCCCGGTGCTTGGAAACACATTTTCCGCTGCGGACGTTGGATCGAGGACATCTTTGACCGAAATGACGAGATGTACCAGTCGTCAACTTACAACGATGGTATCTCCACTGATCCTAATCCTGGAGGCCGGCATCACCGACGAGTGCCCACGGAAAGTTCGGGTGACGAGGACTCGCCGTTAGCGATGAGCTCAGCCGCTGCTAAGGAGAACGGACACGCGTCGCAACGATCGGCCAGAGGTAGGGGCGCACGTATAAGGCGAAGCACGAACAACAGGAATAGGAGTATGGTCAGTCTGGCGAGCGAGGAAGATCTTCTGGGACGGCGGATGAAGGGTCTGGCGAGTGGCTTGATGGGAACAAGCGATGGCACCCAGACACCGTGATTGCATGCAGAAATCTATCACAGTCGAGCCTTGGCTCAGAGTTTGCGAAAGCCTTCAACAAGCAAAGTAGAAGGTAGAAGGCATTGTGTATGATTTTTTTATCTTCCGGGGTGCGGGCATCAATGCACGCCTATCATATCATACACAGCGGTTGTGTCGACTCCATGGCCCGTACTCAATATGTTGGGCTCGAGACCTGAGGACGTCAAGGAAGAGAGTCTGCGTGCCAGGAGCCAGCAACACGATGGAGATCAAAGATGGGGGAACGCATCCAGGTAGAGCACTATACGGAAATTTCCTCCTGAAGAAGATGATTCAACACTCCCTGCGAGAACGCTGAGGACCCAAATTTCCTCATCCGACCAGAATATCTCACCGAAGGCAGTCTGGACGGGATGCCGCCCCGGGCCACGATCTTCCGCCTATTCAGGCCTAGCGCAAAGCACAGCTTTAAGCGGAACAGTTCCACGAACCTCGGTGCCCTTTCTCATGAGCAGCCATCGAAGCGCCGCGCGTCCCTCCATTCAATTTTCCAAATGTCCTCCTCGCCCACCGTCGCTTCCTCCAACCCTTCTTCCGATCCCCCAGCTACCACATCGACCCCACCCTCCTCCACCGACCCCCAGCAAACAGCCGAAGCCCGCAACGCCTTCCTTACCCACCTCTCATCAACCGCCACTTCCCATCTTAATCCTCTTCAATCCCGCGCCGCCGACATCCAGGCCAACAGCACTGCCCTCAACTCCCAAACGCAGTCCCTACAGTCCGGCACCCATGACCTGGGGACAGAAAGTCAGAAATATGAGAAGGTGTTGGGGGAGGCGGGCAAGGGGTTGAAGGAGATCGGTGACGTGCAGAACTGGGCGGAGATGCTGGAGCGGGATCTGGGGATGTTGGAGGAGATGATGGAGACGGTGGAGGGGGAGGAGGGAATGAGGAGGGAGGATGTCAATGGAGGGGTCGGGAAGGGGAAGAAAGCCAGTGGTGGGGGGTGGGGATGAACTGAGGAGAAGGAATAGGGGGGTGGCATGATGTGGAAAAAAGGAGATGATGAATGAATGAATTATGGACTCGTTGTACGGGTATAGTGATGATGATTGCAGGGTATTAGGACTTCTTGGATTAGGAGGATTATCTAGGGTATGTACGCCTGCTAGATACTACTGCTGGATTTCCTTTGGACCTTAAGGTACCATATATATATCTCAATTACTTGACTTGATGTATCTAGCTCCTACTGCTCACAACATGCCTTGAACTCAAACGACAAGTACTTACATACTGTTGAAAGATTCCGCGTGAGGCAGCGAGCGGGCGCTAGGCCTGAGAGAGTAGAAGATCGTCGACGGGCACCTCACTAGCATCCTTTGTCCAACTTCCTTTCCGGTGTAGAATCGATTGATTGGTGGTGGGTTTCGTTCTCTGCTCTTGAAGCCATGCCTCCCTCTCGGGTCCCTCTCGGGTTTCCCTTCGCAGATCCAATTTCTCTCGCTTCTTCCGTTATATTGAGCATGAAGGGTACGGGCTCGTTCATGCTTTCGCCGGACTTTCATTAAGTGGCAACATTCGGGCTTCTGTGTGCTCATGGAGGAACCATCCATGATCAGCGCCAAGATTTCTGCGAAGTATGCATTCAATGGTATGAGCTGACTCGGGAACGATGGCTACTGGATTTGGATTTTCTGTGGGGGATTTTCTTGCAGCAATACGTTTGTTCAAGGACTCCATTGAGGCCTTCAGCGATACCAAAGGAGCCTCCGCGGACTTCTCGGCGCTGGTAGGTGAGATCTCAACTTTGCAAGACGGTATAGAAGCCATTGAGGAGCTACCAGCAGAGCACGAATTTTCGCCAAAGCAGTTTGCTGCCATTGAAAGGGCTATCTCTGCATGTCAGAAGAGCATCGATGGATTTCTGATATCTATTGCAAAGTATCAACCACACCTTCGCGCGCAATCCTCTGGGTGGCAGACAAGCTACCGAAAGGTGAAATGGGCCTTGTGCAAGAAAGATGATGTCGTACAATTTCGAGCGCAAGTTGCAAGACATGCTTCTGCTATCAATATGCTGCTCGTAACCTTTCAGATCAAGCAAAGTATGAGGAAAATTCAACCAGAGAATACAGCGATGGTAGCATATGAGAGCGAACTTGCATTGGAAGACCGTTTCTCCGGGCTTCTTCGAAATTTGTCTTTCGAGCAACGTCAATGCTTTTCCTTCCTCGCGCACCAGAACAAAGAGTTGATGCAGAGTGTGCAAGACCTGGGGCGCGTGCTACAGATGCAGCAGGCAATCCCACCGCAGGTACTGCTCGAGCAACCAGTGGTTTTACTAGATTGCTTTGGGACAAAAGCACCTTTCCATCTGGAATTTGTTAATTCTTTAGATTGTTTCATGGCTGTCATGAAAGTCCGTTTTGCTCAAGCTGGGGTCAAAGAATCTGGTATCGCGAAGCTAGAGAATCAGGAATTTTCGCTTCAGGACAGTCACCGCAAGCGCTTCGTCGACTTACGCAAGCCCTGGGACGCCGTGTTCAGACCCGGACAGCAGGTGGACATGAGCATGGTCTTCCACCGTTTTGCCTGTCCTCCAAGTACCTGTCCAGCCTGTATGGAAACTAATCCCGCAGGAAGCGAGCAGATAGATTGCAAAGGGTGCGGGCTGTCCTACCAGAGCCTCCAGGCCATCAAGTGCCAGTGCGAAGCCTGTGAACGCCAGATACCGAACATTTCAGAGACAGTGTTCCCGTACATGGTTCACCAGCATGACATGGAGGGAGAGAACAGGATTTTCCCAGCAGTGGAACTCAGCAGCCGAGATGACGAAATCTTTCGCGGCTACCGTAGAGTGCAGATCATTGCACAAACCATGGCTTTGCTGCATGTAAGATATCCATCGCTACAGCTGATACAGTACTTCCGCAACTTCGCCGAGCTATTGGACGAAGTCCCAAGGGACACCTGGCGGCTTTTGCCTTCGATAATGGAGCTACGAACCTTGGCGTCACAGCACTTGCTTCGAGCGACCAGCTTTCCAGCATTCTCGACAATCGCTCAGATCGAACACTCTCGAAGAAAACTTACCGAAAGGACTCTCAGTATTAGGGAAAAGATCGATTCGCTTGTGAATTCGATGTTCGACGATGAGGAAACACGAGAAATCGTGACATATATCAAGCAAAGTACGTCTAGTCTTCCCCTTGCTAGCTCGATCTGCTGACCTTACCATACATAGAACATCCACAAAAGTACCTCATTGGGTACTACACTGCCATGCTCGCGCAGCGCTTTGATGTGCCTTCCTCGAAGTCAGTACGCATGATAGAAGGAAGTGCAGTACAAAGGGCAAGGTCCGCTGAACAGGTGGAGTGGAGAATGTTGGATGGTAAATCAAAGACCCGAGCCACTACCAAAAGTTCGTATTGATCATCAAGCTCCAAGCTTCGTCAATCCCGCGGATCGACCAGCTCTATCAGCATGCGCGATCTTGACAACATCTTCTATATTAATTTACAGCTATGGCACCTAGGGATATTCCCATCACCTCACATTCCGAATTGCCGCCGATACTGGTCGTTCTTGTCGACGATCATTCGACGGATAGCATCTGCTATGGCAGATGTAGGGGCTTCAATTATCAGCACCTTAGGGAGGATACCCCCCATGAAATGTTGCAATCTGTCGACAAATTGTTCTCCAAGAAACGAGCCGTCTGCGCCGCAAGCATTCCTAAAATCTAGGGTGACTTCCTCGAGTGCATGCAGGAAGACGTGTGAAGCTTTCGACTTCCACGTATTGAGCAGGTCCCGATCGACTTGGGAGAGAACATTCTCGTTGTTCACATCGAACTCCATGAAAAGTAACCACCTGTCGCTATAACCCCTCGTATGAGGGAAATTAAGATTAGACATCTTTGCCACAAAAGAGCTGCCGAATTTGGTATCTGCGCGAGTAAAAGCTAGATGAACACGTCTAACCCTGCCGGCTCTTCTGGTGGGCGGGTTGGCAAGCCAATCCATTGAGTATTCTCTGCCGGACAGGGCAAGGAAATTGATTGAGGGATCTGCCGGGCCTGGACTTATGACCCATAGATTCTCGATACCGGCGCGGTTTGCATATTCCATGTATGAGCTTCGATTGATGAGTCCAAGCGCTCTGAGATTTATGTCCTTGCTTATGCAAGCTTTCCAAGTCAATCCTTTGGTACTCTGGTGCGGAAAGACATCTGCAAGGAATGCGCCGTCAAAGCTCAATTTCTCGATCGCGAGGAACAACTCGAGAGGAAGGGCTTTAAGGCGCTCCTGCAGCGTGGCCCACTCTACTGTCCCCTCTTCCGGTCCTGGGTCCATCTGCCTCCTCTTTTTGCAGGTCACGTTTGGCACATCGGGCCATAGCCCATGATCAATTGGCGAAGGATTTTGGCGAGAGAGGATCATGATGCCAAATGCGAATCGTCCGGGAACCAGAGCTAAATCTAGCATCCGCCCTATCATGAGTCTGAATTGTTCATCCGAGAGGTAAGCGATCGTTGCTGCTAGCTGAGTCTTAGCTGACTCGTCCAGGGTAGAGACCGCCAAATCGAACTGTTGGGCCTCTGTTCTCGACAGCTGTGTCCGGATCTGCTCGAGCGTCTTGGGTCGCGATGTCATCTTTGACACACTGCCCCATCTGGGATCGCCCGGATACTTGAGCATGCCTCTGTAACGCATGCTGTGCCAAGAAGAAGAGCTTTGGAAGACTGGTATTCGAAGTTGCGCGTTCAAAAATATGATGGAGTAGTCTGTAAGGGTGTGCTGACTAGTTGAGCTAGAGAGGGATCGGACATATTTATATATAGAGCTTGTTACAGACAGAGACATGCGGCGGCTGAAGTACCTCGTCATACAGAAATTGTCGATGTCAAAGGTTTCGAATAAAGAGCGCTGATCTATCAATGCGAACCCGCGGACAGAACAAGAGAAGTCTTGACCACCAAAACACGTGACAATGTTCAGACCAGCCGGGCACCTGATTTAGGCCAGAAAGAAGTACAAGTGATATGAAAGGCTACGACTCGTCATTACTTCTACACAGCGCAACAGCGAGCTCAAGCGATAACAATCTGCGAAGGCTCTTTCCGTGTCTTACGAGCAGCCAGCAGTTGGTGCTCCAACGAAGGAAAATGACTTCCATCTCTCCCAGGCTCAACGGGCGGCACCATACCATACCATGCAAACCTCTAGGACTTACTCAGAACATGATAGTCCTTACATTCGCCAGCCGAGGGTCGTGATGAGCTCCACGATATCGTTTTATTCATGGACATTGAGGAAATCAAGATTTTGTTACTTTGTACAGCGTATCAAGTACCTAAGGTAGGATTCATGGGTTGGCCAGTCTGCATTTGATCCCAGGCAACATACAATACTGTATCTATACACACATCCCCATCTGACACAGAGGGAAAGTATTCCTACGAAGATCTCGGAATGCTCTGAGTGTTCCTTGGACCAGGTGTAGTATGATCCAGTCGTTGTGCTTTCTCGTAAGCCATTTTTACTCCTCGTTCCTATCTGAAGATTGTGCGAGGGAATTGAAGCGAGTTTCCGGGTTATATGGGTGGCTATAATTGGAGCACTGATGACCAGGCAAAGCTAACATGATATACAATTATTCTAAAGCTATAACATCAATGCTGTGCACCTACCTTACCTTATCATTGAGGGGACTGCAATTAATTTACTTTATCCTTGCACTGAGGTAACTTATTTTAGGGCTGCCACTTAGGGCTTTCTGAAACCCGAAAAGGCATTAGTGCCGAACAGCTCGGCAGAACCATCATCACATGCCGACGCGATCGGAAAGCGTACTGCGAGTGACAGGACACGCATTCGGGCTTCTCAACCACATATTCACGGAAGGCATGCTGGCCATGAATGACGTCCATGATATTGTTTGAGATGAACAATCAGGCATGAACCCAGAGAAGCGCAGATCATGGCCGTACAGTCGAAGTTCCTTGTCGTCTCGGCGCCCTCGGAGAAGTCCATCACGCAGCTGTTTACTACCTTGACGAACATATACTTGACGCATCGAACAAAGATCTCGAGAACAGTCTACATCACTCTCTCGTTAGCCCTTGTCAATCGAGTCCGCAATGCCATTTCCGAGCAAAAAGCAGCAGCACTCCATCATGAGGCACTTCGCCAGCAGCCGGGCACTGCATCGAGCGAAGGGAAACCGCCGAGTAAAAAGCGGGTCGAAATTAACAGGGATTTCTTCAGGAATCTATGGAGGCTGCTGAAAATTGTCATACCTGGATGGAGGAGCAAGGAATTGCGATTGATCATCAGCCACAGCTTTTTTCTGGTGCTCCGGACGCTGCTCAGCCTTTACGTGGCCGAGCTTGATGGCAAGCTTGTCGGCAGTCTCGTGCGCGGCAAGGGCAAGCAATTCCTCCGCGGCGTAGTCTGGTGGATGATTGTTGCCGTTCCAGCGACGTTCACAAATTCAATGGTAAGGGTGATACGCGTTGACCAGGCCATCAGAATGCTGATCTTACAAAATTAGCTGTCATATCACCAATGCAAACTCGCGCTGCAATACCGCAGCCGTCTCACGAGCCACCTACATTCAAGATATCTCTCAAATATGACATTCTACAGCCTTTCGGCGTTGGACGATCGGATAAAGAACGCGGATCAGTTAATAACGGTCGATGTCTCGAGGTTTTCTAACAGCCTTGCAGAGCTTTACTCGAATCTAGCGAAGCCGACATTGGACATCATTGTGTACAACTACTCGCTTTCCCGATCAGTAGGCGGTGAAGGTCTCTTTATGATGAGCTTGTTGGTCCAGCTGTCCGCAAACGTCATGCGTATACTGACCCCTCCATTCGGGAAATATGTCGCAGAGGAAGCAAGATTAGAGGGCGAGTTTCGCTTTCAGCACTCCCGACTAATCGACTACAGCGAAGAGATAGCGTTGTACCATGGACACGAGGCAGAAAAGGACAGTCTAGACAAAGGATATTTTACACTCATCAAGCATGTCAACCGGATACTAAGAAGGCGGTTATATCATGGCGTTATGGAAGATTTTGTCATCAAATATTTCTGGGGTGCTTTGGGACTCATGCTCTGTGCTATCCCTGTATTCTTTAAAATTCCAGGGCAAGCGCTGCGCGGGACAGGCGATCGCACAGAAAGTGAGTAAGGCCTTCGTATGCTAAAATATCGCTAACAAGCATGAGGCTTCGTTACCAATCGACGCATGCTGCTTTCCTCTTCAGATGCCTTTGGCAGGGTCATGTTCAGCTATAAGGAAATCACTGAGCTGGCTGGATATACCTCAAGGGTGGCATCATTACTTGATGTGATGGATGACATCCAGGCGGGCCGATTTCAGAAGAAGCTCGTCTCCTCCGCTGAAACGGAGGAAAATGTTGAAGTGCTTCAAGGACGTGGAGAAGTTGTTGAGAGCGAGGATATCGAATTTCGAGATGTTCCAATCGTTTCCCCCAACGGCGATATCCTTGTTCGCAAGCTCAAATTCTCTATCAAGCCAGGGCAGCATCTGCTCATCGTCGGACCAAATGGCTGCGGCAAATCGTCACTATTCCGAATCCTAGGTGGCCTTTGGCCGGTGTATGGCGGATCTGTCCGCAAGCCACCTTACTCTGATATATTTTATATCCCACAAAGACCATACTTGTCACGCGGAACGCTACGACAGCAGATCATATATCCTGACAACCTCCGGGACATGCGAGACAAGCGCGTTACTGACAACGATTTGCTCCAAATACTCAAGATTGTTGAGATAGACCACATCGTTGACCGCCCGAGAGGTTGGGATGCCGAGGAAGAATGGCGGGATGTTCTGTCTGGCGGACTTCAGCAACGGGTAGCAATGGCGCGGCTATTCTATCATGCCCCAAAGTACGCCATACTAGACGAATGCACCAGCAGTGTAACGCTTGAGATTGAAAAGGCGATGTACGACAAGGCGAAGGCGCTAAATATTACTCTAATGACTGTTTCACATCGAAGAAGTCTGTGGAAGTACCATGACAACATCCTGCAATTTGATGGACAGGGCAAATATATCTTTACAAGGCTTGACGCTGAGAGGCGATTAGTCTTGGAGGAGTGAGTGACCCCGTGCGTACTTGGAGCTTATCTTGGCTGACCATCCCTAGCGAAAAGGAAGAGATCGATTTACAGCTTCGGGCTGTCCCGGATATTGAAAAACGTATAGCCGAGCTGACTGCTTGAAGCATTTATGATAGGCGTGACAGCGAATGGCGCAATGAATTAATTGAAAGGATACCATTTCGTAGCATTCAGGGGCCAAAGCCTAAAGCGTCAGCCAACCTAGGTGATGGATATGTCCTGGGAAGAAAACATTTAGAATGCTCAAATCAAGGCAATGTAAATAAGTCTGATATCCAAAGAGGCGTTTGAAGATCATACAGAGGACTTTAACCGCTGTGAGCGGCCTGATTAGAAGACGGGGCTAAATCGTGGATGATACGGACACGAAATGCGGTTGCGGGAGGACTCTTCGGAGTTTACGCAAACGCGTATCCCGCGACATGGGCCATCTACCATTGGATGTGTCCGGCTCCCAACAGTCCTTCCTCGTTCTCTTACTCAAGCCATGACTTTACGGCATGATGAGCGAGCTTTCAGACTTCGAGATTGGACAGACAATCGAGCTGAGCGACGGCCGGACCGCTATAATTCAATATACAGGCAACACTCAATTTGCGCCTGGTGACTGGCTAGGGGTGGTATTGGACGATGCAACCGGGAAGAACGATGGATCAGTGAAGGGCCAACGTTATTTCGAGTGTCAACTTGGACATGGCATGTTCCTTCGGCCAGGGGCTGCGACAGTCATTGACGAACCAACCCCAAAGCCAAAGGAACGTCCACGGATACGGGCGAATGGCGCGGCGGCGAAAACCCGTGCGCAGAGCGTGGTTGCAGGGGGGCTGAAGAGACAGAGTCTTGTAGATCCGGGGGCTTCTAAGCGGCAGAGCATCAATGCGGGCAGTCCAACGCCAGGGGCCAACGGCGCCCTTCGGGCACGACTAGGAGTATGTTATAATGAATTCATATAATATTCTTATGGATCCCGGAGCTGATAGGGACAGTCGCCTAGCAAATCTCCAACAAAGCAGCTTAGCTCGACTGGCTCATCTGGCAGTACCTCCCAATCCACCTCGCCTCCAAGCACGCCCAAGCCATCTACAGCAGGCAGCAGAACCAGCCGACTCTCCATGGCACCGCCCACGTTACCTACCTCCAAAGCACCACTACCGTCCATTGCTGGAACAATGAACGGTTCCGCAAGAACTTCCAGCAATGGCCCCACCCCTGGGTCACGGGGACTAGCTAATCGGATGTCAATTCGACCGGCACCAAAAAGTCGACTGAGCTCTATCGGCGGTGCGAGTCAGGGGAGTGATACTAGCGGGCGCACATCACCTCCCGATAGCTTGGACCGTGTGGCTCTATCTCCGCCACTAAGCAGAGTGAAAGAAGAGGAAGACAATGCTCCGCTCAGCACGTCCATATCGAACACATCGGCGGTCAGTCTGACGGAGGACTCAAAGGACCTAGCGTCTTCGCGGGAGCGGTCACCCTCCAAGCCAACGTCCCGAGCCCCTGCAGCAAATGCCCGCGAGGTAGAGGACCTGAAGACGAAACTACGGGTCGTGGAGAAGAAGCGAATGGAGGACAGGGAAAAGCTGAAAGCGCTGGAAAAGGTGCAAATCGAGCGTGATAAGTTTGAAGGAATCATCCAGAAGCTTCAAACAAAGTATCAGCCGCAGCAGCAAGAGATCGCGGACCTAAAGAAGCGGATTAAGGAGGAAGAAGCAAAAGTCCAGGCCATAGAGTCTATTCAAGTGGAGCATGACATCGTAGTCGAAAACGCAACACTCGACAGGGAAATGGCAGAAGAGACAGCAGAGGTGTTACGAACGGAGTTGGACGCGTTAAGGCAGAGGCACGAAGAGATATCTCTGGAAATCGAGATCCTTCGAGAGGAGAATCAAGAGCTCGGAAAAGAGATGAGTCCAGAGGAGAAGACCAGTCAGGGCTGGCTACAGATGGAAAGAAGCAACGAGCGTCTGCGTGAAGCCTTGATGCGATTACGAGACGTCACCCAGCAGCAAGAGGCTGATCTCCGAGACCAGATAGCAGAGCTCGAGAAGGATATGCAAGATTTGTCAGGCATCAAGGAGGAGTGTCTGCACACGCAGGAAAGTCTGGCCCAATCCGAGGCAGCTATCGAAGACCTCAGGCAACAATTGGATACTGCGCTTGGTGCCGAGGAGATGATCGAAGAGCTTACTGAGAAGAATATGGCACTGTCACAGCAGATTGAGGACCTGAAGGCGGCCGTTGAAGACTTGGAAAGTCTAAAAGAGATCAACGACGAGCTTGAGATCAACCATACCGAAACAGAAAAGCAGATGCAGGACGACATTGACTATAGCGAGTCCGTGATCGCGGACCAAAACCGAAAATCTGCTACTAAAGACCAGACTATCCAGGATCTTGAGTATACTGTGAACCGCTTCCGTGATCTCGTGGCTAATATGCAGAGTGACCTCGAAGATATGAGAGCATCGCAACAGATCACCGAGACTGAAGCGAACGAGCTTACCAACCGTTCGAGAGCTATGATAGATCTAAATATGAAGCTGCAAGTGTCAGCATCCAAAGCGCAAGTTAAGGCGTTCGATGTTGAGCTAGGGAGAATGGAGGCTCAGGAATCTGCGGAGCACCTGGCAATTGTCCAGCGCTTCTTACCGGACTCCTTCGAAACGGGGACAGAAAGAAACTCTGTGCTAGCTTATCTGCGATTCAAACGGATCCGTTTCAGATCAGATTTGATGCATGGTTTCATCAAAGACAAAGTTAATAGCCAGCCGTACCAGGATATTGACGACGATCTGTTCGCCTCTTGTGACGTCTTGGATAAATTGACGTGGGTTCGGGGCACTTGCGACAGGTTCATCGCCTATACCCAGAGTTGTACGCTCGCATCATTCGGAAAGCTCGCGAGTGCCTTATTTGACCTTGAGCCTGTTGAGCGTGCGTTCATTGCGTGGATCGGAAATGTCAAGAAAGACGAGCTCAAGGCAAAGCAGTGTGCCGAAGAGCTCCAGCGGTAATTTGTTTCTTGTACAGTCGTGACGTATGCTAATCCGATACCAGGTCTATATCTTTGATGACGCATCTGTTGGAAATTCACATCCCTGAAGGCCTTGAGCAGCGGGCACAAGATATCCATGTGCGAGCCCTGATGCTGCAAAGTCATCTCGAAGGTGCTGCAATCGCTCTCTCGCATGCTAAATTCATGGCTCAGGATCATATTCCGTCAGCCAGAGCAGACGAGGAAGAAGATGATGAACATGCGCGCACTTTTCTACGCAAGGCGGATGACCTGGTCTCTCAAATGCGCAGCGCTAAAGTGGCCAGCAGCAAAGCGATCCGCAATCTAGAAGAGCTCAAGGCTCGCTCGCTGACCCTTGATCAGTCAACGCTATTGCCAATAGAGCAGACACAGTCGTCTGCCTCCGAATTAGCCTCATCAAGCCGCGACGTAGGTTTTTCGGTGTCCCAGCTCCTGAATGAGGAAGGGCGCAACACCCCTTTCACATATACCGAAATCATGAGTGCCATCTCGAGTTCCGACAACAGCCCCTTCTCATCTATGGCAGCTAAACTTGCTACGACTGTCACCCACGTCCAGACCTTCTCCGCTCTAACCAACAATTTCAATCAAACCGTTGAGATCCCTTCGCCTCCAGGCCCACCACCTTGGCAGCTCCTGGCCCAGAAGCTGAAGGAAGAAGCTGCTGCTTCGTCTGCGCACGAGATTGAGCTCACGAGACTCAGAGATGAGATGGCAGACAATAACACGGCCCTAGCCATGCGTGAGAAGGTCGTAGAGGAAATGAGCGTCAAGGTTGAAGTCCTCGAGAAACGTATCAATGAATCCGGAGGACGTAGGGAAAGAATGCGCGAACTCGAGATCGCGGCCGAAAACGCTCGCTCAAAGGAAAAGGAGCTAAGTACACAACTTGCTCGTCTACAGCAGGAACTCAGAATCCTTGAAGACGAGCGCGAGACGCTCAAGAAGTCTGCGACAACTATACCGGCTGCTCTCACGAATGGCAATTCAACTCGATCACCACCGTCTGCCAACACCGTTCTCCAGATCCAAGACCTCAAGTCCCGGATCTCAACCCTCGAGTCCACGATCCGCTATCTCCGGCGCCAAACCCACAGCCAGAGCATCAACGCATCGCTCTCCTTCCTCTCAGAACCACTCATCCCTCCTTCCCTACCTTCACAAACACTACTCCAGACCGAAGCCCGGGATGTCCTCAAAGAGATGCTCGACCTCGTTACTCAGTCCGAGAATCAGATGGTGAAGCTCACCGTGCCGCGGAAGGAAGAGCGCTTGAAGTGGAGGCCTGTGAGGGAGACGACGGGGTGGCAGTATGAGCGCATGAGGGAGGAGTGGGAGGGCTGGAGGGAGTGGAGTCATAGTGTGAGTCGAAGGGCTGGTGCGAGGAAGAAAACACGGGACGGGGAAGGGAGAGGGGATGTTCTGGCGCAACTGCAGATGCAGTTGCCGGGGATGAATGGGTTGATGAAGGGAGCACCGAGGCAGGTCAGGATTGTTAGGCCAGAGGAATGGGAGGATGTAGAGGGCATGATAGGGGTTGCATGAGCCATAGGAGCAATGCTATCCATCGTTTTGCGCATTGAGCACCGCCAGCAGTGAGAATATGTCCATCAAACCTTCACCTATGTGAATACACGTCAGTTTCTCTCACCAATGAATACCTCGCTCTCACCGATGAATCCCACACCCTCACCCATTCACACGTCGATCCTGGCGAAACCACCTATTCAAGGCCCTCTCTTCCCACCCCAAACACAAACCCTCTCTCCTGCATATTTCATCTGCCATACCAGCTTTCTCCACCTATACTACACCCTACACACAAGCCATCCTCTATATATACACACACACCTAATCATCTCCGTGTACGACACACTGACCTGGTCGACGGTATGTTCGCCAGCTCCAGCACCTATCGATCGACGCAATGCCGGCTTCCCGATGGCGTGCTCTGCCAAAGACGGACCACTCTGCCACACGGCAGAGCGTCTTTCGACCTGCGTCTTGGAGAGTTGAGCGAGCTGTTGTTGGGTGCTTTTTGGGGTGGGGGAGTGGCAGTCGCTTATACATACAGTTCCATACACTCACTCTCTATCTCTATCATTCAGGGTCTAGGAAATAATGACTTCTTCTGGCCTCCCCATGAATGCTGTTGCTGCTCGTATCAGAAGGTTGTAGTTACCCCTGAGGTGGTTGACGCTGCTTTGCTATCCAAGGCAGCGGATCTACCCTATTCAGTTATCACTTCACCATTAAACCACATTATCGAGCATCTGGCGTAGCGTTGCCTCACCCATCTTCGAACTTGATGCCCTATCACCCTCTAAAGAGTCCCTGAGAATAACTGGGAGGAGGAGAGCTCAGATAAGGTGTTCCTGAGCGTCCAAAACCATGACCTCGTGATTACATAGGCGCCACGCCTATGTAAGCAACACCCCACAAAACAGGCTTATAGACTATATTTCCTTTGACACTCCTCACAATGCTGTAACTAAGAACATCATAATCAGACATAGACTCACATTTGAACTCTTGCCTTTTGCTTGTGGACCTTGCTGCAGGGTGTTACTTACCTTGCTTGGATGATATGGTGGAGCTGTGCTTTCCACATTCTTGGCCTTGGGCTTCTGTGGTCTGGCAGCTACTCCAGAAATACCGGCTAGCCTCCCTACAAAGCTTCGCGGGCAAGCTCAGCTCTGAACTGGCTCTGCACCCAGGTCTTGGATAAATGGTAATGCTATTGTATGCCCGATCCGGTGGGAAGATTCCCGTGTTAATTTCTTATTCCAGCGCGGATTCAGAGAGCATGCGAGCACCCACTCGGATTTAGGAAACATGAGCTTCTGGCGATGAACTTACATCCAGTCGTGAAAAACCACACAAAGAGCGCTCATCGTTGAGGCTTATGGATCAGTCAACGCCCAGATCGTGGCCGCTAAGGATCTTCGCGACGCCCACTCAGGCTTCTTGGGTCGGTATGGCTCTTTCGAATGGTCGCCATGGACGCTGGGCATAGCGTAAGACCAGGCAAAGCATCGCACGCACGCCTGAAAATGAAGGGGCTATGGTTCGAGTTACGCCGTCTATGGGTGGCCCAGGGAAGCCCTCAATTCTAACCTCCCTTCAGCCAGGTCCAGAGAGCAGCTTATCGAAAGAGCAAGCTCGCAGGTTTCGTGACAAGCGAGCATGACGAAAAAGACACGAAGACGAGTCCACGGTCAGCAAGATAGGTCGTGGGTCTTAAGCTCCATGGCACCGAAGAACGATAACCAAGATCCAGCAAGTGATTGACCTCTCTCTTTCCGAGGAATAATCATTGAGGGCCGTATGAAATAGTGCACTACATCATTTCCGAGGCGTGCCTCCTGCTCTGTGGTTCGATAGCTGATGATAGCTCCCTCTTTGCCGATCGCCAGCAAGCAGCGATAGAAAACAGAATACAGTTTCAACTTGTGTCATCCACCGGTGGCCTAGCAGTCAATGCTGATGAAACATGCGCCAGTACTGCCGATATTACCACTTTTATCAAGGGCTGCGACGACTGCGCTTTACGTGGTTGGCATATTCGCCTGGTGTGCGCTGGGTGTAGGCACAAAAGCCACTGGAACACACCGACTGGTTTCCTTGGGGCCCCTACAAGACACAGTCAGTGGATGATAACAATGTCTTCCTCCAAGGGAAGAGTTTGCGCCAAGTGCAACCGTGAACAAGACCTGTTCCATTCGCAGGGGTTCGACGACTGTACTTTTTTCCATGATCGATATAGCAGTGTTTGGACATGCAACAACGACAATATCAGACGCTGTAGTAGATCCTACCCGTCGAAGCTGTGGTTCAAGGATACGTATAGTAGGTAGATTATCCTACCACGATTTTTGTTGAGGTGGAAGAAGGAAGGAGATCCGGATCCTCTAGTGGTGCGAGGAGCTATCGAGACCAAGAGGCAGCGCCTTGTACTGCTAACCGCACTGACCCTATCTTCACAATGGTGTCCCTCCTGGGAGCATCTAATCAAGGAAGTAGAAACGACTTGGTGCGGTCCTTGAGGATCTGCCAACGAAGATGGTTCGGGGAGCCGCCACCCGATCGATAACACTGGGCCGGACTGCAAGCTGTTCAAGCCAGTCTGGCGACCAGAGGTGAGCCTTACCTTGAGAAGAAGCACTCCTCTAGCGGAGATAGATCCGTACGAGCAGAACCAATCCAGCGCTCGGTAGGACAAATGCCAGATCAAATAGTAGGGACTCGGAGCGTCGAGGACTATCTGGACACCTCAGCTGTCACTGACACAATGCTTAATCGAAGTCATGGATTGGTTCGATCATTGATTCGCGGATCAGGAACACATTCGAGCATTGCGGACTCTTGGTTAATTCAGCTGGAAGTTCCGTGGGGCCCCGAAACTCTCCATGCATGCCTGGGCTTTCACCGCATGTCCACATTGTCCTCCGCCGATGTCTACAGTAGCAGTGCGGTACTCCAATACCACCATAGATCTGGCCGTTTGTCATAGTGCTCATGTGGATGTAAAGCCCCAATCTCTGGCTGAGGATCAAGACGATATCGAGAATGGAAAGACTGCCGTGAGATACTGAAGGTGGGGAGTTTTGGGCGACTCGGAGACACTGCCAAACCGAGATTCCTACCCAGCAATAAGACGCATCCCACGGTTTCAGTAAGCCTTCCGAACCTTCCCCAATACGACTTACTGACTCGCCCAGGCATGCCTTCCTCAGCTCCTTCCCCGTCAAGGCCGAAGCCCAAGTCAAAGACCTCGACGATATCGTCAAAACCCTCGAAACGTCTCTCGCGACACTAGGCTATCCTCAGCCTCAGACCGATGACCACATCCACGACATGCTTGCCTGCAACCCAGCCTCATGAGCGCCATGACGGAACTTGTCGTCGAAAAGAAGCGCGTCGCCGGCCTCATATTCGAGCGAGAATGGAGGAAAGACATAATGGACAAAGTAGAAGATGGCCTTTCCTGTCAAGTAACATGCTTAAACAGTGAACATCGAGGAGATAGTTGCTATTTAAGCATTTCGAGATCTGCCGGAGAACGTTAGGGACTCCAGTATAATATTCGCTCCGGGTCTTATGGACGGTCGAAACAAGCCATTCTCCCCCTGTGGCCAAAGCATGATTCTGAGAAGGCTCGATGGTGCGCGCGTTGTTATATGGACAACGTGACCCTGTGAGCCTCGACTGACGGAGCTACCGCTTACCAGGTACGGTAATTGATGTTGGCCGTCGAAGATCGGCAACATAAAAGACAGTGTCCACGGTGAAGTGGAGGCAAGTGTCGTGTCCAATAACCATTGTCACGAAGGATGATGTAAGGACTCTTTAGAGAGACCTCAGATACACAGCTCACGCCATCGAAGTGAGCACGGCTATTGGAGTGTTTTGAAGTAGCATCGTTGCGCTATTCTTGACGTGGAAAACCCGCTGTCGGCGATTGAATTGGGAGTACAGAACTAGGAATGAAAGTTCTGCTAGAGACTTCCAACTGCGAGGCCGTCGCAAGACTGACCGTCAACCGTCCGTTGGTCTTTTTCCGACTTCGATTGCGACAAGTCGTGGCCAGTGATGGCCTCACGGACCGCCGTCTCCCACGATGTATTGGATTATGGATACGTACCCCGAATCCCTGAAGCTGCTAGTGGTGACGAAGGGTAAACATGGACAGTGCTTCAAGGTTGGACAACCGCAGAGCAAGAAGGAGAGCTTAACCATCAGGCACATAGCAAATAGGAGCTACCAAAGAGAACTATGAAACGGACAATTGGGCTAAGGCCGCCACTGCTCTAATGTCCAATGGACACATGTCAGCATTAACGGCAGCTTCAGAAGCTGCTTATCGTCGCCTAGCATCCGTCCGCAAAGCAACAGTCAAGAACTACGCTGCAGACTTTGATCCTGATATTGAATTCAATCGACTCCTCGATGAGGCTCTTGCTTATATCGCCACCAAAGGATCACCTCTTGCACCACCTGATGAAGAGTCGCTTACCTATAAACAAGCCATGACCGGTTCTCTGCAGAAGCAATGGAAGGTCGTCGGCGATCAGGAAATAGTGAATTTTGAGTCGATAGACACCTACGTCCGCATCAAGCGCTCAGGAGTGCCTAAAAGAATGAAGATCCTCACTACTCGCATGGTATTCAAGGTCAAGAAGGATCTGCATGGCAAAGTCCTTCGTTACATCGCTCGCTGTGTAGTTCGCGGCTTTATGCAGGAGGAAGGGATAGACTTTCCGGAAACCTACTCGCAGCCGAAGTATGAATGCTCACGAAGGAGCTTCGGCATCCGAATCGACTTCGAATTAATGATCAGTCCTACAGCTCTCGAATCGCAATAACCTACACCATGCGTATAAGGGTCGCCTGATACCTCCGGAGGCTCAGACGCCCTCTCCAGTAATACCATTGCCAGAATACATCGACATGCTGAGCCCGCCCTTCACTGGCATTCTCGCGATCCTGGCTGATGCTTCTGCTGTTGCAACGCCGGCATTTGACAACATCAGGAGCTGCTAATGGTTGAAGGCGGATGTCGAGTCCAGGAGGCTTCAAGCGACATAAGAGATCGGAAAAGGAGATATCGAAGCTGCGAACAAGACCTCAGTCCATGGGGTCGTTGAACTCTTTCTTATTGTGAGTGATTGCTAGGTCAGCGGATTAAAGTAGAGATAGCTCTGCAGGTAGCTTGTGAAATATACGCAGTGCCCCTTTTCAGAATTGTGTCAATATGGCGTACCGTGAGCTGAAGTCTACAAGTGAATACCGAGCAATGGGCATCATTTTGCATAGCGTTCAACACGGGTAGGCCCGGCCTAGCCGTCCGGTGCCGTATCAGTAAATTTCTCCTGTGGTAGAGTTCCCCTCAGAACATTATCATCATGCCGTGAAAGCATAGCAATACCGCCAATCATGGCGTCCAACTCCATCAAGCTCCTAACGGGCAACAGCCACCCTCAGCTGGCCAAGCTGGTCGCTGATCGGTATGGCCCAATTCCCACAATAACTACACAGCATTCGCTAACCTCCCCTCCAGGCTCGGCATCGAGCTCACCAAGATCATGGTCCTACAGTACTCGAACCAAGAAACCTCCGTCACGATCGGCGAATCCGTCCGCGACGAAGACGGTACCCCCATCCCCTCCCCTCCTCCCTCCTCCCATCCCCCACCACTAAATCCCCACCTCCAGTATTTGTCCTCCAATCCACCGCCCCCGGCGACATCAACGACGGCCTCATGGAACTCCTCATCATCATCAACGCCTGCCGCACCGCCTCCGCGCGGCGCATCACCGCCGTGATCCCCAACTTCCCCTACGCGCGCCAAGACAAAAAGGACAAGTCGCGCGCGCCCATCACCGCCAAACTCATGGCCAACATGCTGCAGACGGCGGGCTGCAACCACGTCATCACCATGGACCTGCACGCGAGCCAGATCCAGGGCTTCTTCAACGTGCCCGTCGACAACCTGTATGCGGAGCCGAGCACGTTGCGCTGGATCAGGGAGAATCTGGAGGTGGAGCGCTGTGTGGTTGTGAGTCCGGATGCGGGGGGAGCGAAGCGGTAAGTCAGCCCCTTGAGAATGGAAATTGCAATTTTTCCATCTCTGTGCGGTCTGGAGAGATGAAGGACTGTTGCAGGCACGGAAATGCCAAGTCTTATTTTCCACAGAGCAACCGCCATCGCCGACCGCCTCGACCTCCCCTTCGCCCTCATCCATAAAGAGCGCGCCCGCCCCAACGAAGTCGCGCGCATGGTCCTTGTCGGCGACGTCCGCTCCCGCATCGCCATCGTGGTGGACGACATGGCAGACACATGCGGGACGCTCGTGAAAGCCGCTGACACGGTCATGGCGCACGGCGCGGCGGAGGTGGTGGCGATTGTGACGCATGGCATCCTGTCTGGGAACGCGATCGAGGCGTTGAATGGGAGTAAGCTGAGTCGGGTGGTGGTGACGAACACGGTGCCGCATGCGGAGAAGAAGGAGAGGTGTGAGCGGCTGGAGACGATTGATGTGAGTGCGACGTTGGCGGAGGCGTGTCGAAGGACGCATAACGGGGAGAGTGTGAGCTTTTTGTTTAGTCATGCTCCTAGTGAGTAGGGAGGTGGGGTGGAAAAGGGGGTGAGGGTAGTAGGTCGTGGGGAAGGAGGCGTTGGGCTAGATGGTGTGGGTGGTTGGGCATAGTGGCAATATTGAGAATCTCCAATGATACGATTAGCATGATAGGCAAGCCTATTCACGATGCCCAGGGGCAATCGAACAGGCCAACGGAAAGGTCGTAGACTTGTCCGAGCCCTTGGGGCAAGCGGTCAAAGTAGTAGGTGAAGTCTTAAGAACCGATTACGGCACTACATGGTTTATTGATATTTAATTCAAAGATGGAGAATAAGCTTGTTTGATCTTGACTACTGCCCTGAAGGAGCTTCGAGATATCAATGTCCCGGCTGCATGCTGAAGTTTAGCTAAAGTCACCATAAGTCCCATCCACGGAGCATTGCCATGGTTCTTAATGCTTCTCTGCTAGAGATCTAAGATCCCTGGTAGCATTCGCTGGCAGTAGTTCTATGCTCAAAGCCATATCCGTTGCTCGAATCGTACAGACATCACTTCCGCATCGACGACGCGCGTCGCTCTGATGCCATGTATTAGCATCCTCCTTGTCCAAAAGGGGGCAGAATGATGGCTTACTGCGTAGCTCAGACTTCTTGGCTTTCTCCTCGTTGACACGCTTGGCTAGGATGGAGGCATACTCGTTCTGTGACAAGAGATCAGCTTCTGCCTCCCTGGCGAATTGAAGGAGTATGGGCATACCGCAGCATCCTTAGAAGCTTCCGCACGACGACGCTTGAGAGCCATGAGATGGCGCTTGTGTTGGAGACGCTGAGGAGTGACGAGACGCTGGATGCGGGGAGCCTTGGTGTAGGATTTCTTGCCTTCAGCCTTGGGCTGGACTTCGCGACGGATGACGAACTTGCGGACCTGCGTAGACACAAAGACATCAGTCGCCAATGCCTCCTCATAATGATAACAGAGACAGGGTGAAACCCACATCATCATCCTTAGTCAACCCAAAGAACTTCCTAATCTTCGTCGCCCGCTTCGGCCCCAACCGCTTCGGATGCACCGTATCCGTCAACCCCGGCAGCTCGCCCTCGCCCTGCTTGACAATCGCCAACGCCAGCACCGACAGATCCATGCCCACAATGCAGCCCCTCACGCTCTTGCGCTTCCTCTCGCCCGTCCGACGCGGACGGTAGCAGCTGTGGCCGTCACTCAACAGCAGCCGCACACGCGTGGGGTGCATGATGCCCTGCTTCATGGGGAACCCTTGCTTGTCGTTGCCGCCCGTGATCTTGAAGACGTAGCCTTTGAATTCGGGGCCTAGGTTGTCGCCGGGGATCTCCTGGCCCATGCGGCGGTCCATGAACATGCGGAGTTTGCGCTCATCTTCGATTTCGATCAGCTTTTGCGTGCCGTTGGCGGGGTAGGAGATGTTGAGCTTCATCTTGACGGTGGTGGGAACGTCAAGATGTGGGTTTCGTGCTTGGAGTGTGAGGTTGTGGATCTCGCTTATGGAGGTTGTGCGATGGGCTTGGCATTTACGCTAAGCCCTACAGGTCGGGCTAACTACTTCAAGGTTTCTTTTGGTGATATCGAACGTCCATAGCTTCCCGCTATAAACGTCCGGCGCCTGATAGCGAAAGAGCAGTCGTGAAGATATAAACATGAAAACCTTAGATTCTTCACACGCTACGACATGAGCAATGTAAGACACTTCTATACATTCGACGAACAGTTCTCACAACGAACCAAATAGCGATGAAGCCACTCGAGATGATGTGCCCACCACCCCTTGAAAAATTCAAGCTCCGAGTAAGACCTTACCGAGTCAGACGATCCAGCCACAGAGACGAGCTATTTCGAGTAAGACTCTTACGATCACTTGGCCTGATGAAGATGCAATTATTATCGTTACAACTTGCCACGCAGATTGCCAGTTGCCTATGGTGAGCTCGATCTACCTTAATCTCTTCGTCTTCCCTTCGCCAGATCCGCAGTCAATATCCCCTTCCTATCTCTGAACCCAGTACTTGCCCCTTTATCTCTCGTAGCATCCGCAATACTCTCATTTCCCCCCCTCGCAGCAACATACAGCGCCGTCCCTATAGCATCCATCGTACTCCCGTCGTACGCCCCATATTCCTCCATCTCCTCCAAATTCAGATATGCGGTCTTTTCTCCATCCCCAAGCAGCAGCCTCACCGCTCCTACATTCCTCTGATCCGCCCCTGCAATCAAGGCTCCGCTCCCCTTCACCACCCTTCCTCGCACCGGCAACATTCCGACTATGTCAAACGAGGCGTGGGTGCCTACAGTAGCCTAAACCAGCGCTTCATGGCCGCCGGACGCGTATTCGATGTTAGGGTCAGCGCCTTCATCGAGCACGAAGCGCGCGAGTCCGACATTTCCTGCTTCGCATGCACAGAAGAGCGGTGACCCGCTGAATTCGAGGTCTGTATCAACATTGGTAGACCCCGATCGAGCCGTAGTCGCTGGCTACGTCTATCCGCGAATCATTCGCCAAGGTGGGATTCATGGTCAGGCCTTCGGACAAGCGGAACCAAAGGAGGAAAGGGTGACTATGCGTTGCGGAGGGGATAGCTATTTGCGATAGAATGTGTGGCTTGAGTGGAGGGTCTTTGTAGGTCAAGTCGTTATGCAGAGATTGGACTGGGGCCAAGGTAGGGGTTGCTGGTGGTGCATGCGGCTCTCAAAGCAATTCGCAATGCTGTAGGTAGTTCGATTGAGGCGTTATGTTCCTGCACGGAGATCATGGTCAACGGGAAAAGGGATCAAAGGAGCTTAGATCAATGAGCCGTGTGGATGAAAGCTGGTATGATCTATGTTGGTCTCCCACTTCACGTGAAGACATTGAGATTGATAAGCTGGCCTCGCGGCGATCAAGAGGAGGAACGTGTTGGTCTCACATGGTTTTCTGGAGAAGAGGCTGGTGATAATCGCAGGATTTCCAATGGACTCAACCAACAAGCCGCGCTTTATCCTCTATGTTTTGAGCGTCGTGTACAAGTGGAGCATAGCTTAGGGCTGTACGGGGCTCAGCATTGCGAAGAGCTGATGACGGAGGCTTTGATGGAGAGTAAATTCTTATTCCCCATGCTTGAGTTTGCTTCGCTTTTCCGGCCACACTTTGCGAAAATACGATATGCACGAGTCACTGACACAGGCATATTGACTGAAGCAAGCCAATTGGTATCTAAAGCTATGTGCATGCCTGAAAACAAAAAGCTATTATCTTCCCACCTGCCCTTGTAGGAAGCATGGACGACCTGCACGTCTGCCATACCTCTTCAAGGGTCAGGCTTCAAAGAAGATCGAATATGAGCCCGTCCCGAATGTCCGACGCTATGATAAGATACAGGATTTTAGAAGAGCAACAGCACCGATATGCAACCGTCGTAGCTTATGCGCCAGATGTAGCTCCGTGAAAATGCATGAATTATGGGGAACGCACTATGCGAAGCCGAAGTATTCGCTGCCTGCAGTCACGGCAGTGTAGAGCTGGGCTCGGAGCGCCTCGTAACTGTCGTATTCTGGAAGATCAAGTTCTGATGCTTGGTAAGTCATATGGATTTAACGTGCGCAAAGAGTCCACTTACGATTGAAGCATGTATGCGAGCTCGGTAACCTATCCTTGTTTCCATAGTCGCGGTGGATATTGAAGCGACTGAAGCCGTTCATACCCTCAAGCTGAGCAAAGCCGTTAAGGGGCACCTTGCTGGTTCCTGTGACGAATTGTAGAAGCTTGGCACGCTCCTCTTTGTCAAAGGAGCGGACAGCTCGCCAGAACCATTGGATCTGCGCTGACGAAGCGGAGTAGTTGTGGTACTCGGTATGGCCCTTCCAGTCATCCACATCAATGTCAGGTAGACCAGAGATGAGCAACTCGAGTTCTTGCTCGTTGAATATCGCGATCAACTCCGGAGGCACGATGTCATGGAAGCCTAGGTCGAATCAGTATGATAAAGAGCGGTTGAAAAACCTTTCATACCTTTCAAGAACTGCTCAAGTTGTGATTGTACCGACCCAGTGAGGCGATGCTCGACCACAAGCTGCACATACTCATGCTTATTTTCTTCCGTGACGGGTATGTTGCGACCATTCTCCACGAGGTCCACGATCTCGCGGACACCGAAGTCGTCGGTCTCGACGGAGAAAGTCTCGGTTATGATTTCGGTAATGTCGTTCTCCAGCATCCAGAGTAATGACTTGTAGTAGTCTAGGTCTAGAGTCTCCATATCTTTGATCGACACAGACTTTCCCAGGATTCGCTTGTAGACAGCTCGACTGAAGTGGCAGTCCAACGCGCGGCCTTCGTAGAGCGCCTTTCCGATGATACGTCCGATGAATTTGAAGAACATCAGATGTTCTTCATTGATTTTGCTGAGTTTGTTAGGGTGAAAAGTCGTCCGATCCGAGGCAACTGGAATAAACAAGGCGTAGTCGGGGTTAAACATCTGCCTTGACAAAACCTGGAACCATTCTCGACTCACGCCTCCGGCATCTACACCTTCTTCGCCGTTGAAACGGATGCTGAGTTTGCCGTACTTGATCTCTTCACCCGACTTGTAGGACAAGGACTTGAACGAATCGAGGAAGACCTGATCGCGACGAATTGACAGCTGGAGTGGTGGCTGAGGATGTCGCTGTTCTGCTCCACGAGAATGCAGGCGCCGTGTGAAGTAGTTGCGCTTGTTATCGAACTCTAGCACCTTGGGATTCTTGACGAGGAGAGAAAAGGTGCCACTCATAAGCTTCGGATTGTTGCGCACGAGGTCGTTCAGAATTTTTCGGTGATCTTCGGTGAACCGGAAGAACAATGTCTCCATACATGATTCCGGTGGAGGACTTGTGATGGCGAATTCTTTTGCTGCTTTGACGAGCGGAGCATCCTTGATGGTGGTGTTCTTGCAAACGACCATCAACGCCTCGATAACTGGTAGCAAAATTGTAGATAGACTCAGGGTGCCGTCTCCTTGCCGGATCGTGCCCAAGCATTCGCTTAGCTTAGCCCATAGCGCACCAAACGTGGGATGCTCGTACAGAGTAGTAAGCAGGTCCTCTTTAGATGTCAATGAGTCCCCGGACTCACTCTTTCCCTCCATGGCCGGCTGAGTTTTGCCACCGTTACGTTTAGGATCGAAGAGGTAATCGAGCGCCGTCAGAACACGAAGTAGCTTTGCTTGATCCGAGGATGCTGGAGAAAACTTGGCCAAAGCCATGCCTTGGATGTCTGCTCCAGATTCCGCATCTTTGATCTGTGGAATGAGATCATTGAGAGCGTCAAGAATGGACAGACCGAGTGCTTTAGCTTGTTCAATGAGTGCTCTGCCAAAGACTTCCTTGGCTTCAGGGATCGCCGAGAGATTGTTGATTGTCGATAGCGTGTCCCGGAAGGTCTTTCCACTGCATTCACGAGCGGCAAGGATATTGACGACTAATCGAAGGTTCTCCTCGGGCACAGCTGGCGGCGTCAGGCTCTTAGGCTTCTTGGCTTTCTCGTCAGTTGGCTTGGAAATAGCGTCTAGCTTAGGCTCAGCATGTGCGGCACCCACAGTAGTCGGTGGGTTCTCTTGTGCTGCATCCGATAGGGGAGGCTGGGCATCTGAATTTGGCATATGATTGGAGACCTCATCGCCGTCCGGCCGAGCATCGTGAGTCAGATGGCTGTCATTCTCTGTTCGGCTGCCGAGTTCCGGAATCATGTTGTCCGCGGGCGCGATCGTAGGTTTGTCGGACTCCTCAGCTTTGTCTTTCTCTGTTCGCAAAAGCATCGTCAAGGGATGCGTGACGCTTTGAAGAAGACTTGACAGTTGCTCCATGCACCCAGAGCTCTCCATTATTAGCTTACGGTCTAGCAGGCTCAGTAGAGCGTTCAAGGCATATTTCGAAGCTTTTGTCTCCTTCGCTTTGCCTTTCCGACTAGATTTGCCCTTTAGGCCTGAAGTGACCTCATGCTCCGTTAAGAAAAAGAAGGGGATGGATGCGTTGTACTGAGTCAGGGACACCAAAGCGGCTAGGCATTGTTGGACGACCATCAGCGGCGTCATTTCGGAGTTGTTGAGAGGCGATATTTGATTCGTGAGGGCTCGCTTCGGAGTCTGTGGTGTTTTGGGTGCCGCAGGCTGCTTAGCTCGAAGAGACAAGCTCGTAAAGCTACGTTCGACAGCGTTGACGTCGGCAGTACCATCTTGCAAGATTGACAGTAACAGGCTGATAACTTCCGCCCGATTTTGCTTATTCTGGGAAACATCGTGAAGGATTCCATTGAGGGTCTGTCGCGAGCTTCCTTGCTGCTGAACGAACATCAGCCGAAGAAGGGTAGGAACACCAGCCTTGTCAAGCATCTGTCGAATCTGCCGTCGTTGTGGCTTCTGTGTCGATGGAGGCGGAGGCAGATCGTCGCGATCAATGCCTCGGATGCGGCTTAATCGTTGTAGATCCCCAAAGCGATGCATAACACGATCACCTCCGAGGGCGCGAGCTTCAGCAGCGATAGCCTGAGGTAGCTGGGCGAGCACCTCCTCGTCTTGTTCCATTAGTACTGCTTGTCGTAGATGGGGGTCCAAGGAGGCTAAGAAGCTTGCAGGATCCATCTCTTCGGCTCTTGGTGGGCCGCCGCCCTCTGCGGCTGCTCTTCGCCGTGCTTCATCTCGTTCGCGACGACGACGGTCTTGCGCTTCTTGCTGTAGCAGTTCTTCTCGGATGTCAGGTGGCAGAGCTTCTAAGAACTCACGGCTTATGTCAGTTGGTTCTTGACCGGCGGCAGCAGCCTCCGATCGCTGAATTGCAAGCTGAGACATGAGCACTTCCTCTCGTAGCTCTTCGGGCAGAGCATCAAGATATTCTAAATCAATTCCCATGCCGGTGATATCAAGCTCGCGACCACGGATTGTAGTGCGAACGCGTTCAGCAGGCTGCGACGGGCCGCTCTCTGATGTCTCCCCACCAGCACCTAGACCTTCAGCCAGCTGAGTAGACGTCGCAGGCTCATCAACAGCAGTGACCTCGACGCCCTCCATAGCATCTTCATCTTGCTCTTCTGCTTGATCGTTGGTGGCATTGGCTGCGGCTGGTGATGCAGTCACAGCCTCAGCTGCAGCGGCTGCCTCACGCTCTTCCTGCTCTTTCTTCTCGCGAGCTTCTTTGTCCGCCACTTCCTTGGCTTCCCGATCTTCCTCGGCCTTCTTCTCTGCAGCTTCTCTCGCAAGCTGGAGAACCTTGGCTTCTTCTTCTTTGCGATGCTTCTCTCGCTCCAAGGCTGGAGGGACAAGTACACGAAGCAGAGAGTTGACGATCCTCTGCACCTTCTCGGCGTGTGCATTACCGTAGAGAAGCCGAGCTTCTTCCTGCCACCGTTGCGCAGTAGGAGCCGGTACAAAGGTAGCTGCCTGCATAGGATCATCGCGGAAGCGGGTGGACTCTTGGGGAGGCTGGCGAAGGCCAAGAGCATTTTGGAGCTCTCTGGGAAGCACATGCCCTCGACCACCACCGACGTGTAGATGCAGAGCACCATGAGGGCCACCCAGACTGGCAAATCCTGTACCACCCTGCCCAACAGCAGCGATGATGTTGCTTATGAAAGATACGGGGCTCTCCCCCATGCCTCGAGGTTGTGGTGGCTCCATTCCATGGACCCAGTAATCACTAATGCCGGCCGCGGCGTCCGAGACACCAGTATGGCCAGGTCTAGGGGTGCTTATCCCTCTATCGTTACGTTGCAAAAGCGGGTTTATGCCATCATCGACTGTACGGGGGCCAGTAGTAGGACGGTGATGACGCCATGTAGGAACTGATCCTGCATTAATAATGTCGTCCAGTGATAAAGAGATAGGGTTTGAGATCCTACGTCTATCACCTGGGCCGCCAGTAACGTGAGGTAGGATGTGCCATGGAGTTGAGATGCGGCGGGGATGGTGGTGATGGTGGTGATGCCTTGAGTGATCCGTAGTTACATCTCCTTCTGGATCCATCCATCCCCAGGGAGGATCAGGCATACCAACATCTTCATCTAGACCTGTCAGCGAAGTCGGCAAATTCTATCAAAAGAGAACTTCCTACCATCATACTCAGGCTGATAGATGACATCCTCGTCCTCTTCATCCTCGTCGTCATCATCCTCTGCGTCTTGAACGCCGTTAGCTTGGCCTCCTAGAGATCCTGTAATCTAAAACTTACCATCGTCATCTGCACCCCCATCATCACCAAAATCGCCCTCCATTTCCAATGCTAGATCCCGTAACGCAGCCGGACCATCAGCAAACTCTCTGGCGATGTTACGGACGGCGCTTGCAGCGCTATCAGGGTCATCTTCATTGCCAAGGTCAATATCCATCCCAACTTCATCACCAAACACCCCTTGCTCTTCATCCTCATCCTGCCACTCCTCATCGTCGCCTTCTGCCAGACTATTATTCTCTTCGTCACCGTTGATTTCCCCTGAGACCACTTCAATATCCTCGCCATTGTCGTCCATTTCTTCAGAGTCGTCCTCGTCCTCGTCCTCGTCTTCTTCGTCTTCACTCATATCATCTTCCAACTCGTCATCTGGCTCGATCACAACTTCGACATTCATACTCGCATCACCGGGCAAGCCCTCCAAGTGGCCGACACCTTCAATATCCTCATCCTCATCGCTGACGACTTCATCCTCATCACGCTCCATCTCATCTTCATACTCCATACCCTCTTCGAATTCGTCGTCATACATGTCCTCGTCATCATCAGACGACTCGGAACTGGACTCTTCTTCGCGCCCAGGTTCGAACATCCCAAGGGTCGAATGTCTGAATAGATCGGGAGTCTCCTCCCGTTCATCTTCTACTTCGGACACTGATGTAGCACTTGATATTTCGTCCTCGTCTGTCTGTCCAGGCGTGGTAGCATCATCAGAAGTCTCGCTGACGACGATAGCTGTCTGAGTAAGTTGCTTCAAGGGTCTAAGTATGTACTTCACAGCTCGTTTAGATCCCGGGAAATTAAGATCGATGTCGGCAATGGACCCGGTCAGAGCGGATATGAAGTTTTTGTCGTACATGATGCGGGCAAGCACCTTCTGGGGGCTGGTATTGATATCGATTGCTTGGCCTGGAGTGCCCTGAACAATCTTGCCGGTGAGTAACCGATTGAAGAGATCGGCAAGGCAGAGCAAACGCGCGTACTTGGCATCGAGTGAGTCATCCGAGGTATTGGCGTCCTTGTAGGCTTTCAAAGCATGTTCAAGCACGAACCTACGAACATATTGCAGATCCGTATCCTGGTCTTCTTCCAGAGATCCGCGTTTCTTCTCATAGCCGTGCTCATTGGTACGAAGGCAAAGCGAGACAATTGTAGACATAGCCCAGTTTGAAGTACTAGTTTTCTTGCGGAAAGCAATGGATTCCTCGTGATTCAGTGTACCTATAGGTATAACGTCTGTAAGGAGGTAGTTGAGAACGTTAGATCGAGGTTTGGACGGAGTGGTAGCCTTGCCGTCAGCTCTCCGAGAGAAATTTACAAACTCAATTTTGGTCCGGTTGTAGCAACGAAGTAACTCCGTGAGACACTGGAGTAGGAAGCATCGATAAATGTAGATAGGATGCTGCTCAGGTTTGAAATCGGGTCTCTCGATCTTCTTGCTCGCACCTGCCTCTGGTGACGGTCGCGTTGGTGGCAAAGCCATGGTAGGTGCTACGCTGTCCTCCATCTCGATGTCTCCAGAGTCAGCCAGTACATCTTCCGACAATGTAGTTATAGGAGCTGCAGCTTGATCCTTGTCTACAACTTCTTTGTAGGCGAGTAATTCACATAAAAGGTAATGTATGACGCCACTCGGGTTTTCTACCACAGGCGCTTTCGATTCGATCGGCTTACACTTCTGGGCGAAACCTGCGCTCGCCTCATCTGTATTTGGTATGGCATCTCGACCTTCTATGATCTTCTCTTCTTTCACATGCATTTCTTCTGTTGTAGCCTTGGGAGCCTCGGCATTCGCCATTGCTTGGACGTCGGCTTTGAGAACCAGGTTCTGCGGGCGCTGGCTTGGATCATAGTTCTTTATCTCAAGCAATTCATCGGTCACTTCGACGAACAGTTCCGGAGAGCGCAAGACCAGGTGGTACATTTGCCTTACGTAGCCAGTGGTTTCTGTTGTCCGTGTCGGTCTCGACTCGAAATTAGCAAGGACTTCACTCCGCATAATCTGTTTGATCATTTCATGGTCTTCGACAATATGCCGGAGGAGTAACATGAAGGAGCTTTGTAGCCGGTCGTTCGTTATGCCAGCCAATTGCTTAACCATGACGAAGAGCCTCTGTATGTTAGTTTTCTCGCCGAGCCGAGATGCTAATTTTCGATCTCGCGTAAGAACGACCAGCGCACGCACGATTGACAATGCCAGAGACTCGTCTTTACCAATGCGAGGTAGGATTTCCACGATAGCTTCGAATAATTCCTTCTTGTCTGCCTTTCGAAGACGAGGTTCCTCGAGGAAAGGGGTGCTAGGTCGTGAACCGTCTTCATGCGGCGCACTCCACTGCACTCTGGTGGGCTGTACATCTTCGGCGAGAATTTTCTCCAGGACAAGTAGGATCTGACCTATCCAAGGCGAAGGCTCGTCCGCCGATTGGCTAGGAAAGATACGGATGAAGCCAATTAGTGCTGAGAATTGTCCTTGTATCTCGTCCAACGTAGAACTGTAAAAGTCATGGTCTTGCATGACTAAAGCCAGGAGATTGGCATATGCCGCGATCTTCTTGCCAGCGGGGCGGAAGTCTTCTTCTGCTTGAAAGGATATAAGTGATTGGACTAAGGTTTCGCCAATGTCCTTGCGCATCTGACTTGCCCCAGGAGTCTTCGAAGAGGAGGCATTGATCAGCTCCGCAAGCTCGAATGTAACATCGTCATGCGCATTGAGAACATCGAGAGCCCGTTCGATTAGATTCTTTCTGACTTCGCTGCGTTCATCATCCAAGTCATCAAAGGTAACAACATCCGGGGCCGTCTCAGCCTCAGCTGCATTACGCAGGGGGGATGGAGAGGATCGAGCTGACCGTGGACCATCGCGAGGAACGATGTCGGCCGGATTCAGAAGGTTTTCGATACTGATCGACATGGTATCTCCGGCATCTTCGTTACTGGCTTCTTGAGCTCCAATGGGATGGCCCATTAGTGGAAGAAGTTGTTCTAAGGACGGCAAGCCAGCTGCAGTCGTGCCTGAACTGCTTCCAGATGGTGCACTAGAACCAAGTTCGGGTACAACAGTTTGGGAGCTTCTACGTGGAGTCTGCGCTGGTGAGGACAAAGTCGGCGTTTCTCGTTCAGCTGCAGGAATTGGGTTCGAGGGAGCTTCTGGGGGGGCCTTTTGGGCTCGGCAATACTCCTCTGCTGCAGATAGTACGTTCATGCATCGGTAGAGAGCCTCGGCAGCTACTTCTGCTGTATATCCTCGCTCTACCAAGGTATTGACTTTGTCATTGTGGATGGCATACTTTCTAGGTGTGAGAGACGTTCGTTGTGGAGCTTTGTCCATTCTTCGAAGAGCTCCTTGCTCCTCCCCACCTTCCAGTACGGTACGAAGAATTTCGACCAAGCGCTTGATGATAGGACTTGAAGCCTTGTCCACAAAGTCCGAGTCCCACATGGATCTGACCGAGGGTAAGACGGCCATGCGTAGCTCCACCAGAAACTGAGAGGCAAGGAAGTAGTGTGGATGCCCACGGTCGCGATCATTTGAGGCAATCGCTACGCTTTGACTGCTTTCAACGATGGCTTTGGTCGTAACGATTGGTGCAAAGAAATTGAGGATGATCTTTATGCCACCATAGGCGGATGCAAGCCGAGCAGCTTCATCGTTCGCACTAGAAACATGAGTCTGATCTGGAGGAAACCTCTTTACTTCGTCAAGGAATGCACCAAGGATGCTTCTGACAGCGTCAAGACCTCCACATGATCTGAAACATTGCAACAAAAGAGTAAGGCATTGCGCGTGTGGACGATCGAGTGGGCCTTCAATCATCAGATGGGAGATGGACGTTAGAATGACGATCCAATAAGCGTAGCGATCCTTGACAATGGGCGTCTTCTCAAGTGCTTCGAAGTGCAATTGATCGAGAGTCGCTTCCGCCATAGCCTGAGCAACGGAATAGGCATTCTGTCGAGCATATGCGTCAGGTCGTCGCTTGGCCACCAGGGCTTTACCAAGGCTTTGAAAGAACGGAACGATAGAAGAAGGGACCTGGCTCAAGAGGAACCGAAGTGTCATCAGATTCTTGAACTGTGCGGGCTTCGCAACTTGGGCCATGGAGCCTTTTCCGGTCTTTTTGGTTGGTGTTGAGCTGGAGGCACGCCTCGACACTCCAGTAATGTCTTGGGAAGATCCAGTCGGGCCAATTGTAGTATTCGAGTCTTCTTGGGCAATGAGCCCGATAACTTCATCAGCTTCTTCACTCCCCATTCCATAACCCTTGATCTTCGTAGCTTCGTTCCAGTCTGTAGGAACACTCTTCTGCAACAAGATCTCTTCCCATACGCAGGCTCGGTGTAGCTGCGCCAGTTTCTTTACGAGTGTAACGTACATGTCGGCAAGATTGACCTGGCTGAAGGCGGTATGGCTTGATCGGGAGTTGTAAATTGGTCCTGAGAAGGTCTCGTATAGAATATTGCAAAGGGTATGTACAGACACTAAAGACTTGACGAGCTTAGTGCCGAATTCAGCATCGGCTTGGTCCAGGTCTTGCTCCAAAGCGATATACTTTGAGAAGTAAGCACGCTCGTCGGAGTGCCTGTAAATCGGCTCAAGCACGTCGACATGCGTCTGCGTTCGGTTTACTAGCGAGGGGAGCACAAGATGCGGTTTCTGCTCTGCCAGCATGTGGATGACCTTCGAAATTTCATGGCCAGCAGCTTGAGTATTGAAATTCCACTTCAGTGTGTCAGACGTTGCTAGATCCAAGACGAGTTCAGCACCACCTCGCTCAACGAAGGCAGAGCACGAGGATGAGTTTTCGAAGAAACCCGAGAGAAACTTCATAGCCACGTTAATAAATGTCGCTGGCCCTAAGTCATCTTGAGAATCATCGTCACTACTATCTTCTGGTGGCACTGTTGGCCCAGTAGCCGACCCATTAGCCTCAGCCATGAGAATGTCGTCTCCCGAAGCTTGGTGTTTGGAATCCTTTGCTTCGGTCCAGAGTCTCGCCCCTTGTAAGCCGTCGGCAGAGGACGGATTGCACAGAACGCCGACACGCTTGATCATCGACAAGACTGATCGCATCACTAGATCTTTAAGTTGGGGATGGTGACGGACGAGCTCGTCGAAGGAGCTACCAAGCAATCTTGCAAGCTCCCCTTCGTGAGCCATTGACTTGACGTGCTCTGGGCTCTCAAAGACTTCGAAGAAGGTCGCCAGCGCTCCTGACCTAACAAAAAGATCCATTCCAGTGATGTTCAAACAAATAGCACCAAAGGCTTGCGGGATTGTGACAATCGCGTCGGTAGCCGGCAATATGCCTTGAGCCAACATCGTGTTCTTAGACTTTGACGGCCTATCGTCAATATCAGGCCGGGCAAGTAATTGGTTTAAGTCTCCCCTCCAAAAATCGGGCTCGGCTTCTTCGGTCTGGACTGGCTGATTTGCCGTGGGGTTTTCCGGATCCTTGTCGGAGTGTGAGACAGGAGGATTGGGGAACTTTCTCGACGTAATAGCTTCAAGGAGCCCTTTACTAAGACCTGCTTCGGCGATGACTGCGTAGCTTGTCGGCTCATTGTGAATGAAGCTGCTCATGATGTTGACGGCACCACTCCACACACTCGAACCAAAGACTTTGCCATTGACTATTACAGTCCGAAGCCCGTCCAGTAGTCTTGGCGAGTCGATGAGATTCCTGAGCAAACGATCAAAGTTGCCACTTCCGTGGGACATCATGTGATTGACGAATTTGAACAGCCAACGGAGAGTCTGCTGCTGAAAGTAAGGAATCCGGTAGTCAATTGCTTGGTTCCGGTATCCTAGTGGTAAGCCATTACCATGTTCAGCATTTGTCAACCCGGACTGGACTTCGTCCGCTATCAGATCCGAAATAGCATCAAGTCCTTTGAGATTGGCGAGGGTTTGAAATGCGTCGCGAACGGTGTAGATTACGGTGTTCAGGAAGGTCAAAACCTTGGGATGGTTGCGCTGCGCTTTGGCCGTGCGTAGGTTTAGCAGCTCCACGAGAATGTCCAACAAACCAGCGGATATCAGTGTTTCGCCGGTTCTTGGAGCAGATGTGGGTAATGTCTCCAGGAGAGAGAAGAGAGCTTCGCGGGAATCATCCCCGTCATAGCAGTGGTCGTATGAGTCTTCGGTCGCAATGTCAGCGACTGCACGACGTAGTACGTAAAGCAGAATGCCATGTGCAACGTTTATACTTAGAGCCGCACAGACGTCAGGTGCCTTTGACTTATGCTTAGCAAGGGCCTCGAGACTCCCAAAAGCTATCGTCTGAAGACCAAGAGGAATCATGTGCGGATTTTTTGCGGATGTATGGACTAATTCGGCGAGCTGATAAGTAAGTTGCAGTCTTCGTGGCTCGTCCAGGTCCTGCTGCAGAATCTTTTGTTGCAGCGTTGTCTCAGGATAGACGTACGCAAGGTTGGTTATCGCCAAGAGTCTGATTGCGACTATTTGCTGGCGAGTAGTCGGAGAGGAGATCATCGCATGCGCGACTCTAAGCTTCGACAGCAGTTCATGCTGGGCATCCTTAGGAAGACCGGACAGCTTCTCGCTAAGAATCTCCTCGATGGGGGTTGCAGCTATCCTCGATAATGGAATCTCAAGAGTTTTCATCCCTCCAGTAATCCCTTCATCAAGCTTTGAAGCCGTAGCTGACGGTGGTGTGTCGGATGATTCATCGAAACTCGATATTCGACTTTGACGTGAGAGGCCTGACGGTCTCCGTGGTTGAGTTGGTGTGGCAGGGGTTGCTGTGATTGGTGTCGTAGGCTTTGGCTCTTGATTTGGCGGCGTCGGATCTTGATAATATCGGATTGTGACAGAGCCCCAGGCTTCCCATTGTAATGGCATCGCAGCGTGCTTGCCTGAGACATTAGACTTGTCCACTGATCCGTTCGTGTACAGGACGTCGTCTGTGACGATCCCTACTAGGTCGCTTGCTGTTAAAGCCTTCTGTTGCGGAGATTGATGTGCTTTCTCCTTCCCTTTCATCGTCGACGTGGCGCCGGAAGGTACAGGAACGGTAGCAGAGGAGGTCTGCAGCTTGGTGAAGGGGTTGGCCAACTTCTGAACCTTTTCCAGGTCCATATTGTAATGACTAGCCAAGAGGGCGACGTTGAGATGCTGGCTGGCATTTGATCCACGCTGACGTGCTGCATGATATCTTTGTGCGAGGCGAACCGCTAACCGAAGGCTATGAGATAATAGTGAGAGACTGGTGGTATTCAGAAGCTCCCCAAGACGGTCGCTGCTGTTGTATAGGCTTCGGTTACCACAATTTTCTAGCAGTTGACGGGAGAATAAGAGTATGCTCTCAACCAATGTTCGATCGCCATCTTGTTCGAAGCCCAAGGCATCCAGATCCTTCTGACAAGTACCCGTGACTGTCGCAGCCTTGTTTTCCTCAGCCACGCCTCTCTCCAGCAACACACGGCTAAACCTCCGTGTTTGAGGACCAGCTTGGAGACCGTATTCGTCCGTGAAGCGTTCCAGAATCGTATCGAATCGATTCAGGAGTGGTATCCAATGATAGACGTCCCCTCTCGGCAACGGCCATCGACGAGGGAACGTGTTGATGTGGGCGGGGAGACGTGCAATGGGAAGAATGATGGCGGTATTGACAAACTCTGCGATCGCGGGTGACTATGTAGGGAAATATCAGCGATCTGCAGTATTCGTGTGCAACAAGAGGTCCAGCTATCCAACGTACCACAGTCGCCTCATGTTTAGGCCCCGCTGCCTTCTTGATGCGCCCCATGGTGACAGAAAAGATGTAGTGTCCTCATGTGAGGGCTTGGCCGCATCCAGCCCTTAGAACAGAGCTTCTGTGAACTCGTGAATGAGGATCGCTTGTATCGAAAGTCTGAGGGTGATGTACGAATATGATCCACCGATCGTGAGGTGGGGTGCCTGGATTATTAGCTACCTCAAGAGACAAAATACTTCCTTCTTGGCGGAAGTTGCTGTAGTATTAGTTGATGAAATCCAGTATTCACATAGTCTCAAAGTCGATAAAAACGAAGGAGCGAGGTAGGCTGGCCTGGTATGCCGAAGAGGCTGATTGGATGTAGATGAGTCTTGCGGTGCAGGTCGCAAAACTCTGTCTATAATGTCCAGTGAGGAGTATGGCTTTTAAGGTGAGAAATGGGTCAGCCAGGTTGACAAGTCTTGGTGATGAAGCCCTTCGACACGCTTCGAACTGTCAGGTGAATGAATATCTTAACTTTCGGCTCCGTCATATTCCCGCCGTGGTGCCCGTAAGATGTTCGTTCCGGCAGGACATCGACCGGGATCACATGCGAACTTCAAACTACTTGTGGACGCTACAGCAACCATCATGGCCGAGAAGAAGATCACACTCTCGGTCAGGCCTCGAGGTGATCCCAATCTACGCTCTCTTACCCTAGGACAACTAATTGTAGACAGGCAAGCCGATGAAAAACCTGCCCGAAGAGCTTCCCACTTCTACAGCTTCGACCGCTTCAGACCTCTACAGTCAGCTCGCGTTCCGGTCCGCATCATCGGTCCATCGCCTGCGCGTTACTAAAGGTAGTGATGGTTCTCTGGTTCCGAACAGCGTGGAGTTGTCAGTCGAACAGACGGGACTGAGGGATCAGAGTATTCTATATGTGAAAGACTTAGGTATGTCTTTTCTCGTGCACCCCTCCAGCTCCAACTCTAGAGATCACTCAGCTCAGCCTCTTAGGCCCACAGATAGCGTGGCGTACAGTCTTCCTCGTCGAATACCTTGGTCCCATCATCATCCACCCGCTTCTCTATTCAGTCCTTCCCACCGCCCAACCATCGACTCTGCAAACCCTTACCTGCTCCTTGATCACACTCCATTTCGTTAAACGCGAGCTTGAGACCCTGTTTCTACACCGATTTTCGGCAGCGACGATGCCAGCGCGGAACATCTTCAAGAACTCTGCACATTACTGGTTACTCGCAGGAGTAAATATTGCGTTCTGGTGCTATCGGCCAACTTCAACGACTGCGGCACCTTCCAGTCCCCTTGTTACATACCTCGGAGTCCTGCTATACGTCATAGGCGAGCTCGCAAACCTGAGCACACATATTACTCTCCGCAACTTGCGCAGCAGTGGTGGAAAAGAGCGAGGTATACCGCAGGGTATCGGCTTCGGATCAGTGACTTGCCCGAACTATATGTTCGAGGCCATTGCTTGGGTAGGTATTGCGCTAATTTCCTGGAACTGGAGCACAGTGCTCTTCGTCTTGGTTGCAGTGGGCCAAATGGGGGTATGGGCCGGAGGCAAGGAGAAGAAATATCGGAGGGAATTTGGGGACAAATATAAGAAAAAGCGATTCGTGATGCTGCCGGGGCTATGGTAGGAGTATGGATGGCATCCAACGTACGTAACTCGCAACTCGGACATATCGTTGTTCCTACGTCTTCTTCTACTAGATATGTTCAATCATTTCACTTCAGCACCATCTAATGTGTCTGCTTTGGAATAAAGGGCAAGATGCTCCCAGTCCAAGGACACAACCAGTAGCCATCCTAAAGCTGACCCAAGGGCCCAAAACCACCTGCACGGGGCATCCAGCAATGGAAGACACCTTTTCCCGACGTAAGCCATCTTCATGATTGTCGCAAATTCGCAAGATCATCCACACGACGTTCTGTAAAGGCTGGGTGCGATTGCTGTCTGGCCAAGAAGTATCACCTGGTACGCCTAATGGAGGGGTATTGGTAGCTGATAGCATTGACGACGTTAAGCTATCGATTTCTATGTAAGTGTACGAATTGAACTGTTTCAGCTCTCCGAATATGCCCCATGTTGTACGCGCAGTTCCAATGTGCTTAATCAAATAAAAGGCACTTCATACTTTACCTTATGCACATACATTTGGGGAGATTGCGTCATGGCGCATGAGGCTCTGCGGGCACGGGAGAAGCCGAAAAATGAGCTAAGCCCTATCAGTCAAACCATCGTGGGAAGTCGACATCTCGTCATTCCATACCCTGCCACCGCAGAATCCTCCGAGTCTGGCTTATTATAGGCTTAAAAACCACCGCAAGAGGGTGCTGTCTCACCATGATGGGTAGATCGGAATATCTCGACCACTTGTAGTCAGTGGTAATCTCGAGTCTGGCTGCTGAATTCCATTTGGAATTAGGGCCACTACCTTAGCCTTCGACTTCAGACAAAGAAAATCCCTAAGCGAGTCCCCAGCCTCTCTTATCAGTACACTAGGCTCCACCACGGAGGAAAAATTCTCATCGCAGACAAATCCTCCAGCTTCTCTCCTTCTCATCCTTCTCGTCCAAAGTACACATCTACCATCACCTACGTCTCATAGCGACAGCGTCACTTTTACTATTGATTACCATTGAAATTGCTTCTATACTACGACTGTCTACTCAATTGGACCTCAACGATCCTCGCAATGGCTTCCCGTTCGCTCTTCGCTGCCAATGTGGCCCGCACCCAACCTCGCCGCGTTCTCCCTTCTACGGCACCGTTGTCCCCGCTCAGCGCCGCACGCCAGGGACTCGCTGCCAATCCAATCGATAGATCTATACCTCTCAGACGTTGTGCTATGGAACAGCAGCGTGCTCTAATTGAGAAGGCTGAGTCTAACTTCATGCCTGTTTCGCTTGAGGAGATCGCCTTCAGTCAGCCGGATCTCCAGTTTGGTATTTTACCTTTCGTCTTCATGGCACAAATGCAGCAAGTCGGTCCCATGCAGCTAGTGGCCCCAGCTCCTGTGTAAGTTCTACATCCGTGTAAATTTCATACCCTTTCGAGCCTATCAAGAGTTCCGAGAGATAAATCTGAGCGGCGTCTGCTGCAAAACATCCTCCTTGTTCAAATGCATTGGCTCAAAGCGGACGGCTAACTCCAATTATTTGTAGTATCCAGCCTGTCGCTCCCGCAATGGCCCCAGTCCAGCCCAATGCTGTCGTACAGCAGGCTGCTCAAGCGCAAACCGTGGCGCCGATCCAGCCAATCGCTCCGGCACATTCAGTAGCTCCGGCTCAGCAAGCCGCCCCAATTCAGCCCAATGCTGTCGTACAGCAGGCTGCTCAGGCGCAAACCGTGGCGCCGACCCAGCCAATCGCTCCGGCACAGCCAGTAGCTCCAGCTCAGCAAGCCACACCAGCGCAACCAGCCGCTTCAGCCCAGCAAACCGGTTTCCGCCTCAACGGTGCCTCCATGAACCGAGCTCGGCTCCGTCGTAGTGTCTCACCCCGAGATTTCCGCCGATTGACGACCCAATTGCGTCGCAACCACACCGCAGCCCAGCCTGCCCCTGAACTAAGCCTCAACCAGTATCATGAGATCGCCGACTCCACCATGGGCAGCCTTTTGTGGCAACTCGAGGAGATTGAGTCCGAGCGCGAAGATATGGAGGTTGAGGAAGCTGTAAGTCCTCCCTACCTTGCTTCCCAAACATCACTAACGGCATTCCGTGAAGGCCGGAGTCATCAAAATGACCCTCGCCAATGGACTTGCGTACGTCATCAACAAGCAGCCAGCGAACAAGCAGATTTGGCTCTCCTCGCCCATCTCCGGGCCCAAACGCTTCGACTACCGCGAGGTCCACTACAACGGAGTCCGCGTCGGCAAGTGGGTCTGTGGCCGCGATAACACCTATCTGGTGCAAATACTTAATCACGAGTTGGCGATGCAAATGCTTGTGGAGGGTGAAGGCAAGAAGTGGGTCGAGGGCAAGTACGAATAGGTGATCATGGTAAGTTCAATCAGTCTTTCCGTCAAAGCACGCACTGACAAGACGCAGCGATGGGTCGATGTCGTAAGTCTAGATGGACAGATTGGCATTGTGTGGCATAGCGATGGAGGGATCTTGAGCGATTCTTGTCAGCGAAATACCAGGCGGCATACTTGTTCGGTCATGACTTTGGGAGTTCAGGAGATAATTGGCTGTAATTTTCGAATACCTCATGTAGAAAAAATGGTAAAAACAAGCCTCGCCAACGATGCTTCTGTGACGGTGACGTGTGCTCTCGCTGCCACTTGTCGGTTTCTCGCCGTGCACGATACAAGTACTTTGACGCTTTGCCGCTTTCACATTGGCAATTAATTGGTCAATTCCTCCTTCCTCCATGGCCATCCCGCCCCTTATCGGTTTCTCGCTGTGCACGACACAAGTCTTCTGACGGTTTGACGCTTTTGCTACTGGTTGATCTCTCCATAGGCATCGCTGCAACACGCTTTTCTACTCACACGAGTGTCTACACTTTGGGCGAAACCCTTCTCCCAAGCCCACGCTATGCAGCTCAAGCGACAGCATCCCACCCTTCTTACCAAACAATTGTCGCCCTCGAGACCTCAGCTAATAGTTCACAAACAGCTGACTATACGCGCATTCTACCTCGTGGCATGCGTCACCAAGTGTAGGCCTTGAAGCAATCAAGAACTTTACTTCGTCACGTGATCGCGACTCACCCAACCAACATCCTGAGATGTGATCCCTTACAAACCGGAACCCAAATCTACGGTGCATCGGTTCAAAGATGCAAGTCCAGATCTTGCTGACAATTCCTTACTTAAGGAGATCTTCCGTTGGGTTTTTCCTTGCGGGATGTTGACATGGGCTTAGGGGATTGGATGGATCAGAAGCTGTCAAAAAGCGAGTGTGCTTACTATAGAACTGGCCTTTATTGGCCAGAACATACTCTATAAGTATATGCCAGTATCTAGACGTTCAGAGCATAAAATAGAGTAGCAAGCACAAACCTGTCACTGCATTTGATACCAGGGTTGTCTTGAATGCAGGCAAGGCGATAAGAAGATACGCGAGGAGGCACCCGATTGGCCAGAAAGGTGCATCCAAATGTTGACACCGCACAATTGTCCCTCCTCAACGCTTGCCATCAAGTGCTCAGTATTGTATGAGAGTCCCATTAACTTGAGACATTCCAGGCTCTGTAGACACCTACCTGGCTGTGGAGAGTGGAGAGCGTACCGAAGAAGGAGTAGCCGCCGAGCTATGCCACGATGGCGGGGAGCAACCTTCTCCATGGGCAACGTGAGTGACCAATTTCCTCCCACCCTATTTCTGTAATATTTTTCCTTTCCTTGTTTGAGCCATTGGGGATGAGGCCAAGAACGGAGTTCCATTTCCGCGTGGTATGGCTGTCCAGAAGCTGCCGTATGGGCTTCGTGAAGAACTTTTGCGACCAGAGATCAGTAGGGGCAGGACCAATCCTGTGTGTACCAGGTTGGCATTTGCTATCGTTCGGATCGAGACATCAGGCCAGAAGCACAACGGGTCGTTGATTCAAGTGGCCTTGGCCTGCTACTGGTTGCGAGTGCCTGCTCCTGCAAGACGCCGTTCAAGTAGGTTGGCTTGTTTGCAGGGAAACGCCGCTCGCAGTCGTAGTCCTTGACATGTCGCATGGCAGCTTAGCCTACGACCACGGTGTCCTCGCAACTACTCTACCTTCCCGTGAAGATTCTTCATTGAGTCGGGTATTGTCGTACCTTATGAGTGTATGATTGGAGAGACAAGTCTGACGGAGGAAAGGAGTCTTGGCATCGCTGTCGCGTGCTGCGGGCAAACCCCTGTCGTCACTTCGATTTTGCCCGAGGTCTTCCGCTCCTCGTGCTTATAATATTTAATTGGAAAGGCACCATGGTCGTGTCGTCAAACAGCCGAACAGTCAATCCGCAAGGCCTGATGCCCAACTTGAAAACGAACTCTTCAAATTTTACCGCGTTTGCTTACTTCCTGCGCGGTGTACCCTACCACCCACCAAGAGGGCCTAGGAGCAGGTCATCCAGTACTACCAGCTGTTTGCTCTCGAGCCCAAGATCCAGACCTGAATACTTCCAGCGCTCGTCTTTGGGTTCACTCGGTTTCTCATATATCTGAGCAGCTCGTAGTCGAGCATACCCCCTCTTTCACCTGCATCCTGCCTTCCTTGCTCCCAGCGTCTACATGAAGCCTTCCAAACATGAACAATACATTGACCACTGATTTATCAAACCACTACAGGAGCGCTAATAGCAATGGAGTCCAGGTCGAGGATACCAGGATTTGCGTGGTTATGGTCGGTTTGCCCGCTCGTGGAAAGAGTTTGATAGCTCAGAAAGGTGGACGATACTTTGTCGCCAATCGTGGACTGGCTGACTTTGGTTCTCTAGTGGTCCGTTACCTTGCCTGGCTTTCCATACCTGCTAAATGCTTCAATGTGGGCTCCTATCGTCGACATGATACTCCGCAGCCCACGGCTGAGTTCTTCAGCAAGGGCAACTCGGAAGGCGAGCGATTACGGCACGCCGCTGCAGAGGCTGCGGTCAAAGACCTGGTGAAGTGGTTCGACGACAAGGAAGGCGTAGTCGCTATCCTTGATGCCACCAATTCTACAAAGGCCCGCAGACGTTGGGTGGCCGAGCGATGCGAAGCCAATAATATCCAGACCTTGTTCGTGGAATCAAAATGCGACAAAGAGGACATCATTATGGCCAATATTATGGAGGTCAAGACGACATCGCCGGATTATCAGGGGCAGGATCCTGAGGCGGCTGCTCAGGACTTTCGCAATCGAATCAAAAACTACGAGAAGGTCTACGAAACTATTGACGAGGACGAGAAGGACCTGACTTACGTCAAATTGATTGACGTCGGTAGCCAAGTGATAATCAACCAAATCAAAGATTATCTGCAGAGTCGAGTAGTGTACTACCTGATGAACCTGCATATCAAGCCACGGTCAATATGGATATCCCGGGTATGTCCTTGCCCCACACTGGTGTCAAATTGCAAAGGCTAATGCTCGACAGCACGGCGAGTCTAATTTCAATGTTGAAGGGAAGATCGGCGGCGACGCTGATCTCTCGGAACGTGGCGAAATGTATGCTAAAGCCCTTCCCAACCTTGTAGCTAAGTCTGTGAGCGACAACCGACAATTGACCATTTGGACCTCGACTTTGAAACGTACAATACAGACAGCACGCTTCCTAGCTGCATCTGACAAAGGCTACGCCAAGCTCGAATGGAAAGCGCTTGATGAGTTGGATTCCGGCTTGTGCGATGGTCTGACCTATCAAGATATTGAGGACCAGTATCCAGAAGACTTCAAAGCCCGTGACGAGGACAAATACAACTACCGCTATCGTGGAGGCGAGAGTTACCGAGACGTTGTAATCCGTCTCGAGCCTATCATCATGGAACTTGAACGGAGCGAGAACATAATCATCGTCACACACCAGGCAGTAGTGAGGTGTATCTACGCCTACTATATGAATGTGCCTCAAGAACAGTCACCTTGGATGGAGGTCCCTCTGCATACGCTGATCAAGCTCACACCCAGAGCATACGGTACGCAAGAAGAACGCTTCAAGGCAAACATACCAGCTGTAAGCACTTTCAGGACGAAGGGAAGCACGGCCAAGCATCAGTGAGTGATTTCTATGCATGGTAGCATAGCAATCACGTAAGGTATGACGGATACGATGGGATGCATTTAGCACCGGCGTCCCACGAAATGGTTTTAGGCCTGTATGTCCTTTACCCGTGTTGATAGCGTGTCATATCTCGGGCTTCACGTAGCAATCTCTTTACCCCAATTGCATCAAAACAATTCACAATCAATTCCTGGCTCATTCCCCAGATCATCATTCAAGCATCTGCAATGTCAGATGCCGATCAAGACCAAAACAGGAAGAGGTCTCCTGCAATAGACGTTGCCCTGGGACTTTCAGGGGGAGCTCCACTGGGTTACCTTCGTACACGTGCAGCATACGTACAGCAGATCAGCATTCACTCCAAGCAAGTCCAGGGAATGATTTAGTGAACCAGCCCTTCTGACTTCATAATAACATGCTGCGAAGGTTGCTCTGTCTCTTTCTGCATTAATCATCCTTGTCTCCCTCAAGTTCCTGACGTGTCTGGGGCATTGGGCAAAATTGACGCCATGTATTCTTGCCAGCGGTCACTACTGACTGCTTAAAGCCGGCTGTTACAGCTCATGCTCGAGGAGTTCACGGCCTTGATAGATCGAAGCTTTGGGCTGATCTTAGTCAGAGTCTCGTCCTTCCTGAGTAATTACTCCCCAAGGCTTGCAACGTCGAGTACTGGCTGAATTAGGCAGGTTCGGTCTTTCGCTCTTGATCTGCTTTCCTGGTATTGCGTCCTGATCGCAAGAGATCTTTTACTCTCATTCCCTGGCCTTCCGACAAGGGTCCGTATCGCTCGCCCTCTTGAATGTTAACTTGACTTTCTAAGAGAGTCGCTGAGAGACTTCATCTCCGAAGCAATATTGCCTCATTACACAAACCATACAACTTCGTCGCTACAGACTCACTTTTATCCTGCTGGGCGGATTACTTTGCAGAACACCCTTCTGTATCCTCGAAAGGCTCCAACTAGGGCTGATCATTCCATCTCACTGATGCTCGGATTCACCTCCAATTCACATTGAGATGGCGTCTCCTATTCACAATACACTGTTCCCGGATCCGCAGCTGGTTCCATCCGATACCGAAGACCCCTTTTCTCTTGGCACACTCACTTCTGGACCAGAAGGAACCGAACACAATGAATCTACTGCTCAGTCTATCTTCGGCCAACCATATCCTCAGGCTCAGTCTGCCGAGGTCGCTGGTATCTCTAATAACTCCAATAATTACGACGCTCCCAACAACACCATTCAGTCCATACTGGAAGATCACTGGGCTAATAAATATCTTGGCGATAATGACTTACCATCTGCGACATGCAATGCAAACCATGATCTTGTAACCAAGAATTCCGGTCGTGATTGGGATGGAACTACGGGTAACTACTTTAGCGAACACTTCGTTCGAGACAGTATACCACACTACCAGCTTGATCGATTGGCCGTCCCTGGCTTCGAAAACTATGATTTACGTCTAGCCCCGCGACTCGGTGGACCCGGTCCATCATGTTACCTAGATCAAGACCAGACCGATGACTTTGACCCGAAGAAGCCCGACATCATCGACGCTGTGCCTCTCAAGAGAAAGCGAGAATCCCTGTACGAAGAAGGGTACGGTCCACGACCACGAATTACACCGAGAGGCCCAAGCAGAATTACATATCAACATGGCAGGAACGTGGGCAAGAGCCTGATTGTAAAGCTCAAATTCACGACCATATGCGGGAGAGAAATCTTCCCTACATACGAAAAGAGTCCGGCCTCTCAATCTGGAAGTCCGAGCAACGAAGGGAATAGTGATCAAGACTCTGGACTTTCATCCGCCTCTCATACTTCTTCAGAGACGAGCCCATCAACGCATGAGCAATACACGGAAAGACGCCTCAGGAAAGCGGCCATGCCACCGGCCATGCCACAGGAGACGGATGACGATGATGAGGACGTCAAAACCCTCAAGTTGGAGGACCTGACACTGGGACATCCAGCAGCGAGAGGCTGCAAGCCTTGCTTCGAGCTTGGTCTGGAATGCGATCTCCTCACAGAGGGTTCAAGCTATCCCTGTGCCATCTGTGACAAAGATGATGTGGATTGCGAGCTTGTCCTGCCACCTGAGAAAAAGCGCGGCTGCGAGGGCTGTAGGAAAAACAAAATCAAGTGTTCTTACCGCTACGAAGGGAGCGACCACAGCAAAGCGTGCGACCACTGTTTCAACCTGGGCCACAATTGCGTAGCTGGGCCTTTCAGCGGGAGGATGAGGACCGGACCAGCGCTTGGCCAAAAAATTTCGCTCTCTGTGCAATCGGCGAAGACTAAGCCAGCGCCAGCAACCCAGCACGAAAGCTTTACAGGACCAATTTCCGAAAAAAGCAAAGTGGCAAGAGTCAACCGCACATCAGCTTCTGCGATCCATAAGAATCGTGAAAACTCCGTGGTCGAAAGAGGCCAGGGAGCAGACGAGCCCTTGGAGAGCGCTACTTCGACGGCGGGGACAAAGAAGATTGAAAGGAAACGCTTCATCGACGCAATGCTACACCCAGTCTCACGTCCCGACGCAGCTGTTCCATCGAAATCATCAAGCGCAACCACCACACTCCGCCAGCAGAAGATCAACGAGATCCTCACACCCATTCCTCGCCAGCAACACAACGCACCCATCAAACTATTCCCTCGCCCTTCGTTCAAACCCCCCAAAAAGCAGCAGCAGATCAAGACCGTCGGCGGCATCATGGCGCCCCTCCCCAAGATCTCCACGCACGGCTACACAGTCACA